>Ga0214170_1000037_pt1 | contig 64079 bp, 69 predicted proteins | sample TroBogEpilimnion_2_FD_153008 | JGI IMG/M metagenome (GOLD analysis project Ga0214170, IMG submission 153008) | Freshwater microbial communities from Trout Bog Lake, WI - 27JUN2007 epilimnion | ecosystem: Environmental > Aquatic > Freshwater > Lake > Epilimnion/Euphotic zone | place: Trout Bog... | reverse complement strand
TTAAAAAAATGTTAAAGCTCTTAGCGATACTGTTGATTGCTAGTATGCACCTCAACAGTAATGCAAAAGAATTTCTGAGACCAGAGGAAGCGTTTCAGATAAGTGCGATTCTTAGCCAGGAAGGGCTTACACTTTCCTTTAAGGCTGCGCCAGGTTATTACATGTATCAGGAATCGATACATGCTCAAACAAAAATTGAAGAAAAAGTAATTATTCTTGAGCCCAAAGAATTACCCAAAGCTATAGAAAAGTATGATGAGAACTTTCAAAAAATCGTTAGAACATATAAAGGCGAAGCTCAAATACTTTATTTAGCAAATCAATTACCCAAACAAACGCCACTCAATTTAGAAGTACAAGTTCAAGGGTGTGCTGAAAAGGGGATTTGCTACCCGCCAATGACTAGATATATACAAATTGTTCAATATGATGTGCCTGTTATGTCAGTGGGCTCTATAGAAGAGCTGAACCAAGAGAGAAGTTCAGATAACTTATCTTGGTGGGATTCTAGAGATGATTTAAATGCACTAAATCGATTACTTGAAAAAACTTCTACACCTATCTTATTAGGTATATTTTTTCTATTAGGACTTGGCTTAGCATTTACCCCTTGCATGTTACCGATGCTCCCAATACTTTCAAGTATTCTTTTTGGACTTAATGATGAACAAAAGAACTCAAAAACCAAATCAATAACTATTGCAAGTGCATACATCCTTGGTATGGCGATTGCATTTAGTTTGGCTGGAATGGCAACAGCTTGGTTTGGAGCTGGCGTGTCAGCATACTTACAAAGTCCGATTGTTGTCATTTGCTTCGGTGTATTAATGTTGATTCTCTCTGCAAGTTTGTTGGGTTTATTTGAATTGCGCTTACCTCATGCGTGGAACCAAATGGTTCATGAGTGGATGAGTAAGCATCAAGGGGGCAGTTTATTTGGGGTTTTAATACTCGGCGCCTTGTCTAGCTTAATAGCTAGCCCCTGTGTCACTGCGCCATTAGCGGGTGTATTAACCTTTATTGCTCATAGTGGAAAAGTAGAGCTTGGCGGATTAATTTTATTTGTACTAGCATTGGGGATGGGGCTTCCGTTAATGATGTTTGCCGTAGGGGCTAGAAGTCTTGTGCCTAAGGCTGGATCATGGATGATTAGGGTCCAGAGAGTATTAGCACTTGTGTTAATAGGGTTTGCAATTTGGATGGTATATCCAGCTGTAAACAACCTATTAAAAGGCCACTCTACCCAAAGCATAAAAATAATAGGTAGCTTAGAGTATCAAGTTGTAACTTCTGAGGATGAGCTTAAGGGGATATTAGAAAATGCTAAGCAATCCAATAAAGCAGTTTTCGTGACATATTCTGCAGATTGGTGTGTGAGTTGCAAAGAAATTGATCAAATAACTCTCAGCAATAAAGAGGTAATATCTGCTTTAGAACAATATCAACGTGTTGAAGTCGATGTCACTGTTTCAGGAAAGAATCAACAAAACCTATTAAATCGATATCAGCTTTTTGGCCCTCCGGCATTTATTTTTATAGATGCAAAAGGCCGCGAATTAAAAGAAATAAAGGTCGTTGGGATAACGACCCCTGAAAAGCTTCTAGAAAAACTACAATTACTTCGATTGCAATAATTCAGCGGCTTCTAGAGCAAAGTAAGTCAGAATACCATCGGCCCCTGCGCGTCTAAAGGCCATTAAAGACTCAATCATTACTTTGTCGTGATCTAACCAACCATTTTGTGCTGCAGCTTTTAGCATTGCATATTCACCACTTACTTGATAGGCAAAAGTGGGATAGCCAAATGTGTCTTTGACCCGCCTAACGATATCTAAATAGGGCATACCTGGTTTAATCATCACCATATCCGCTCCTTCAGAAATATCTAAAGCAACTTCTCTTATAGCCTCATCTGAATTGCAAAAATCCATTTGATAAGTTTTTTTATCACTCTTACCTAAATTACCAGCAGACCCAACAGCATCTCTAAAAGGGCCATAAAACGCTGAGGCGTATTTTGCTGAATAAGCCATAATTTGAGTATGAATAAAACCTTCTGACTCAAGGGCATCACGAATCTCAATGATTCTTCCATCCATCATGTCTGAAGGAGCAACAATGTCTACTCCAGCTTTCGCTTGGCATAGTGCTTGTTGAACTAAGACCTCTGTAGTTTCTTCATTAAGCACATAACCATTTTCATCAATGAGACCATCTTGACCATGACTTGTATATGGATCCAGGGCAACATCCGTCATGACACCTAGGGTTGGAAATCTGTCTTTTAGAGCTTTTACAACCTCTGGAACAAGGCCATTAGGATTAAAGGCCTCAGAACCATCTGGAGTTTTAAGATGACTACTGATGACTGGAAACAAAGCGATAACTGGTACCCCTAAATCAACGCATCTTTGAGCAGTATTGAGGAGAATATCCAAGGATTGTCTTTCCACTCCCGGCATCGAAGGTACTGCCTCACGACGATTTTGACCTTCGAGAACAAATACGGGATAGATAAAATTTCTGGGTGACAGGTCGGTCTCTTGTATTAGAGCTCTAGACCAAGTATTAAGGCGACCGCGTCTTGGGCGATGTAATGGAAACTGCAAAGAAGTGGAGCAAGATTTGTTGGACATTTAAAACCCCCTTTTAAGTATTTAGCCAATTACAAACAAGATCATCAGCTTGTTCTAGTCCTATACGTTTTGTACTTGAGAACAACTGGGCTGATAAGTCTCCAAATTGTGGATTGAGCTCTTTTAAAGATTTTAATTCATCTTTAACGGCTTTCATCACTAAGGATTTCTCGGATAAGTTGAGTTTGTCACACTTAGTAATGAGGATATGAACGGGTTTTCCAGTTGGACAAAACCACTCCAACATATTGAGATCTAGGTCTGTTATGCCTCTTCTTGAGTCAACAATTAAAACCATTCCTTTTAGCTGGGCTCTTTCTTGTAAGTACTTACTTAGCAGATTCTCCCAATGTTGCTGTACTTTTCTGTCTACTTTTGCATAACCATAACCAGGTAAATCAACAAGATGACCTAAAATAGTATCTTTTTCTGGAACACAGAAAAAATTAATATGTTGCGTTCTACCGGGGGTTTTACTAGCAAAAGCTAATCTTTTTTGTGAGCAGAGAACGTTAATAGCTGTCGATTTGCCTGCATTAGAACGGCCTGCGAAAGCGATTTCGGGTAAGTTTTCTTTGGGTAAATCAGCTAAATGATTAACTGTTGTAAAGAATTTTGCTTGTTGAAGCTTTGACATAAATGCTCTGATAATGAAGCTATTGTAAAATTACGGATATAAAATAAGGAAACCTACAAACACTATTATGCGCTTATCACTTATGTTAAAAAATATTATTCAAAAGTTTACTATTCTTGGTTTCGTAGCTTCTATCGGCATGACACCTTTTGTACATGCTAACGAAACAGCTCCAAAAGCTCAAAAGCCTGATGTATCAGCTGGTGAGGCACTTTATTCTAATGGTGATAGCTCACGCGGTATAACTGCTTGCGTTGGTTGCCACGGAGCAAATGGTAATAGTGGTTCAGGTACTTGGCCAAAATTATCTGCACAAAATGCGACTTACATCTACAACCAGTTAGCACATTTTAAATCTGGCGAGCGTGCAAATCCTGTAATGATGGGGATGTCTATGCCATTGACAGATGCTGATATGAAAAACTTAGCAGCTTATTTAGAAAAGCAAGCTCATAAGCCTGGTACAGCTCGCAATAAAGATACTATCGAATTGGGTAAGAGCATTTATCGTGGTGGAATTGCATCTAAGAATGTTCCAGCATGTGCTTCTTGTCATGGCCCATCAGGCTCTGGAATTCCTGTTCAATATCCACGTGTTGGCGGACAGTGGGCTGAGTACACTCAAACCCAATTAACTAATTTCAGAAGTGGTGATCGTAAAAATGCTCAAATGAATACGATTTCATCAAAGTTAAGCGACAAAGAAATGCAAGCTGTAGCTGACTATATTGCCGGATTACATTAATAATAAAAGTAGTTGATTTTTCAAAGGGGGTTAATACCCCCTTTTATTTTTTAGGCAATCTGTGCTCAAAAGCGAAGAGACTAGATATGGTCTCTCTCTCGCGTATGACATAGCAATCTGTATCATTAACAATGACTTCTGCTGCTCTAGGTCTAGTGTTGTAATTAGAGGACATTGAAGAGCCATAGGCCCCTGCTGAGAGGATCAATAGGAGGTCACCAGCATCAACAGCAAGCTCACGATTTTTCCCTAACCAGTCACCAGTCTCACATATAGGACCTACAACATCATATGTTTGAGGGGTGATATTTTTTTGTATAACTGGAACAATATGGTGAAAGGCTTCATACATCGCAGGGCGCATTAAATCATTCATTGCAGCATCTACAATGCAGAAGTTCTTTGCTTCAGTTGGTTTTAGATATTCAATGGAGGTTAATAAAACTCCAGCATTACCAACTAATGATCTACCCGGCTCAAAAATAACCTCTAAATCTCCAAAGCCTTTTGTCTCAATATGGTTGAGAAGTGTGTTTGCAAACTGAGTAATATCAGGGGCAATATCACCGCCATAATCAATTCCTAAGCCACCACCTATATCAAGGTGCTGAATATTGATTCCATCTAGCCTTAAGGCTTCTATTAATAATAGAACACGGTCTAAAGCATCAAGGTAAGGTTGAATATCTAAGATTTGAGAACCAATATGACAATCAATACCAATGATTTTGCAGTGGGACATTTCTTTTGCTGCGCGATAGGTATGAAGAACGGATTCGTAAGCAATACCAAATTTATTATCTTTTAAGCCAGTGGAAATATAAGGGTGTGTTTTTGCATCAACATCAGGATTTACTCTTAAAGAAACAGGAGCAATTTTCCCTAGATCACTAGCGACTTGATTAATACGAGTAAGCTCCGGAATAGATTCGATATTAAAACATTTAACGCTGACTTCAAGAGCACGTTTAATTTCAGAAATAGATTTCCCGACCCCTGAAAATACACAAAGTTCAGGATTGGCCCCAGCTGCAATAACTCGCTCTAATTCACCACCACTTACTAAATCAAAACCCGCGCCTAATTGTGCAAATAAATCCAAAATAGCCAAATTGCTATTTGATTTCATTGCAAAATGAACACGTGCTCTACGTGAACCATCAGACCTAATACAAGCCTTTTCATAGGCCATATAAGATTGTGTAAGTGCTTTTTGGCTATAAACGTAGCATGGCGTACCAAATTGTTCAGCAATCTTAGTGAGAGATACGTTTTCAGCAAACCATTCATTGTTTTGCACATGAAAACCAATTAAATTAGGTAGTGGAGTCATTTTTAGGGCTTAACAGATTCTTTAGATGGGGTGGTGGGGGTAGTAGGGTATTGAACACCAACTGGTTCTTCTTTACTAGGTTTTTGAGGATAACTTGGCGGAGGAGGTAAATATAATGGCCCCCTAACCCCACAAGCTGTAAGGGTAAATATAAGTAACCCACTTAAGGCAAGAAGAAAACTAAAATGTAATTTTGCAAATTGTTTCATGATTCTTATATTATGAAGCCAAATGTATTTACCATTTAAAAAGACCATTAAATCATGACATCATCAAGTGAAAACACCTTTGAAAAAATAACTGATTCAGAGTTTAAAAATTATGCTGGACATGCTCTTGATGTTGTAGAACAAGAGTTAGAGCGTTTATTTGAAACAACAGATTTTGATGTTGATCTTCAAAGGCAAGCGAGTGTATTAAGTATTTCATTCCCTAATAAGACGGTAATCGTTATCAATTTACAAACCCCTTTACATGAATTGTGGGTTGCTGCTAAAGAAGGTGGTTTTCATTTCAAATGGGTTGGTACAAAAAGCCAGCCAAAATGGATTGATACTAAGACAGGTGAAGAGTTTTTTGAGGCAGTATCAAGGTATATATCTAAGCAGGGCGGAATAGATTTTAAAGTTACCCTTTAGACTGAAGTCGAATAAATTCGCTTCTAGCAAAACGATCAGTCATTCCGGCGATATAGTGAGCAATGCGTCTTTGAAGATTATCTTTTTTTCTAAAATGTCCCGGAATTTCTTCGGAGTGTTTTAAAAAATATTGGAATAGAAATTCAATTTGCTCAGCTGCTTCTTGCGTAACGTTAACCACTCTTGGGTGCCGGTAAAGGTTTTTAAATAAAAAACTTTTCAGTTCCACGACCTGATTTTTTACTGAGTCAGAAAATGCGATTAAAGGAGGAGATTTTCTAACATCATCTATCGATTGTGGATGATGTTGTTCTATTAATTTTTTAGAGTTATTCACTAAATCATCAATCAAAATATGAATGATGTGTCGAATAACTTCATGACGCAGCCTTCTACCTTCTAGCTGAGGATATTTTTGAAGAACGATATGACGTCTTGAATTCCATAATTCAGTCTGGTTTAGAGATTCCATTTGTAGAAGTCCTGAGCGAATACCGTCATCAATATCATGATTACTGTATGCAATTTCATCTGCAATATTTGCTAGTTGAGCTTCTAAAGTTGGCTGTAAATTATTTTCAAATCGATCTGCAAGAGGACCAAGCCACGCGCGATGAATTTGAATATTTTTACGTGAAATGTGTTTCAGAATTCCTTCACGGGTTTCATAAGATAAATTTAGTCCATCAAAACTTGGATATCTTTCTTCAAGCTCATCAACCACCCATAAGCTTTGTAAATTATGTTCGAAACCATCATAGTCTTTCATACAGGCATTAAGAGCGTCTTGCCCAGCGTGACCAAAAGGTGTGTGACCTAAATCATGTGCTAAAGAAATTGCTTCAACAAGATCTTCATTTAAAAATAAACGACGCGCTACAGCCCTACCAATTTGTGCCACTTCAAGACTATGCGTTAAACGGGTTCTAAAGTCATCACCTTCATGATTGAGGAATACCTGAGTTTTATACTCTAGGCGTCTAAAGGCAGCACAATGCAAGACACGATCTCTGTCTCTTTGAAATGGATTTCTGCCAGATTTGCTGGGCTCCTCAGGCTCAGGGTGAACTCTTCCCAATGATGAAAATGCTTGGGCACTATATGCTGCTAAAGAACTCATTTAAGGGCGCCAAAACGATACAAAACATTTTCAATTGTTGTATTAGGAATTTTTTGCACAATTGCCTGACCAAGTTCTTTCAAAAGAATATATTTAATCTCACCTTGTTCAGCTTTTTTGTCATGAGCCATTAGTTCTAGATACTTTTTGGCTGACCATTGTGGAGGTTTAATAGGAAGGTGTAATTGCGAAATAATTTCTGTTAAGCGTTGAACCTCTTCAGAGTTGATGTAACCCATTTCCTTTGAAACTTCACTGGCTATCACCATTCCACAACCTACTGCTTCACCATGAAGCCATTGACCATATCCCATTCCAGCCTCAATAGCGTGCCCAAATGTATGACCAAAATTAAGATGTGCACGAATTCCTAATTCTTTTTCATCAGCTGCCACAACTGAAGATTTAATTTCGCAAGAGCGAAGAACCGCATGCTCCATTGCTGGAATTTCACAGGCGTTTAGATTAGAAATATTTGACTCAATCCAATTTAAAAAATTGGCATCAGCAATCGCACCATGCTTAATGACCTCTGCAAGCCCAGCAGCTAGTTCCTTTGGGGGTAGAGTTTTTAATGTTCCCAAATCAGCAATAACAGCAACAGGTTGATGAAATGCACCAATCATATTCTTGCCTAAAGGGTGATTAATACCGGTTTTACCTCCAACGGAAGAATCAACTTGTGAAAGGAGAGTGCTTGGAATTTGTACGAAATTAATACCACGCATAAATGAGGCAGCTGCAAAGCCTGCCATATCGCCAACGACACCACCGCCTAATGCAAAAATGGTACTTTTACGATCTGCTCCAGCGCTCATTAAGCCATCAAAAATAAGCTGTAGAGTCTGCCACGTTTTATATTCTTCACCCTCAGGAATAATGACTTGAACAACCTTTTGACCAATATTTTTTAAAGTAGATTCAACCTGTTGACCATAAAGTTTTGAAATAGTGGGGTTCGTAACAATGATACTTAAGTGACCCTGTATGTGTTTAGCGAAAATAGTTGAATCCTGCAATAAATTTTCGCCGATATAAATCGGATAAGATCTGTTTCCTAAATCAACTTCTAAGGATTTCATGATTGAAGTTCCAATTGCATAACTAGTTTATTCGTCAATTGATTCACGTTAGGTTTACCTGTTTCAATTGTTTGATGGGCTATAGAGAGGTATAAAGGGTCTCTAATTTCATAAAGCTCTTTGAACTTTTTCTGTGGATCTGCAGTATTCAATAAAGGTCTACCTTTATCATTTCTTGTTCTAATCCATAGTTCATGAGGATTAGCGCGCAAATAGATAACATAGCCATTTTCATGCAGATGTTGTCGATTTTCTGGAAGCAAAACGCTTCCACCACCTGTAGCAAGAACAATATCTTCTAATTGAGTTAGATCTTTAATTACAAGAGCTTCTCTTTTACGAAAACCTTCTTCACCCTCCATTTCAAAAATGGTTGGTATTTTTACGCCACAGCGTTTTTCAATCTCATGGTCACTGTCATAGAAAGTTTTCCCTAGTCTTTTGGCAATCATTTTGCCCACGGTAGACTTTCCTGCTCCCATAAGACCAATTAAATAAATATTTTTAGGAACCGAATTCATACCTCAATTTTACGCAGTGTTGAGACTTAAGCAAAAATTTATTGAATTTTAATGATTGCCAGCATAATCAAGCAAGGTTGGAGTTAGGAAAATGAGCAACTCATTTTTATCGCTAACCATTTCTTTATGTTGGAACAAATGTCCAATGAGAGGGATGTCACCTAGTAATGGAACCTGTACAGTTTCTTCTCTATCAACAGTGATAAAAACCCCACCGATCATTACTGTTCCTCCTTCTTCTACAATCAGTGAAGACTTAAGTGCCCTAGTATTAATGGCGTGACTATTTCCAAATTGCTTACCTAGAGAATCTTTTGATATTTCTACATCTAATTTAATGAATTCTGAATTGATCTCGGGGATAACAGCGAGTCGGAGATTTACTTTACGAAAATGTACTTTAGAGCCCTCCCTAGAGCTTGTTGTATAGGGTATTTCGGTACCTTGCTCAATAACAGCAGAGACTTGATGGGTAGTTACGATTCTTGGGTTAGAAATGATTTTTCCTTGTCCATTTGATTCCAATGCATTTAATTCTGCCTGTAATATTTGTCTAGCGCCTTTAGAGATAACGGTTATTGCTCCAGAAACAGGCTGAGATGCATTTTTTACTGTGGACTTGAGATCAGATAACAAACTAGATTGAGAGCCATCTGAATATAAATTTTTAGCTTTATTTATTAGGCTTAATTTAATACCTAATTCTTGGCTAAATCGCTGGTCTACTTCAACAATATAAGCTTCAATTGCGACTTGTTGTGGCGATTCTTCCTCATTGTTTAAGTTGTCCCACTGTGCCTGCCCACTATTTTTAATCACATGTGGTGGAGCAACCCAAATCATATTGCCGTTTTGAACAAAGTAAAGTCCATGACTACGAAGAATCATTTCAAAAGCTTGTTTCCAAGTCACATTTTGTGCAACTAAGTCAGTTGTTCCCTCCAGTCTTTGATGACCAATGAAATGTATTTTTCCTGCTTGACCCAGGATTTCAAAAACATCTTTTAATTCGATGTTTCTGAATGCAAGGTTGAGTTTATTTTCAGGAAGTTCAAACTTTGCATCACAAATATTAAAAGATAAGAGCAACACGCCTAGGATCAATATTTTCATTGCTGTTCCTCTTTGAGGACTGTGTATGTTTTATCGTTTTCTCCAATTAAAACAAGTGTGTTACTTGTAATGTCTTTAATGCGCCAATGATCATTAAAAACTTCATTTTTTGTTAAAAAACGATCACCAAGTTGTGACTTTGTATACGCTATCCTTTGACCATTTATTTCATAATAGCCAATAAATTTAATACTTTGAAGGTGTGCGGCTGTTTGGTTATCACCCCAAAAATTGACACTAGCAAATTCTTCATCCGCCTCAAGAGCTTCTTTCATTTTTAAATTTACTTCTTCTACAGACTCTGCAATTGCATTTATTCTTGATTCACTTTCTTCGACACCCTCAAATAAGGCTTCAAATTGAAAATGTAAATAATCAATTTCTTTTTTTAAACTGAAGTAAACAAAAGATATGACAGAGACGTTCAATAAAATTAAAAGAATCAAAACTGTTTTAGTGAAAGATTTATTTTCAAAAAATGAAGAGTGAGATTTAGAAAATGTTTTCTTTTCAAGATCAGGTAAAACCTCACCTGTTTCAGGATCAATTCTTGTTTGTGACGAGGAAAAAATATGCATTACATATTGTTCACAGGAAACGCAGTTGAATAAAGGTCATCTTATGAGAGATTATTCTGAAAAACTTGTGAGAAAGTTAAGACACTCGACAGCTCTTCCTTATAATCCTAGAATGAGTAAAAATAAACTCTTTCCTGTTATAAGCTTTACCGCTTTGGAAGCCTTTCAGAAGGATTTGTCTAAGGTGGTTTATTTATGTTAAAAAAACTATTGTTAGCCTTGTTGGGTTTGGGTATTGCAGGGCTAATTTGCGCTGGGATACTTGTTGCTTATGTAGTTATTTTGGCAAACCCTAAATTACCCTCTTTAGAGGTCATAACTGACTATCGACCTAAAGTTCCACTTCGTATTTACACTGCAGATAATGAATTAATAGGTGAGTTTGGCGAAGAAAGACGTAATGTCACTCCCATTAAGGATTTTCCGGAAAGCTTAAAAAATGCTGTCATTTCTATTGAGGATGATCGCTTTTATGAGCATCCAGGTGTGGATATCCAAGGTATTGCCCGAGCTGCATTAGTTAATTTGAGCGGCAAATACTCACAAGGAGCTTCAACAATAACAATGCAGGTTGCTAGAAACTTTTTTCTGACTAATGAAAAAACGTTAAATAGAAAAGTTTATGAGATTCTTTTATCACTGAAGATTGAAAAAAACTTAAGTAAAGATCAGATTCTTGAGCTTTATATGAATCAAATATATTTAGGGCAAAGGTCTTATGGTTTTGCAAGTGCTGCAAGAATTTACTTTGGTAAAGACGTTAAAGATTTATCAATTGCTGAATCAGCAATGCTGGCTGGTTTGCCTAAAGCCCCATCTGCATACAATCCTATCGTTAATTTTCGAAGAGCCAAAATTCGCCAGGATTATATTTTGCAACGCATGCGAGATCTTAAATATATAAGCAATGAAGAGTATGCCAATGCGATTTTGGAAGAGTTACAAGTAAAAGGCTTGGGTAGAGAATTTAGTGTACATGCTGATTATGCCGCTGAGTATGCGCGTAATTTACTAGTGAATACCTATGGAGATAATGTTTATATCCAAGGTTTAAAGGTTTACACAACAATTAATAAAACGAATCAAGAGGCTGGATATAACGCCTTAAGAAAAGGTTTGCTTGATTACGATGTTAAACATGGCTACAGAGGTCCAGAAGGTTTTGTTAATCTGCCCACTGGAAACCTTGATTCAAAAGAAAATAAACGCATACTTGATGAAGCTCTTATTGAACATCCAGCTAGTGAGGATATGCAATCAGGCGTTGTCATAAAGGCAAGTCTTCAAGAGGTTCAAGTTTTTATTTCTTCTGGAGAAACAATACGTATAAAACCAGATGGCTTAAAGGTTGGTAGAGAGGGTCTGGCTAGTACTGCTCAACCGAAGATTCAAATCAAGCCAGGCTCAATTATTCGAGTTTCTCAACAAAGCAATGGTGCATGGCAAATTTCCCAAATCCCTGAGGTGCAAGGAGCTTTGATTGCAATAGATCCTAATTCAGGAGCCATTAATACGATGGTTGGTGGGTTTGACTTTAAACTTTCCCAGTTTAATCATGCGATACAAGCAGAAAGACAGCCAGGCTCATCGTTTAAACCATTTATTTATGCTGCAGGTGTAGAAAAAGGCATCATGCCTAGAACCTTGGTAAATGACGCATTTTTATCGATAGGTGGTTCTGAAACGGGTGGCAAAGCTTGGGAGCCAAAAAATTATGATGGTAGAACTGATGGCGTAATGACTGTAAGAACAGCACTAGCCAGATCGAAAAATTTAGTATCAGTCCGGATTATGCGAGCTATTGGAACCCATTACACTCAAGACTTTATTCAGAGATTTGGATTTCCCCCTGAAAAAAATCCACCTTATTTAACTCTCGCGCTTGGTGCGGGTTCAGAAACACCATTACAAATGTCTGTTGGGTACAGTATTTTTGCTAATGGTGGATATGATGTGCAACCATATTTAATCAGTAAGATTGTGGACTCTAAAGGGCAGATAATTTTTCAAGCTCCCCCTGGAAATGTCGGTGACGAAACAAAGCGTGTTCTGGATCCTAAAACGGCTTTTGTAATGGACAGTTTGATGCAAGAAGTAACACGCTCTGGAACAGCGGCTTCTGCAAGGGCCAAGCTTGGAAGAAGTGATATTGCTGGTAAAACAGGAACAACTAATGATTCTCATGATGCTTGGTTTGCTGGTTATCATCCAAATCTATGCGCTGTGGTCTGGATGGGATTTGATCGACCTAAAAGTTTAGGTAGCAATGAAACTGGTGGAGGCTTATCACTCCCTGTATGGATTAACTATATGTCTCAAGCGCTCAGTGGAATGCCAGAATCACCAAGGTCACCTCCAGAGGGAGTTGTTAGTGAGGATGGTGATTGGACTATTCCGGAGTTTACAAGTAAAGCTTCATACGGCAACTTAATGGATTAGTTGTGGCCCGTAAAGCACGTCAAATTATTCCAGGACAAGTTTATTACGTTGTTTTGCGAGGCAATCCGACTTTAACTGTTTTTGATCGTGATGATTTGAAGTTGGAGTTTCTAGCTTGGTTGCGTGATGCAGCTAAGAATTACAAATTAATCATGCATGCGTATGTCATTTTGCCTAATCAAACTCAAATTTTAGTAACACCCTTATTTGAAGAATCTTTGGCGAGAACAATTCAATCCTTAGGGAGAAGATTTACTCAACTATACAACCAAGTTTATCAACATAAGGGAAGTATTTGGGCTGGAAGATATTATTCAGTTGCTGTAAAAAATGAGAGTGAATTATTAAATTATCAAAAAAAGATTGAACAAAGCCCTCTTAAAGAACACATTGTCCAGAAGTTAGAGGATTACACATGGTCGAGTTACAAAATCCATGTGGGTCTTGAAGCAAATTATGGTTTGCAAGATGTTCTTCCATTTTGGGGTTTGGGTAACACTCCATTTGAAAGACAGCGCCAATGGAAAAATATTGTTCTTGAAAAATAGTTTTCTTGCACAATTTCAATGATTCATTGACCCCCAACTCTGTCCCCAAGCACCAAAATGGATAAAGACAGAGATTATTAAAATGGGGACAGAGTTATAATCATAATGTTTGATGTCTAGATTTATTTGACCTATAGTGTGGGTGTGATTAGGGTTATTCCTAGCGCTATAGGAATATTTTTCTCTTTTTTTAGGACAATTTAATGTTAATTCCATCTCAATTGCGACCAGAACAGCAAGGTCTTTATGACCCTCAAAATGAACATGATGCTTGCGGCGTAGGTTTCGTTGCACACATTAAGGGCAAAAAAGAACACAGTATTGTTGAACAGGGCCTCAAGATTCTTGAAAATTTAGATCACCGCGGTGCGGTTGGTGCTGATGCACTGATGGGAGATGGTGCTGGTATTTTGATTCAGATACCTGACGCATTTTATCGTTCAGAAATGGCCAAACAAGGAATTAAACTCCCACCAGAAGGTGAGTACGGTGTCGGAATGGTCTTTTTACCAAAAGAGAGTGCCTCAAGATTAGCTTGTGAGCAAGAATTGGAGAGAACTGTCCGTATCGAAGGTCAAGTGATTTTGGGATGGAGAGATGTACCTGTAGATACTAATATGCCAATGTCTCCTAATGTTAGAACATCCGAGCCAGTAATTCGCCAAATTTTTATCGGTCGTGGCAGAGATATTATGACAACTGATGCTTTAGAGCGTAAGTTGTACGTCATACGCAAGTCTGCAAGTCATGCAATTCAGAATCTTCAGTTGCAACACGGAAAAGAATATTTTGTAACTTCCATGTCAGCAAGAACTATTGTGTACAAAGGTTTACTATTAGCAAACCAAGTGGGCGCTTACTACACGGATTTACAAGATGAAATGGTGGTATCAGCACTTGCTTTGGTACATCAACGCTTTTCAACTAACACCTTCCCAGCGTGGGAGTTAGCTCACCCATACAGAATGATTGCCCATAACGGAGAGATTAACACTGTTAAAGGTAACGTAAATTGGGTAAATGCTCGTACTGGCGGAATTAAATCACCAGTTCTTGGAGATGATCTCGAAAAGTTATGGCCACTCATTTATCCTGGGCAGTCAGACACAGCAAGTTTTGATAACTGTTTAGAGTTATTGGTGATGGCTGGGTATCCTCTTGCTCACGCAATGATGATGATGATTCCAGAGGCTTGGGAACAACACACCCTCATGGACGACAACCGTAGAGCGTTTTATGAATACCATGCATCAATGATGGAGCCATGGGATGGTCCAGCAGCGATTGCATTTACAGACGGACGCCAGATTGGTGCAACATTGGACAGAAACGGATTGCGTCCAGCAAGATATTACGTAACAGATGACGACTTAGTCGTTATGGCATCTGAAGCTGGAGTACTGAATTTTCCAGAAAGTAAGATTGTTAAGAAATGGCGTTTACAGCCAGGAAAAATGTTCCTTATTGATATGGAGCAAGGTCGCATTATTGAGGATAGCGAATTAAAAGAGTCACTTGCAAAAGCTAAACCTTATAAGAGCTGGATTGAAGCTGTTCGTATTAAGTTAGATGTGATCGATGTCAAAGAAATCGATGTTTTAGATGATCAAAAACATATACGACCAGCTGCGCAATTATTGGATCGACAACAAGCTTTTGGATATTCACAAGAAGATCTGAAGTTTTTAATGGCTCCAATGGCGCAAACAGGTGAAGAAGCTGTCGGTTCAATGGGTAATGACAGCCCATTAGCTGTGCTCTCTAACAAAAACAAAGTTTTATACAACTACTTTAAACAGTTGTTTGCACAAGTTACTAACCCACCGATTGATTCCATCCGTGAAAACATGGTGATGTCACTCGTATCTTTTATTGGACCAAAACCAAACTTATTAGATACGAATAATATTAATCCGCCAATGCGTTTAGAAGTAAGTCAGCCAATTTTAGATTTTGATGACATTACCAAAATTAGACATATTGAGCATTACACAAATGGCAAATTCAGAACGCATGAATTAGATATTTGTTATCCAGTTGCTTGGGGTAAAGATGGTATTGAAGCAAGACTGGCTTCATTATGTGCTGAAGCAGTAGATGCTGTGAAATTAGGTTTTAATATTTTGATCATTAGTGATCGTCAAGTTTCACAAGAGTATGTTGCGATACCAGCTTTGCTAGCAACTTCAACAATTCACCACCATCTGGTACAAAAAGGTTTGCGTACAAGTGCTGGTTTAGTGGTGGAAACAGGATCAGCGAGAGAAACGCATCATTTTGCTCTACTCGCTGGGTATGGCGCAGAGGCTGTTCATCCATATTTGGCTATGGAAACACTAGCTAAAATGGCTGAAGGCTTTACTGGTGAACTCTCCCCAGAAAAAGCAATTAAAAATTATGTAAAAGCAGTAGGTAAGGGACTTCAAAAAGTTATGTCGAAGATGGGTATTTCGACTTATATGTCCTATACAGGATCACAAATTTTTGAAGCAATTGGTTTATCAGAAGAGTTGGTCAAAAAGTACTTCCAAGGAACTGCATCTAACGTTGGTGGTATCGGTATTTTTGATGTTGCAGAAGAAGCTTTGAAAATGCATAGACTTGCATTTAGTGAAGATCCAGTTCTCAAAAATATGTTGGATGCTGGTGGTGAATATGCTTATCGTGTTCGCGGTGAAGATCATATGTGGACACCTGATTCAATTGCGAAGCTTCAACATTCAACACGGGTTGGCCCGGAAAAAGGTGGATATCAAACCTTTAAAGAATATGCTAACTTAATCAATGATCAAAGTCGTCGTCATATGACTTTAAGAGGATTATTTGAATTTAAATTAGATCCTAGTAAAGCTATAGACGTTTCAGAAGTAGAGCCAGCCAAAGAAATTGTGAAGCGTTTTGCTACCGGTGCAATGTCCTTGGGATCTATTTCTACAGAAGCCCATGCTACCTTGGCGGTTGCAATGAACCGTATCGGTGGAAAATCCAATACTGGCGAGGGTGGAGAAGATCAAAATCGTTACAGAAATGAATTAAAAGGAATTCCGATTAAAGCCAATGAAACTTTGGCAAGCCAATTAGGAAAAGATGTCATCGAAGCTGACATTCCATTGCAAGCTGGCGACTCTTTACGTTCTAAGATTAAACAAGTTGCTTCAGGTAGATTTGGTGTGACTGCAGAGTATTTGTCTTCAGCAGATCAGATTCAAATTAAGATGGCACAAGGTGCAAAGCCTGGTGAAGGTGGTCAATTACCTGGGGGAAAAGTATCCGACTACATTGGTAAATTGCGCTATTCAGTACCTGGCGTTGGCTTGATTTCTCCGCCTCCGCATCATGATATTTATTCTATTGAAGATTTAGCGCAATTGATTCATGATTTGAAAAACGTCAATCCTAAAGCAGATATTTCAGTAAAACTAGTATCTGAAGTTGGAGTTGGTACAGTTGCGGCTGGTGTTGCAAAAGCTAAAGCTGACCATGTCGTGATTTCAGGTCATGATGGTGGTACCGGTGCTTCACCTTTATCCTCTATTAAGCACGCTGGATCACCATGGGAACTTGGTTTGGCTGAAACTCAGCAAACTTTAGTATTAAATGGTCTACGTGGACGTATACGTGTGCAGGCTGATGGACAGATGAAAACAGGCCGTGACGTAGTTATTGGCGCACTTTTAGGTGCAGAGGAATTTGGATTTGCAACGGCACCATTAGTCGTTGAAGGGTGCATTATGATGCGTAAGTGTCATTTAAATACTTGTCCCGTAGGTGTTGCTACACAAGATCCAGTTTTAAGAGCTAAGTTCTCAGGTAAGCCTGAATATGTTGTGAACTTCTTCTTCTATGTGGCTGAAGAAGTTCGTGAAATTATGGCGCAGTTAGGAATTAGATCTTTCGATGAACTAGTAGGCCGTGTTGATTTGTTAGATACCAAAAAAGGTGTTGAACATTGGAAGGCGAAGGGCTTAGATTTCAGAAAGATATTTGCACAGCCTGAGCATGCCATGAGCAATGAACGTCGCCAAGTTTCAACTCAAGACCACAACTTAGGTAATGCTCTTGATAATGAATTGATATCTAAAGCAGCATTAGCAATTGAGTCAGGCAAGAAAGTTTCATTCATACATCCTGTAAGAAACGTAAACCGTACAGTTGGCGCAATGTTATCTGGGGAAGTTGCGAAGCGATATGGTCATGAGGGATTGCCAGACGACACAATTCATGTTCAATTTAATGGAACTGCGGGACAAAGTTTTGCAGCATTCCTGGCGCGTGGAATAACTTTCGATTTAGTTGGTGACGCGAATGACTATGTAGGTAAAGGTTTATCTGGTGGTCGTGTAATCGTAAGAACGCCAAATGAATTTAAAGAAAACTCATCAGAAAATATTATTGTTGGCAATACAGTTCTATACGGAGCTATTGATGGCGAGGCCTTCTTCAATGGAGTAGCAGGAGAGCGTTTCGCTGTAAGAAACTCTGGAGCTATTGCTGTTGTTGAAGGAACTGGTGACCATGGTGCGGAATACATGACTGGTGGAACGATTGTTGTCCTCGGTAATACTGGCCGTAATTTTGCTGCAGGTATGAGTGGTGGTATTGCTTATGTTTATGACGCTGATGGTATGTTCGCTAAGCGTTGTAATACAACTATGGCAACTCTTGAAAAAGTTTTACCATCAAGTGAGCAGGAAAAGACAATACCTAAAGAACTATGGCATGCTCCTTTGAATGTTAAAGAGGGTGGTGAGCGTTTGACCGATGAAGCGATCTTAAAAGATTTAGTCGAGAGACATTTCAAACACACCGGTTCAGAGCAAGCTAAGTCTTTGTTAAGAGATTGGGAAACAGCACGCTCACAATTTGTGAAAGTTTTCCCAACTGAATATAAGAGGGCACTTGGAGAGTTGTGGGCTAAGTCTCAAGGTAATCAACAACAAGTTACAACGGCTTAATTAAAGTCAACAGAAAGAATAGAGGAATCTCATGGGAAAGATTACTGGATTTATGGAGTTTGAAAGATTGTCAGAGCACTATGAAGTGCCTGTGCAAAGGATTAAACATTACAAAGAATTTGTTGCAGCTTTAACAGACGATGAGGCCAAAACTCAAAGTGCAAGATGTATGGATTGCGGTATTCCATTTTGTAACAATGGCTGCCCTGTAAACAATATTATTCCTGACTTTAATAATTTGGTTTACGAGAAAGACTGGTTACAGGCTTTGGACGTTTTGCACTCCACAAATAACTTCCCTGAATTTACTGGCAGAATTTGTCCAGCACCATGCGAAGCAGCTTGTACTCTTGGTATTAATAATTTACCGGTTGGTATTAAGTCTATTGAGCACGCAATTATTGATCGTGGTTGGGAAAACGGATGGGTTAAGCCTCAAGTACCTTCTCATAAAACAGGTAAAAAAATTGCTGTTGTTGGTTCCGGTCCTGCTGGATTAGCAGCTGCGCAACAACTTGCGCGAGTGGGACACGATGTTACTGTTTTTGAAAAGAATGATCGCGTAGGCGGACTATTAAGATACGGCATTCCTGATTTCAAAATGGAAAAATGGTTAATTGATCGTCGTGTAGAACAAATGCAAGCTGAAGGTGTAACTTTTCAGACAGGCGTATTTGTTGGCAAAGAGCAATTAGATCCTGCAATTAAAGATTACTCACAAAAGAGAATAGACCCAGATCAAATTCTGCAAGATTTTGATGCTGTCATCATTAGCGGTGGTGCTGAACAACCAAGAGATTTGCCTATTCCAGGAAGAGAGCTTGAAGGAGTTCATTTTGCGCTAGAGTTTTTAATTCCGCAGAATAAGGAAGTTGCTGGCGACAATAAGAACCAAATCCATGCTGCTGGAAAAGATGTGATTGTTATTGGCGGTGGTGATACAGGTTCTGACTGCGTTGGAACATCTAATCGTCATGGTGCAAAATCAGTCAGTCAATTTGAATTGTTACCTCAGCCTCCAGAAGAAGAAAACAAACCGCTAGTTTGGCCATACTGGCCAACAAAGTTAAGAACATCTTCTTCACATGAAGAAGGTTGTTCACGTGACTGGTCTGTTGCAACAAAACGATTTGAAGGCAAAAACGGCAAATTAGAAAAGCTAATTGGTGTTCGTTTGGAATGGAAAGACGGAAAAATGTCAGAAGTCCCAAATTCAGAATTTGAGATGAAAGCCGATTTAGTCTTTTTAGCAATGGGCTTTGTGTCTCCTGCTCAACAGATTCTAAGTGGATTTGGAATCGAAAAAGATGCACGTGGTAATGCAAAAGCTAGTACTGAAGGTGATCAAGCCTACAAAACAAATCATCCTAAGGTGTTTGCAGCGGGTGATATGCGTCGTGGTCAATCTTTAGTTGTTTGGGCGATTCGCGAAGGTCGTCAATGCGCTAAATCAGTAGATGAATATTTGATGGGTAGCAGCGTTCTACCAAGATAATTGCTTCACTACAAAAAGCACCAACTTGAAAAAAGTTGGTGCTTTTTTATTTGTTCTTGAAACTTATGCAGTTAAAGATTGAGCTTTATTCCTGGAAATAGACCCTTTTGCTATTGTTATCTTCAAAATAAACTTTTCGAAAAGTCAAATTCTGACTATAGTATGACTATTATGTTCAGAATTGGGTAGCTTTATGAACAGTTGGCAAATTCAACATGCAAAAGCACAGCTCTCAACGGTTTTACGACATGCTGAGATTGAGGGACCGCAGGAAATTACTAATCACGGACGTTCTGTAGCGATTTTATTATCTCGAGCAGATTATGATCGGCTAACAGGAACAAATAAGACATTGGTTGAGTTTATGCAAAATTCGCCATTATTCAACGATGAAGATATTTCCATTGAAAGTGACATAAGTCTTACCCGGCCATAAGCGTCTAGCAGGAGGAATCTCCGTCCTTTAGGGTGTGGAGGATGTCAAGATATACAAAATATCAATACTTGATATTTTCCGAGTAATATATAAAAAAATAAATCAAAAAGAGGAGACAAAATGCCAAGAAAGTTCGTAGATATTTCTATTTTTTTAGAAAATGATGTTCTGAGTGATCCACCCTCATTCAAACCTAAAATAGAGTACTTTACTCATCAAGATACTGTTGAGCGGATTGCTAATTTTTTCCCAGGCTTACAAAAAAATGATTTGCCCGATGGTGAAGGATGGGCCGTTGAAGTTGCAACTATATCAACTCACAACGGGACTCATCTAGACGCTCCATATCATTTTCATAGCACGATGGATCGTGCTTTGGGGGAGCAAAAAAAGTCAAAAACAATCGATGAAGTTCCTCTAGAGTGGTGTTTTCAACCGGGTGTTAAGTTAGATTTTCGTCATTTTGAAGATGGGTATGTGGTTACTGCAGCAGATGTCGAGGCGGAACTAAAGAGAATAGGCCATGAATTAAAACCATTAGAAATTGTTGTTGTGAATACAAGAGCAGGTTCTAGGTATGGGTATTCAGATTATGTCAGTTCAGGATGTGGCATGGGATACGAAGCAACTATGTATCTATTAGAAAGAGGGATAAGATTAACGGGTATAGATGGTTGGAGCTGGGATGCTCCATTTGTTCATACACAGAAAAAATTTGAAAGTTCTCATGACTCAAGCCTTATTTGGGAGGGTCATAAGGCTGGTAGAGATATTGGATATTGTCATCTTGAGAAACTTCATAATTTAGAGGCACTTCCTGCAGATGGTTTCTATATCAGTTGTTTTCCTCACAAGATAAGAGGTGCTTCTGCGGGTTGGACAAGAGCTGTAGCTATTTTTGATGATGCGTTAATGCAAAGCTAGAAGAAAAAGCTTTAATTTTGGTGAAATAACCATGTTTGCATGATAATTACGTTATGCAAGCAACAGATTCCGAAAATTTAGCCTCTTTAGAAAATGTGACTTTTTCTTATGCTCCTCAAGAACGAAACATTCTTGAGGGCTTATCGATGTCTTTTCAAAAAGGTAAGTTAACTGCCGTCATGGGTGGTTCCGGGTGTGGAAAAACTACTGTGCTGCGTTTACTTGGTGGCCAAGTTAAAGCAAATTCAGGCAAAGTTGTGTTTGAAGGGGAAAACGTTGGAACATTGAATAACGATGGTTTGATACGTATTCGAAGGAAGATGGGAATGCTCTTTCAATTTGGAGCACTTTTCACAGATATGAGTGTTTTTGAAAATGTGGCGTTTCCTCTAAGGGAACATACTTCACTGGATGAGGCAATGATTAATGATTTAGTCATGCTCAAGCTCAACGCTGTTGGACTAAGGAATGCCCGTGATTTAATGCCTTCACAAATTTCAGGAGGTATGGCACGTAGAGTAGCATTTGCGAGGGCTGTAGCACTAGATCCTCCCTTGATAATGTATGATGAGCCCTTTGCAGGATTAGACCCAATTGCTTTAGGTGTAACCGCTCGACTTATCAAAGAAATGAATGACGCGCTTGGCGCAACGAGCATATTAGTTACGCATGATGTACCTGAAACTTTTGAAATAGCTGATTATGTATATTTCATTGCCAATGGAAAAATTGCAGCACAGGGGACTCCTGAAGATCTGCAAAAATCTGAAGATCTTTTTGTTAGACAATTTATAGATGCTCAGCCAGATGGGCCGGTACCTTTCCATTACCCAGGAAAGCCAATTGCAGAAGATTTTGGCCTTCAGAAAGTTAAAAATGACTGAGGCGATTATTCAACGAATTACTAGGCTAGGTGCTTACGTCCGCTTGAGTATTGCAGGGGTAGGTCATGCTGCCTTAATGTTTATTTCTTTATTTCGCAAATCATTTGGGCTGTGGAAACGATTTAGGTTGGTCAGTGATCAAGTATTTTTCCTTGGAAATTACTCTTTTGTCATTATTGCTGTATCAGGTCTTTTTGTTGGATTTGTATTGGGTTTACAGGGGTATTACACATTAAACAGATATGGATCTGAACAGGCCCTGGGACTATTAGTTGCTTTATCACTAACCCGAGAGCTTGGCCCAGTTGTAACCGCATTACTATTTGCCGGTCGAGCAGGTACATCACTTACAGCTGAGATTGGTTTAATGAAAGCTGGAGAGCAGCTATCAGCGATGGAAATGATGGCCGTTGATCCGGTATCGAGAGTTATTGCGCCAAGATTTTGGGCCGGTGTTATTGCAATGCCGATACTGGCCGCAATATTTAGTGCAGTTGGTATTATCGGAGGCTATTTAGTTGGCGTTCCCTTAATTGGGGTTGATGCAGGAGCTTTTTGGTCACAAATGCAAGGTGGAGTAGATGTTTTACAAGACGTTGGAAATGGCGTTATTAAAAGTCTTGTTTTTGGCGTTGCGGTTACTTTTATCGCCTTGTATCAAGGTTATGAGTCTAAGCCAACTCCAGAGGGAGTATCTTTAGCCACTACAAGAACTGTTGTCATTTCTTCATTAGCAGTTTTGGCATTAGACTTTTTATTAACAGCTGTTATGTTTTCAACATAAATCAGTAACAACGAGAGCGTTTCAAATATGAAAAAGAATTCATTAGATTTTTGGGTTGGATTATTTGTCATTACAGGCTTTGTGGCCTTATTATTTTTAGCACTCAAAGCTGGAAACATGAGTTCGTTTAGCTTTGCTAAGACTTATTCAGTCACTGCACGCTTTGATAATATTGGCGGTCTTAAGCCTCGTGCTCCTGTGAAAAGCGCTGGTGTAGTTGTGGGTCGTGTTGCAGCAATTAATTTTGACGATAAAACGTATCAAGCAACGGTTACTTTAAACATCGAAGACAATTTCCATTTTCCTAAGGATTCCTCAGCGAAAATATTAACTTCCGGCCTTTTAGGGGAGCAATATATTGGGATTGAGGCTGGGGGCGATGAGCAATCTTTAGCCCAGGGAAGTAAAATTACGCAAACCCAGTCAGCGATAGTATTAGAAAGCTTAATAAGCCAATTTTTATATAACAAAGCGGCAGATGCCGGAAAAGAAAAAAGCGAGTAATGAAGATAACAGGTTTCATAAGCAGGAAAGGCTTACAACTCATAGTTTTGAGTATAGTCATGTCTTTTTTTGTAGGGTGTGCGTCGATTCCTGAGGGACAGCCGCGTTCCAAAAAGGATCCATGGGAGTTAGTAAATAGAAATGTTTTCTCGTTCAATGAGAGTTTAGATAAGTATGTTGTCAAACCTATTACACAGGTTTATGAATTTATTTTTCCGGTATACGTTCGGGAGAGGTTTTCCAATGTTTTCGCAAACGTTGGTGATGTTTACACTGCAGTGAACCAATTATTGCAGGGAAAACCTAAAACAGCCGTTGAGGATTTAACGCGCGTTATCGTTAACACGACGTTTGGTATTGGGGGTATTTTTGACGTTGCAACAGAGGCTGGTTTAGAAAAGCATAGTGAAGATTTTGGTCAAACATTTGGTGTTTGGGGCATTGGAGATGGTCCTTATATGATGTTGCCACTACTAGGGCCTAGCAATGTTCGCGATACTGTCGGTTGGGCATTTGATTTACAAACAGATATTCTGCTTACATACATAGATAACATCCCAGTTAGAAACACCATTACAGGTATAAGAATTGTTGATCAACGCTCCAAATACCTTAGCTCAACTAGCCTACTTGGCGAGGCTGCTTTTGATAAATATACTTTTATTAGAGACGCTTATATTCAAAGACGAAGAAATCGAATTTATGATGGCAATCCTCCATTAATCGATGACGATGATGATATTCCTGATGAGATGCTTGAAAAAGAGGAAAGTAGGGTTCGCTAATTTGTGAAATCTAAAAAGATTTAAAATAGTGAATCTTAAAAAAGGATTAATGATGAACCTTACACGATCAATGAATTTATATCGATTTATACCAAAAGCCAAAATTCGCCATTGGATGATGGCGCTTGTAATGATTTTTTCATTTGGCGTCAATCAATCTGCATTTGCCCAGTCTATTGATGCAACACCAGATGGATTAATTAAGAATTTGGTTAATGAAGTAATGAATACTTTAAAAACCGATAAAGAAATTCAGGCTGGAAATATTAATAAGGTAATGGCATTAGTAGAAGCAAAGATTGTTCCTTATACAAATTTCCAAAAAACAACTCAATTAGCTATGGGGAAAAATTGGAGTAAGGCTACACCTGAGCAGCAAAAACAAGTCATGAATGAATTTAAGACATTGTTGATTAGAACGTATGCTGGTGCTTTGACTCAAGTGAAAGATCAAACTGTAACTTATAAACCTTTCAGAATGGATCCGACGGATACTGAGGTAGTGGTTAAAACCCAAGTTATGAATCGCGGCGATGCTATCCAAATAGATTATCGACTTGAAAAAGTTGGAGAGTCATGGAAGGTCTATGATCTTAATGTATTAGGAGCATGGCTGATTGAGGCTTATAGAGGTCAGTTTAATAATCAGATTAGTCAAAATGGTATTGATGGTCTAATTAAGTTCTTACAAGATCGAAACGCTGCCTTAGCGAAAGCTAAGTAATTCAATGATCACTTTGCCCGCAAAGGTTAATCATCAAAATGCTCTAATGGTGCGTGATGATGGTTTGTCTCAAATCCAGAAGAGTGAAGATATGGTTGATGCATCTTCACTTCAAGAATTTGATTCATCAATCATCGCCGTTATTCTTGCTTGGCTTAGGGCACAACCAAATTTGAAAATGGTGAATTCGCCAGAAAAGCTTCAAGTTTTATCCAAGGTTTATGGCCTTGATGGCCTTATTCAAATTCATCAGCAAAAGAATATTTGATGTCTGCGATATCAATTCGACAAGTCCGAAAAAAGTACGGTAATTTAGTTGCTCTCGATGGAGTTTCATTAGAGATTGAACAGGGAGAGTTTTTTGGACTACTTGGACCCAATGGCGCAGGAAAAACAACTTTAATTACCAGCATGGCTGGTCTGTGCACTCCAGATTCTGGAGTCATTGAAGTAATGGGGCACGATGTTCAAAAAGATTTTCGTATTGCGCGAAGACAATTAGGCGTAGTGCCTCAGGAACTTGTTTTTGATCCTTTTTTTACAGTAAGGGAAACATTAACTTTTCAGTCGGGTTATTTTGGCTTAAATAAGAATGATGATTGGATTGATGAGGTAATGGCCAATCTAGACTTGAGCAATAAAGCCGACGCAAATATGCGTTCTTTATCAGGAGGTATGAAGCGACGTGTTTTAGTTGCTCAGGCTCTAGTGCATCGCCCTCCAGTGATTGTTCTTGATGAGCCTACAGCTGGAGTTGATGTGGAATTACGTCAATCCTTGTGGCAGTTTATTAGTCGATTGAATCAAGCTGGACATACTATTGTGTTGACTACCCACTATTTAGAGGAAGCTGAATCCTTGTGCGGAAGAATTGCGATGCTTAAACAGGGTAGGGTTGTTGCATTAGATACAACTCAAAACTTATTAGCAAAACATAGGCCCCCAGGCGTCCCACCAAAAGTTTTAGGAGATGATGGCGCAGCTGATTTAGAGGCGGTATTCGTAAAAATTATGTCGGAGGCTAAATAAATGTCAGAGATCCAGCCTTTGATTGCAGGGAAAAAAATGCCTGAAGCGAAAATACAAAGTGGCTTTCCAGCTCTATTTCGCAAAGAAGTAAAACGCTTTTATAAAGTAGCTTTTCAAACTGTCGCTGCACCCATTCTTACGGCAGTTTTGTATTTGTTAATTTTTGGGCACATTCTAGCTAATAGTCCCAAAATCTATGGTTATGAATATGCAGCCTTTTTAATACCTGGCTTAGTCATGATGAGTATTTTGCAAAATGCGTTTGCAAATACTTCTTCATCATTAATTCAATCAAAAATCACAGGTAATTTAGTATTTGTTTTACTTGCGCCATTGTCACATATTGAGTTTTTTGCAGCCTATGTAGGTGCAGCAATGATTAGAGGACTTTGTGTTGGCTTTGGAGTATTCATGGTGACCATATGGTTTGCGAAGATTCCTTTTGCCGCGCCAATATGGATTTTCGTTTTTGCTTTATTAGGATCTAGCCTTCTGGGCGCTATGGGTTTAGTTGCTGGTATTTGGGCAGATAAGTTTGATCAATTAGCGGCTTCACAAAACTTTATCATCATGCCAGCAACAATGCTATCTGGCGTGTTTTATTCAATTCATTCATTGCCAGAGTTTTGGTTAAAAGTGTCTCATTTCAACCCATTTTTTTATATGATTGATGGCTTTCGTTACGGATTTTTTGGTCAATCAGATGTTTCCCCTTTTCATAGCTTAGCCGTTATCTTTTTTTGTTTGCTAATCGTTACTCGAGTAGCGCTTGGCATGTTAAAAAAAGGTTATAAAATTAGAAATTAACTAGAGAGATCTTCGATGTACCCAACACCTGAACAAATTAAAGCTTACATATTAGAAGGACTTAATTGCACCCACATATCCTTAGAGGGAGATGGGCAGCATTTTTTTGCAACCATCGTTAGTCCTGAATTTGTGGGTCTTCGCCCGATTGCTCGTCATCAAAAGGTATATGCAGCCTTAGGCGAGCGGATGAAAGAAGAGATTCATGCTTTGTCATTCAAAACACTGACTCCAGAAGAGTTTGCAAAAAATAGCAGTAACTAAACATTATTGTTTTATTAGTGCTGTATTGATTCATTGAAATAAATTTAAGAGAATTAAGTATGGATAAGTTATTAATTAGGGGTGGGCTTCCTTTGCATGGTGATGTGAGGATAGCGGGAGCAAAAAACGCTGCCTTGCCTATGTTGTGTGCAGCACTTTTAACGCCAGAAAAGATTGTTCTGCGTAACTTGCCAGATTTGCAAGATGTAAGAACAATGCTTAAGCTCCTGACTCAGATGGGCGTTAACATTAATTTCCCTGACCCAAATGATCGTTCTGTAGTTGAATTACAAGCTGCGCATATCGAAAAAGCTGAAGCAACTTATGAGATGGTAAAAACAATGCGGGCGTCCATATTAGTTTTAGGACCATTGTTAGCGCGTTTTGGTAATGCAAGAGTTTCCTTACCGGGAGGCTGTGCAATTGGCGCTCGGCCAGTTGATCAACATATTAAAGGCATGCAGAAAATGGGTGCCAGTATGCAGATTCAGCATGGATATATCCAAGCAGACGCTCCTAAGCCAGAAAACAAGTTACATGGCGCGCATATTCTTACGGATATGATTACTGTCACAGGAACTGAAAATTTAATGATGGCCGCTGTTTTGGCTAATGGGACAACCTATCTTGAAAATGCAGCTAGAGAGCCTGAGGTCACTGATTTAGCTTTGCTACTCAATCAAATGGGTGCCAAAATTACTGGTATTGGTTCAGACCATTTGAAAATCGAAGGTGTTTCTGAATTACATGGTACGGAATACGACATCATTGCTGACCGCATTGAGACTGGAACCTTTTTGTGTGCAGTTGCCGCTACTGGTGGAGAGATAACTATCCATGATTGCAGACCAGACACACTAGATGCTGTTCTCACAAAATTAACTGAAGCTGGTCTCAAGATGGAAATTGGAAAAACGACGATCAAAGCAACCATGAAAGAGCGTCCGAGACCTGTAAGTTTTAGAACTTCTGAGTACCCAGCGTTTCCGACGGATATGCAAGCTCAATTTATGGCATTAAACACAATCGCGCTTGGAAACTCTAGAGTTACAGAAACAATTTTTGAAAATCGCTTTATGCATGTTCAGGAAATGAATCGCCTTGGTGCCCAAATTGGTATTGAGGGTAATACAGCCATTATCGAAGGAGTTGAGTACTTGTCTGGCGCAAATGTGATGGCCACAGATTTAAGAGCTTCTGCAAGTCTTGTCATTGCAGGGCTAATTGCGAATGGAGAAACCTTGATTGATCGTATTTATCACTTAGACCGTGGATATGATCGTATGGAGCGCAAATTAAGTGCTCTTGGCGCAGATATTACAAGGGTAAAATAGATCCTTTTAGCATCATCTACAAGGCTGTAGGATAATAGAGTTATGTTGACACTTGCACTTTCAAAGGGAAGAATTTTCGAAGAGACCATGCCTATGCTTGAGCGGGCAGGAATTTCTATTGCAGAAAATCCAGAGTCAACTCGTAAATTGATCATTGAAACCTCCCACCCTAATCTAAAAATAATCATTGTTCGTGCTTCCGATGTTCCTACTTATGTGCAATTTGGCGCAGCTGACATTGGCGTTGCTGGTAAGGATGTTCTTTTAGAAAACGGTGTTGAAGGTTTATATGTACCCATTGATCTAGGTATAGCAAAATGTAGATTGTCTGTGGCTACCAAAGTTGGTTTTGACTACAGTTCTGCTGTAAAGCAGGGTGCGAGATTAAAAATAGCCTCTAAATACGTACAGTGTGCAAGAGAGCATTTTGCCAACAAGGGCGTTCATGTAGATATGATCAAACTTTATGGCTCTATGGAATTAGCGCCGTTAGTTGGACTTGCTGACGCAATTGTTGATCTTGTTTCCACTGGTAATACGCTTAAAGCCAATCAATTGGTTGAGGTGGAAACAATTATGCCAATTAGTGCTCAACTAATTGTTAATCAGGCTTCACACAAAAGAAACCGTGCTCAAATGCAAGAATTTTTAGATGCGTTTGCCACAGCAACTGAAAAAAAATCATCATGATGCGAAGACTTAGTACGACTGATGAAAATTTCAGTGGGCAACTGAAAGAGCTTTTACAAATCTCTGAAGAGGATGTCAGCGCTATTGAATTAAGTGTCGCCAATATTTTGCGCGATGTTCAGAACAATGGTGATGAAGCTGTTCTTCGTATGACTAAGCAGTTTGATCGTCTTGATGCAAGCTCAATGAAAGATTTAGAGCTTACTCAAGTTCAAATGCAAGAAGCTTTTAAATCTTTGCCAGAAGAACAAAGATCTGCTTTAGAAGCAGCAGCGTTGCGAGTTAGAAACTATCATGAGCGCCAAAAACAAGAGTCTGGATGTCATTCTTGGGAATATACCGAAGCAGATGGAACCACTCTTGGTCAGAAAGTAACGCCAATAGATCGCGTAGGCTTATATGTACCTGGCGGCAAAGCTGCTTATCCATCCTCAGTGTTAATGAACGCAATACCTGCAAAAGTAGCAGGTGTTCAAGAAGTGATTATGGTTGTTCCAACACCTGATGGCTTGCATAATCAACTTGTTTTAGCTGCGGCATATGTTGCAGGAGTGGATAGAGCTTTTACTATTGGGGGCGCGCAAGCAGTCGGAGCGCTAGCCTATGGAACTCAAACAATTCCAGCGGTCGATAAAATTGTTGGTCCAGGTAATGCTTACGTTGCTTGTGCAAAAAGGCGAGTATTTGGTACGGTTGGTATTGATATGATTGCAGGTCCGTCAGAAATCCTAGTGATTTGCGATGGCACTACAAATCCAGATTGGGTTGCTATGGACTTATTCTCTCAAGCAGAGCATGATGAAATGGCGCAATCTATATTGCTTTGCCCTGATGCAGATTTTATTGAGTCGGTTGCTCAAAGTATTGAAAAGCTCTTACCTGATATGCCACGAGAAGAAGTCATTCGCACCTCACTGACTAATAGGGGCGCGATGATTTTGGTAAAAGATATGGCGCAAGCTTGCGAGATATCGAACCAAATTGCTCCTGAGCATATGGAGATATCAGCGCAAAACCCAAGAGAGTGTTTGCCCTTGATTCGTCATGCTGGGGCAATATTTTTGGGTAAATTTACAAGCGAGTCTTTAGGTGATTACTGTGCTGGCCCTAATCACGTCTTGCCTACTTCAAGGACTGCAAGATTTTCCTCACCCCTTGGAGTATATGACTTTGTAAAACGAAGCAGTCTCATAGAAGTTAGCCAAGAAGGCGCTAACACCTTAGGGAAAATAGCCAACACTCTTGCATTAGGTGAGGGACTTCAAGCACACGCAATGGCCGCTCAAATGCGGATTAAAAACTAAGTTTTAAATTCCTAAAAAAAGAATTTACCTTTACGCTTTTTCTAAAAGAGTTTTTAAAGCTCGAATTAAATCCGCACACTCCCTATCTGTACCAATCGTTATGCGAACAAATTGATTAATTCGTTCTGCATTAAAGTAACGAACTAATATTTTTTGTTCTCTTAAGCCTTGGTATAGTTCAAGACCAGTAAATTTGGGGTGAGAAGTAAACACGAAATTAGCCAAAGAAGGTAAGGTTTTAAACCCTAAAGCATCTAGTTCTGGAACAAGTTTGTTTCTGCTATCGATGACTTTTTGGCTAGTATTTTTGAGATAGACTTGATCTGATATTGCTGCTTGAGCTCCAGCTTGGGCAAGGCGATCAAGTGGGTAGGAATTAAAACTATTTTTGACGCGCTCAAGTCCTTCGATGAGAGCTGCATTACCCATGGCATATCCAACACGAAGACCTGCTAATGATCTTGATTTAGATAGGCTGTGAGTAACTAACAAGTTATCGTATTGATTGATGAGGGAAACTGCTGACTCTGTACCGAAATCTACATAAGCTTCATCAATAACCACAACGCTATTTTGATTTGCCTTTAATAAACGTTCTATTTCTGCTAGGGGCATACCTTGCCCAGTTGGAGCATTGGGATTTGGGAAAATGATGCCGCCATTATTCGGCTTAGCAATATAGTCGTCGATTTGTATTTGTAAATCTTTGTCCAAGGGAACTTTTGCTGTTTCAATCTCGTATAAATCTGCATAAACAGGATAAAAGGTATAGGTAATATCCGGAAACAATATTGGAGATTCGTGTTTAAAAAGCCCTAAAAAAATATGCGCAAGAATTTCGTCAGATCCATTACCAACAAATATTTGATCATTTTGTAGTCCATACACCTTCGCAATGGCCTCTTTTAGAGCATCTGAAGCAGGTGGCGGATATAAACGCAAACTGTCATTACAGTTATTTTGAATAGCTGCGATTGCTTTTGGAGAAGGACCATAAGGGTTCTCATTAGTATTTAATTTAATTAAATCAGCTATTTGCAGTTGCTCACCTGGGGTATAGGGGGTAAGGTTTTGAACTGTTTTGCTCCAAAAACGTGACATAAAAAGACTCTCTAAATAACGAAAATTGATCAACGAATGATATTATGACGTAATGAGACAAGTTGAAGTAAATCGCAATACATCTGAAACCCAAATCCAGCTCAAATTAGACCTGGATGGTAAGGGTCGTTCAGAGCTTAATACAGGCGTACCTTTTCTGGATCACATGCTTGATCAGATTGCGCGTCATGGCATGATGGATTTGACAGTGATTGCTAAGGGAGATACCCATATTGACGATCACCATACAGTTGAAGATATCGGCATTACTTTGGGCCAAGCCCTTGCCAAAGCTGTTGGTGATAAAGCAGGCTTGACGCGTTACGGACATTCTTATGTGCCCTTAGATGAAACACTGTCACGTGTTGTGATTGATTTATCTGGCAGACCCGAACTCGAGTTTCATGTGCCTTTTACAAGAGCACGTGTGGGAACTTTCGATGTGGATTTGAGTATTGAGTTTTTCCGAGGCTTTGTGAACAATGCAGGGGTAACTTTGCACATCGATAATATTCGCGGAGTAAACGCTCACCATCAAATTGAGACTGTTTTTAAGGCATTCGGTAGAGCACTACGAATGGCTGTAACGATTGATGAGCGAGCTTTAGGGGCAATTCCATCTACCAAAGGAAGTCTTTAAACGTCTACTAAAGGTATAAGTTTTGTCTAATATCGCAATCGTTGATTATGGGATGGGCAATATTCGTTCGGTTGCACAAGCCGTCATGAAAGTTGCTCCTGAATGCACAGTCGTCATTGCCCATCAACCAGAACAAATTCAGCAGGCGGATAAAATCATTTTGCCTGGTCAGGGCGCAATGCCAGACTGCATGGCAAACCTCAAGAATTCAGGTTTGTTTGAGGCAGTGATGCATGCAGTCAAAAACAAACCCTTATTAGGTATTTGCGTAGGTGAGCAAATGCTGTTTGAACATAGCGATGAAGCTCACGAACCAAATTCAACGACACCTTGCCTAGGTATTTTTCCAGGAAAGGTATCAAGATTTAAACCAAATGTTTTACAAGAAGATGGAACGCACTTAAAAGTGCCACACATGGGATGGAATGAGGTTTTTCAGCAACAAAGCCACCCACTTTGGGACGGGGTTCCAAATCAAGCTCGATTTTATTTTGTGCACAGTTATCATGTAGTACCAGAGAATAAAAGTCATGAGTTTGGAACAACAAATTATGGTGGTTTATTTACCAGTGCGGTTGCAAAAGATAATATATTTGCGACACAATTTCATCCTGAGAAAAGCGCAAAAGATGGTTTACGAATTTATCAAAACTTTACACGTTGGAATCCTTAAATGTTGTTAATACCTGCTATTGATCTAAAAGATGGTCACTGTGTTCGGCTTGAACAGGGGGACATGAATAAAGCTACAGTATTTTCTGAAGATCCTGCTGCTATGGCAAGACATTGGGTCAATCAGGGTGCGAGAAGACTCCACTTAGTCGATTTAAATGGAGCCTTCGCTGGAAAGCCTAAAAATGAATCCGCCATTTTGTCTATCTTAAAAGAAGTTGGTGATGAAATACCTGTTCAATTGGGTGGGGGAATAAGAGATTTAGAAACCATTGAACGTCTTTTGGATGATGGCTTAGAAACAATCATTATTGGCACTGCGGCTGTTAAAAATCCTGGGTTTCTACAAGAGGCTTGTGTAGCATTCGGTGGCCATATTATGGTTGGCCTTGATGCGCGTGATGGAAAGGTTGCAACCGATGGCTGGAGTAAATTAACAGGTCATGAAGTAATAGATCTTGCAAAAAAATACGAAGATTATGGTGTCGAAGCCATTGTGTATACAGATATTGGTCGAGACGGAATGCTTCAGGGTATTAATATTGAAGCGACTTTAAGATTGGCCCGCGCAGTTTCAATCCCGATTATTGCAAGTGGTGGATTAACAAACTTGAAGGACATAGACGATCTTTGCGCTATCGAAGATGATGGCGTAATGGGAGTAATTGCAGGCCGTGCTATTTACAATGGCAACATAAACCTGACTGAAGCACAAAAATATGCGGATGAAAAAAATCCGCCCGAATATTAAGCACTCAATGTTAGCTAAACGAATCATACCTTGCCTAGACGTTACTGCTGGACGTGTAGTTAAGGGAATCAATTTTCTGGAATTAAAAGATGCTGGTGATCCAGTCGAGATTGCTCGTCGCTATGACGAGCAGGGCGCTGATGAAATTACTTTTTTAGATATCACTGCAACTTCTGATGGAAGAGACTTAATACTCCACATTATTGAAGAGGTTGCTTCACAAGTTTTTATTCCGTTAACTGTAGGTGGTGGCGTAAGAGAAGTAGCAGATGTTCGACGTCTCTTAAATGCTGGTGCGGATAAAGTAAGTATTAATTCATCTGCAGTTGCTAGGCCAGATTTAGTTTCTGAAGCAAGTGCTAAATATGGATCGCAATGTATTGTTGTAGCGATTGATGCCAAACAAACTGCTCCGAACAAATGGGAAGTGTTTACGCATGGTGGTAGGAACAATACAGGAATAGATGCAATTGCATGGGCTAAAGAGGTTTGTGAGCGTGGAGCTGGGGAAATTCTATTAACCAGCATGGATAGAGACGGCACTAAAAATGGTTTTGATCTTGAACTTGTCAGAAAAGTTAGCGATACCGTTTCTATACCGGTGATTGCATCAGGCGGAGTTGGAAATTTACAAGATTTAGCTGATGGAATTATTCAAGGCCATGCTGATGCTGTTTTAGCAGCAAGTATTTTCCACTATGGTGAATATACGGTTCAGCAAGCAAAGCAGTATTTAGCTCAACAGGGAGTTGTGGTGCGCTAGTCTTTATTTGGCGTATGCAATAGAATGTTTGCATGAATTCTTTAAATACCCAAAACTGGTTAAGCCAAGTCAAATTTAATGAACAAGGCTTGGTACCTGTCATTGCCCAAGATTACAAGAGCAAAGACATTCTAATGATGGCTTGGATGAATCAATCTAGCCTTCAGGAAACTGTGGAGCTTGGTCAGGCGATTTATTGGTCTAGATCAAGAGGGCGTCGTTGGCATAAAGGCGAAGAGTCTGGGCATTTTCAGAATATTAAAGAAATCTTATTAGATTGCGATGGCGATACACTTCTATTAATGGTTGAACAAGTTGGAGGCATTGCTTGTCATACCGGTGCACCGAATTGTTTTTTTCAGCCATTAAAAAAGAATAATGAAGAAATATATTGGCAAAACTCTATTGGAGAATCAAAGTGACTCAACAGTATGAAGAATTAAGCCAGGTATTAAAACAACTTGCGGATACGGTCGCGTTACGTAAAGAAGCGGTTCATGGTGGAAACAATACGGAGAACTCTTACGTAGCATCTTTGTTTAAAAAAGGTGACGATGCTATTTTAAAAAAAATAGGTGAGGAGTCTGCAGAGACCATCATGGCGGCCAAAGATGCCAGAAATCTTAATAGCCAAGATGCAACCCAGTCGCTTATTAATGAAGTTGCAGATCTATGGTTTCATAGTATTGTGTTGCTTGCACAATTTAATTGTCGTCCTGAAGATGTCATGGCGGAGTTAAAACGACGTGAGGGTATTAGTGGGATTGCAGAAAAAGTATCACGTCCACAATAAATAGTTATTGATTACGGAGAATCTCTTGAGTCACGATCCAGATTGTATATTTTGTAAGATTATTGAAGGCAAAATTCCGAGCAAAAAAGTTTACGAGGATGAGGATATCCTTGCTTTTCATGATATTCACCCAGCGGCGCCGATTCATTTTTTAATGATTCCCAAAATTCATTTACCCATGCTTTCAGAGAGCACTAAGGAGAATCAGCAATTACTAGGTAAAATGATGGTATTGGCACCAAAATTAGCTTTTGAGGCAGGTGCAAGACCCGGAAAAGCTGGGGGATTTAAGGTTTTAATAAATAACGGTGCAGATGGTGGCCAAGAGGTTTACCATTTACACATGCATGTGTTGGCGGGTCCTAGACCATGGAAACACGAATTACCAGGTTAATTTAACTTATATAGGGAGTTGTTATGGGTGGAATGAGTCCGATTCATTGGATTATTGTGTTGGCTGTTGTTCTCTTAATTTTCGGTACAAAAAAATTAAGAAACATTGGCTCTGATATGGGTGCTGCTGTTAAAGGCTTTAAAGATGGTATGAAAGACGGAGATACTTCTAAAGAAACTCCTCAAGCTACTCAACAAGTCGCACAATCAACAACTACACAAACTGCAAAAGATCCTAATACGGTTGACGTTAGTTCTAAAGAAGTTCGTTAATGGTTGCTTGGATGTGTCATTGGTTTTTTGGGATAGCCTAAATGTTTGATATTGGCATCTCAAAGATTGCGCTTATTTCTGTGGTCGCTCTTGTCGTTTTAGGACCAGAGCGTTTGCCACGTGTTGCGCGAACTGCTGGCAACCTTTTTGGACGAGCTCAGCGCTACATGTCTGAGGTTAAAGAAGAAGTTAACCGTCAGATGGAGCAAGAAGAGCTCAAAAAAATGAAAGAGGCTGCTACACAAGCCTTTAATAGTGCAAAAAATGATTTTAAAGACTTAGATCAGGTTATTTCTTCTCAGGTCGCAGAAGTAAGTTCAACCGTTAATGAGATCACCTCATCAATAACAAATACTAGTAGTACTTGGACTGAGCCTGAAAGGGTTTATACGCCAAGGATTGATACATTTGAGGCTGGCCAGCGTCAAGGTAGAAAATCTTGGCGCAATAAAAAGGGCGCATTACCAATTTGGTTTAAGCGTACAAGTGGTATCAAAGTGCGTGTACAGTCTGGCGCTGCAAGAGTAAAACGCTTTAGAAGAGCAGCGATGAACTCAACTTCTACAAAATCTTTCTTTGGGTAATAAATATTTATGAGTGATACCCCGCAGGATACCGCGCAAGAAGAAACCTTTTTTAGTCATTTGGTAGAGCTTCGTGACAGGATCATTAAAGCCTCCGTGGCAGTTTTAGTCGTTTTCTTAGGAATGGTGTATTGGGCGCCTGATATTTTTCATGCTTTAGCTGATCCGATGCTAAAAGTTTTGCCGGCTGGGGCACACATGATTGTGACCGATGTTACCGGTTCTTTTTTTGTACCGATTAAAGTCACGTTTATGGCTGCCTTTGTAGTGGCTCTACCAGTTGTTATTTATCAGGTTTGGGCTTTTGTGGCACCTGGGCTATATCAACATGAAAAAAACTTAGTGCTTCCTATCGTTATTAGTACGTATGTCCTATTTCTGATTGGAATGGCTTTCGCCTACTTTTTAGTATTTCCGACAGTATTTGGGTTTATGGTTCATTACAACGCTCCATTGGGTGCTGATATGAACACAGACATTGATAACTATTTAAGTTTTGCAATGACTACGTTTTTAGCTTTTGGATTTACCTTTGAAGTTCCTGTTGTTGTGGTTGTATTGGTTCGCATGGGAATCATTTCTTTAGCAAAGTTGAAAGAAATTAGGCCTTATGTGATTGTTGGAGCTTTTGTTATAGCGGCCGTAGCAACTCCACCTGATGTGATGTCACAGCTTTTATTAGCGGTGCCATTGTGTATTTTGTACGAATTAGGACTGTTGATTGCAAGGTTCTACCAGCCTAAGACAGATGATGCCCAAGAGGAAGAAGTTAAGGCTTGAATTTGACCTCTAAGGCTTATTTTATAAGTGTTGTGGCTCAGAAGAATTGAAATTTAGCTAAGGGTTTTTACTTGTTCAAACCCTTAAAAACGTTGTCTAATAGCAACAATTACTGCAAACTTTGCTAAAAATCAACAAAAAACAACACTTCTTACTAAAGTTTAATGAAATAAGAACAACTTTAGTGGATGATTAGAGTATTCCTTGATCTCAGGGAAGAAGTTTTTTAAATAGTTTTCTTTTTTTTAATATGGAGATTTACGAATGAAAAAATCGCTATTCGCACTCGCAGCATTAGGTGCTTTCGCTGGTGCAGCGCAAGCTCAATCAAGTGTTTCAATTTATGGTAACTTAGATGCTACTGAAGCATATCAATCAGCAGGCGCATTAAAGTCATATGCTTTAACAGCAAGTGCTAACACAACTTCACTCTGGGGCTTAAAAGGTTCTGAAGATATGGGCGGCGGCTTAAAAATGGGCTTCGACCTCAAGTCAGAATTAAACTTAGCAACTGGCGCAACAGGTTCTGGAACTAACGTACCTCCAACAGCAGTTATAACTACTGCTACAGCACCAACTGCAACTCAAGTAACTCCAACTGGCGCAACTTCTAACTTATTTAACCGTGGCGCGAACATTTTCATCTCTTCAGCTTCTTTAGGTGAAGTTAAAGTTGGTCGTATGGACGATATCGAGTGGGCAATGTCTGGTAACTTCAGCACATCAAACTCTAACTCTTTTGGTTCAAACCAAGGTCATGCTCAGTTAGGTAACATCAACAACACAGGCTTGAACAAGTGTGTATCAGGTACAGCTGGTTTAGCTGGTAACGGTGTTTGTACAACTATGGGCTATATTGCTCAAAACTATAGCTACTCTGGAACATCAGATGCGTTTATGGCTGGTATTCAATATACAACACCTAACTTTGCTGGTTTCACAGCTAAGATTCAAAACGGTTTAGGCGCTAACAACGGTCTTGATACAGTTTGGGCTGGTAACACAATGGGTGCTGGTGTTTTCTATAACGGTTTAGGCGGCAATTTAGACGTAGCTGTTGCTCAATCTAGACGTAGCGATGACACAGGCCAATTAGGTTATGTAATCACTTCTGCTGGTTTAAAATACAAAGTAATGCCTTCATTGACATTGACTGGTATCTGGTCACAGTCTGGTTTATCAGGTAACACTGTAACAGCTACAGCACAAAATGCTGGTAACACAATGTGGTCTGCTGGTGTTAACTATCAAGTTACTCCTGCTGCTGACGTAAGCTTAGCTTACACACAAGTAACTGCTGATACAGCTGCTTCAACAACAGGTAGCGGCAACGTTGCTGGTTCAACAAACTCAGTAAGTATGATTGGTTTGACAGGTCGTTACAACTTCAGCAAGCGTACTCAAGTATATGCTGGTGTTGGACAAGCTAACAATAGCAATGGTTATTTCATGAGCCCAATATACGGTGGTGTAGCATTGAGTAACGGCACTGTAGGTAACAACGGTGTTGGCGCTAACATCTTCGCTGGTATGTTAGGTTTGCGTCACCAGTTCTAATTTAACGTAGGACTTGTTCCTACTTTAATTAGTCAAAGTTGTAAATAAAACCACTGTGGTGACACAGTGGTTTTATTATTTTTAACTAAATTGAATGAAATTAAGTTTGCCTTGAAATATGCTTACACAAGAATAAATAAAACAAATGAGATTTTATGAACTACTGAAGGTAGTTCATAAATTTAGGAGTTTGAGCCTTTAACGGCAAAATTACCGGATACAGTGATTCTGTAATCATCCGAAGAATAGAATGGGAAAACGGAGTGTTTCATTCTTGCTGGGAACAACAAGATTGTATTTTCTTGAGTCTTATCAGCTGGGATATGAAACGTACGAATGTCTCCCAAAGTATCTGTAAAGTGAAATGCAAAATGCCCAGCTAGGTTAGGATTTGCGGAAGCACCAGGGGATGCCTTTAATTCATCTTCCATGAGGTAAGGAATTTTCATCCAAATCACAAAACTCATAATACCTGTGTGATCATGTATTGGATTGAATTCATGTTTCTTTTGAAAATTGACCCATAAGTCCTTGAGCTCAATAGGTGAGTTTTCGGGTAAGAAAGGATTTTTAGTTATATAGTTATTGAACTGCTTATCGAACTCTAAAAATAAAGGGGCAATTAAGTTTTAGGTATGCTTTTTTGATTCTTTTAATAAAAACTCATGTTGTAGATTGCCAGCTAATTCTTTGTTGTACTTGATACCACTATTAAAGTTACTAGATAGTTTTTCAATCTCTTTGCGAATGGGAGCTAATTGCTCATCACTAAATGTGGCTTTCAGAAAACCAATATTCTGGAATTGTAGAGTTAAGTATTCCAAACAGTTTTCCTCTTATGTGTTGTTAAACAATAGAATTATTTTAAACTAACGTAATTTTAAAAGGATAAAGAAAAGATAAGAATTTTGTAATATCGATCATTGCTTGGAATGTCGGATATCCTAATACGACATTCCAAAGATTACATTAATTCTTACCGCGATGAGCCCAAGAAGTGGTTCTATTTTCAACTAAGGCAAAAAATTCATACATGAGCATCGCCATAATTCCAATAACTACCAGCCCAGCGAATGCGAGCGGCATTCTCATTGCAGAACCTGCAGATACTAGTAAATATCCAATACCTTGATTTGAGGCATTCATTTCTGAAACGGTTGTTCCAACGAATGCAAGCGTTATAGCAACTTTCAAGCTCGCAAAGAAAAATGGAAGACATCTTGGAACACCGACTTTGATCAAAATATCGATCTTATTGGCACCTAATACTCTTAATACATCCTCAAGCTCAGGTTCTAGGGTAGAGAGACCAGTTGCAATATTCACCATAATGGGGAAGAAGCTAATTAAAAAAGCCGTTAATATGGCAGGACCTTCTCCAATTCCAAACCAGACAACCAAAATAGGCACAAAAGCAGCTTTTGGAAGCGCATTAAAAGCAGTCATTAATGGGTAAAAAGCATCATAAGCAAGTCTTGAAGATCCTATTAAAAAACCTAAGAAGACACCAACTAAGATTGAAATACCAAAACCAACCATTGTTGTCCAAAAGGTTGTCCAAGCATGACGAAGTATTTCTGATTTGAACTCAATCAGATTTAAAGTGATTTGATAAGGACTCGGGAAAATAAAGTCACTGACTTTAAGGGCAGAACAAATTAGCTGCCAAACACCAATAATTAGCAAAAATAATAAAAAAGAGGCGTGTTTTTCGTAAAAAGGTTTTTTACTCATTATTCTTCCCGAACCTTTCCAATGTGCTCTCTTAATTCATGAACAATTGCTGTAAATGGCTCAGTATAGGTAATGTCTAAATCGCGAGGTCTAGGCAAATCTATTACTTTACGATGGACAATTTTTCCAGGCCTTCTAGACATAACATAAACTTCATCTGCCAAATAAACCGCTTCTCGTAGATCATGGGTGACTAAAACAACATTAAATCCTTGAGCTGTCCAAAGATCTCTAAGGATGTTCCAAAGTTCTTCACGTGTAAAAGCATCTAAAGCACCAAAAGGCTCATCTAAAAGCAACATTTTCGGTTCATGAACCAATGCTCTACAAATACTTGCACGCTGTTGCATTCCACCTGAAAGTTGGTATGGGAGCTTATCTTCATAACCCTTTAGTCCAACGCCATGAATAAGACGCAAGGCACGCTCCTTGAACTCTTCCTTTTTAGAACGCATTTGAGAACGAAATGGTTCAACAATTTCTAGGGGAAGCATAACGTTTTCAAGTGTAGTTCTCCAAGGCAAAAGCGTTGGAGCCTGAAACGCCATACCACTAATGCTTAATGGACCAGTTACCGCTTGGTTATTAATCAAAATCTGACCACGCGTTGGTTTTTGTAAACCAGTCGTTAGCTTCATAAATGTTGATTTACCACAACCAGAGGGACCAACAATGGCGGCAAAGCCACCTTGTTTAATTTCTAGATTGATGTTCTCAATTGCAAAAGGACCGTCTGTCGACTCTTTATCATAAGAGTGATAAACGTCCTTAAACTGAATAAATGAATCGCTCATTTAGGCAAAATATTTCTTGAAGCTGCGCTTGGAAGGAAAGAAGGGTTCCAAACGATGTCAGGATTAACACGTGTTTTAGTATTGAAAACGTCAGACACTTGTGAAGCCATTAAAGCAACACGAGGTAAGGATGCATTTCCAAAACCTTCAGCTTTCGCATCTGCAGTATTAACAGCATCTTTGATTGCCATTTTAAGGCGACGCTTTTCAAGATCAACGTTAATGATTCCATCTCTACGTTTTACGAATTCGATAGCAGCATCTGGGTTAGCTAAAACATCCTTAGCACCTTTAGTAAATGCCTCTAGGAAGGCCTTTACAGCTGCAGGATTTTCTTTGATGAGTTTAGGTGTAGCGATGATGACGTTGCCATACAACTTAACGCCATACTGAGCATAAGGGAAAGAAACAACATCTTCAGCTTTAATACCACGAGCCTCTAAATTAAGTAAAGATGTGAAACCAAAGCCTGTAATAGCATCGATATCACCACGCGCTAACATTGTTTCACGAAGCGCTGGCTCCATACTTACCCAGTTTACAGCTCCAACCTTATTCGCTGATTGAAATAATGGGAAAGATCTTCTTCCAGCATCAAAACCTGGAGCACCAAATTTTTTGCCAGTCATATCTGCAGGTGATTTAATCCCTGAGCTCTTGAGTGCCATTACGCTTGCAGGAGTATTGCTATAAACAACCATCAATGCTACTGGTTTGTTTGGCGCATCAGGATTGTTTCCATAAAACTCCATTAAAGCTGCAAAATCCGCAAAACCCATGTCATAAGTACCAGAAGCAACACGATTCACAGCATTACCAGAACCGTTACCAGCATCAACGGTCACATCAAGACCAGCTTGTTTAAAGTAACCTTTTTCTACAGGTAAAAGGAAAAAGGCTGAAGGACCTTCAAAGCGCCAATCTAATTGAAATTTAATAGGTGTATCAGCAAAAGAATTTGCTGAAACTAACAGTAGAAAAAAGACCAGAATATTGTTTAAGAATTTTTTCATGTTTAAAAAAGACCTTTCAAGTGAAGATTTGTATTTAGGATTAACTATAAACCAGTCGTTGTATTATAAAAATCAAATTTTGTATATTTTGCACCTAAATGGTGATTAGGAAAATAGATTTATCAATCTAAATTTTGCGATAAGCCCAATTTGATCGATACATTCTCTGAACTCCACTTGATAGGTATTGTTTAAGCGTTTTGAGAAAGCTTCAATGATGGAGTTCCTATTGTGACCTTTGACAGCCAAAATAAAAGGAAATCCAAATTTAGCGTTATAACTTGTGTTTAAGAAGTTTAGCTTTTCAAACTCTTCAGGTGAACATTGATCAAGCCCTGCACCAGATTGCTCACGATTAGAATCAGCGGTTAATTCTTTTTTGATGGCAGCTTTGCCTGCTAACTCAGGGTGAGCCCTAATAAGTCTTAATTGATCTTCAGTTGGTGCATTTAAAACAATGTTTTGTAAAGCAGAAGCTAAATCATCCAAATCTTTAAATGGTTTATTAGGAAAAGCTTTTTGTACTATCCAAGGACTATGTTCATATATCCCATCGAGTAATTGTTCAAAGCTTTTCTGATCTAGTTGGTTGAGTTCGTTAAAAGAGGTTTTGTGAGAGTTCATCACTTATAAGCTTAAATTAGAGGGTGGGTGGTTTTTATACCAATGGTTTGCGATATCAATCCTTCTACAAATCCAAACTTGGGGATGTGATTGGATATAGTCAAGAATTCTTTGAAGAGCTCTAAATCTACCTGGTCTTCCAAGCAAGCGACAATGCATACCTATGGATAACATTTTTGGTTGATTGAGCCCGTTTGGATCACCTTCCTCATAGAGGACATCAAAACTATCTTTTATATATTGATAGAACTGCTCACCAGTGTTAAATCCCTGAGGAGTTGCAAATCGCATATCGTTTGCATCTAAGGTATAAGGGATTACCAAATGGGAAACTTCTTCACCTTTACTTGTATTAACTTTTGTCCAGAATGGTAAATCGTCGCCATAATAGTCTGAGTCGTAAAGATATCCACCATGCTCTACCAGTAATTGCCTAGTATTCGGTGAGTCTCTGCCTGTATACCAACCTAAAGGTGCAGAGCCAGTAACTTCTTTGATTTTTTGGGTAGCTAAGCGCATGTGTTCCAACTCTGTTTGTGGATCCATATTTTGATAATGTATCCAACGCCAACCATGACTAACTATTTCGTGACCATATTCAACAAATGTTTTGGCAAGTTCGGGGTGTCTTTCAAGAGCCATCCCAATACCAAAAATGGTCATTGGTAAATTTCTTTTTTTGAATTCATTCAGAATTCTCCAAACCCCCGCTCTAGAGCCATATTCATAGATAGACTCCATCGATAAGTGTCTTGCATTATAAGAAACAGCACCAATAATTTCAGATAAGAACTGCTCAGATCCTTCGTCACCATGTAAGACAGAGTTTTCCCCGCCTTCTTCATAATTAAGAACAAATTGAACAGCAATACGAGCTTGTCCAGGCCAGTTGGGGTGTGGTGGATTATCACCGTAGCCAATTAAATCTCTAGGGTATGTTAATTGCTTAGTCATAGTCATAAATATACTTCAAATATTGAACACAAGAATCTTAAATTTTATTGAGCTTGGTATAAACTAATTTTTTAAAATTAATAAAAGTGATTTTATGGGCAAACTTTCAACACATGTATTAGATACGAGTCTTGGGAAACCTGGGCAAGGTATTGCGGTGAGCTTATTTAAAGTAAATGAAACAGGTATGACTGCATTAACCCAACGAATCACTAATTTGGACGGTAGATGTGATGAGCCCCTTTTAGAGGGCGATGATTTAAAAGTTGGAGAGTATCAATTAGAGTTTGATATTGGAGATTACTTTGCAAAGCATAGAAAGGACTTGCCTAATCCTCCCTTTTTGAATAAAGTGATTATTAGGTTTCAGGTGGCAAGTGCACAAGAAAACTACCATGTTCCACTAGTTGTAACTCCTTGGAGTTATTCAACGTACAGAGGATCATAAAAAGATTTAAAATATTGGATAGATCGTAGCGGGTTTCTCAATTTGGGCACGATTAATAACTTCTGCAGTTCCGCCGTGGCAGAGGGAACTAATACTTATTATTTAAAAAATAGGTTTTTATTCTGGATTCAAATCGATGGAACATCTCATACCTTATATTATTGATGTATTAAATCTACTTTTACGTTGGTTGCATCTCATTGTCGGAATTGCTTGGATTGGCGCTTCTTTTTATTTTGTATGGCTTGATAACAGTCTTACGCCTCCAACTGATCAAAAGCTTAAAGACCTTGGTGTTAGTGGTGAGTTGTGGGCAGTTCATGGCGGTGGATTTTATAACCCCCAAAAATATCTAAATGCTCCTCCAGAACTTCCAAAGCATCTACATTGGTTTTATTGGGAAGCCTATAGCACTTGGATTTCAGGATTCTTACTCTTTACCGTAGCTTATCTATTAAACCCATCAGTCATGTTGGTTGATAAGAATGTGTTTGATATGTCCGGAAGTGTTGCAATTGTTGCATCTTTGGCATACCTTGGTGCAGGTTGGATTGTCTACGACAGCATTTGTAAGTTTTTTGGGGTTGGTGATCAAGCTGACAAAAAAGTAGCAATATGTCTATTAATCTACATTGCGCTAGCTTCTGTATTGGCATGTAATATTTTCTCTGGTCGCGGAGCATTTTTAATGACTGGAGCCATGATTGCTACCATCATGGTTGCCAATGTATTCTTTTGGATTATTCCAGGCCAAAAGAAAGTTATTGCTTCTATGAAGCTTGGACAAGTTCCAGATATAGTGCATGGTCAACGCGGAAAACAACGTAGTGTGCACAATACATTTTTTACATTACCAGTATTATTTGCGATGCTTTCAAACCATTACAGCATGGTTTATAACGCGCCACATAATTGGCTAATATTAATATTGATGATGTTGGGTGGCGCTTTAATTCGCTATTATTTTGTTTCTCGCCACAAAAATAAGCCTAGTTATTTTTCTCTTGGACTTGGATCAGCTTTACTGATAGCGGTTTTTATTATCTTGGCGCCATCCCGCCCTAATAATGCAGCGACTAATATTACAACTCCACCTGATTTTGCAAAAGTAAAATCAATTATTTCGGAACGATGTGTGGTTTGTCACAATGCCAATGTGGCTAATAAAAATATACGCTTTGATAGTGATGATTTAATTCAATCTCAACAAGCTTTAATTTATCAACAGGCTGTAGTAAGTAAAATTATGCCAATGAATAACGCTACTGGAATCACTGAAGAAGAGCGAAATATTCTTGGAGCATGGTACAAATCTAGCCATCCACAGGAGTGATAGAAATGAGTATTCCAGTAATTGATCCAAACGCACCAGCATTTACAAAAAAATACATTAACTTAGCAAATTCACAGCTTGGTGCAAAAGCAATTAGTTGTTCAGATGAGTTTTTTGCTCCTTTGGAGAGAATGCTCAATCCTGAGCCTGCTGTATTTATTCCAGGTAAATATGATTTAAATGGTAAGTGGATGGATGGGTGGGAGACCAGAAGGAAACGTTCCAACGGAAGTGATTGGTCTATTATTCAGCTTTTCAAACCAGGCATTATTCATGGATTTGATGTAGATACCAGTAACTTCACGGGCAATTTTGCTCCCGCAGTAGCAATATACGGTTGTTTTGAAAATGGTGCACCAAATGATCAAACGCAGTGGTTTGAAGTTTTGCCACCTAAAACATTACAAGGAAATCAACACCACTATTTTGAAATAACACCTTCCAATAAGGTGACGCATTTAAAAATCACTATTTTTCCTGACGGTGGAATTGCAAGGTTGAGGGTTTATGGAAAGCCACTCGTTAATTGGGATCACGTTTCTCCATCTGAGCCATTGGATTTTGCATCCGCAGTAAATGGCGCTTATGTTATTACAGCTAATAATGAACATTTTGGTTTGGCATCTAACTTATTAAAGCCTTCAAGAGGCGAAAATATGGGTGATGGATGGGAAACTAGAAGACGTCGCGAACCTGGATATGATTGGTGCTTAATTGCTTTGGCTGGCCCTGTAAACGTTCAAAAAATAGAAGTAGATACACATCACTTTAAAGGTAATTTCCCCGATCAATGTTCAATTCAAGGTCATCTTGTTGAAGGGGGAACTGATGAATCATTAGTTACTCAATGCATGTTTTGGCCGATTATTCTTCAGCCTCAAAAACTGCAAATGGATCATCAGCATTACTATACAAATGAGCTTGAGTTTAATGGTCCTATTTCCCATATTAGACTCAATATATTCCCAGATGGTGGAGTTTCTCGTTTACGTATTTGGGGCACAAAAGCATGATAAAACTCAACCTAGTAGAGCCATCACGTGAAAACTTTGCGCCTTTTGGAGATTTAATCACTCTTGATGGTGCTGAGCATTTTCCGATTAATCAAGGAAGTACTGAACGATTCCACGCATTATCTAAAGTTGATGTTGGTGATGAAGGTGGTAAGCCAATCATTAGCTTGTTTAGAGGCAAAGCATTCCATTTACCATTCAAATTACGTGTTATGGAAAGACACCCTTTAGGAAGTCAATCCTTTATACCTGTTACAACAAGTTTAACCAATCAATACTTGGTAATTGTGGCTCCAGCAACTTGTCAAACTGAAGAAGAAATCACACAAAACTTACATGCTTTTTTAGTCAAAGGTTTTAGAGGGGTTACCTATGCTAAAGGAGTTTGGCATCATCCTTTGATTAGTCTAGATGAAGAACAAGATTTTATCGTGGTCGATCGGAGTGGTCCCGGTAATAACTGTGATGAGATTTCAATTACTCAAGAAATTACAGTTGCTAATTAATTGGTAAATGAAGATGTTGCTTAACCAAGTTTAAGCACTCATCTGAATATAAACCTTCAGAGTTTAAGTCTTCTAAAAATGGGATCTTGCCAATAAGGCTTACACCATAATTTAGCTGTAAGATGCGTTCAAGGCTCTCAATATTTTCAGTGGAATACTCTGATGCTTTTTGGCTCAGATTCGCTACCCAGCCAAAGACACGCAAGCCTTTGCTTTGGATAGCTTCAATCGATAGAAGCGCATGGTTAATACAACCTAGTTTAATATTAACTACTAATATGACTGGCAAATTAAGTTCTTTTGCAAAGTCACCCAAAGTGTACTTTTCGTTGACTGGCACCAAAAATCCACCAGCACCTTCAACTACAACTGATTCTGCTTTGGCAAGAATGCGCTTATAGCCCTCAAGCATTACTTTAGGATCTAAAAATAGCCCAAGCTTTTTTGCAACCAAATGGGGCGCAGCTGGCTCATGCAATATATAGGGACAGATATCTTGTTCATTTAGTTCAGGATTTACAAGGCGACTTATTTTTAAAAGAGTTTCTATATCGTCATTCAGTAATTTGTCGTCAACTTCTTTTAAGCCAGCTGCCACAGGCTTAAAACCAATGGCCTTTTGACCTAATTCTTGTAGTTTCAGAATTAAGGCAGCAGCAATTAAAGTTTTTCCAACTTCAGTATCCGTGCCAGTTATAAAAAATCCTTTTGCATTCATTTCAATTGATCTTCGGCAGTTCTAATTGCAACGATTAATTTTTCGATATCAGACTTTGTATGATCTGCATTAAAAGTGATTCTTAGTCGAGCTGTATTTTTTGGAACTGTCGGGGGTCTAATCGCAGGAACCCAAATATTCGATAGTTTGAGTTGCTCTGACAATTGCAGCACTGAATTGTTATCCCCAATAATCAAAGGCTGTATGGCAGAATCTGAAGGTAAACAGGACCACTTTTTAAATTGAGCGTTAGATTTCCAAAAATCGATTAGCTCAAAAAGTTTTTTTCGTCTTACTTCCCCTTCAGGAGAATTAATGAGATCGATACTTTTTAAAACGGTGTGCGCAATTGCGGGTGATGGGGAAGTAGAGTAAATGACAGGCCTAGCTTTTTGAACTAACCAATCTATCCATATTTTATTTGCTGCTAAAAAAGCGCCAGATACACCAACTGCTTTCCCAAGCGTTCCCATATAAATTACATTGGGTGAGCAGACATTGAAGTGCTCTAAACTTCCGTATCCATTTTCACCAAAAATACCAAATCCATGAGCATCATCGACATAAAGTATCGCGTTATTTTGCTCAGCAATAGAAACAAGCTTACTAAGCGGTGCAAAATCACCATCCATACTAAAAACACTATCTGTCACGATGAGTTTATGTAGAGATACATCTTGCTGCAAGAGCTTTTCCAAAGCATGCAAATCATTATGGGGATACACGAAGACATTAGCTTTTGATTGTGCTTTAGCCATTCGAATCCCATCAATAATAGATGCGTGGTTAAGTTCATCCGAATAGATTGAAACATCACCTAAGCTTGCTAATGCTCCAATCATTGCCATGTTAGCCATAAAGCCTGTGTTGATGAAGCACGCGTTCACATCTGGAATATGAGATTTTTGCGTTTGAGCAAGTTTAGTTTCTAAAATCTGATGGGCTAAAGAATGGCCACTGATGAGTGCGCTAGCACCACTTCCAACACCATATAAATTTGAACCTTCCGCTAAAGCCTGTTTCAAAATTGGGTGATTACTCAATCCTAAATAATCATTACTTGCAAAAGAGAGAAGCTCTTCTCCTTCGATATTTAAGCTTGGGCCATTTGGTGAGTTCCTTAGTTTTAATCGCCTCACTAAGCCTTGTTCTTGTAAGGATGTATTGGCCTCATCTAGAGCTTTTAACCAAGGATTCATTTTAAGGGACAGACCTTATTAAGAGTTAATTGCACTAAAGAACTTAATTGAATAATCTGTTCATCACTAAGGATATAGGGCGGCATAACATATACGGTATTACCAATTGGGCGAATTAGTAGACCTATCTCTAATGCATTTGCATAAAACTCTTTAGAAAATTTAGGACTTGTAAACTCAGGTAAAACATCGAAAGCCAAGATTGTTCCAAGTTGACGAAGATGGATAGTCCTTGAGTCATTTTTAACCCATTCAAAAGCCTTTGAAAGTTGATCAGCAAAAACTTTATTTTTTTCTAAATAGTGATCCTCATCAAAAATACGAAGTGTAGCTAAAGCTGCTGCACAGGCAAGCGGATTTCCAGTGTAAGAATGCGAATGTAAAAATGCTTGGGAAGCACTATCTCCATAAAAGGTTTTAAAAATCTCATGAGTAGATAGGACAATTGAAAGAGGTAGATAGCCTCCTGAGATGCCTTTAGACAAAGTCATGATGTCTGGCCAAATTGATGCATGCTCACAGGCAAAGAATGGTCCTGTACGACCACAACCTACAGCGATTTCGTCAGCAATCAAATGAATTTGATATTTATCACATAGAACTCTAAGCCCTTTTAAATACTCTGGGGAATACATGGCCATACCTGTTGCACACTGCACCATCGGTTCAACAATAATCGAGGCAATTTCTTGAAAATTAGATTGTAGAATCAGCTCTAATTTATTAAGGCATTCACTTGCATATGCTTCAGGCGATTGATTTGGCTTTGTAAGACGGGCGTCTGGTGAGTCGACGATGATTGGAGCGCGTGTAAGGGGGCTATAGGTAACGCTAAAAATAGGAATATCTGTAACAGACAGCGCTCCTAAAGTTTCACCATGGTAACTATTCTTTAAACAAATAAACCGGTTTTTATTGGGTTTTCCTAAGTTACGCCAATAATGAAAACTCATTTTTAGAGCTATTTCAACGGCTGATGCCCCATCAGAGGCGTAAAAAGCGTGTCCTAAATTGTGATTCGTTAATGCAGATAATTTCTCGGATAAAAGGATAACTGGTTCATGAGTAACCCCAGCTAGCATGACATGCTCTAGTTGATCTAGCTGATGTTTAATAGCATTGTTGATAGTTGGATTCGTGTGACCAAAAAGATTAGTCCACCAAGAACTAATGGAGTCAAGATATGCTTTTCCTTCTTGATCATATAAATATGCTCCTGAGGCACTCTTGATCGCCAATAAAGGAATCTCCTCGTGACTCTTCATTTGTGTACACGGATGCCACACAGCTTTTAAACTACGTTGTGCCCAGTCATCATTCTTCATGGAATGATTATAAGTTCTTGCTGAAGATAAACACTAAATACTATTTACGTTCTTTTTGAGTAGGGCGCTTACCTATCGTAATGGACAAAATAACGCTTTGTCCTTTTCGGTCTACAAGCACTTTAGTAGAGTTTCCTGGAGTAAGAGCCGCAACTGTATTAAGGAGACTTCTAACGTCCTTAACAGGTTGATCGTTCACTTCTTTGAGGATATCACCTGGCTTCATACCTCCAAGCTCAGCTGGACCATTTTTGAGAACGCCTGATATCAAAACCCCTTTTGAATCTTGAGGAAGTTTAAATGCCTCAATAATTTCAGGAGATAAATCACGCGGTTCAACACCCATCCATCCGCGGGTTACTGAGCCATTTGCCACAATTGATTCCATGACTTGTTTTGCTAAGTTCACAGGTATAGCAAAACCAATTCCCATTGAGCCGCCACTTTTAGAAAAAATTGCAGTATTAATACCAATTAATTGGCCCTTAGTGTCTACTAATCCACCACCAGAGTTACCCGGGTTGATTGCAGCATCCGTCTGAATAAAGTTTTCAAATGTATTAATACCAAGATGATCACGACCCAAGGCAGAAACAATTCCGGAAGTAACGGTTTGACCAACTCCAAAGGGGTTACCAATTGCGAGCACAACATCACCAACATGAACTCCGGATAAATCCCCAAGCACAATCGGCTCAGGTAAATTGGGGAGATCAATTTTTAGAACAGCAATATCTGTATCTGGGTCACTACCGATCAGTTTTGCAATGGTTTTTCTACCATCGCCTAAAGCTATTTCAATCTTATCGGCACCATCAATAACATGGTGGTTAGTCAATATATAACCTTCTTTACTTACTAAAACGCCAGAGCCCGTACTAAATTCAGGCTGTTCTTCCTCTGGAGCGCCATTATTTGGATCTCCAAAAAAGAAATTAAACCATTCTTCTTGGTTTTCAGGAGTAGGCTTACCTTTCGGTTTAGAACGACCATGAGGATTGGCTTTGGGTGTTGCTAAGGCAACTTTTTCATTTTTACTACTAAACACATTAACAATTGCCGGCATAGACTTGCTAACAGCATCATGATATGAACCGGGAGAAAGTTCCTGAGGGCTTGAGGCCTCCTTTACTGTGAGTGTTTGTACTTTATTAGAACTTCCAAGCCAATCAGGCTTTAATGTAGAAATGACAAAGTAGCCAGCCAAAAAAACTGTGACTGCTTGTGCAAAAATGAGCCATAAACGTTTTGCCATCATATTTATCTCTTAACTCTGTATTAAACTTCCAAAATGAAAACTAAATTTTCAACTTGCGTAGCGATCGAATCTTATCTTAATGATTTTTTGCAAATAAGTCATTTTAAAGATTATTGCCCAAATGGATTGCAAGTGCAGGGGAAAAAAAATATTAAGACAATCGTCACAGGCGTGACTGCATCATTAGAACTCATTGAAGAAGCTATTAAAGCAAAAGCAGATGCTATTTTGGTTCATCATGGGTGGTTTTGGAAAAATGATGATCCCAGAATAGTTGGCCAGTTGCATAAGAGACTTGCGCTTTTAATGCAACATGAATTGAATTTGTTTGCCTATCATCTACCGCTAGATCAACATCCTAAAGTTGGCAATAATGTTCAACTAGCTAAAGTCTTGGGCTTTCAAATTGAAGGTCAAAGCAAAGAAAATGACTTAGTTTGGTTTGGAAGACCCTCAAAAAACAAAAAATTGCTTTTAAAAGAGTTCTCTGAGCAATTAGAAACCAAATTAAACAGAAAGCCACTCGTAATTGGTGACCTCAATAAAGAAATAAAAAAGGTGGCTTGGTGCACTGGCGGTGCTCAAGGGTATATTCAAATTGCTGCCAATTTAGATGCAGATGTTTATATTAGTGGGGAAATTTCTGAGCAAACAACTCATGCATCTAAAGAATTAGGTATTGCCTATATTAGTGCTGGGCATCATGCCACAGAGAGTTATGGAGTGCAGGCACTAGGCAAACACTTGGTCCAAGAGCTTGGAATCAGGCACATCCACATAGATGTGCCTAACCCGGTCTAACTGTTACTTTTTCAAATTATCGCGAATTTCACGCAGTAAAAGAATATCTTCTGGAGTTGGAGGAGCTTCTGGAGCTGGAGCATCTCCCTTGAGATGGTTCATGAACTTCACGAGTTGGAAAATAACAAAAGCCAAAATAATGAAGTTCAACAACACAGTCATAAAGCTACCATAAGCAAACAGAGGTACTCCTGCTTTTCTGAGAGCATCTAAAGATCTAGGAACTCCATCTGGGATATTTCCTAAAACAACAAATAGGTTATGAAAATCTAAGCCACCGCCTGTAAGTGCTGCTACTAAAGGCATAATAATGTCGCTAACCAAGGAGTCAACGATTTTACCGAAGGCGCCACCGATAATGACACCGACGGCTAAATCCATTACATTGCCTTTCATGGCAAATTCTTTAAATTCACTCAAAATGCTCATTTCAAATCCTTAAAATTGGGTTGTTAAAATGTTAGTCTAATAGAAGATTCATTAAAGTTGATGAAAGTTCACATAAGAATCTTATAATAGAGAAAATGGCTATAATATGTCAGGGAAAACACTAATTTGAACGAGAACCTAATGAGCGCTGAAGAAAATTCAAGTTTACAGCCTGTTCCTGCAGAGCTGAATAAAGAAAGACGTACATGGATGATTGCTACGTCAGTTATGGGTGGTATCGGTGGTGCAGCTATTGCTTTGCCACTCGTCAATACCTTTGCACCATCAGAAAGAGCTAAAGCAGCTGGAGCTCCAGTAGAGATGGATATAACTGGAATGCAACCTGGTGAGCTTAGAACAATTGAATGGCGCGGTAAGCCTGTTTGGGTGGTTAGAAGAACTACTGAACAAGTAGCTAACCTCACTAAAAATGATGCTAACCTCGCAGACCCTAAATCAGAAAGAACTCCAGATGCTTTAACGCCTGCTTATGCTCGCAATGAAGGACGTTCTATTAAGCCTGAATATTTAGTTGTTGTTGGTATTTGCTCACACTTGGGTTGCTCACCATCTGCGAAGTTTGATACTGGCGCACAACCTTCTTTACCTTCTGATTGGTTAGGTGGCTTTTTATGCCCATGCCACGGATCAACTTTCGATCTAGCTGGCCGCGTATTTAAAAATAAGCCAGCACCTGACAATTTAGAAGTTCCACCACATATGTATTTAAGTGACACCAAGATTTTGATTGGTGAAGATAAGAAAGCTTAAGGAGATTTAAACCATGGCATTTCATGAAAAAGAAGTTCCGCCAAACGCAACTTCAGGACAAAAATTAATGGCTTGGGTTGATTCTCGCTTTCCTTTAAGCGCGACAATCAAGGGCCACTTAACAGAATATTACGCACCAAAGAACTTTAACTTTTGGTATTTTTTCGGCTCATTAGCTATTGTAGTTTTAGCTCTACAAATTATTACTGGTATTTTTCTAGTAATGCATTACAAACCAGATGCTGAGAAAGCGTTTGAGTCAGTTGAGTACATCATGCGTGAAGTTCCATGGGGATGGTTAGTTCGCTATCTTCACTCTACAGGCGCATCCATGTTCTTTATCGTGGTGTATATGCACATGTTCCGTGGCCTTATTTATGGTTCATACAGAAAGCCTCGTGAATTAGTTTGGATTTTTGGTTGTGCAATTTTCTTGTGCTTGATGGCTGAAGCATTCTTTGGTTACCTCCTCCCATGGGGTCAAATGTCTTATTGGGGTGCACAGGTTATTGTGAATCTTTTCTCTGCAATTCCAGTGATCGGTCCTGATCTTTCATTATGGATTCGTGGTGATTACGTTGTTGGTGATGCAACTTTAAATCGTTTCTTCTCATTCCACGTTATCGCTATTCCATTAGTGCTAGTTGGCTTGGTTGCAGCTCACATTGTTGCCTTGCATGAAGTAGGATCTAACAATCCTGATGGTGTTGAGATCAAAGAAACTGTTGATGAAAAAGGTGTTCCATTAGACGGTATTCCTTTCCACCCTTTCTATACTGTTCATGACATTATGGGACTAGGTGTATTTGCAATGATTTTTGCTTTCATCGTGTTCTTCGCTCCAGAGATGGGCGGTTACTTCCTTGAAGCAAATAACTTTATCCCAGCGAACCCATTACAGACGCCTCCACACATTGCTCCAGTTTGGTATTTCACTCCTTTCTACTCAATGTTAAGAGCTACAACTTCTGAGTTCTTACTACCAATGTGGATTTTTGCAGCTGTATTATTTTGGATGGCTTCACGCGGTGCAGCAATGAAAACCAAAGCAATTTTCGGCGCAATCCTCTTAGTTTTAGCACTTGGATTCCACTTCCTTGACGCTAAGTTTTGGGGTGTTTTAGTTATGGGCGGTTCAGTTGTAATTTTCTTCTTCCTCCCATGGTTAGATAAGTCACCTGTTCGCTCAATTCGCTATCGTCCAAATTTCCACAAGTATATTTACGGTATTTTTGTAATTTGCTTTGTAATTCTTGGTTATTTAGGTATTCAGCCACCATCTGCGACTGCAGAAAAAGTTGCTCAACTTTGCACAATTTTGTATTTTGGATTTTTCTTAGCAATGCCGTATTGGAGCAAATTGGGTGAATTCAAACCTGTTCCTGATCGCGTAACTTTTGCCGCACACTAAGGTATTTAACAATGAATAAAAACACATTACCTCTTATTATTCGCCTAATTGCAAATGTTGCCATTGCCGTAGGTATTGCTTCTGTTTCTCTTCAAGCTAGTGCTAATGAGGAAGGCTTCCCTTTAGATAAAGCTCCAAACCGTATGAACAATATGGCTGCTTTACAAAATGGAGCTAAGTTATTTACAAATTATTGCTTGAATTGTCACAGTGCTCATAGTGTGCGTTATAACCGTCTTCGTGATATCGGTTTGACGGACGAGCAGATTAAAGAAAACCTTCTTTTTACAGGTGAGAAAGTTGGTGACTTGATGAAAGTTAGTATGTCACCGACTGAGTCAAAAGCATGGTTTGGTAAAGCTCCTCCAGATTTATCTGTTGAAGTTCGTTCAAGAGGTGCGGATTGGATTTATACATATTTACGCACTTTTTATGTTGATGATTCAAGACCAACTGGTTGGAATAACTTAGTTTATAAAAACGTAGGTATGCCACATGTTTTATGGGAACTTCAAGGTTATAGAGCTGCAAAATTTGAAACCGAAAAAGGTCACGATGGAGCTGAAGAGCATAAATTTGCTGGATTTGAGCAATTAACTCCTGGCCTCATGAAGCAACAGGAATATGATGACAATATGGCTGATTTAGTTGCTTACATGTCTTGGATGAGCGAGCCAGCCCAGCTTGAAAGAAAGCGTATTGGCGTGATTGTGTTATTATTTTTGGCTGTCTTCACCGTTATCGCTTGGCGCTTAAATAAAACTTATTGGAAGAGCATCCATTAACATTATCAAGTAGTGCTACAGGCAGATGGCGAAAGTCGTCTGCCTTTTACTTTATAGAGAATAAGGAAATTTACCTATGATGGTTTTGTACTCTGGAACAAATTGTCCATTTTCACAACGTTGCCGCCTTGTTTTATTTGAAAAAGGTATGGACTTTGAGATTCGTGATGTGGATTTATTTAATAAGCCTGAAGATATCTCAGTCATGAATCCATATGGCCAAGTTCCAATTTTGGTTGAGCGTGACTTGATTTTGTATGAGTCAAACATTATTAATGAGTATATTGATGAGCGTTTCCCACACCCACAATTAATGCCGCCTGATCCAGTTGCAAGAGCTCGTGCGCGTTTATTCTTGTTCAATTTTGAAAAAGAACTTTTTGTTCACGTTTCTACTTTAGAAAATGAAAAAGGCAAAGCTGCCAGCACTGTTTTGGATAAAGCACGTTTAGCGATTCGTGATCGTTTAACTCAGTTGGCACCAGTATTTGTGAAAAACAAATATATGTTAGGTGAAGAGTTCTCCATGTTAGATGTAGCTATTGCGCCATTATTATGGCGTTTAGAGCACTATGGCATTGATCTTTCTAGAAATGCTGCTCCGTTGTTGAAATACGCAGAGCGCATTTTCAGTCGTCCAGCATACATTGAAGCTTTAACTCCATCTGAAAAGGTAATGCGCAGATAATGAGTAGTCAATTTGGTGAAGATACTAATCAAACCAAGATTCCAAGTACAAAGCCCTATTTGATTAGGGCTTTGTACCAATGGTGTGTAGATAATGGTTTTACACCTTATGTATCTGTTTTTGTTGATCGTATGGTTGAGGTCCCAAGAGAATATGTGAACAATGATGAAATTGTTCTCAACGTTGGTCCTACTGCATGTCAAGGTCTTGAGATAGATAATGAAGCCATAAGTTTTAAAGCCAGATTCAATGGTATTCCAAGAGAAATTTTTATACCAGTTAGTCATGTGATGGCCATATATTCTCGTGAAAATAGCCAAGGTATGAGCTTTCCAATAACGGTATCTAAAGAGCAAGAACAAGAACTTACTAAAGGTTCTGAGGGTGAATCAAAAGAGATTACAAAATCTCATATAAAACTTGTGAAATAGTTTAAAATACTATTTCTAATTAATTAAGCCCCATTAGCTCATCTGGTAGAGCAACTGATTTGTAATCAGTAGGTGGTCTGTTCGAGTCGGACATGGGGCACCAAATTTACTCTCCCAATAATAATTGTCAGTTAAACATCCTTGATGTTTCAAGATATGTGGGCTTCTATTTGCAATCAATAAAGTTGAGCATTACTCATAAATTAGAGTATCGTTGTAAAAAACATTGTGCAATTAATGCTGCAAAAAATATAAAAATAATCTAATAATTGGAGACGTCATGACAAAAATTCGTGCTTTTTTTATTTTCATTGTTATATGTTTTACGCATAATATTTACGCTCAATCTTCATCACTTACATACCCAATAAAGACTGTTCGTGTTTATAACCCTTCTTCTCCGGGAGGTGGTGGTGATGTCATTGCACGCATCATTCAACAAGAATTAAGTAAAAATCTAGGACAAACATTCATAGTAGATAACAGACCTGGAGCTGCAAATATTATTGCTACAGAAATTGCATCAAAGTCTCCTCCAGATGGTTATTCATTGTTGTTGGGAACTACTGGTAGTTTTGTAACTAACCCCATTATTTACAAAAAACTTTCTTATGCAGTGTCAGATTTTGTACCTATATCGATGGTTGCTGATGCTCCATTTATATTAAGTATTCATCCAAGTGTTCCAGCAAATAATCTTAATGAATTAATCGCCTACGCAAAAGCTAACCCAGAGAAACTTTCTTTTGCATCATTTGGGAATGGTAGTTCATCGCACATGGCTGGAGAATATTTTCAAATCCTGACTGGTACAAAATTAATTCACGTGCCGTACAAGGGGAGTGCTCCAGGAATGGCAGATTTACTTGCAGGCAATATTACGATGACATTTGATAGTGGCTTGTCATCAATACCGAATATTCAAGCAAAGAAAATTAAACCTATTGCTGTGGCTGCAAATAAGCGTTTAGCGAATTTACCAGATGTGCCAACATTTGCAGAATTAGGAATCCCTAATTTTTATGCTGGTTCATGGTATGGATTTTTTGCTCCAGTTGGAACACCTAAGGAAATTATTAATTTACTTAATAAAAATATTCATCAAATAACCGCCATGCCTGAGGTTTCTGCTCGAATTCAAGCCCTAGGAGCCACTGTGCAGATTAATACACCAGAAGAATACTCTAGGCAGATTGCTCGTGAAACAGAGCAATGGAGCATGGTTATACAGAAAGCAAAAATTCAGGTTGAGTAAATGTAGTCAAAGGATTGACAAGCTTAAAAAACAATGTTAATTTAAACACTTGTTTAAAAAATGCTTTGGAGGAGACGTTTTGACTAAAAAAATAGATCGCGCTGACCTAGATGCGGCAGCTGAAAAATATAAAAACTGGGGTAAATGGGGCGCTAATGATGAAATCGGAACGCTCAACTTTACACAAGCTGAAGACATCGTCAATGCAGCAGGATTAGTTAAAAAAGGTAAGGTAATTTCTTTAGCACTTAACTTTGATAGCAGTGGACCACAAGGAGCTAAATCAAAATACCCATCTATGGGACGTATCAATCCAGTACACACAATGTTAAGAACTGGTACGGATGCTTACTCAGGTGTATTAGATAAGCGTGGCATACGCGCTGCAGATGATATGGTTGTCATGCCTTTACAGTGTGGAACACAATGGGATGGTTTAGGCCATGTTTTCTTTGATAATTACATGTATAACGGATATGACTGCAGAGAAGTCTCATCTGCAGGAGCAGCAAAGTGCGGTATCGAAAAAACAAAAAATAAAATGGTTGGTCGTGGGATTTTGTTAGATGTTGCGAGATACAAAGGGCTTGATACATTGCCTGATGGATATGGAATTACTTGTGCAGATTTAGATGAAACAGCTAAAAAGCAAGGAATCGAAATCAAGCGTGGTGACTACATTATTGTGCGTACAGGTCAGATGGAAGCAAAATTAAAAGCGGGAAGCTGGGATGGATATCCAGGTGGAGATGCTCCAGGTTTTGCATTTGAAACTCTAGAGTGGATTCAAAGAACTGAATTAGCTGCATTGGCGTCTGATACTTGGGGTTGTGAAGTTAGACCAAATGAATCAGTTGAAGGCATTAATCAACCATGGCATTGGATCACGATACCTATTATGGGTATGACTATGGGCGAAATCTTCTATCTAAAAGATATTGCTGATGATTGCGCAAGTGATGGTGTATATGAATTTATGTTTGTAGCACCTGCAATACCAATTACTGGCGCTGTAGGTTCACCAACAAATCCATTAGCTATTAAATAATTAAAGAACAGCCTATTCATATGAATAGGCTGATTCTATATGGAGGGGGCAATATGAAAGTAAAAAACTCTTTTAAAAGAGTAATAATAACTATAAGTATTTTCAGTGCAGTGGTCGGTTTATCTGGTCAAGCATATGCTGCTTATCCAGATAAACCGATTAAATTTATAGTTTCATTTCCGCCAGGTGGGCCAGTTGACATTGCAGCACGCATTGTTGGCGCAAGATTAAATGAGGTTTTAAAGCAATCAGTCGTGATTGATAACAAGACTGGTGCTGGAGGTAACGTTGGAACACAACAAGTAGCCAAGTCACCGAATGATGGATATACGTTTTTAGTGACTTCTTCTTCATATGCGGTAAATCCATCTTTGTATGGTGATAAAGCTGGATATTTACCAAAAGAATTTAGCCCCGTTATTGTCATGGCTACACAGCCAAATGTAGTATCTGTAAATGAAAAGGTACCAGTTAAAACGCTTGCTGAATTACGTACCATGGCAGCAAAAGAAAAAATGGCTTTTTCATCTCCAGGTAGTGGCACCACTCCACATTTAACTTGCGAAAACTTATTTCATATCATTTGGAAAAATGATGCAACACATATTCCTTATCGTGGTGCAGGACCAGCATCTGTGGCAGTAGTTAGTGGTGAGACACCTATAGGTTGTACTGCTGTAGCGGGAGTGTACCAATTCCATAAGCAAGGAAAAGTAAAAATTCTAGCGGTATCTAGTACTGAAAGAATTGCTGACTTACCAGATATTCCAACGATGGCTGAGTTGGGTTATCAACAGATTAAAGATTACACATGGGTAGCAGTACTAGCGCCAGCGGGAACATCTCAAGATATCGTAAATCAAATGAACACAGCGATACAAAAGGTCATTGATGAGCCTGATACAAAAGATAAGCTCTTACAAGCAGGCTTAATACCCGTCGGTGGATCAGTCCAGAAAACTGTAAGTTATATCAACGATGAGCTCAAACATTGGAGCAAAGTTGTGATTGATACTAAGGCTAAAGCTGAATAAATAATTACATAAGGGGAGCTAAGAAGCCGTTTTCGCAAAAGGCTAAGATTTCTGGGAGAGCTTGATCAAGACGTTCCCCAGCACAGCGGTTGCGAGAAATGACCTCAAGTCTTCCGGTATTAGAGGCAACATAAATATAAAGACCCATGACAAAAATTAAGCGCCAAGAAATTGTTTCAATAGAAAGATGCGGCAAAGTTTTATGAAGCTCATCCACGAACTCAAGACTAACTTTGTCGTAGTAGGAACTACGCAGATCTTGTGCAAGTTCTTTGGGTTCATTATGCAATCTCGCTTGCAATTTGACAAAAGCACGACCGCCAGTGCTCTCAGTAGCGATTCTCAAAGGTGGGTATACGAAAGCATAAATCAAATCTCTCAAGGGAATAGCACCACCATTGGCAGCTTGTCTTGCGCGGGAAAGAAGTTGAAGACGGTCTTCAACCAGCTCCTTAGCCCTTCGTTCAAAAATTGCTTTGAACAATCCTTGTTTACTTTTAAAGTGATAGTTGATCAAGGCTTGATTGATATTAGCTTTAGCAGAAATATCACGCACAGTAGTGCCAGAAAACCCATATTCTGCAAAGAGTATTTCAGCAACATCGAGCAAACTATTAACAGTCTCCTTGGATGTATTCGACAAATTATCCAAATTATTTTTAGAAATATTTTTCTTCATTTTCATACGATAACTCAAAATTACAGATTTCAATAGAAAGGAAAAACCATGAGTAAAACTATTATCACTTGTGCAATCACTGGTAACTTAACAAAACCAGAGATGACACCTTATTTGCCAATTACTCCAGAGCAAATTGCCAACTCAGCTTTAGAGGCTGCGGAGGCAGGTGCATCTGTCGCACATATTCACGTTAGACATCCAGATGGAAAACCATCTATGGAACTAGAGCATTACGCAGAAACCATCGATCTCATTAAGAAACATAATAAAGAATTAATTATTAATTTGACTACCGGACCTGGTGGAAGATATGTTCCTAGCGAAGATGAGCCAAAGATTTTTGCTCCTGGAACAACGCTTACACATCCATTAAAAAGAGTTGCTCATATTGCTGCGTTAAAACCTGATATTTGCTCACTTGATTTAAATACAATGAACTCAGGTCCAGATGTTGTTATGAATACGCCAACAAATTGTCGCAAAATGGCGAAAGTAATTCGTGATGCAGGAGTAATGCCTGAATTAGAAATTTTTGACACAGGCGATTTAAATCTTGCTAAAGATATGATTGCGGATGGCAGTTTAGATGGTCCAGGTTTATACACTTTTGTAATGGGTGTTAAGTATGGTCTCAACACAGATCCTGCAACTCTATTATTTATGCGTGACCAATTACCTGCTGGCGCGAAGTGGGCTGCATTTGGAATTTCAAGAGCAGAGTTTCCGATAGTTGGTGCGGCTTACTTATTTGGTGGACACGTCAGAGTAGGTATGGAAGACAACATCTACATGGAAAAAGGTGTTTTAGCGAAAAGTAATGCAGAACTAGTTGCAAGAGCAAGATTAATTGTTCAAGAACTTGGTGGACAAATTGCATCATCTAAAGAAGCACGTGAAATTTTAGGTTTAAAAGCCTAAATTGAATTAGGCGTGATTGTTACAAATCACGCCTTTTTCCCCCTTTTATTGGGAATTTTCTAGCAAATTAATAGCTTGTTTAAAAATAGTAAGTTATTGAATTTAAACAACTATTGATATGTAGTCTAAAAAGTTTAAAAATATTTTGATGCAACGCAACAAAATGCTTGCAAATTAATATTAAAAGAGTTAAATTTATTGCAGTGCAACAAATATTTATTTAACTTTAAAGGAGCTTTTTATGAACTACGAGCAAATCGCATCAAAATTCAACGAGTACAACACAAAGAATGTTCAAAGCTTAATCGCTTTAACAGAGAAGTCTATCGAGCGTACACAGAAGTTATCTGAAATCAATTTTGAGACAACTAAGTCACTATTGAATGAAGTAAACGGAACAGTAGCTCAAGTATTGTCTGCAAAAGATCCACAAGCTTTATTTGCAATGACACAAGACGGTTCATTAGACCAGTTCACAGGTAAATTTGTTGCTCATCAACAAGCTGTTTCACAAGTAGTTCGTGAAGCTGGCGAAGAAATCGCACAAATGGCTGAAGTTGGTGTTGAGCAGATCAAAGTAAGCTTGAAAGATTGGATGGATTCATTAGCAGCTAATGCACCTGCTGGTTCAGACGCAATCGTTAGCGCAATGAAGACTTCACTTGAGTCATCATTACAAGGTTTTGGTCAAATCCAAGCTGCTGCTAAAGAAGTTGCTTCTAACGTAGAGCAAACAACTGAGCAAGCTGTTAAAGCTTTCCAAGGTCAAGTTGCTACAGTTAAGAAGACTGTTGCTGCTAAAACTCCACGTACAGCTGCACGTAAGTAATTAGGTATTAAATCATCAATCCCTCTAGAGAAATCTAGAGGGATTTTTTATTCGTCTTGAATCTTGTCAATTAAAGCATTCGGTAAAGATTTGTTAGGTTTAACACCCAGCTCTTTAACCCGTTGTGCAGTTTTAACTAAATTACCGTTACCAGTAGTTAATTTTTTATAAGCTTCGTCATAGTTCTTTTGAGAATTCTGGATACTCTTACCGATACCTTCAAGGTCATCAACAAAGCCAACAAACTTATCATACATTGCACCACAAAGCCTTGCAATCTCAAGAGCATTGCGGTTTTGATGCTCTTGACGCCAAACATGAGCAATAGTTCTTACGGTGGCATGAAGAGTGCTAGGACAAACTAAAACAATATTTTTTGTAAGTGCTTCTTGAAACAAATTAGACTCATGTCCAATCGCTGCTAGGAAAGCAGGTTCAATAGGAATAAACATTAATACAAAATCTATGGAACCAAGACCATATAAATCTTGATAATTTTTAGCTGACAAACCATTCATATGCGTACGAATGGAATGAACGTGAGCAATTAATTCGAGTTTCTGTGTATCTGGATCATCTGTTTGAACAGAGCGTGTATAAGCTGCAATAGAAACTTTACTATCAACAACAATATGCTTGTTATCTGGTAAATGTATTACAACGTCAGGATATACAAGATTTCCATCTTGATTACGTTGTGAATCTTGGACATCGAATTCATGACCTTTTCTAAGACCGCAATGTTCAAGAATAGTTTCTAAGACTAACTCCCCCCAATTACCTGCTGCTTTAGAATCTCCACGCAATGCTTTGGTGAGGGCATTTGCATCTTCACTCATCTTTTTATTTAAGTCTGTGAGACTTTTAATTTCAGATTGAAGAGAAGCACGTTCTTTGACTTCTTCAGAATAAACATCATCAACACGTTTACGAAAATCAGTAATCTTTTCTTGCAATGGCTTTAATATTAAATCAAGGTTTTGTTGATTTTGAGAAGCAAAGCGTTGGGATTTTTCTTCGAAAATATCTTGTGCTAAATTTCTGAACTGTTCAGTTAATTGATGTTTACTCTGATTAAATTGTTCTAACTTTTCTTGAGAGATTCTTTTTTCAGACTCTAGTTCAGAACTTACTCTTGCTAATTGATTGGATAAATTTTGAAGCTCGAGTTGCAAAGATTCAGATTTCTGCTGAAGCTTATCTATTTCGGAGGAAGCTTTTTGATAATTGAGTCCGAAAAAAAATGCTAAGGTGAACGCAATTGATGCAAAAATTAATAAGAACCAAGATAAATTTGTCATTTCCATAATAAATATTAACTGATATTTTTTTAAAAGTAGAAATAAAAAAAGCGTGGGCAAACTGAACTGACCCATAAAAGTTGGACAGTTTAATTAGGATAGCAGAAGGGATTGATTTCGGTAATTTACCGGACTCAATCCCTTTAATTTTTGCTTGATTC
>Ga0214170_1000036_pt1 | contig 64132 bp, 56 predicted proteins | sample TroBogEpilimnion_2_FD_153008 | JGI IMG/M metagenome (GOLD analysis project Ga0214170, IMG submission 153008) | Freshwater microbial communities from Trout Bog Lake, WI - 27JUN2007 epilimnion | ecosystem: Environmental > Aquatic > Freshwater > Lake > Epilimnion/Euphotic zone | place: Trout Bog... | reverse complement strand
GCTTACATTGGCATCATCGCCGCACAAAAACTTATTGGTTTGTCTAAGTACACTCGTATTGCTCAGTGGTGTGCTCGTCGCGGGACTCTCCAGGAAGAGCTGTGTAACGATATTGCTAGGGAAATCCAAAAAGCTACAGGAGCCATGGATTTAGGTGTGTATATTCAAGCTACACATGGTTGCTGTGAGAATCGCGGTATTATGGCCAAGAGTAGTTTAACACAGACCACAGTACTCAAAGGTGCGTTTACTAATGATGCTGGCACAAAGAAAGAATTCTTTGATAATATTAAAATGCAACAGGAGTATGCTTCTAAATGACAAGTGACTTAATTCTGCTATTAATTGTCATGGGGTTAGGAATACTCATTGGCCAAAATTGGAGATTCGATAAAGACCGCGAATACAAAAAACGTCTGTTAAAAGAACTTGACAACGAATTAACCAATGAGTTAACAATATCAAAAAATTTAAACGAAAGTTTAACTCAAGATATAGCAGAGTTAAAATCTAAAGTAAGAAAGTTAGAATTAGAAAAGGCAAGAAATGACAACAGCAAAAGAACTAACTGACCAACTAATTAGCCGTGCAAAGAATTTAAAAGAATTTGTTGTTGAACGTGAGTTTGACAATATTCCATTACACGGAATTATTAGATTCAATGTACAACATTCCAAAGGCCAACCGGCACGTATTTTTGTGCCTGCACTAACTCAAGCCGAAGCAGAAGCAATGGTCGATGACTGGTTTGAGGAGATGAATAATGATGATTTTTGATCGTTGGCTGTATCGCAAAATGCGTGATATGTGGGACAATTCTCACAAATATGAAAAAAAAGGTTGGTTAGAGGAGACTAGTAAAATGGCAATTGGGCAGGCAGTTTTGGCGGAGCGTGGATCTGTTGAAGGTCAAGAACGTATTACATTTGAACTTACCTCCGCAGTAGGCGGACGTATTCTCAATGTGCGTAGATACGATGAACGTAACGATCGTCACGAAAATCAAACTTATGTTATTCCTTCCGGCGAAGATGTAGGTTCGAGAGTAGCAAAAATTTTAAATTTGGAACTTTTAAAATAATGAAAGCACAAGTACCAGCAGAAGGCATTCTACTTAAAAAAGATTTTGGTGATGCTAAAATCTATGAAATTGTGTGCGAGTGTGGCGATTGCAACCATTCACATACAGTATGGGTAGAGGCAGAAGATATTGGTGTTAATGTTACTATCTATACTCAACAAAAAACCAAATGGTGGGTACTTAATCGTTGGCAGAAAATTTGGACATTGTTGACTAAAGGCTACATTGAAGTCGAATCTAATCTTATTATGGGCGAACAGCAAGCTCTTAATTATGCAGAAACATTGAAATCTGCTTGTAAAGATGTTAAAATGTTTGTAGCAGAACGTAAAGAAAAGTCAGCAGTGGCTAAACTAGCAGAACAAGGTGATTGTGAATGAGCAAAATTAAGATAGCAGAATTATTTTATAGTATACAAGGTGAAGGACGGTACATGGGTGTACCGTTCTAATTCTGATTGACATTATGATTAATTGGCCGGCTGAAATATTACAAAACAAATATACTCGTTGGTATGAGCAAATAATTAAAAAAGCAAAAGAACAAAATCTTTCTGTTTCAAAGCGTCACGCTAAAAATTATAAAGGCTATACTGAAGTTCATCATATTATTCCAAAATCATTTGGTGGATCCAACAGCAACGAAAATTTAGTTAGATTTTCAGCTCGAGAACATTTTATATGTCATTGGCTGTTAACTAAAATGACTACAGGCATACATAGAAACAAAATGCTAACCGCTTTTGTATTAATGACTGGAGATGGAAGTAAATCAGCAAGGTATGATTTCAAAATTACAAGTAGCAGAGTATTTGAACAAATAAGAACAGATTATTCTAAATATGTAAGTGAAAAACTCACTGGTAGAGAAATATCATTAGAAACTAGAGCTAAGATTTCTGCGGCAAATACTGGTAAGACTCATACTGAAGAATGGAAACAACGTATGAGTATCCTTAACAAAGGAAAACCCGGACCTGTTCATTCAGATGAAGCACGGGCTAAAATTTCTGCGGCAAATAAAGGTAAAAAATTATCCGCTGATCATTTAGTTAAAATTTCTGGAAAAAATAATCACGGCTATGGTAAGCCTGGAACAATGTTGGGCAAAACTCATAATACAGACTCAAAAATTAAAATGAGTAAGCAACGCAAGGGAAAACAGTTAGGCGATGCTAACCCTGCCAAACGCCCTGAAGTAAAAGAAAAAATAAGCCAGGCACAGCGAGAAAGATTATCAAGACAAAAAATGTTAGGAACAGGGCATTATGATCCAGCATTGATGGCAAAACGAAAAGAATTAAGTCAAGGATCAAATAATGGAAATGCTAAAACTTTTAGATTTACAGATCCTAATGGCAACGTTACTGAGGTAACTGGAGGTTGTAAAAAATTCTGCGAAGAAAATAAGTTAAATTATTCCGGAATTAGGAGAAAAATGGAAAATAATAGTTGTCAACTCAACGGATGGATTATTCAGTTAGTTGATAGGAAAACTATTCTAAATGCGGTGGCTTTTAACCCTTAACACATAAATGGACGGTAATACTCTTCGAAAATATTTACAATCGTTAGATAATGTGTTAAACTTACAAGGTAGGCGAACTCCTAAAAACTGGAGAGGTAAAACGCCAAGAGAATTAGGTTTTGAAATAATAAAGGATACAAATGTCAAAGATTAAGATAGCGGAACTTTTCTACTCTATACAGGGCGAGGGTAGATATATGGGAGTACCTAGCGTGTTCCTTAGAACTTTTGGCTGCAATTTTTCTTGTAAGGGCTTCGGTATGCCACGTGGTGAATTGAGCACAGAGGCTGATGAACTTGCTACCACAGCACACATGTTTAACAAATATGAAGAACTTCCTTTGGTTAGTACAGGTTGTGATAGTTATGCTAGTTGGCATCCTAGTTTTAAAGAACTTAGTCCAATGCTCACAAGCGATGCCATTGCAGAGAGGATCGCAGAGATTCTACCCCATAACGAATGGCAAGACGAGCATTTGGTCATTACAGGCGGAGAACCATTGTTAGGTTGGCAACGTGCTTATCCAGATTTATTAGATCATCCAAAGATGTCAGGATTAAAAGAGATTACTTTTGAAACAAATGGTACTCAGGAATTAACCGATGAATTTAAACGCTATCTAATACAGTGGCAAACTGATCCTAACAGTGTATGGGCAAGAGATGTAACATTTAGCGTAAGTGCTAAATTACCATGCAGTGGTGAAAAGTGGGAAGATGCTATCAAACCCGATGTTGTTATGGGCTATTGCGAAGTTGGGTTTACTTACTTAAAATTTGTTGTTGCAACAGAACAGGATCTCGCAGATGCAGAACGTGCAGTTGAGGCGTATCGCTTGGCAGGGTTTGAAGGTCCTGTTTATATTATGCCTGTTGGCGGTGTTGAACGGGTGTACAATCTTAATAATAGGGCAGTGGCAGAAATGGCAATGCGAAAAGGATGGCGGTACAGTGATCGACTTCAAGTGCCACTCTTCAAAAACGAGTGGGGAACCTGATGTTTGAAACGTTGAATTTATTTCCAACGCCTGTACACAAAGTTAAAATTGTTCCTACCGATGAACAATTTAAAAATTTAGATATGTTATTAACTGAATGGTTTGACAATTCTAAAGAAGCTGTATGGGCATTAGAAACTGGTAAATCAACAGGACAAAAAGATTTATTTTTACATCACAGACCAGAAATGCAGTGGTTGTTAGAAGCCACGCATTTTGCCGCTTGTCAATACTGGATAGCGTTAGACTATGCACATAACGCACAATTAGTTTGTCCAACATCATGGGCTAACTTACATAAACCTGGTCAAGTTACAGGCGAACATAGTCACTGTGGTGGCAGTCAAAAAGCTCATGTGTCAGCAGTTTATTATTTTAAAAAACCTGCAGATTCTGGCAATATCGAATTTAGAGATCCATTAGAATATATCCATTCATTGAGTCCACGTAATGAATACAATGACGAAATAATTCCTAAAGCTCATACAGAAATCGAATCCGATCAATTTGATTTATTGTTATTCCCTAGTTGGATGAAACACAGAACACAAGTGAATAAATCGACAGGTGACAGAATAGCAATTAGTTTAAATTTTATAGGAGTTTGGTGATGATTTATTTTAGAGACGAAGGCGAAAATATACGAAATGGATTAAATCTTTATCCATTAACTAGCACAAGCAGTATTGGTTTTATTTTTAGAATTAGATCAAAAACTTGGCGTGTAAGATATAGCAAGATTACTAAAAAATGGTTTATAGGAAAAAGTGCAATATGAAAAATATTATCAAAAAGATTTTTGGTATCGATAAAATCGAAGCCGAAAAGAATCAAGCATTAGCCGAAGCAGAAGTTGCTAGAAAGCTGGCAGATCAAAGACTTAAAGAAGCAGTTGAAGCAGAAGAAAAAGCAGAGAATGCCAAGTTAGGACCAAAGGCATTAGCCACTAAAAGAAAAGAACCTTGGGTAGCTGTATTGGAAACTCACGTTAATCGAGAAGATCCAGCTAACGGATTTTTTGAGCTTGACTGGAACGAGTATTTTGTGTTACAATTACGAGAAGCAGGATATGGTTTAGAAGGTGATCCAGACGAACTAGTAGTTGATATGTGGTTCAAAACACTAGCACGTAATATGCTTAGTGAAGAAGGATTGCCAATGAATCGTAGCCAAGGGTTTATTAACGTACAAAAATTAGACGCAAACAGATCGGAAATTGGATGACATATATTATAGTTGATACTGCTAACACATTTTTTCGTGCTAGACATGTAGTGCAAGGTAGTGCCGATATTAAACTTGGCATGGCTTTCCATATTACTTTTAACAGTATCAAAAAAGCATGGCAAGATTTTGGCGGTACTCATGTAGTATTCTGCCTCGAAGGTCGTAGCTGGCGTAAGGACTACTACAAACCTTATAAGGCCAATCGCCAAGAAACTCGTGCGGCTATGACTGTTAAAGAGCAAGAAGAAGATAAATTGTTCTGGGAAGCATTTGATGAGTTTAAAAACTTCATCGTAGAAAAGACCAATGCTACAGTAATACGTCATGAAAATTTAGAAGCAGATGATTTAATTGCAGGATGGGTGCAAGCACATCCTGATGCAAAACATGTTATTATCTCAACAGATGGAGATTTTGCACAATTAATCAGTCCAAACGTAAGCCAGTATAATGGTGTAGGCGATTTACATATTACACACGAAGGGATATTTGATGCTAAGGGTAAACCCGTTAAAGACAAAAAAACTGGCGAGCCTAAGCCTGCACAAGACCCTGAATGGATGCTGTTCGAAAAATGTATGCGAGGCGACACATCAGACAATGTATTTTCAGCTTATCCAGGTGTACGAACAAAAGGGTCAAAGAATAAAGTTGGTCTCATGGAGGCGTTTGAAGATCGCAAGACTCGCGGATATAATTGGAACAATCTAATGTTGCAACGTTGGGTCGACCATAACGGTGTCGAACATCGCGTGTTAGAAGATTATCAACGTAACGTACAGTTATGCGATCTTACAGCACAACCAGATGATATTAAAGCTAAAATTAAAGAAACAATTCAAGCAAACGCAGTACCTAAAGAAGTGTCACAAGTAGGTATACGTATGCTTAAATTCTGCAACGCATGGGACATGAAAAAGATTGCAGACAACATACAAACGTATGCTGAACCGTTCCAAGCAAAATACCCTCAAGGAGAAAACAAATGAGTGCAATCACAGAGAAATTATCTAAAGCAAACGAGAGTTTTACAATCAACCGTTACGACAACGGCTTTATGATTGAAGTAGGCGGACGTGATGATAACGATGACTGGAAAACAGCCAAAGTTATTGTAGGTACAGAAGATGAATTAATCGAATTGATCCGCGAAACTTTAGCATTACCAATTGCAGAGTAAGGAGAATAACATGGCTCAGTGGACTGTTAGTACCTATTACAAAAAATCTTGTCAAGAAGTTGAAACGTATAGCCAAAGTAATGGTGATGGTAAGGTAACTGTAGTTAACGGTTTTCGCTACGGCGAATGGACTGTAGAAACTACAGACGACAATCCACCCGAGTTTGAGTTTACAGAAGTACCAGGCGGGGACGGCAAGAAAGACAGCATCAATATGCTAGACTGCGAAGTTAACAATATTGAAAGTGTTGAGCTTGTTGAAATGTTTGACGGCGGTTGCTGGTACGATGTAGAAATTGAAGGACTTGATGAAGATGCGGAAGAAGAAATTCGAGAATTCATCGAAGAAAATAGTCCGTATGAATTAGAAGAACGCGAAGAAGATCCATGGTATCAAGGCGATACTGAGTGGTGGATTTGGGGACCGATTGAAATTAAAAACGAAGCTGGCGATACTGTACGTATTATTTGTGCAGATTCAGATGGCAATGTAGTTGATTTTGTTGACGAATAATGAATTTAATTCGCAAGATATTAAAAGCGTTGTTTAGTCCCGGGTGTGGAGGCGACTGCCGGCAAGGCAGATTGCCCTGTACATGCCGACAAAAAGAGAGATAAATACGTATATTACTCCAGTGCCGTCAGGGCTGAGTAATGTAAGGAGAAAATATATGTATGATACAGTATGTATGTACGAAACAACATGCCCAAATAAAACTACGGGGTGTAAGGAGAAAACTATGACAGAGATACACGCAAAACCAATTGTAGATGGAAAGTTTTGGATTGTAGAACAAGACGGTCAAAAAATTGCCACACTACATAAAAAAGAAAATAACAAGTTCGTTCTCAGTAGTACTAACGGCGAAGTTATGTTTAACAAAAAAGATGACTTAACTAAAGAATTTGGTAAAGGATTTTTCTTAACTGGTACCAAAGTTAAAGTTACTGCTTCCGAATCCCACGAAGTACATGGATTCCCAGCCATGTGTAAACCATACAATCCAATGTATGATGTGAAAAGAAAATTACCACTGTTTACAAAATCAAATGCCAGTAAGAGTTTATATTGTGCAGGTTATTACACAATTAAATTTGAAAAAGGATGGGTTAGAAGTTTTTGTCCTAAATTGATTACCATCGAACGTTATCCTAGTAAAGGTCCGTTTAAGACAGAGTTTGAAATGAAAACGGTACTATCAAATGCAAAATCAAGTTAATACTACTCCTGTAATGCAATTTACTCAATTGCTAAAAGCCGCAGAATTAAGTCAACAAAAAGAACTTAAGATTCCAATTCAACAGGCAAGATTGCTTAATATAGCACTTACAGAAATATTGTCTAAGATGAACCAAGACTATGAAAGCCTATTTCATAGTCTTAAAAATTCAAGCGATACTGAAGTACTCACAGTACAAATGGATGGTGGCGGGTTTTCTGACAATTAATAGATAAATATATACGTACATTTGAGACGTATATTATGAGCAGACCAAAACCTAAAGTGTTATTAGAGCATACTAATAAAAAGACTTATAAATCCGAACAGATTTTAGAGTCGGAAGCCATTTGGGCTGTTTTTTATAAAGGTGAGCCTTTTAACCTAAAAAGCTTCAGCAGTGTTACTAGCTATCCTGGACCAAAATATAAGAAGACTAGTTTTTCAAATCCTGGCCACGCACTTAATCTAGCTAAAAAATTAAATTTAACCTTTGGTACCCAGGAGTTTGCAGTTTATAAACTTACTACCGGCGCCGTGGTTAAATGATAAGCAAAGAATCTTATACCAAAATATTTTTGCAACAGTGGAATAAAAGCACTGACGAAGCAAATATCAAATTATATCAAAGAACTTGGTTTATAAACAACAGAACCAAAAATGGCGGTGGACTTCGCCTTACCGATGCCGGTTTTGAATTTTTACAAACTGAATTGGATTTGGCTTGCTATGAAGTTCCATTTACTGCCGAAATCGATTTAAGTCCTCAAACAATTATATTTTTGGATAGATATATCGATTGTCCATATTATCTCACAAGCCAAAGTATTACAGTATTTTCCGAACGCAAGAGTTTTGAGCTTTATATGTTTTCGGACGACATACGTAAATTTGGACTAATTAAAGCGATGAAAAATCGTCAAGAACCCAACGAATCTGTTTGACATACTTGCGGACTGGTGCTATACTATTAAAACAGTACAGCACTGATCCAGTTAAAACTTAACATAGCAAGGAAACGAAAATGGCAGAAATTAATAGCCGCACAGTTGGTCCAAAAGGCGCAAAAAAGTCTTTGCGTAAGGCCTTCAATAACAAACGTCCAATTTTCCTGTGGGGTCCTCCAGGCATTGGTAAATCCGATATTATTAAACAACTTGGTAAAGAACTCGATGCTCACGTAATTGATGTACGTTTAAGTTTGTGGGAACCTACCGATATTAAAGGTATTCCATATTTTGATAGCAATACTAGCAAAATGGTTTGGGCTCCTCCACTAGAATTGCCAGATGCAGAAATGGCAAGTAAGCATAAACAGATCATTTTGTTTATGGATGAAATGAACTCTGCGGCTCCTGCTGTACAGGCGGCGGCTTATCAGTTGGTTCTTAACCGTAAAGTTGGCACATATGAATTGCCAGATAATGTTGTAATGGTTGCCGCTGGTAACCGTGAAACTGACAAAGGTGTTACATTCCGTATGCCTGCTCCGTTGGCTAACCGTTTCGTTCACTTGGAAATGCAAGTTGACTGGGAAGACTATTTCGAATGGGCAACCGAAAACAAGATTCATAAAGACGTTGTAGGCTTTTTGACATTTAGCAAAAAGGACTTATACGACTTTGATCCAAAATCCAGTTCACGTAGTTTTGCTACTCCACGTTCTTGGAGTTTTGTAAGCGAACTACTTACAGACGATGACGTTGACGAAAATACATTAACAGATTTGGTTTGTGGATCTGTAGGCGAAGGGTTGGCAATTAAATTTATGGCGCATCGTAAGATTGCTAATAAAATGCCAGACCCACGTGATATTCTTAAAGGCAAAGTTAAAACCATGGAGTCCAAGGAAATCAGTGCTATGTATTCCTTGACTATTAGTCTATGTTACGAGTTGAAAGACGCATGTGACAAAGGTGAAAAAGATTGGAACTCCATGGTTAACCATTTCTTCGAATTTATGATGAATAACTTTGAAACTGAATTGGTTATTATGGGTACTAAGTTGGCATTGTCTAGTTACAAATTGCCATTAGATCCAGATGAAATCGCATGTTTTGATGATTTCCATGCTAAATTTGGCAAGTATATTAGCCAAGCAACTGAAAAATAATTTGGTTTGAAGGCATTTGACACCTCCTTCGGGAGGTGTTATAATATATACATAGTACAAATTCAGGAGCAAGAATGTCACATACAGATCCAATTATCGATAAAATTATTGTAGCCCGAGTGGGTTTATTGTTGCGCCATCCATTCTTTGGTAATATGGCAACTCGTTTGCAAATTAAAGAAGCAGAAGAATGGTGTCATACTGCGGCTACAGATGGTCGTGCCATTTATTTTAATCGTAAGTTTTTTGAACCACTTACTAATAAACAAATTGAATTTGTCATTGCTCATGAGATTTTGCATAATGTGTTTGACCATATGGCACGACGTGAAAGCCGTAATCCACAAATTTTTAATATTGCCGCAGACTATTGCGTAAACGGACAATTAGTTCGAGATAAAATCGGTGACCATACTATTGAAGGCATCAAAATCTTCCATGATCAAAAATACTATGGCATGGGTGCTGAAGAAGTGTATGACAAGATTTTTGATGAATATGACGAACAAGAATTACAAGCACTTGGTCAATTACTGGACGATCACATTGACTGGGGCGAAAAAGACCCGTCAGGCAATCGCCCACAATACAGTAAAGAAGAACTAAAAAAGATTCGTGACGAGATTCGCGAAGCTACAGTCCAAGCCGCTAATGCCGCAGGCGCTGGCAATACTCCTGCAAGCGTACAGCGTATGATTAAAGAATTTACAGAACCTAAAATGGATTGGCGTGAAATTTTACGTCAGCAAATCCAAAGCGTAATCCGTAATGACTTTACATTCCAACGTCCTAATCGTAAAGGCTGGCACATGGGTGCAATATTGCCAGGTATGAATTATGAAGAAACTATCGATATCTGCGTTAGTATTGACATGTCAGGTTCCATTGGAGATGACCAAGCAAAAGACTTCTTAAGTGAAATTAAAGGCATTATGCAAGAGTACAAAGACTTTAAAATTAAAGTATGGTGCTTTGATACTCGAGTATATAACGAAGCAGACTTCGATGGCTACAACATGGACGAGTTTGATGAATACGAACCTATGGGCGGTGGCGGAACTGAGTTCGATGCTAACTGGGAATACATGAAAGAACACGATATTACTCCTAAAAAGTTTATCATGTTTACAGATGGATACCCATGGTCAAGCTGGGGTGACCCAGATTATTGTGATACTGTTTTTGTCATTCACGGCAATGATAAAATTGTTCCTCCATTCGGTGAAGTAGCATACTATACCTTTTCTAAAGAAACAGCATAATATGGCATTAAAGAATGGCAAACCCAATCCTTTGAATTATTTTGGCTTACGTAGGGTTGAGTTTGCCGCTCCACATTTTACATACACTACTATAGATCGATTTAGTCCAAGTCTAGCTAAGAATCTAGATACTTGGATTAAACACAATTTAAACGGTAGATATTATTTAGGCCAAGATCTAACACTAGATCACAACAATACTATAGTCTATATTACACGTATTGGATTTGAGCAAGCTAAAGAGTTAAGTTTTTTCAAGATTGCCTGTCCAGAAATTATAACAAGATAAATTATATGTGTAGATTTAATAAGGAGATATCATGACTGATACAGTAGAAAACACACAACCAGAACCAGAAGCACAAGCACAACCTCAGGCACAGACAGCAGATCAAGGTGCAGATTTGAACATTCAAGATTTAAGCGCAATGAAATCTATTATTGATGTAGCAAGCAGTCGTGGTGCGTTTAAACCAGCTGAAATGATGATGGTAGGCACAGTTTATAACAAATTAAGTGCATTTCTAGATGCCGTTGCTAAACAAGCAGAAGCACAAAAGGCCGCTGGAGCACAACCAACTCAAGGAGCCTAATATGGCTGAACTAAAACACGTAGGTAGAGTAAAATCTACTAATAAAAAATGCGTGGTAGTGTTTCGTACACTCCCAGGCGATGCATTTAATTGCTTAATTGCACCAACTGAAAATCTTCCAGATTCATATCATGATGCATTAATTAATTTGGTAGAAAGTCCAGCAGGGCAAAACTCAAATGAATTTGGCGAAGTAATGGCACGTAGTAATTTCCCAGATGGTTCTATTATGTTGGCCGCTTTGCATACACAAAATCGTTTGATTAAAGTATCTACAGATCAAATCGTAATGACACCAAACGGTGTAGTAAGCCTTCCATTGTCTGAACTTAATCAGATTATTGCTGAACAACTGGGCACTACAGTAGATGCATTGTCATTGAAATCTGGCATTACAGAACCACAACCAGATCCAAACGTTACAGTTTCCGATGTAGCTACAGTACAAGATGTTCCAACATCACAATCTACTGTTCAAACTACTCAACCTACTTCGTTTGATAGTCCGGATGCAGAAGCTAAGTTCTATCGTAGCCAAGCAGATAAGTTAAGCAAAGAAGCCGCAGAAATGCGTCGTAAAGCTGAAGCACTATCGCCAACTAAAAAAGCAAAGTGATATCAAAGGGAAAGCAACTTCCCAAAGATGTAATTGATCACTGGCCCGAAGTATTTTCGGAAATAGAATTAAACGTACTTCCGTTAAAGTATGTTACATCAGTTTTGATTACTTTTAAAGACGGCAAAAAGTGGGAAGTCAAGATCAGCGCCGTAGCAAGACGTGACGGATGGCGTGCCTTTGAACAACAGCTCGGCGAGTTAGTAAAAAATTATGAAGAAAACATTGATAATGTTGATTTTAAATTAGATACTAAACGTGTTAAAGAAGACATTGAAAAAGGTACAGCCAAATTTTTAAAAAAGAAGAAGTTATAAATGAATGTCAGATTACTTAGTTACAGCCAACCAACACAAGAATTTGCTTCTTTGGGCATTGATGATGCGCAGGAACTTATTGCGTATTGTGCCCGTGTCAGCAATCCCAGCAATCAACTTAACACAGACACATCAGAAAAACTTATTAAATATCTCATCAAACACCAGCACTGGTCACCACTCGAGATGGTCAGTGCCTGTTGTGAGATCACTACCACCAGAGACATTGCCCGTCAGATCCTCCGACATAGATCTTTTAGCTTTCAAGAATTTTCTCAGCGATACGCAGACCCTACTAAGGACCTTGCATTCGTCACAAGAGAAGCACGATTGCAAGACACAAAAAATCGCCAAAATAGTATCGAAACGGATGATGAAACTTTACAGCGAGAATGGGAAGATGTGCAACAACGAATTATCGAAGCATCGCAACTTGCATATGAATGGGCTATCACTAAAGGCATAGCCAAAGAACAAGCTCGTGCTGTATTGCCCGAAGGATTAACAGAAAGCCGTTTATATATGAATGGCACACTACGCAGTTGGATTCATTTTATTGAATTACGTAGTGCTAATGGTACGCAGAAAGAACATCAAGAAGTTGCTATAGCATGTGCTAAAGTAATAGCTGAGATTTTTCCGCTAACCACCACACTTCTAGCCAATTAAAATCATTTATTCTAGCAAGTGCCTCCTGATTGGAGGCATTTTTTTCACCGTAGGCTTTGCCAGCAAGGGCACCTGTATATGCATAAAATCCGTAAGGTGCTTGCTCATTTAACTGACACCATACATCTAATCTAGCCAGAGATTCTTTATTGTTAATTACTGCTAGTTTACAGCACTCTCTAAATGCACTCCGCCATGCACTAAAATCATCTGTGTTGAATGCTGTAATATTACTAACTTCTGGCATAGCTTTAAACTTGTCACTAATATTCATTGTCATGTCTAATGTATTAGTGTTCATATTTATTGTTAATTTTTTTGGCAGTAATTTAACTCCGCCATAGCCATATACTAATCCAGTAATTGGATTTTGACTTCGCCATACATGCACATGATCTAGTTCGTTTACAGGAACTTGATAATCAAAGTTAAATGAATCTAATACTTCGGCATCACCATCCACTACCCAAAACATTTTAGTCATAGATTTCTTAGCGGCCGCAATATGAGCGTTGTGTATTCCTTCAACACCTTGCACACGTTTTAATGTAGGTGCGCTGAATCTTGCTTGTAATTTTGCAAAATTTGCATCTGCATTTGGTTCATTATAACTGATAAAAATTATATCGTACATTATCTTTTTCTAATAATTCGAGGAGTATTAGTATATACAATTTTAAAGAACTGACTGCCCGCTGGGTCTAAATTACTAATTTCTAGTTTGCATTTTTCTCGTAATTCTCTTCCTAAGAAATTAATGTAAGCACTAGTAACTTCTGGGTCTTTCCCTTCATGTTCTGTATTCCAATAATCAGTTAGATATTCAAAATCACGCACATTTGCATAATCCCAATCAGTACAATTAGTTTTCCAGCAACCTTCTCTTGCTCCTAAAATACTCCAAATACCATTCTTAACATCAGCACCTACACTTGACCATATTAGTAGTCTATGATAATTTTGCCACCAAATGGAACGTAGATTTTCTACTTTACTTCCTTGATCCAGTGACATCTTAACACCTTCACGAAACCCTGCTCGCCATGCTTGAAACGGTGTTTCATTTGTAAAGCTCTCGCTGTAATTTTCATTGAATTGATAGTATTTGTCATCAAAACAAAATTCTACTTTACCGCGTTCATCGCCTTCTACACTATTTTCGTGTGTTTTCATTTCGTTGACAAATTTGCGTGTCCACATTTTTAAACCACCGTTACCGTATTCTAATCCGTTAACGTGAACTTTACCGCACCAACTAAACACATAACTATTGTCTAATCCTAGTTCATCAAGATCTATTTCAACTTCTAAAAATTTAGGATTAATGATATTGTCAGCATCTACTGTAACAAAATATTCAGTTTCGCTTAATGCGGCGCAGGCTTTATGTGCCGCATCACTACCTTTAACTCCATGCACACGTTTAGCCCATGGTGCTTTAGATAATAAATCTGCATAGTTTTTTTCTGCATTAGGTTCATCGTAGCTGAGGAAAATAATGTCTTGGTCAATAACTTTAATTTTATTCATGGTTGATTTTCATTCCATAACTTTCAAAAAATGGCAATGTAAACATCGCAATATTTTCTATATCTTTTTCTCTATCTGTTACAAAAGGTACAGTTACTTTAGTGTTGCTTACTAAATTTCTTAATTGTAATTCTATTTGTCTTACTAGGAAATTTATATTATTTTCTAGTGTTACATAAAATATTATTTTAGCATTAAGTGCCTTGGCTCGTGGGTTTTGTAAAAATTTATCGTTAACTTTAAATTCCCAACTGTCTTTATTCCAAACAACTGTAAGTGCAGTATCTTTGGAAGTCAGTCTTATATATTCTACAATGTTGCTTTTTAAAGATAAATTGTTTTCAGCTTTGTGTACAAATTTAACAGAGCCAGTATCATCTAGAGCTAATTTATAATTAATAAAATTATATTCACCTGTAAAAAATTGTTTAATTTCTTCAAAATCAACTTCAACAAATGTCTCATGTTGCGGTTGTGGCTCGTTTGTAATAGCCAACAAATCGCCTGTATCTTTGTTAAAGTAAACAAAGTATTGTTGTATAAATTGTTGATTAGCAATCGCTAATAATTGTTCGTCAGTTAGATATTCTTCCATGCTTTAACTTTTTAAGTTTTTCTATCATATCATCATCTGCAAAATCTTTTTCTACATAATGAAATAAGTAATGCTGTTTAATATTACCTACAATTAATTCGCCAGATTTGGTATACATATAAGGAATTGTTTTTGTCCATTGTTCTGGTATTGGACGCCATCCTTGCACTCCTGGTTTCATATGTACAAATTGCAAAGGACTGCATTCATTAGCAATATGATTTAAACCAGATAACTCTAATGCAATAGCGGCAGATAAATCCATGCTTAACCAATTTTGATAATGCTCAGATGCTAATTTACCGTAACACCACTCCCAGTTGTTTACTACAAATTCAAGTGTCTTGTAAAAGTATTCTGCCGTTTCAGATTTTTTAAAATAGTGTAATGCAAAATACGGGTTGGGTAGATTATTTTCTGTAAATGTTTTTCTATAAAGACTGTTAGATATGATTTCGTTTTTATAATTTAATGCCTTAGAGCAAAACAGTAAATCGTGCTCTTGGCAAAACCACCACCAATCATTAATGTCATCTAACATTAACATATCGGAATCTAATACAATAGTTTCATCATACGGCGTAACGTGGTAAATTTTCCAACGATTTTCTGAACGAAATCTTGTTTGCGTTTCATCGACCCATGGTATAGGAATTATTTGATCAAACACATCGATATATTCTGCAGGAACAGTATCATTTGTCATTAAACTGATAGCTGTTTCTGTCTGCGTAGCATGTATACTCAGTGCAAGAACATACGCTTGTTTTACGTAATCGACTTCGTCAGTATTTTGTGCTAAGACTATAAAACCTTTAGACACCGCTACCTCCATCTATCACTCTAGTTAGACTTTGTTTATTCATAACGTGTACATCTAATCCTCTAGATGTAGTCAATGTATATTCTCCTGGATAGTGTGCTTTTTCTACTAGAAATTTCATATTAGTGCCGTTCATTTCTACTAGCAAATCTCTATCTAAAATATAATTCATTTTACCCGGAAGTTCCCATCCAAAGTCGCCTTCGGTGAATCCATTCATAATATGTATAGCAATACTAAATGCAAAATCATTACGGTATGTAGGACTATCAATTTTATAAACGATTCTAAAATATTCCCAATTATCTTTAATATAGGATATTAGGTCAAAAAATGCACGAGTGCTTGGTGTTTTTTCAAATATAAAAACAGTTCCCCAATAAAAAGGAATACTGTATTGATTAATTCTGGTAAAGGAAGCCGTATCTCTCCATCCGGCTAAATCAAAACTTTTTCTATAAATTTGAAACTCGTAATCGTTGTTGAGTGCTTTTACAAGAGTGCTAGAATTAATAATAAAATCGCTGTCAATAACAAGGGTGCGATCATAAGGAGTGATATCATACGCTTGGTTCCTAGTAAGGTTTTTCCATTCTGCTGTTTTATATGCCAATGTACCATCATAGAACTTTTTTTGCTGATTAGTATTGCCAGTAATAGGAATAATTTGATCGAATACTTCAGTATGCTCGGGATAAAATTGTAACCAATTACTACTATCCGTTGCTAGACTAACTGGGATATTTAAAAATTCTTTAACTCGTTTGGCCGCGAATAATGCCAACTTAACATAGTCAACACCGATTGTATTCTGAGCAAATATTAAACAGCCAGTAGTCATAGATCCACTAAATCTTTAACGTTACGTTTACGTTTAATTTCTGAAAATTTATTTTGATACTCGTTAACTGCTTCAAAATAGACCGATAACAGGTTATCTAAAAAATCCTGTACATCTTCAATGATTACTGGTTGATTATTTGCATCGACAAACGCAACACTTTCAGTATGTCCTAAATCAACTAGATTTTTAGCAAAGTTAATAATATTATAATCTACTCGAAACGTAGCACCGTTAATATAATAAACTAATTTTTGATTGTATTCTTCTAAGATAGCACGTCTTTGATTTGACAGCGTAGCCATATAATTAGCTACGGCCATAGCTTTTTCAATTCTTTCGTCCATAATGACTCCATATGAATGTTTATTCTACACTCATATAGTTATCGTGTCAACCTATTAGAGATTTTATTTTAGATTAAGGCCAGTAAACTACAACGTATCCAGAGCCACCGGATCCGCCAGAATATCCAACACCAGAATTACCTGCACCACCACCGCCGCCGCCGCCTGTGTTAGCTTGTCCATCGGTTCCTACTTTGCCGGCACCACCACCTTCACCGCCGCCGTTGGCCGCAGATCCAAATACACCGCTGGTAGTTCCGCCACCGCCACCGCCACCGATAAAATAAGTGGTGTTGTTAAATGTAATTCCGCCAGGGCCGCCTGCTCCGCCATCTGGAATATTACTTCCATCTAATGTACCGTTGGATCCGCTACCTGTGTAACCTGCTCCGCCACCGCCAGCCCAACGATATAATAATCCTTGGTTAGTAGCAGTTCCCGAACCGCCAGAATATCTTCCTGGTGTACTACCGCCACTACCGCCAGCATAACCAGAAATTCCGCCGCTTGCGCCTGCATTGCCACCTAACGCACTAAACGCCTGGAATGTAGTTGTGCCACCTGGTTGGCCTGGGCTACCGCCTGCACCAATAGTAACATTATAACTTGATCCGGGTATTTGACTTGTAAAGTTAGTAATTACAAGTTGACCTGCGGCGCCGCCACCGCCACCGTTGGAACCGCCACCGCCACCGCCACCAACAATCATTACATTAAATGTTGTTGTTCCAGCACCTGTAGTAAATGTTCCATTACTTGTAAATATTTGCTGACCTTTTGGTGTTGTTGATGTATCATTAATTGCAACGTTGACCGATGCCAATCCATTGGCCAAAGTTAATGTGAATGTTGTTGGACCGTCAGTGAATAAGTTATTAAGAATAGTAAAACTAGCAGTTGCCGCATTACCGACTACTGTAAATGTGCCGCCTGACAAATTACCTTGAATTCTACTAGAAGATACACCTGTAATAGTATAAGGAACTAATGTGTTATCTGCAACACCTTGTGTTGTCAGTGTAATTGTAAAACTGCCGCCTTCATTTACACTGTAACTACTAGATCTTAAACCATATACAGATCCAGTAGTTGGTGTTAAGTCGCCAGTTACACTAACTGATAATGCTGGAATACTTACATAGCTTCCTGTAGGACGCTGTGCAACTAGATATTGACTTAACGTACCATCGACATATTCGTCCGTTCCCCATGGAGGGTTTGGCTGTCCTGATAGATCATCATAATTAACTGTGATAATCATTGTGCCACTAGTTAAATCACTTAATCTAGCATATACATATAATCTGTTTGCAGAGTATGCACCACTAGGTGCATCTTTTTCTAATATTAATTGATTATTTGTACTAAGTTGAAAATAACCAATACTGTTTGCTACACTAGTAGCTGTACTGCCTACACCAATAGTTGTTGAATTAGATCCAAATGTTATTGTTCCTATCTGACTCATCATGGTTGCCCATGTTGTATCTTTTAATTGGCTAGTTGTACTAAACGTTCCAGTCAGTGTCATTGTTAATAATAGTAAACCACCGGCATTAAAATACGCTCTAGCGGTGGGTAAATCTCCAAATACTATTGTAATAACGCTTGATATGTTGCCATTCCAAATAGCAGTACGTACTGCGGTTGAAACACTTTCAATTGTATATTGTCCAGGGCCAACTACGGCTGTGTTGGCGGCAATAACTTGGGCATAAGCTAGATAATTTGATCTAAACGCATCAGTTACTAATAATGCATTTGTAGGTATTGCCAAAGAATTAGCTTCTGTAGGAGAACCTGTTTGATGTCCACGAGCTTTGATTAAGTCTGTACGTAAATTAGCCCACTGATTAACAGTTATTAAATTTAACGAGTTAGAAGCTCCGCCTGAATTAGTTACCTGAGTACTAATAACTGATTGATTATAACCTAATTGCGGAGTAGAATTTTGCGGAGCACCTAAAATTTGAGAAACAATCTGCTGAATAGTATTATATTCGTTGGTTGCTGTTCCAGCTGATACCACATTACCTACACCAGCGCCAATTGTTCCGCCTGGATCTGTAACTGTAATTGTAGCACCTGATGTAACTCCGCCAGAATTAGGAGCACTTAATGTAATAGTACCGTTTAAAATACCTGTAATTTTTGCGCCAACTGCAATTCCAGATCCACTTATTTGGGATCCTACCATCATGCCAGCAGAACTTAGCACATTTATTGTTGTACTACCCAATGGCGATAATGTTGTAGTTGTGGTTGTAATTACTGTAGACATGTTTACTATGCTAATCCTTTTTAATAATTATCATTCTGAGGTTGCAGAATGATAATTTTAGGCTATTGGGGTCATGCTAACTAAAGGAGCCGCCGTTGATACATTAGATCCGCTTGCTCTTGTAGTAGTGATAGCACAAGCTAGTGTTCCGTCTACGTTTTCGTCAATACTTGGAGAAAGGTTAGTGCTATCGTCTTGGAAACGAATCGTTAATATCAAATTAGCACCAGTAGCATCTGTTCTTGCAAATATATTGAATACGTTAGCAGAATATGCACCGCTAGGTGCTTGTTTACTAAAAATTTGTCTATCAAATTGTGTTAGTCCAAACCATCCAATTGCATAAGGTGTGCTAGGTGAACCAGAATAATCTGTGTTAACATTGATAGTATCGTTAGCCCTGAACGCAATTATACCCATTTGTGTAAACATAGTTGCCCATGTTTGGTCTTTTAATGTAGATCCTGAACTAAAGCTACCTGTAAGACTTGCACTAACTTCAATTTGACTACCTGCATTAAAGAAAGCTCTTGCGGCATCCGAACTGGCAAAGCTGATAGTTGCAACTGTTTGAATATCACCGTTCCATGCTACAGATCTTGTTACGCTAGACAACGGTTGATTTGGTGTTAATTGATTTTGTGCTACTGTTTTAATGCCTGTGGGCAAAGTTAATGTAAATTGTACATTAGACACAGTCTGCAGAGCTTGTCTGCTAAGTGTTAATGTCTGTCCTATGCTAACATTGTTTACTACAGTGTTTAAAGGAATGATTGAATTATTTACAGTACCATCTGATATTGTGGCACCTTGCATAATTACAGCCGAACTGCCTGTTGTCAATACTGCTGTACCGCCTGTAATACTACCAGTCACTACTAACGTAGGATTAAATGCGTTAAGATACACTTGATTAGCATAAGACAAGTATTGTGATCGCAACGCTTCTGTTAAAACACTAGAAATTGTAGTAGGTGTTTGCGTACTAAATGTACCTGGATCATTATTATATTGTAAAGTTATACTGCTATTAGTGCTAGCTGTTGAATAGTATGTTCCGTTGAATTGTGTTGGCGTATAAGTTGAACCAGAAACATTATAATTTCCAGAAATCTTATATGCTGACCCAACATCAGGAGGTACTGATTGAACTGGAATTGTAAAAGTTACATAATATGGCCCAGAACCAGAGTTACTAGATACACTTTGTATTGTTACTGGTTTCAAACTTCCTGGCAATGCTAAATTTGAAGATTCTGTATTTGATCCGGTTTGGTGTGTACCAATTTTTAATAAATCGTTTCGTAAATTAACCCAATCAGATAATCTAAATGGTTGTCCAGGAACTACAGGAGTACTGCTAACTGCTTGGCCGTAACCATATTGCCCAGAACCAACTCCTAACACTGAGTTGGCTATAGTTTGTATTTGGTTATAATCTGCCGCTAATATTGGTTGACCTTGACCTGACATGCTGTTTCCTTATAGTACTAACACTTCGATTGTACCTGTTGGAGTACTTCCATCAAAAGATTCCAATGCAACTGCAAATGGATATTGTGTTGTAGCATCAACATCATCTAGGTTAGCTAAACTCATTGCTACTCCACCGTTATAGGCAATTAATTGATCACCTTTGTTAATTTGTCCAGTAACAAAACATGGAACACGACCTTTAAGTGCAACAGCTTGACCGTTCTTTAATGTTTGGTTCATCAAATATGCAGGATTGCCTGATATTACACCAACTGCTTGACCGCCAACAATGCATGGAATCATTTCAACACCATCGCCACCGCCAACTTGCATAACTGTACCAACTGGCCATGTTTGAGCTGTTAAGTATTTTTCTGCCAAGTCAGCATAGTCAGCTGAACTTGCAATACCTGAGAATATATTAGCGTATAAATTAGCACTGCTATCTCTAACAGCTACAGTATTTGCAGTAACACCTGTGTTACCTGATCTAAACAAACCACTAACAGTTTCTAAAACTGCGTTAGACTGGCTAGCAACGCCTTGGAAACTAGCGGCATAAATTGTGTTATACAATAATGATGCGCTACCGATGTTTGAAGTTCCTGTTGTTCCTGGTAAAATATCTGTGCCATTCAAGTACATTGGAGTTGCAGTACTGCTACCTACAGTAGTTTGGAAAACAATCTGTGGGCCTTGAATGTTAGCTAATGTAGGAGTTGTTCCGTTAATATTAAATAAAATTTCTTTGTTATTACCTAAATAATAACCATAATCGCTAAACTGAACACGACTTGAGAATCCAGCCGCGCCTGATTTTAAATATGAAGACGCCGGATATCCACCTAAATTATCAGCATTACTAGCAGTTCCCCAGAATTTTTGATCTGAAGTACTAGTGTCAATTTGTCCTTGAGCATTAACTTCGCAATTGATTAAAGTAATACCTTTATAAATTGTGCTAAATCCAGCAATAGGATTTAATGCGGTATTAAGAACAAACTGGTCAGGACTAATGATATACATTACTTGACCATTTGTAACTGCTTGGATAATAGAATGAGCACCGCCTGAAGCATCTATAACTGCTAAAGATTGCATCTGAGTAGTTCCACTGTTAGGAACTCCTTGAGGACCTACTAGTATATAATTGGTACCATTCCAAACATATACTTGTTGATTTGTACTATTATACCAAAAATCGCCAGTAGTTGCACCAACTGGGGCTGTTGCACTGTTTTCTGCGCCGCCGGCTACACGATATTTAGAACCATCCCAGAATTTTAATTTGCTATTTCCAGAATCAAACCAAAGTTGGCCTGTTAAGGGATTATTAGGAGATGTAGTTCCTGCAAAATTTTCTAGCATGTATACAAGATTTTCGTTTTGTACTTCTCCGTATCCAGCATAGTTTTTACCTATCAGTTTTACTGATAAGCTACTATCGATTGTTCCGTCAGCAACAACTGTTATTAGTGTGCCGTTATAGTGATTAATGGTATATGACATTGTGGTTCCTCATTCCTTATATTTATCGTTATCTGCTAGTGTTACCAAGTGGTCAAAGCACTACGCTTCCATGTATTTGTTGCTACACAGACATATACATAGCCGCTATCCCACGCAATTTGACCAGGTAATCCAACGGCAGAACTTGACGAAGGAGTTTGTGAAGTTGAAATAGTTAGATAAGTTCCTGTAAGTGTTAAATTTCCACGTATATTTGCATTTCCGTTTACATCTAATGTAGCGGTTGGGCTTTTTGTAAATACTCCCATATAACTGCTAGTTGAAGCCACGTACAATGCTGTGGTAGAAATGCCCGAAGGATTTACATCTATTTCAAAATTTTGTCCCTGGGTTAAGCAACTTAATTGTAATTGTGTAATATCTGCTGTAACTTTAGTATTTTGTGCAGTTCCAAGATACAGCGGAACTCCATTAGCAATAACTAAAGAATTAGTTGTTGTTGAAGTTCCGGTAGAATCTCCTGAACTTAAAAAACTAGCAACAGTTTTTAAACTACCATCTGTTGCTGTCAATGCATTTGCACTAAAAGCAGGAACATTAAATGTTATTCCTGGGTAAGCACTAACGTTAAATCCTGGATTAATTACTTTATTAGTAACTGTAATATTAATATACGAAACAGTGCTTGGAGATGAATTAGCAGTGGTGCTTGAAGTGCTTACTGTATATGTACCTACTCCGCCAGTTCCTGTATTAAATGCAGTAACTTGAGTACCTGATGGAATTCCAGTTCCGCTAATAATTTGTCCTATTGAAATTGCTCCAGTATTAACTGATGTAATTGTCAATACTGTACCGTCTTGACGCCCAGTAAATGATCCGCTCGAGTATCCTGTAATGGCAGTTTGTGGTATAAATTGATCTAAACTAAAAATGCCTACTAACGTCTTAGCCAGGTAGAGATATAATACGGTATGGCTAGCATTGTAAATGTCTAATATTGTATACGTTTGGAATCCAGAGACTCCTTGGGTTTTTGTATAGATTGGAGCGGCCAGCACATTTGCTGTACCGTCATTAAAATATAGTTGTTGATTAGTACTGTCAATCCAAATATCACCAGTAGCTAACTGTGCAGGAATTGTAGCACTAACAATGCTACCGCCCGATACTTTAAACGTACTACCATCATAAATTTTTAATCTATTAGTAGTCTTATCAAACCAAAGTTGTCCAACAACTGGTTTGGATGGAGCAGTTGTATTGGCAAAACTTTCTAATAGATAAACAAAATTCTCGTTAATGTATGATCCATACGCACTAGAATTTCTACCAATTAATGTTAAATTAGTAGAAGTTTGATCAACTTGGCCGTCTACGATCTGAGTTAACGTAGTCCCATCGCTTTTAGTTATTGTATAACTCATTAATAAACTCCGGTATAGATAATATAGTTTACAGTTAAGTAAGGATTCATAATATTAAGTGGTGTACCTAATGTAGTGTTTTGATCAGGAATAACAAATCCGCTATCTGTTAAGTACTGTGCTTGCTGTGGTGCTTGTCCGCCAACTCCACTAGTTGTTCCAGCATCGGCTGGTGTTCCAGCAACTGGTCGAACTGCATAATATTGATTTCCTGCTGATCCTTTTAAACTGTGTTTGTGATCTGGCAAATTAGCTTTAGCTAATGTTGTTTCAAATGTGCCATTGAATCCGCCAATTGTTGTAGAAGAACGAGAACTATCAACTACTCGACCAGCAGTGCCGCCGCCTGCGCTAACATTAACGTTACCGGTGGCAGGAACTGTAAGTCCATTGTTCATGCTATCTAACCCTAACGGAAAACGTCCTCTTAAATCAGGTAATCTAAAAGTACCTAGTCCATTAAGTGGTGTTGTTCCTGCATAAGCTGTGCCAATTACTGTATAAAGTTGACTGTATTTTTGAACTAACACTTCACTACCGTCGCATAACAAATATCCGGCAGGAGCAGTTGTTCCAGGATAAGGAAATATTGCACCAATTGGAACTAATGCTACATTAGAAACAAAAGTGCTTTTGCTCATCTTGTTTAAACCAACTGATCCTGGTCTATATACTAACATATAGTCAGTAAATTGCGTATCTGTTAATTCGTCTCTATTAGAAATTGCTGAGCTTGTAATTGCTGTTGTAAAACTAGCTGTAGAATTTGTTTGTGTAACACCATCCGAGCTTGTAATACTAGAACCGTCAGTTGTAATACTGTTACTAGTAATGTCACCACTAAATGCCAGTGTTACTGGATTTGCTAATTTTGTAGCAGTTCCGCTTACGTTACCTGTAACTCCACCACTGAATGTTCCGTTAAATGTTCCGTGAAAATTAGTAGCCCATACATTAGCGAATCTTGCGCCGCCTAGACTTGGATCGCTACCAATATCATATAAATTATCTACAGTCGGTGATAATACCGAAGCCGCAACATTTGTACCTGCACTATTTTGATAGTCTAAGAATACCTGACCTTTAACTGTAAGGTCATTGCCAACTAACGCTGATGCACCAACAGTTATTCCGCCTGCTGTTTGAATACTAGCGCCGCCTGTGGTTCCTACATCTGCTGTACCAGTTATGTTTAATTGCGTATCGGTTTGAATAATTCCTGCTACATCGAAAGATGCAGTAGGAACTGCTTTATTAACACCAACGTTTAAATTTGAATCAATATGAAAAACTGTAGTAGCAGAGCCGCCTGAGTTGACTCTAAAGTCAATACTGTTTCCAGTCTTGGCATAAAAAACTGCTGTATTTGTTCCAGGATCTGTAAACAAACTAATATTACCAGTGTCGCTACCTACAGTAATACCAGCCGCATTTCTAACATTTAATGCATAATTTGTTGTGCTTGGCTGGTCTGAACGTAATATACTACTTAATGTGATAGGTAAACCTGTAGTTGTATCTGTAAGACCATCTGCTTGTTGAGCAACACCGTATAACTTATAAGATTCCCCAGTAGTAACTGTATATAAATTTACGCCCTTTTTGATAGTTGTAAATCCAGGCTGTGTAGTTTTAGGACTGAATGATTCGTTTGCTATAATCATCACTCGTGTATTTTCTACATAAATCGATTGTACTGTGTGAGAAAAATTACTTGTATCGATAATTGTTTCTAATTTTGGTCCTGTTTGAGTACCTGCACTAAATTGCGGACCTACTAACAACCAAGCAGATCCTGAGTATAAATTTAATTGTTGATTAACAGTATCTACCCATAAATCTCCTTGAACACTTGTACTACCTGTAGGTGTCGATGGAGATTTTTTAATTCCGCCCGATGCCGCCCAGCCTGTTGATGTTCCGTCAATATTAACTTTTAATTGACTTGTTCCGCTTGTATTATCAAACCATAACTGACCTTGGACAGGATTTACTGGTGCTGTTGGGCTTGCAAAATTTTCTAATAAATGTAAAAAATTTTCTGCAATTAAAGGACCATAACCTGAATAATTTTTTCCTACAAATGTTAAATCAGTCTGTGTATTAACAGTCTGATCTTGTACAATAATAGGAGGCTTTAATGGATTATTAGTTTCGGTATAGGTAACTTGATATGACATTTATTATACTCCTGCCAAACCAGTCAAACTTTGAATACGAACTGTGTAATCAACTTGAACTAATCTATTAAGACTTTTTTGTACTGGATTAAAAATTACATGTGTCAATAATAATCCAGTTCCAGTAGGACTGTAACTAACTAGTCCTAATTCATCAAATGTAGCCGCATCATTTGTATTGTTAGCATTATCAAATGCTTGTTGATATGAAGGCTCACCGTAATCTAATAAACATGTTACAAAAATATCTGTGTAATTTGTACCGGTAACATGTCTTACTTCTAAATAATTTCGAGTAGGATCTGTGTTATTACTGCTTTGTGCATCAACTACTTTAGCAAAAGTTTGATTATAAAGAGCGGCATTACTACCTGAACTGTTAGGAGTCAAATATGTAATAATACCAGTAGGATCAACAGCAGTTCCGCCATTTCCAAATGCCATTTGATAGATAGCACCGTTACCTGTATTAGCCAAGGAATCTGCCAGGGCTATACTCATATTTTCATAATGAATAGCGTTTCTTTTGTTAACATAGACTTCCTTGGTCTCGGGATCATGTATTTTTATATGCCCTTCAACGTGAAATCCTAAAAAATCTTTACTTTGCATAGTAGTCTCTCTTTATCTTATATTTATCCGTATTAATTATGTGCTAGTTTAATCCCAATTACAAATTGGAATATCCTGCTCCAGTTTCTTGTTTGATGAAATTAGCCACAGCAGATGTACTTGTAGAAATATCACCTGTATCATTAGCCCATACTGCACCTTTTCTACGCACAACTGTAACTACGGTTCCTGGTGAAAGCGTATTAGTTAAAACTAATTCTGAATTAGTTCCATCAACCGCAAAATCTGCTTGGAACGATACGTCCCCTTCAGGACTGTACGGAGCGACATTAGAGTTCTGAACAGCATAAGGATATTTTTTCAATCGTATATTGCCAACAAAGAACTGTAATACTGATGTTACTGGCACACCTGTGGCAATCACTGTTACTGTAGATCCATCAACAGACACTGTACTCACAGGAGAATTAAAACTATTTCCACTTTGGAACGTTTGTAATACTAGATATGTATACTCGTTGACTGTTAGTATTTGTCCTGCGTTGAACACAGTGTTTGCAGTCCAAACAGTTGATGAATCATATCCGCCCACAAACACTTCAATACCGTCAGCTTGCCCGTAAGTAGGAGCCGCAATAGTAACTGGTGTTGTGCTAATAAATGTACCAGGATCTGTTGGGTACAATAAAGTTATTTGGTGAGCAGATGCAACGCTAGTTGGAATTGTTGTTATTGCTCCATAATTTACTGTAAATTCTAAAGTGATACTGTTTAAAGAGCTAGCTGTACAAATCCAAGAACCATTGTACTGAGTTGGAACTGCTCCTGTTACTGTATAGTAGATGCCAGTAGTTGGCGGAACATCTTGTGTCGGAATAATAAATGAATACGCAATTAATACGCCAGCTACAATACCTAATTGATCCGAATAACTTCCATCAATCACTGGTGTAGAAATAGTATAAGCTGATCCTGCTACGCCTGCATCATCGAATGTATCAAACGAAACTGTTTGGCTATTACCACCGTCTTGTGATACTACAATACCTTGTATACCTGTAACAACTGCATTAGTTGGAACGTATGTTACCGATGTAGATGTATTTGTAGCAGATACTACATAGTTACCGTTGTACGACGTGTTAATACTGTTAGAAACTGTTAAAGTTTTTCCAACTGCTGGCGCATAAGTTAATTGCGGTACCACAAATGTTACTTCTGTAGCATTTCCAGATCCTGTTGGGATATCAGAAATAACTGCATTAGATGTTGTAGAACTAAAAATTTCAAACTGATTACCAGTTAAATTCCATGTAGCTGTTGAAGACTTAGCTGGAACAAAACTTAATGGAATAACTGTAGTAACTGTTGTGCCGTCAACAATTACTTGTTCTGTAACTTGATCGTCTGAGTAAGGAACAGTTTCAGCTGGACCAATTTCTTGAACTATGATTCCAGATTTATGAACCGCAGGTGTACCTGTTCCTAATGTACCTCGACGTAATTGTCCTAGAACATTTCCATTTATTGTAAAGAATTCAATACGTTCACCGTGTATTTCAATAATACCTGGACGGTTTCCTTGCGGATTAGGTTTGTCAAAATTTCCTGCATCTTCTACAGTAATAGTACTATCGTAATAATGCAAGTCTGCGGCTAAACGTGTTTGTTTCTTTTTAGATATTCTCTTATACACTGTTCTGTTTAGCATATCCTTAAACTGCATATATGAATATGCAGGTTTGCTTGCAGATCCTGTAAATGCTACAAATTCAAATAAATCTGTATTTTGTGGCAATGTTGATAGTTTAATACTACTTAAATCACTATTAAGACTGTAGTCAACACTCGGTGTTAATAAACTTCCATTTTTAATTACATATAAGAAGTCTTCAGAAATAACGCTAGTTCCAAGAGGTAAGTTTCCTCCTAATATTCCAACGTAGTTGTAAAAACTAGCAGTCGCTGACGAGAATTGAATGTTACTAGATACTGTAGTTTGTGTTCGTTCAACAGACAATATATCATGACGATATGCTGATGTAACTTCTACATAATCTGAATTCAAATATGCTTGATTAAATGTAATAGTTTCGTTCGTGCAACTATATCCTTCTTTAGTTGGTAGACTAATGGTTAAACGTGTACCTTTATAAGCACTGTAAGTTTTTCTGTTAAGTGAAACACTCACAACTGACGTATCTACAGTATAGTCTTGATTTAATATTAACAATTTACCATTAGCATATACTTTTAAGTCAGCAGTATTAACAGAATATGGTTGAACTTTAGTAATATCTAACGCATAAGTGTATTTGTTTCCGCTAATTGTAAAGTAACTGTTATTAGGACCTTGTAATATTTTTTGATTTACTCTTACTAAAATATTTGATTCTAAAGGTAACGTTGCACCTATAGTATTAGACAATGTGAATGTTGTCGTTGTACCATCGGTTGGCAATCTTTCTTCTTTAATAATACTGTATGTTTGTTGATTTCCGCTTACAATCAAATAAGTTAAAACTGCTAACGGTAGCGGAGCATCGATAAACCTAAATCCGATTCTGTTAGAATTTTCATAAGTAGCATCAGTTTTAAATATTTCCGGAGTAATAGCAACACCGTTGAGGTAAACTAACGCATTAAAATCAGTTTGCCATTCTGCATTAGTAATAAACTCGTTAGTCGAGCCATCGCCGACAAAATAATCTAAATCTAAAATACCTGTTCCGTTGAATCCAATACTGCTTACAAATACATCAACTCCGGCATTAGGAACTGAATTTAAGATAATCTGTTTGTTATCATAATCAACATTATAGTCTACAGAATTAGTTAGATATGTAGTGCCAACTTTAACTATGATAGCTTGTTTACTATTAGCAAATTGTCCGTAACCAAAGATGCGTGTAACGCCGTCTGCAACATAATTTGAATTTATGATTTTAGCAGAACCATCTGTTGGACGGTTAAACACTTTAATTGCACATGCATCGAACAATTGACCCGGAACTACTTCCTCAGGTGCAGGACTGCTCGAAGGTGTTGCAAAACCATCGCCATCTACTAAAATGTCGTCTGGATTCAAACCAGATGCAGTTGTGTATGCAAGATCCCCACCGTCCAGCGATGTGTCAATATCTGTATTAGCAGATGGCACTGAACCATCGCTTGTACTTTGACGAAGAATTACTAAATCTCCAACATTCAAAGTAAATGTAGCAGGAATAACAATTTCAGGAGCTCTACCGTCAGCAGTATATGTTTGCATAACTGCATTAGGATTAGCAATTGCCGTTGCAATCATTGAACCAGTTCCGCCTTGTAAATCTAAAGTAGGACCGTTTAATGTGCCAGAAATTGTAAAGTGTTTACTATCTATAATAGAATTTACATAATATGTTTCGTTTGCTTTAATTACATCAAATACACTTGTGAATACAATTGGATTTCCTAATTCTATATTAATAGCCGCAGATGCTGTTAATGCATTTGTAATACCGTTAGTTGAGGTAATAGTCCAAGTTTTTCCATAATTAGGGTCGTCTAATCTGATTGGATCTAGTGTAGAACTGATCAACAACGTTGCACCAAATACCAATGGACTTGCTAATTTAATTGTTGTATTAGTCAAATATCTATAATCAGTTGGGTTAGATAAAGTTCTTGTAAATGTAACAGTTTCCAAAGCTGGAATATCGCCATAAATGATTGTGTTAAGTTTAATATGGGTATCGTCGACAATACTTGTTATTACAGTACCTGGAGAAATTACTCCAGCGATACTAACAGATGGTGCATCTCCTATATGCAGTCCTGTAGTGTCTGATAATTGTAAAACTTTAGATCCAACACCGTTGATTTGATTAAAGCTCATAGAACCTTGTGCATAAGTAACTGCCACAGGAGTTCCTGGCACACCATTTGTGATTGTGGCAGATACTGAAAAGTAGGTTGGCTGGCGAGTTATTACATAATATGTTTGTCCGGCGGTAATTCCGCCAAATACATTTCCACTAAACTGAATTGGCATACCTGATGTTAACTTAGTAGCATCGGCTGTAATATACGTATTGTTACCATTATATTGCATATACATAGTACCAGTAGCATCAGTTAATGATACTTGCGGACCGCTAGCAGTAGTTCCAATCGTAAACGTGTGAGAATCAATAATACTATAAATGTAATATGTTTGATTTGGTACAATGCCGCCTAGGTTGCCAAATATAAACACAACTGGTTGGCCAACTGTTAGACCAGATGTTGGACCTTTTAGTGCGTTATTACTTGAAATGGTCTGTGTAATCGTAGACGTAGCTGTACTTGTAGAAGTTGCAACTCCACTAACACCGCCTGTTTCTTTTTCTATTGTTGCTGTTATCGATACAGCATTAAACAATGGAGAGAAAGTATAAATTTGTTGATTACCGTCTGATGTATATGTATTGTTGATTACTTGAGAATAGTAAACATTAATGTTGGAATACACATCGGGTGTATAAGGCAATACAAATAAATGAGATTGTTGAGTTGTTGAATCGACTGTAACAATGTAATTACTATATGTATTTTCGTACGAATCCCATAAATCCGACATGTAACCTACACTATTCCAACCTTCAGCAACACTGAAATCAACTCCACTAATAATTGTTCCGCCGTAATCGACTCCAGTCATTAGTTGAGATAAATCTTTTCCTATTTGACCTGCTGTTGGGTTATAATAGTATTGTATTCTGTCAGCCGCTGATAATAGACTTACATCTTTAATATAGGTAATACTAATTACAGATTGTTTTACAGGAGCTGAATTTGTAAATGTTAACATACCTGTATAACTAGTATAACCTTTAGATGTTGATTTAATAACACTTAATGTATAAGTATCTCTTAACTGTATAATGTTATTAACAGTAACAGTGCTTGTACCAACTTTAATATCAGGTGCCCAAGTTAATGGGAAATACAGTTGAGTTCCTGTTCCGACAAAAGTCTGTGTTGCATCCAGTTGTATTGTAGAATATGTTTGTGTAATTCTATCAAATTTCATTTTAATTAAACTTGAACGCACTACGCTGTTGCCAATAATTGCATTTGCAGTTGCTACTACTCCTGGAGGTGTTAATACTCCGCCATCTAACAGAATAGTTGGCGCAGTCAGATATCCAGACCCTGGATTTGTAACAACAATTCTATTAACAACTCCACTGTTTATAAATGCTGTTGCTGTTGCACCTGTACCTGAATCACTTATTATTCTTACTACTGGTGCAGTTGTATAACCCGAGCCTCCGTTACTAATTTCAATATTAGTAATTTGGAATCCAACATAATCTAACCAGTTTTTCCATGGATAAGATTGTACCGCAGGATCGTACGCTTGAATTTTGCCATCTGTTACTTCAGTTTTAATTACAGTATTTGCCACACTATTATAAACTGCTGGCAAATCAAAATCGCTAACCGCAGAATTAGTATTGTCTAATGCTTGATAATTGCTGACGTATTTTCTAACTGTAGTTTTGTATGGCACTACTTCATTAACGTAATCTTCAAAGTTTGAAAGATTATCATTAGTATATGTTACTGTCTGACGCAACATGCCTACGTTATGTTCTGATTTTACAAAACTGGTTTTAAATGCCCAGTCAATATAAGTTTGTTCGCTGAACGCATATCTAACACTACTAAAGAACAAATCAAGATAATTTTGTTTTAACGTATCTGTTAAAATTTTATTTTTCAATGCGTTAAGGATAATTCTTAATTCAACTCCGGCAGAATAATCAAATCCGGAATTATCGTAAATGTAACCATCATAACCAATACTGTTAGATTGGAAATTGTATAGATTCGATGACAACTGTAATGTGCCATTTTGTATACCTACTACAGTATAACTTAATGTCCAATCATAGCTCGCCACATTAGCAGTGTATCGTAACAACTGCCAGCCGCCTGAACCAGTAGTACGTACTTTAACTATTTGTCCAATGCTTGGAGAAATATCTTGTAATTCATTATAAGTATCCACTGCCCAATCTATCTTAGTAAATTGGTTGTACGTAGTTGTTATATTAGTTGTAGTATCTGTATAAGATCCGTACCAATCAGCATAGTTCCAAAATGCTGAAACATTATAACTTTGTGTCTTGGTTCTTTGCCAAACTTTAGCTGTTGAATCGTAAGCGTATATACTCCAGTTACCATTGGCAACACTATCACTTTTTACTAAAACAGAATAAGTTCTAATCGACAATTTAGTGTAAGGTAGTCCAGTTGTAGGACTTATACGAGGATCGTAACCCTTTCCGCCAGAAATAATGTTTGCACCTGTAATTTGACCTTTGCTGTTTAATATAGCTTTTAATTTTGCACCAGTACCGGTGCCTGTGACAACAATATCTGGTGCATTTTTATATCCAAATCCTGGTGATGTAATTTCAATGCCTACAATAGATCCGTTAACTATGACAGCGGATACTGCCGCTGGCTTGGCTAAACTAATGCTAGCATATACTAATTCTGCATCTGTATCAACTGTACTGTCATATAATCCAGTAACCGCCGCTGGTGCAATATCATATAACTCTAAGTCTGAAATATCTTTTTGTTCTACTATTGGATTTGCAATTAAAGTTAAATTAGTCTGCTCGACAAATTGTTTTAATGCTTCGAATCGATTTACAAACATGCTTTGGCGTGGACGGAATTCTATACCATAACGCAATTTTACAGGTTGTGTATAATCTGGAACAACTCTATCTGCTTGGTCCTTTCCGCACAAGCTATCAAACCATTTTTCTTCAATTGCTGATGGCAATACTGTGCTTGGATCATCGCTAATTAATTTCCATTCGTGGTGAATATTTTGATCAGTTTTATCTGTTAACCAGTATTCGATAGCCAACACTACTTCTGTATCTTTTAATAAACTTTGACAGTTGCTAATAGCAAATGAATCTGGGCCTGTTATCGATAAGAACTGATATCCTTGGCCACGTGGATTAGATATTAAAGAAGATACTGTCGAGGCGCTCAGTGAACGTCCAACAATCGCAGGAACTACTGCTGAATTCTTAACCCAGTAATAGTATGTGTTTTTTAAAGAATTACTAAAAGTGTTAAATGTTTGTTTAGTGCTATAAACATTATTTCCATATAGTGGAGTTCCGCTAATTCCTAAAGTTAAACCTGCAGAAGTATCCGCTTGTTTTGCCCAGTCTGCTGGAAGAAGAGTTGTCTCTACCCACTCGTAAATATCAATGCTGGCTCCTACCACCAATTGATTAATTGAACTATTTCTGTAAACTAAATCTTCAGTGTGATTATCAATAAATTTTGCTGTTCTTAAATCCCACCATAGTTTACCTACTTGTTTAGAACCCCATGCAAGACCTGTATCTACATTAACTGTAGAATCACCTTGAGTATAAATTGCAGGATCATAGAATGTTTTATATGTTATTTCTTGTTCCGCGGCTCCTGCAATTTTTCCTAAGTAAGGATCGATTATATCAAGATGTTGAATTAACTGGTTAGTTACACGATTGTATAAAAATGCCTGTTTGATCTTTGTCAAATCAACTATATCTATTTGATTATGAATTTGTTTCCAGCTATAAGTTCCTGGCAATTTTTCATAAGAAAACACTTTACCTAAGTTTAGATTTAATAAACCACTAGTTGCGTTAGGTGCCCCTACTAAAATTCTATTATTTGCCGCGGCTAACCCTTGGCCAAATTCATCTAACGATCCACTAGTTGTGAGTAGGATTTCTCCTCTTATATACTTGGTATTGTAAATGTCATATATTTCAATTCGACCTGCACCGGTTGTCAAATCTGCAACTTTAAATCCGCCACCGTCAAAAGATGTTCCATCATTAAATGGCGCTGGAGTAGAAATATCTGCATTAGAACTATAAACAACTAGTGTGTTATAATCATTCATGAATAACACTTTTGATCCAAAGAAGTCACCGATGCGGGCTTTAGGACTTGTAAGTTGCTGATCTAATACATAACTTAAAGTTGTTGCAGTGCCAGTGCCGCTACCGGCACCTGTTGCAACAAATACATTACCAACTTGGTTGTTTGTAGATCCTACAGATGTAAAATTAGTATTTCCAACTGTAGCGATTGTATACGTTATTCCTGTTTCAAACGATCCAGCTGTTACAGGTTCTTGCAAGAACTTATAAACATTTACTTTTCCTTGATATGTTAAACTTCCAGAATAATATACAGATCCAACTGCTAATCTGTCACCGTAATCAGAAATACTAATACTTGTGCCAAACGATGCTGTGGTATCAGTAATAGTTTGACTTAATGTATACATACCGGTTGACGAGATTAGTTTATAGATATATAACGCACTGTCGGATGGGTCGGTAATTGCTAATACTGTGTTATCCTTAGTTACTGCGATCGACTGTCCGAATGTTGAATTAACATTTGCTACAGAAAATGCAGAAGACATAAACTGCCAGTAAGTGTTGTTTATTAATCGTAGTTCATAAACAATAGCTGGTAATGGATAATTTGGCAACGCTTTGGTTGATATGAACAATTTTCCATTACCGAAAGCTAATGCAGAGCCAAATTGTTGACCTGAGCCATATGTAGGACTTATAAAGGTCGATACTAATTGATATTCGTTAAATGTTGTTTTTTGATATAAACTTACTGCACCGGTATGTGATTCTGAAAAACTAGAAACACCAGTTGAAGCATTTGTAACATTGTTACCATGCACATCAACCGCTACCGCAGGATAACTAGCATTAGGACTACCAATTGCAAGATAATTTCCATCAGGACTGATTGCAATAGTTTCGCCAAACGTTGATGCAGGGTTCGGATCTACAGAAAGTAAATCTAAAGGTGCAATAAACGCTCTTCCAATAACTTGGCGAAGCAACCATACACTAGTTACACCTTGTTTTTCAAATACAATAACTTTGCCTTTGGCTGTTGATACCGCGGCTAGAGTGCCGTCGGCACTTATAGCAATAGCTCTGCCATATGCTGACAAATTATCAGTAAAGACTTTTGTATAAACATCTGTGTATGGAACGATGCCAGTTTGTGTAAAATTCATTACTCCTGTTGGCAATGTTGTTGCAGGTGCTGAACTTAACACTAGTGTATTTTTATCTGTGATAGAAACTACAGTAACTGAACGAGACAACGCTGTAAATCCATTGCCGTTAGTTCCATCTGTTGATATAACTGCACCAGGATAAATTCCAGTAGTACTAGAAACTTTTAATATCTTATCATTTAAAGAATATTGATATTGCAAAGTTGCTGTGCCAACGGCTTGCGAGCCAGATGTAAATGTAGGAGTATTTGCTGAAGTTGTACCAGATGTAGTAACTAGATAAACTAATTTTCCGTTAGTTTGCAAATAAGTTCCAGCTGTAACTATTGTATTAATTGTATAAAGTTGTGGAAGATAAACAGTATTAACTGCTGTGCTTACATTACTATTAAAAGCTGATCCGCTCTTATGTGGTTGTTTTACCTTGTAGATATAACCAGCTGATGACACAACTGCATTGGCAGAATATTGAGTATTAGGTGTCCACGATGTAGCTGTATCATAACCAGACACTAAGATATCTTCGTTTTTAATTTCAGTAGAATTGTAAACAGAAGTTAATTGCCAATTAGCCCATTTGCCATCTCCTCTGTCGTCAGTCCATATTTTATCGCCGATGTCTGTATAATTTTGAATTACTGTATTAGCATTGTCGATACTTTCTACTCTAACTGGTTGGAAGGCAAATACTTCTAATTCAGCTTCGGATGTGAATGGACTTACAAAATTAGTGATTGTTGTATTAATTGTTATGACATTTTTTACAAGAGATGCAATTTTATAAAAACCAGCAAATGGAACATTAACTATACTAATATAGCTTCCAGCTAAAGATGGATCAACGTCTGTAGACATTGTTATTGTCAACACATTGTTATTATAAACCACACCAGTATGTGTATAATTTCCAGTAGTACTGTCTGTTGGCATTGCAACTGCTAATCTTGTACTTGTATATCTGTAAACATTCCAGTTTGTATTTTCAAAAGCCACCCACAAGTATGTTCCTTCTGAGAACGCAGTTATAGGAGTAATTGCTAGTTGATCAAATGATTGAAGTTGAACTGTATCGTTTTCTAATTTTACATAACCCGGAGTTCTTAAAAAAGGTTTAAAATTAGAAACAACAGGGAACGGATTAGAATTATAACCCAATGGTTTTACATATAAATCATTTGGTGTCAATGTGATATTAAAATTGTTACTTATGATTGCAGGTGCAGTCGTTAGTAACTGGAATCCTTGTGGATTCTTAGTAACACTTGGTTCGTCAATGATAAATTCTATATTTTCATAGGCCGCTGTTGCACCGTACGAACCTGTTCTAATAGCCCATTCTTCGTAGAATGCTAAACTTTCAAGATTATCAGAACTTAATACATCAAACAATTTATTAAGACTGTTCTGTGTACCTTTCTCTGTAATGTAACCTTGATAAAATTTAAATTCGCTTACATCGTCTTGAATAATGTTATCAAGATATTGACGTTTTTGATATCCAATTAAATGTTGTGCTATTTTTTGTTGGCCGGTATCAAAATTGTCTTGATCTAAATTATAAAAATCAGTAAATTGTCCAGCTTTATAACTCCAGTTAGGCAATAACTGTTGTTCTGGTTTTGCAATTTGTGTCCAGTTGTTGTTATCAAACTGAGCAGTACCCGATGTAAATGCTATTGCACTATAATAATTAGATTGATACAATACTATATCGCCAAGTGCATAATCAGTCCATGGTTGCCAAGCATTAATTTCTGCTCTATCAAAAATAAATCCAGGTATTTCGAATCCGCCAAACCATTCGGCACTTACAAAACTAGATGTTTTAATTCTTTCTTGTCTATACCCCGATGTTGGATTATAGATTACATCATTAAACATTGTAGTATTGTTTAAAATTACTACTTGTTCTTTTTGTATTAGATAAAAACTAGCGTTATAGATAGTTGCATTATCTCGTGGAGAATACGTAACAATATTGCCTTGTCTATTAGAATCTGTATCCATTGGATGCAATGGAGTACCGTCTACTTGGAAAATTTCATAATCATTAAATGGATTTGAAATATCATCAACCACTGATAACTGTGTTTGGAACATCAGATTGTTTGCGGCAGGACTTAAACTAATAACAGAACTACCAGTATTATCTAAATTATCAATTTTTTCAAAATTAGTTGGATCAAATATAGGCGATGGATTTAGATTTTTTAATGCTTTGTAAAAATTACCATTATACTGAACTATAGAACCTGCCGTAATTTTTTCAGTAGGCAACCAGTCTGTCCATTTTTCCTGACCTGTTGACCAATTTTGTGTGGTCCAGAACATGAATTCTTTAGCACTAGTTTCCCAGTTAGAAACTTGAGCTAGATTATTGTTAAAATCATCAAATATAAATCCTTGATTTTTTAAGTACTCGCCGTAACCTGTGATAAAATCAACAACAGATTGTATGGTAGGTAAAACAGATCCGTAAGGTAATACATTAACTGTTGTAGTATCCCATGCTTTTCTAAAGGTTGCCGATACTCCGCCTGCCACTGGCAGGTTTGGTAATATTTGAAAATTTGTAGAATCAAAAGCATTTGATGCTGTGTTAGCATGTATTGTTCTATAATATTTTCCGGCATAAAACACAATTTGCCCAACACTATAAGAATTGTGTGCAGTCCACGCTACAAACGGACTACTAATACCGCCAATGTTAATTGCACCAGATGTTTGAGTATATGGATGATAATTAAAGTAAGGTTGTGTTACGCTATATCCTTTAATTTCAAATCCATCTCCAACTTTAGTAATAATTACACCGCTATATGATAATTTTTTAACAGGACTCGATGTATTAAAAATTATTTTATAATCTTCTGGCGGTACAAATAAACTACCAGTGGCAGCTGGATTTTTACTATCTAGTAATAAATTAAAATTATCTTTACTTGTGAATCCGCCAATTCTGTATGTAATTTGTACATTTAAATTGTTTAAGTTGTATTGATAATCTGAATAATAATTTACATTATCCGACACTAATGCATCAACTAGATAATTTAATATACCAGAAGTTTGAATTCGTGCAGTAGATGAATAAATGCTAGGCAATACAATGTTAGACGGTTGTACACGCAAGTAAGTATCCGCATATACTAATTGGTTTGCTACGTTTCTAATGATGCGATTTCTATCTAAACAAGTACCAAAAGTATATGATGGTTTTAATAACATAGCTGTTACTAAAATACTGAAAGGATAATAACTGCTTCTTCTCCATGCTGATTCCACTGGAGCAACATCTCCAAATACATAACTGTTTGTTACGTTATCATTGATTACTCCAATTGCTAAATTTGATAAAATTGGATTTATTAAATTGCCACTTGAATCAACTGGAATGTGAGTTAACAAGAAAGGTCTTGCAAATTCTGAAAGATACACTGTTGGTTTGTTTGGCTCTCGTACTACACCTGCGGCAAGATCTTGCCACATAACAAGATTGTTATTTGTATAAGGTGCTGGGCCATACACAGTTGTCCACCAGCTCGGCTGTACTGTAAAACCTAACATCTCCCAAGGACACAAATGTGGACGATCGGTATCAAACATCCAGCGATAGATTCCTCTCCAGTACCCTGGAACTTCACTGCCGTCTGGTGCAGCCAAGCCTGTAAAATTATATGTGAACGGATTTGTTCTATCAAAATTTAAAGGTTTAGAAAAATCTCGTTCAGTTAACGTTGCCCATTTATAAAAATTAGGAGCAAGTACATTGTTAAATTCATTTAAAGAATAACCGGTATCTCGATTATAACCAGGAATTATAGAATAGATATCAAATATACTGTTATCATACTTAATTTTAATATTATTATAAATTCGTTTTTCTAATTCTAATAACAAATCATCTCTGTAATCGTTGTATGCTACAACTATACTACCATCGTGACCTTGTATTACAGTCTGTGGAGTTAGATAGGTATTGTCTTTAAAAATTTGTGGAACAAATGCAGGCCATAAGCCTAATTTAGTAGGTGTGGCTGGAATATAACATCCGTCTGTGCTGTCAAATTCATAAACAGTTATAGTTTGGCCAAGTGTTAACTGTCTTGAAATATCTACGTATCCTGTAGATGTAAATGTATAATCAACACCGTAAATTAATTGTTCTTCACCAAAGTAAACTAATACTGCATTGTTAGATAACACAGATATATCAAATACATTAGACAATGGATACGTTGTAATTCTTTCATCAACTACTGTATAGTCAGTGCGTTTTTTAGCACCAAACGGCACCATGTCACTAAAATAACATGGAGATAACTTTACTTTATTTGCTGTTAATTGTTTTAAAATTAAATCTACATGACTAACAACATCTGTATCTATTCCAGAATTTTCTGCTAATGTAATAAAATTTCTTTTAAACTTACCATAGTCATCTCTTGCTTTTTCTAAAGCCTTAACTACGTTATTAGCTTCAGATGTTAAATGATATAACGATAAACTTGCAGGTCCGCTGTGTTGTACAAATTTTGTACCATACGCAGATATATCTCCTAGATCTCGTAAATTATTTTCGCCTGGGAATGATCCAATAAAATTAGTTTGTAAATTGTCAATGATAGAATTTACATGGTCAATTACTTCGCCTAATGTAAATTTAGTCATGTCAGAATTTAACGGATTATTTTGTAAATTAATTGGAATTTCATAATATCCGTTTGCATTGATAGGTTGTTTAGCAAATGCTTTGATAGTTAAAACATCTGTTGTTGCGATATCAGTTACTAATTTAATTTTTTTGTAAACAGGGGCATCAACAATAGACCATTTTGCATGATCAAGTCTGATACCGTTAATATAAATTCTAACTACTAAATCATTTAAATCTGTTTTATTATCATATATGTCCAGAGGAAACTCATTAGTTAATCCAGAATTTTTGTAGATACGTATTGCCGCTTGATACTTGTCTACTAATGATGTTGTCCATCCATTAATATAAGATGCAGTGTTGTTATAGTTTAACTTAGACAAAAATCCAACATTTGTAATTTCATCAATTAATATATTATTTTTCTTAAAAGAAAATGTATCTGATAAGATATTAAAATTGAATAAAATATCTCCAACGTTATTAATATTTTGATAGCTAAGGCTAAATCCTAATACAGAATCTGCCGTTGTATTTCCTACAGCATATGAAAATACCTTAGTACCTTTAAAAGTAGATCCATCGTACGATGAAAAACTTTCTCCGTTTTTATCAAATAAATCAAATAAAGGAGGTTGATTAACTTTAGTCTTTTGTTGACCATATGTCCATACTGATCCATTAAACCAGAACATATATCCTTGATATTGATTACCTTGGCGTACTAATACAGTCTGATTTAAAGTAGGTGACGCATCGAGTACCAAATGAATCTGAGGGACTCCTGGGCCATTATTTTCAATGTTAACAAATTTAACTATGTAGACATTGTTTTGCACTAACGGATCTGTGTCTGCTGTGAAAACAATTCGCATACCATCTGTTAATTGAACACCATCAACATTATAGCCAATTGACCCTTCTATAGTACTAAATGCATCTGTTGTAAAATCGTCGACTAGGTCAATGTCTGCTCCAGCAATATCTCCAAAATTAAATAATCTTAAGTTTGCCTCAAATTCGATAATAGGACGAGTAGCTCTTTGTGCTTGGTCCAATGACGGCACTGCTCCATTGTATATTGCACTAGCATTAATAACATCTGCATGGAACCAACGATTGTATCTACTCCATGCATTGTGATCTTTGCTACTTCTATTAATAGTAATATAATCAGGTGAACCAGCATACGATGTTGCTTCACTAAATGGATATGAATCGAACGGATATGAATCAAACGTTACACCTTTTTTACTGCTGTAAGGGCTAACAATTTCTAATATAGTTACTGGGATTAAAGAAATCGCAGTACCTACACCTTCTACATAATATTCACCTGAAGCATATTCGGCTGGTGTAACATTACCGCCAAATTTAACTCGCATACCATTGCTTAACGGAGTTCCGTTAGACAATGTATAAGATTTTTTACCTAGTAACTCATTAGTAATATCGATATAACTATTTTCGTTTATATCTAATAATTGAATTATACCACCAATGTTTGCATCGTTTTCGCTAACATAAAATAATACGTCTGGAGTGTTAAGAGGTACTTTAAACGTTATTGTTCCAGATTCAACACCAAAGTTATCAATATAATTTCCATCGACATAACGATCTCCACTTCCTAACGTTCTAGCTGTTTTAATACTGAACGGTTCGCCTTGACTGTTGATTTTAAAATTATATGTTTGTCCTCTATAAAGAATAATTGTAGGATTACGATCTAATCCGTTAGGAGTAAACACAAAAGATTTAACTGTAGTGTCTTGCACTAAATCTACAGCATAGGTGCTGATAGCATTTTTTTGTTGTCCAAATATTTCAATAGTTTCAGGACCATATGGCAACCAGTAATATTGTTGGAAGTTTACGAATTTGTCCCAATCGATATGTGGATCCCAAGAATAAAATTCTTGTTTGTTAAGTCGTTCGTGGTTGCTAACGTCAGCATTAAAAACTGATAACTGATTAATATAATCTTGATAATCTTTAAAAAAAGATGTATTACCAGTAGTATCATTAATAACTACGCTAGGTTCTAATTGATAATTTTGTCGAGTCTGATCTGCGGTTTCGACAAACACATCTGTGCCTTTAGAAGATTTTGCATTTTTTCGACCAATGTACCCACTAATTTTTTTAGTTGTGCCTTTTTGCACCAACTGATCAACAGTAGCCTGGATAAACTTAATGTTATCAGGCGTTTGATAAAAACGTGGAATTAAATTTACTACAGTACCTGTAGTTTGACCATTTGGATTAGTATTATCAGACATTAATTAGATGACCCGTAAGCTGAACTTGTTAAGGCTTGACTAGAAATAACGTTTGATGTTATTGCTATGTTTCCTAAACTGTTTATGACTGTTGATGTGATTGCAGTAACAATATCAATATTATTTACTGTTGCCCCATTTATAAAAATTTCGTCCGGTGCGGCTGTTATTTCAAACAACCCGCCAAAACTTTGTGTATTACCTGTTGGAACTATTACAAAATTTGTAATATTTGGTGTTAATTGTGTTAACACATAGGTAGATAATTCTGTAAAATAAAATGTATCTCCAAAATCCCAATTACCTAATTCAAAGAATGTATTAATTGCCGCTAGTATTTGTGTTTTAACATCATTATCTGAAATAACAACACTTGGATTTTTAATTACTTTAAATTTAGCACGGAATGGCGCATCAGCTGTGTCGCCGAATAATATTTTATATTTTACAGGATGATAAATTATTTCATCGCTAATAGATTTAATTACATTAAGTGACGGTGCTAGCATATTGTTTAGCTCATCAGAGCTTGGTGGTAATGGTTTAGAAGTTATTGCGCCACTTAACCATTGTCTAAATTGTGTATCGTATCCTACTGTCAACACAAATACGTCCATGATATTACTTGCACCTGGATCAATTCTGCTTTCATCGCTTGCACTATGTTTGTATTGGAATTTAAGATTGTTTCTTCCTAAAAATACTTTATAATTTAAACTAGGAACTAAAGTAGATGAAGCAATATCTAATGTTGTAACTGTATCAGTATCTATAAAATAAAAATATTGACCAGTTGTATAACTAGAGAATGACTTCATTGCTGTTTGATTTGCTAAAATAATTAACGTTCCGTTCGAATTATCAAAATAACGATAATCTTCTTGACCTTGTTCAACTGTATATTTTTCTAAAACAACATATTGTGTTGTAGGATCTGCTGTAGAAGACAACACAACATTATCAAACCCGTCTGGATCCGAAACAACGTCGGTTCCGTCTTTATCTGCAAATGTAACTACAATTTTTTTAGTATCAACATATCCATCTTGCCCAATAAATTCTGATACAATTTTAAATCTTTGATCGAAACTAAAAGGTTGAATACTGTTTGGTTGTGTATTAATACTTAAAATATTAATCTCGTCGTTAACTATTTGGCCAGAAGTATTGTCATAGATTTTTTGATCAGTTTCGAAGTAGAATCTAATCTGAGAATCACTTTCAAAAATATACTGTAATTTTCTTGTTGTAATTGTATAGGTAATTGTATCAGTTACAAACAATAGTAACCAACTGGCATCTAATTGTTGATTGGTTGCATCGCCTTGTTTGCTTAAACTAAAAGAGCTATAAGTATCTAAGTTAGATTGGAAAACAATTTGCCAAGATGTTGTGTTAACATCATATCTCAATCCAAATGGATTATTACTAGTAATTAAATCAATCATAGTAGTAATTACAGAAGAGCTGATAGTTGTTTTCCAAGCAGGAATAATTTCTGTCAATATTGCTGTGCTAGGTATAATATCATTTAACGATACTGCGCCTAAACCTGTTACTGTTTGTCCTGTACCAGAACCGGTTCCGTCGCCTGTAACGCCAGTTACTTGTGTCCAAATGTAAGTGCTGTAATTCTTTGAAAGAGTAGTAGCTGTTATCAACGCATTATTATTTGTTCTGTCAAAGTACTTTCCACTTGGTGCTTCAAAACGAACTAAAGAACCAACTGTTACAAATTGCAAATCAGTTGATGTGCTTGACCCTACAGAGTAAGGTGTTTTATCCACCGATGATCCAACATATCCTGTCGAATAGTTACTGTCTGCTGTAATTTGATACCAAGTAATTCCCAATGATCCTGTGCCAATAGCACCAAACATACTGTAATAAAAATTTCTAAGATTTGGATCTTGCAATATTTCAAATACAGTATTGTAAATTATAGCTTCCACTGCGGTTCTACTAGCATAGGTAAATGTAATATCAGTGGTGTATGTTTCCTGATAAATTACTCCATCGTCACCGTATAAATTTGTTGAGCTATATTTTCCAGTAGGATCAACAAGGTCAAAATATCTACTGATGCCACTGCTTGAACGATTCACTGCTTTAATTTTAGCAACTTGCTGAGTAACAGTTAGCGGACTAATATTATAGTCTTCGCCAGTTACCATACGATTTTGTGTATAATAATTAGCAGGTGCGTTTGCTTTAACATTGTCACTAGTTTCTGTTGGCGCACTATTTGTTACGCTTGTTTGTAATCCTAATGTTATCGTCAATGTCTGAGCTTGTCCGCTACTAGATGTATATGGGATAGAAAGAGTAACACCTCTAACATCTTGTGGATTAACTGTATAACTTTGGCCATTACTAGTTCTATAATAAACTCTAAAAGATCCTAATGGCAATGTTCCAAACACTCCGTCACTAAAAGATAGACTAATTTGATCACTCGCCTTAGTTACTACTCCGTAGATATTTTTAACATTTTTACTAAGACTATTATAGATAACATTGTTACCTTTAAGACTTGGTACTTGTGTCCATAAAGATTTTTCTTTGCCGTTAGCATCTAACTGGTATAACCACACATCAGAATTGTTAATATTTGTAGAACTTAAATCAACTGTTTCGCTAGTGCTAGGTTGAGTAATTGTAAATGTTCCTTGATTTAAATTACCTTGAACAAAATGAAAGAAAAATCCTGTATTCGGACTGCCATTTCCTTGTCCATCGTTTTGATAGATACACGCAATAGCATTACCTAACTTAGGAGGTTCTTCGTATATATAGGTTTGGTTAGTAAATGTTGTGCTGGTAACTTCAAAATCCATGCCTGTACCATTTACAGTTTTATTGAAACTGTAGACTGGCACATTGGTATTTGTTGCATTAAATCTATATTGTTGAGTTGGTATTCCGTAAATTGTAGCACTATCCGACGGATTACCAAACTGTTGTGCTGTCGGGAATGCCGCATTCATTATTGATATAAACTGGTCGTACCAGTTTGTATTACTACTGTCATTCCAAGTAACAACTTGACCTGACAAATTTCTACCGTTAGAATCTATCACGTTCTCAGTTGTACGAATGTTAGTAAATTTAAGTAATCCTGATCCTGGGATATTTCTCTTGGCATTATAGCCCAATAAACGTGCAAGACGAAGGACACTATCACGTCTGCTGGCTAATTCTAAAAAGTTTTCACGTGCATTTAAATCAATGCGGAATGCAATACTCTGACCTAAGTATGCAATTAAATCAATTAGAGCTAGATATTCGCTACTTTCAATGTAATCGTTGAAATCTTCAGGAAAGTTTTGACGCAGATAATCTATCATTGTTCTGCGGATATTTTCAAAGTCGTAACTTTGGAAATCGGCATTACGGAATGTCTGGTAAATTTTAGTCCAGTCTTGATTAACCAGCAATCTATTTTGTCTATCTGTTGAGCTCATTATGTGTCCTAATATCTATATTTAGCGGTTTTTATTATGTGCGTACTTAATTACGCTGACAGCAAACCGTTGTTTTGATCAAAGCGCAACTGCATACTTTGTTGTATGTTGTAGGGCAAAAAGGTCAATAAACACTCTATTTGTATACCGCTTTCGTAGGTAGTTACCACAACATTTTTAGCAATCAATCGTGGATCATAGTTGATTATTTCATTAACATTATTAAGAATCTGATTCTTAAGTTCTTCAGTCATTGGTTCAAATAACAAATCCCAGATGATTGTTCCAAACTGCGGATTCATTAAACGTTCGCCCTTGCGCACATGAAAATAATTGATCAAATCTTGTTTGATTAATTCGTAATCATACAATGCATAGTTTTGAGATGCGGTATTTACTGTACTAAATCCTCTATACGCTTTTGGAGGAGGTACTGATTTATTAGGCACTGCTGGAATAACAATTTTATCGTATAGTGTTGAATTAGATGGCATTAACCGTCTCCTTTACCTTGTTTAAAGGTATCTGTTGGTGTACTGTAGGTATTTAAAGCCGTAGGAGTTGTGTAACTTGGCGTTGTTTCTCTATCAGTTTTGTCTGTTGTAAATTGTAATGGATCTAAATTTTCGTGATGTGCATACGGTTCTAACGATGGCATTCTAGGAAGTATACTAGACACTGTGGACTGTGATCCTATTACAGGTACATCTGGTAGCGTTATAGTTGGCAATACTTTTGCTGTTGTAGCAACTGCCGCAATAGCTGTAACTGCGGCTGTTCCGCCAGCACCTGGTAACGAATAATACGCGGCGGCATTTTGTGTATATTTTGCCGTGGCTTTGACATTTATATCTTGGCCTGAAGTCATATTAATATTAACGTTACTATTAATATTAGTCGATTGTTTAGAAGTAAAATTATTAAGTTTACCTGTGTTTATTTGCAAATTACCAGTAGTTGTAATAAAACCGTCTGCGCCAACAATTAAATTAAAATTAGTTTTTGTTTCAATTTGCATGCGGCCAGCTACTGCTTTCATATTGATATTGCGGCCTGCTTCAAAATTAATATCTCTATCGGCTTTAATATTAACATCTGCTTGAGAACGAATACTAATGCTATCAGCGGCAAAAATATCTATTTTACCATTGCTAGTTAATTCTACCCAAGCAGTTCCTTTAGCATTACCTATATAAATTAAATCTTCACTGTTGTGTAATAATATTTGATGCCCAGTTCTAGTTCGCAATCTAATTAGTTCGTTGTGCGGTACTGTTGGATCTCCACTGTTGTCATCAAACACATATTTGTAGATAGGAGGGCCAGCATCTGCTTTTGTTTGTCTGGTATATTTGCTATCGCCATCATCCATGACAAAACTACTGCCGCCTAATCTGCTAATATACTGATCATCTGTTTCGTCGTCAGTTGTTCCAACAGGTCCTTTAGGTCCATTTTTATCTAACGGGCCAGGTGTACTAATACCAAAAACTCTACTAGGACTTTCACGTCTTGCACTCGATGTAGTAATACCACGAATATCGTCTTTATCTAATCCTTGATTTTGTAATGCTTTATAAAAATAATTGTGAGTTGGTTTACTTACGTTTGTTGCATCGTCACTAGGACGCTCGTTAATTAAAGAATTAAATTCAACCGTTGGTACTCTTGTACCTGCGCCATACTCTACATTAATTTCAGTTGCCGCGTAACCTGGCACCATAAAATTTTTATATCGTTCAGGAACACATCCTATCCAGAAAGCGTTTTTAGGATTACCTTCGATATAGATAACAATTACTTGTGATCCAATGTCAGGAGTAGGAACCCACATTCCGTAACTTTTTTGTGTGCCATCGTAATCGTTATTTTTGTCTACGTATTGTTGACCAGTAACTCCATAAAATGGACTCATGTATTTGCAAGTTACTAATTGGCCAGGTGTTTCAAAACTACCTGCACCTTCCGTGATAATTTCAACTTCAAGTTGTTGATTATATTCAACGTCGATGATACGTTTTACTTTGCCCAACACAATACCTGCCCCAGTGTTTGTGGCATTATCTTTTGTTATCAGCGGTCGTCTATTTGGTCTTGACATTAATTAATCCTATCACTGATTTTGACTGTTATCTTGTGCAGTGTCTGGGGTTGGTCTTTCAACTGTGTTCTTAGTTGAGAATACTGTATCGACATAATCGTTTGGCCCCATTGGTCTGCGTGTTAAGGATAATGTTTGTGTAAATTGGCCGTTTGAAAATTTATGTTTAACTGTAACGACTTTCCAAATACCCGTAAACATTTGTAACGGCTTTGCACCTGTCATACTATACAGGCCTGTGGCGTCAACTATGTCGGCAGGTGTTCTAAAAGTTATTGCAACATCAACTTCACCGTTAACGTTGTTTACACTACCATCACTGCTAAGATTTTGATATTCAGTAGCAGATGCATTATAATTGCCCATTAAGTTACCAGTTAGCCAATAAGGATCTCCCATGATTTCCATCTCACACATGGCCATTTCGTTGCCATAAGTAACAGCATCGTGGAATGTTCTTGCCGCACGATGTTCGGCAGTTTCTTGTCCGCCGCCGCCTTTATAATCGTTGTGTGAATGGCGACCAATATATTCTGCAATAGGACTAAAAATACTTTTCTTCGGTGCTCCACCATCTTGTGAATCTGGAACTAACTGTTTGCCGTCCGACGAGTTATTGACATCAGCACGTTTAACGTCTCCTGAATTTCTATAGTAGTCGTTTTGCATGATAGTAGTCCATGCATTTTCAAATAAAATATTAAATTTAATAATTTCTGTATTTTTTCCAGTGTATAGATAGTTGTAAACTTTTACACATTGTTTTAATAAAGTTTGAAAACTACTAGATCCTGCACCTGGTAATGAATGGTTTGTTGAATGTACATCATACTCCATTACTCTATAAACTGTTATTTCAGGTTTACGTCCAGTTTTTGTTGCTGTTGATTTATCGTCGACATGATATACCTGAGGTTGTATTGCCCACCATGATCGCATACCTGTAGCTTTAGGATCTTTTTTAAGATTTTCAGTAGCATAAGTGCTGGTCAAAATTACCTCATTGATAATATCAACCATATTGGCACCAGCTTTAAATCTGTAACTGGTAAGTTTAGGATCTTTATTTTTCTTTGAAGGATCTGATTCACCTACTGCTGGATTATCTGCTACAATTACACTTAATGGCGGACTAACTGTAGTTCCTTCTCGAGTAGCACTATAACCCATATCTGCTATTCCAATTGGATTTACATTAGCAGTTTGTACCAACGTTTGATTTGTGTCGCTTAAACTAACTCCTAATACTGAGTTTATAGTTCCAACATTTTCAGCACTAGTACTGCTGGACGCAGGTTTAACTGTTTCTATAATTTTATCAGGAGCAGTTGCTGGAGTAGATGCAGTTGCTTGTGTTGCTGGAAATATTATTACAATTTGATCTGCTACTGGAATTCCAGCGGCTTTGGCTTGTTCTCGTAAGCGTTGATTCCAAACAGATTGTAAACTTTGATTACCTGTTTGTAACATCTCTTGTACAGTCTTACCGGCTATTTGTAATGTAGTCGGTGCTTCAACTTTGCTGTGTAAAAATGCATCTTCACTAGCAGGCATTGCAGTACATTTATAAGTTGCTCCGCCTTCAGTAACTTCCATATTGATATCTCTAAACTTAAAAGGAAGAAATCTTGTAGTTTTAGGAATAGTAGAATAAGTTCCTGCTTCTGTTTCACCTTTAAATTCAACTATTAAACAATATACTGCTTGTCTAAAATTATCATAATTTGCTCGGTATGCGGCTTCTTGCAAAGCCATCATAAACCCACCCATACTATATGGTTCTTTAATGTTAAAACTAATATCCACTGCGTTAGTGTTGCCAAGGCCTAGTTTAAACCCAATGGTACTTTCAATGTTTAAATCTTCCAAGAAGAATTCGTTTCTTCCAACATCAGTCATAATGCGATTGCTAGGATTTCCACTACCACTTTTCAATATGATAGGAATTTTACTACGACCTTTAATATATGTTCTGTCTGGAAAATTATAACTATCTGTATCTAAAACAATTAAAGTAAAAATATAGTTGTAACTGGCATAATTGTTTAATGCGTTTGTTAACGGAAGTGTAACTCCCGACGCTGTTATTCCTAACAGTCCAGATACTACACTGTTTAATGCAGACGCCGCGCCTGTTACTACTCCAACTGCAACGGCGGCGGCACCTACAGCAGACAACCCGCTAGAAGGAGCGGATGGCGGTGTAGATACTTCAATATTTCCTTGTGTAGGATTTGCCATATTAGAATCCTAACATTGTAGAAAGGCTACTATTTTTTGGAATATAAATTTGTGTACCTGTTGTAAAATCAAATATTGGATCTTCTAATACATCCATATTTCTTTGGACGAAAACCCACCATAGTTCTGGATGGCCATATAAATCGTTCGCTAACAAATCAGGACGCATATGATACTGACTTTGTATTGTGTATAAAAAATCATCTGACTCAGAACTTACTGTTCTAATATCAAGTATGTCAAGATAGAAATTATTAGCAACAAGAGTATTATACCATGGGCTATATTCATTGTATGATGCTGACATATTATACGTATCCTGTTGAGCTTGTTAAGTATCCGCCTGTTACAAATTGATCTAGGCTGAACTTTCTTGTTGTAGTTCTGCTGTACGTTGGAACTAATGTAACTGTTATAGTGCTCTTGGTTGGTACATGAGTTGTACCACCACTAATAGAACCGCCTACGCCAAATGTGCCAAGTAAACCTGCTACTTGTCCTACTCCGCTAGCAACATCACTTAATCCATCTAATCCTAACAAGTCACTAAGTCCACCCAAGCTATCTGCGACACCTGCTATTGCACCGGCCGCAGAACCTTGTGGGTTACAACTGATATAATCACAATCTTTGTCTAATACAACTTGCATACTTTTTACTACTACCGGTACATTATGAAATACAAAATTTCCATAGGCATTCAAATGCACAATAGGAGGAGGATTTCCAGCTTTCGGATCATTTCCTGCGAACATTTTGGTTGCGGATCTTAAATAGTGCAGTGCCGCTATCCAATACAACGCCTCTGTGCTATCTTCACAGTACCAAGGAGCAGTAATAGTTATTGTTCCTGGATCACTATTTTTATAAGCCTGAAACGCATAGTTGCTGTGCGTTGGAGCCACCGGTGTATAATTTGCACTTTGCTGTATATTAATTGTAGGAGTATACGGAAATATGAGTCCACCTGCGTCTTTTAATGGTGCTAATACCGGGCTAGTTCTAAAACTTGGCCACAATGGTAAACTAAGTCTGACACGCCAATCGTTACTAGGAGCATCTCCTCCGCCAAATGCGGCTACCGCGCTCATAACATCGCCTGCTAGCTCGCCTGCGGCTGGTAAATCTACCGATCGTAACGCATCAGTAACACCGCTACTACTTGCTATACTAAGTGCATTACCTAAATTTGAAGCCACACTTGCGGCTTGCCCCAGTGTTCCAAATGCACTTTGGACTGTACCGATGGTAGAATTGATACCTTGTGCTGAATTAAATAGACCCATTTTTGGCTCTCCTGATACTCTATTTATTTGACTTTAATATATGCGTAGTTTATAATTTACTTTACGAGGACTCTTTAATGACAACAAAAATTAATTACTTAAACAATAAGGACATGCTAGCGGAGATACACAAATCCAAAAGTTCTTATTGTAGCTTTACCAAGCCAGAATATCACCAATATGACTTAATTGTGCCAAGTTTGGAGAAAATTAACATACGAACTATTGCAGAGGCTAAACGTAATCAAGCTAAACGCATAGGCGATTTAGACTATCAAACTCGCAAAAAAGCAGGTGAAAAAGTTAAACAAGCAGACTGCGAAGTCGATTATAAAAAGATTGCAAAAACAGATTTAGTATTCCGTGTTATGACTTTTGATCATATTCCGTTGAATAGTACTAGAAAGAAAAATCCAAAAAGTCTAGCAGATCATAGAGATAAGGTTAACTTTCCACCGTTCCAGCATTGGAAATTTAATGACGAAGATGAGCTTATCTGTGTGGGCAAAAGCCACTGGAAAGGCGATTTAGAAAAAGGTCACTTTGATAAAGATGCTGGCCAAATTACTAGGAATCTTGCTAGTATGATGATTAAACTATGCGAAAGATATGCTACACGTGGTAACGTCCGCGGTTATACTTACAATGACGAAATGCGTGGGCAAGCTATTTTACAGCTAACACAAGTAGGACTACAATTCGATGAATCTAAAAGTGATAACCCTTTTGCTTATTTTACCGCCGCTGTTACTAATTCATTTGTGCGTGTTATCAATATTGAAAAACGCAATCAAAATATACGAGACGACATTCTTGAAATGAATGGAATGAATCCTAGTTACAGTCGTACTGGTGCAGGAGAGCATGCGGCGGCTGTTAAACGATTTGAAGGTGAATCACACAATGAGTAATTTGTTTAAAAAAGTTGCATGTTTTACAGACATACACTTTGGATTAAAATCAAATAGTTCAGTACACAATCAAGACTGTGAAGATTTTGTAGATTGGTATATTGCAAAAGCAAAGGAGGAAGGCTGTGACACTGGAATTTTTATGGGCGATTGGCATCATAATCGCAATAGTCTTAATATCACTACAATGGACTATAGTCTTAGGGCCTTGGAAAAGCTCGGTCAGGCGTTTGATCAATTTTACTTTTTCCCTGGCAATCATGATTTATATTACAAAGACAAGCGAGATATTCACTCAGTCGAGTTTGGAAAATACATACCTGGTATTACTGTGGTTCACGAACCTACTACTATTGGCAATGTCACCTTGTGCCCGTGGCTTGTTGGAGAAGAATGGAAAACTGTAGGTAAAAAAGGTGGCAAATATATCTTTGGCCATTTTGAATTGCCTAACTTTTTTATGAATGCTATGGTGCAGATGCCAGACCATGGTGAGATTCAATTAGATACTTTTCAAAATTACGAATTAGGATTTAGTGGACACTTCCATAAACGTCAGCAACAGCAAAATATGATTTATATTGGCAATGCATTTCCGCACAATTATGCAGATGCATGGGACGACGAACGTGGTATGATGATTTTAGAATGGGGAGGTAAACCTGAATATCATGCTTGGCCAAACCAGCCTACATTCCGTACTGTGAAACTAAGCCAGTTAATTGACGATGCGGACAAAATAATCTTGCCCAAGCAACATTTACGTGTTACACTAGATATTGACATTAGTTACGAAGAAGCTAGTTTTATTAAAGAAAAGTTTATTTCAGACTACGATATTCGTGAACTTACACTGATCGCAGAAAAGAAAGAATTAGAAATTAACACTAATATTGACATACAAGCATTTGAAAGCGTGGACCAAATTGTCAGCAGTCAAATCGTCAGCATTGATTCAGACACTTACGACAAAAACACATTACTAGCAATTTATAATAGCCTATGATACGTATTAAGGAACTAACAGTAAAAAACTTCATGAGCGTGGGCAATCAAACTCAAGCTGTAAATTTTGCACAAGAAAACTTAACACTTGTACTAGGTGAAAACTTAGACCAAGGCGGTGATGATAGTGGTTCACGTAACGGTACAGGTAAAACTACTATTGTAAATGCACTCAGCTATGCATTGTTTGGACAAGCGTTAACTAACATTAAAAAAGATAATCTTATTAACAAGATTAATAATAAAAACATGTTAGTTACACTTGCTTTTGAAAAAGATGGTGTGGACTATCGTATAGAACGTGGACGCAAGCCCAATGTCTTACAGTTCTTTATCAATGACCAAGAACAAGATACTGCCGAAACAGATGACGCCCAAGGCGACATGCGAGAAACACAAAAAGACTTAGACGATTTACTAGGTATGAGTCATGATATGTTTAAGCATATCTTAGCATTGAACACTTATACAGAACCATTCTTAAGTATGCGGGCTAACGACCAACGTGCTATTATCGAACAGTTGTTAGGTATCACGTTACTAAGTGAAAAAGCAGAAGCACTTAAAGAATTAATTAGAGAAACTAAAGATGCGATTACGCAAGAATCTGCCGACATTGAGGCGGCTAAGAAAAGTAACGAAAAAATTCAACAAAGCATAGACAGTTTACTGACAAGACAAAATGCTTGGAATTCACAGCATACGTCAGAAATAGAAAAAATTGGTCGTGCCATTGTAGAATTAGAAAGCGTAGATATTGAGTCTGAACTGGCCAAACATGCCGAGCTCAAACTTTTCGAAGAAAAGTCAGCGAAGCTGAAAAGCCTTTTTAAGGAGCGGGCTACGTTAGATAGCGCGATAGCGCAAGCGGAGCGAAGCGTAAAAAAGTACGCTGGCGAGCTTGCTAAGTTGCAGGACAAAAAATGTCACGCTTGTGAGCAAGAACTGCATGATCACAAACATGAAGAAATGTCTGCTGAAGCTAATCAGCACTTGGCAGATGCACAACGCTACTATGATAAAATTGTATTGGATCATTCAAATATTGTAGCTGAAATTGCTACCATAGGCGAACTGGCTCAACGACCTAACACTTACTATGATACCATCGAAGAGGCTCTTAAACATCAAAATAATCTCAAAAGTTTAGAAACTAATCTCACTATCAAGGCCGGAGAAACTGATCCATACCAAGAACAAATTGACGAACTACGTCATACTGCTATGCAGGAAATCTCATGGGATAGTATCAACACTTTAACCAGTTTAAAGGATCACCAGGAGTTCTTGCTCAAGCTGTTAACAAGTAAAGATTCATTTATACGTAAAAAGATCATAGATCAAAACCTAGCATACCTTAATAATAGGTTAACTTATTATCTTGATCGCATGGGCTTACCACATACTGTGTTATTCCAAAACGATCTTACTGTATTAATCACTCAACTAGGGCAAGATTTAGATTTTGACAATCTAAGTCGAGGAGAGCGTAATAGACTAATCTTAAGTTTATCGTGGGCGTTCCGCGATGTATGGGAAAGTTTGTATCAGCAGATTAACCTAATGTTTGTTGACGAGCTAATAGACAACGGCTTAGATGCATCAGGTGTTGAAGGCGCCTTGGGCGTACTTAAAAAGATGGGACGTGAACGTAAGAAAAACATCTTCTTAATATCGCACAGAGATGAACTGATAGGCCGCGTAAACAAAGTATTAAAAGTTGTTAAGGAAAATGGCTATACCAGCTATGCCAACGACTTGGAGATCACTGAGTGATACAAGACTACGCACTATTGCCCAATGTATACACCGCTGAAGAGTGTAGGGACTTGTGCGAGTGTTTTGAGCAAGTAATTGATCGACAGTTAAAAGATATACCCAGTTCAGATACAGTTAAAACTGCTGATGTTGGCATTACTACCTTAGGTGCTATAGGCTATCACTTGGACAAGTTCAAAGACGTTGCCTTGGATGCCAACAAGCAGGTATTTGGTTTCGACCTATTCCAGCTGGGTAACAGTGACACTGTACACTATAATCAGTATCATGATCATCGCCGGGGCGAATATTCCTGGCACATAGATGCTGTGCGTGGTGCGGCCAAGGATTTAAAGCTAACTGTGTTGTTAAATGCCAGTTGGACTCCTTACACGGGCGGGGAATTCCGTGTGTTTATATCAGGCGAGCAGTGGATAAACTTTACTCCGGGCAGTATGTTGATCATACCCAGCTGGATGCCACACATGGTTACACCAGTTACCTTGGGTACTAGAAGATCTGTCAGTTTGTTTTTATCAGGACCGGTATTACGATGACACAAGATGAACAACTGCACGAACAAATACTTCGTGCATTTAATGAATATTACAAGGCCAATCAACGTTGGCTCAGCAAAGGCACTCGTAGGGCAGGCATGGACACACGCTACTGGCTAGGACAAATTAGAATCCTAGCTCGTGAGCGTCGTAAATTAATACAAGAATGGCGTCACGAAGTAGACGAACGTAAGGCGGCACGAAAGGCTCAAAACGACTCAAGTGAGGACCAGACAAACACTAACTAAGTGCATGTCTTGGTACTACTCTAATGAAATTGTTGACACACTTCCCGAAGATTGTATAGGGTTCGTGTATCTTATTACAAACACAGTTTCTGGACGCATGTACATAGGCAAAAAACTAGCTAAATTCTCAAAAACCACATATAAAACAGTAAAATTAAAAAACGGCAACAAAAAGAAAAAGAAAATCCGTAGCAAAATTGACTCAGACTGGCGCGAATACTATGGTAGTAGCCCAGAATTGACCAAGGATGTTACGGCGTTAGGCGCAGAAAACTTCCGTAGAGAAATACTTTTTTACTGTAAATCCAAAGCAGAATGCTCATACATCGAGGCTAGAGAACAATTTTCCCGACGTGTTTTAGAATCAAATGACTATTATAACGGGCATATACAAGTCCGTGTACATGGTTCACATATACTCAAGGCTCAAGAAAAGTAGGCTCAAAACTGCCATATTTTCAGCTATCGCTAGCTTTGTAAGCGCCTTTTAACTGGCCAGTCGTGTGCGCAGGGTAAGGAATTTCCAACAGGCAGTGGAGTTATAAATCACTATCCTTGACAGGACGATGATGGGATATGCCTTTAACCCGTTTGATTTATAAGAAGAATTTAAGATCTAGGCTAAAAGAGTGGAGAGAAACCACGGGTTTTTACAGCGTTTTGCGTTGCTGTAACTACTGCCGTCATATAAAGACTTAGCTCGAGGTACCGGATGACCGCCTCTGTAATGCTAAAACGCGAAGTGAACTGTTCAACTCGGATAATGTTCATTATTTTGCCCGCAAGGGCAAAGTGTGACTGAACAATCTGGATAATGCTTAAACTGCTTCGCAGTATTAATATAGTTTAGAATTAAGAAAAGTTCGAGCTGAAAGCGAAGAACAGATGAACGTAGTTCATCTTTAAAGGCACTAAATATAAGACATATGAAAATTCTTGAAATAATTTCCGAAGCTAAAGCACCTGGTAAAGCAGAACTTGATGCCGCTATGAAAGTAATTGAGGCGTGGAGTAAAGCACATCCTGAATTAGAAGTCACAATCACGACTACAGCTAAAAAAACACTAGGACTTAAAGTAATAGGTTTCTTTCAATTAGTTGGTATAGCAGTGCCAGCGATAGCATTTAAAGAAGACATGATCCGTTTGGATAAAATGGCTCAGGAAAAGAATGCCAACGGAGAATTCAAATATTCAGACAAATTCATAAGTGACACACGCGAAATGATGTGGGGACGTTTTGCCATGGCAGAACTAACTCCTGTTATCACTATGATAGCCACTAGAATTCCACTTATACGTGGCCTAATTACTTTAATGTTGTGGGCAGTAGGTCTAGGTGGAGCAGGATTCAGTGGCGGAGTCACATTAGCTGTAGCATTGGCCGCACAAGGAGCCATTACAGCATTGAGCGTTTGGTTAAGTACACCTGCTGGAGCAGAATGGCTAGAGAAAAATGTATTCTGGGGATTATTAACTCAGGATGTAGGCCATGTGCTAGTAACTGCTTGGGACTTTATCTATCACAAGTTCTTTGCATTAGTTGGCAAAGAAGAACCAGAAGATCCTACACATGGTCGTGTAGATCCTTACAAAGAAAAACAAGACCATACTTTAACCGACAAAGAGTACGCTGATAAGAAAGCCAAGCAACAGTCTTACGAACGCGGCGCTATCGATAAAGCAAATTTTTAAATTAGCGGCATCTGAGCTTGTTTGCTCATTTCGATGTTTTCATTTACAATTTTCATCATAATTTCCACATCTTCATTGGTATAGATATGCATCAAGTCCTCGATGGTGACTCCACCACGCATGTACCATGCTAGTCTAAACAAGTTTGCTTTGATTTTCTTTGCATCTTGATCTAGCCTAACTAGATATTCTTCAATTTCTTGTACCGATAATCCAGTTAGGCGCGACCGAAAAAACTCGATTGGTCCATGTTGACCTGTATAGAGTTCATAGTTTTACATTCAGGGCACTCTGCTTCAACTGGCGGAGTATTCCATGCTTTTAAATTAGCTTCAATGCGTTCTCTAATGCTGTCAAAGATTAGTTGTTCACTGTTAGCTACCCATTCCTGAATAAATTCCTGCTGGTTCACTACACCTTCAACAACTTCTACACTGTCAATTTGTGCAGTTAGTGTTTCTTTTTGAATATAATTTAGCTGTTCGAACAGTTTAGTTACGTTTTCGTTTTTAACTACTTCATCTTCTAAGGTTAATACTTGTTGTAGCTGACGTTGTAGTGAAAAATTCTTTAACTGCAACTCTGTCCATTGCTTATAAGTCAAGGGTTTGATATTGATGCTAAGATCTTTAAGCACAATCTTGTTATCGTATATGCAGTGATTAAAGTGTTCTATAATATTGCCCAAGTCGATATCATAATCGTTGATGCTTTCACAGCTAGGACAAGTATGTGTAATAGTCATGGTATTGCCATAGGTAGCAATACGAATAGCAGTTAACAGCAAATCTAAATCTAGCACAGTTAATTCCCATGCGTCTTTGATAACAGGACAGCAACTTTCTATAACTTTTACAGTACTTTCGCCATTTAGCAGTGCATCTGGAGTTTTCATCATGAGTTCGTCCATGCCAGTCATACCAAACACTGGCATGTTTTCAGAATCTCCTGCTAAACTTCCAGGTGGGTTGTATGCGCCTTTGCTGGGCAAATTAACATAGATTTTAGGTTGTCTAAAATACTTCTTTAACGGATTTGTGGCCACGTTTTTCTCCAGATAAATATATTGTACTGGTATTTATATACGCAGTTTTCCTGGAAAAAATATGTCTCTTACCTTTGAAGAACAACAGCAAATAACCCGAGCCAATACTGAAGCATTTACAGCCGCGTTGAAAAACGTATTTGGCCGCGATGGTGTTCCAGGTAAAACTTTTAATAATCCTACCGGAACACCGGGCACTAAAGATGTTTCGGATGTTGTAGCTGGATTTGCTTCAGGATTAACTGGCATCGGTAAAGATGTAGCTGGGCTTGGTGTAGGTATGTCTAAAGGTACAGCCACTATTGACCAAGCGGCCGGTGTATTGGGCAACACACTGACCACAGTAGGCGGCACTATTGGTGGATTGTTCGGTGATGCTATCAAAGGTACATCAGCTTACATGACTGACACTATTAAAAACTGGAGAGAATTCAGTAGAATGGGTGTTGATCTATTTGGAGATTCATTACTACTTGAAGCAACAATACGTAAGAATTTAACTACTAACGAAGAATTTCAAAGTGTTGCATCCGAAATGGGTGCTAGTATGTTTAAGTTTGGCGCCACTACCAACGAAGGTTTATTAAAGTTCACAGAATTTAATCAAACATTTTTAAACGATGCAAACCTTAAATTGTTTGCTCGTATGGGCCTGGTTCCAAAAGACATGACCGAAGGCATGGCTTTATTTTTACGTGGAGCAAACAGTTCAGCTATTAGCCAAGCCATGACTGCTCAACAAGTAGCAGATGCCGCAAGAGATTTAACAATACAATTACAACTTACTGCCAAATTAACTGGCATGAGTAACAAAGAACAAGAAAAACAAATAGAGCATTTGCAAAATCAGGCCTTATATCAAGCGGCATTAGATCAAGCAACACCAAAACAAGCTCTTGCTATGAATGATATTAACAATAATCTTGCGGCATATCCACAAAAGATACAAGATTTTGTTCAAGAAAGTTTAGCAACAGGCGGTATTACAGCTAGTAAAAATGCACAAGAAATTACTGCAGGTTATGGCGCTAATTTTGCGCAATTAGTACAACGTATTGGTCAGTTAACTAAGACAGGCAATGAAGCAGAAGCACAACGTTTAACTAGAGAAGTGCTAATGCCAGCATTTCTTGAATCACGTAGACAAGGTGGACAATTAGTAGCAGGTAGTGGAGGAAGAACAGCAGGTAGTGAAGCTGTATTAAGTAGTTACGAAGGTGCAAACAATCCAGCCAATGTAATGAATCAGCGTATTAAAGAGTACATGGCACAAAATCCAGGATCAACTTATCAAACGGCATTTAATCAACTAGTAGCCGCAGGCAAGATTGATCTTAAAGGAATACAAACTGTTGCAACTGAAGCAGGCAACAAAGGTGAAGCACCAAAAGGTGCAATAGCAACTGAAGTATTCACATCTGCTGAAAATTCTATTCGTCAAGTAGGCAGTGTATTTGCTACTAATATTAGTCAAGCGGCCACTGATACTAAATCTTTCCATAATGCAATGTCTGATTTGATGAAAGAAAAATTCATGTACGATCCAAAAGGATGGGCACAACAATTAATTGACAACTTTACTAAGAAAAATGAAACAGGCTTAGTACCAAATAATAGACCAGAAAATGCAGATGTTGCCAACAGCAGTGATCGTCACTGGAACGGAGTTGACTCTAATTTAATGAGCAACTTCATGAGCAGTGGACAAATTGGAGATTTAACTAAATCTTATGGTGCTGGCCGTCCATTAGAAGCACACGGTACTGAAATTCCGCCAATGTTACCTAGCCAGTTAAGCGCAATTATACAGCGTAGTCAGAAAGAAATGCCCAATATGGTAGCAGGATTAAACGCAGGCATGAATGCAGTAATGCCTATGTTAAGCGGTGTGTTAAGTAAAGTGCCTACTACTATTAGTAGTGCGGGCGGTTCTTTACAAAATGCTATACCTAATATACAAGAAAGTTTGGAAAGCGGCATTGGATCACTGTCTGGCGCCGCTAAAAACATTAGCCTATCTGACCTAAATGATAATTTACACCAGATAAGTAAACATATGGAACAAGCTGTCAGTGAAATTACCAAAGTTGTTAGTTATACAGAAAAAACAGCAACTAATACCAAATATGTCGGTGGCAATGTTCATTAAAGGACTTAATATAATATGAGTTGGAAGAAATTTTTTACCCCGGTAGCTGTTGAAAGCGGAAACAGAAGCCCAATCGCATCTGGAGCCACTAGTGCAGGTATGGGGCCAGCTAAAACTAATTACAGCAGTTACTTGCCCGATGTATATACTGGTAGTCCAAACCGTATAGAACGTTACAATCAATATGAAACAATGGACACTGATCCAGAAGTCAATGCCGCATTAGACATTTTAGCAGAATTTACTACACAAAAGAATAAAGATCAACACAGTGCGTTCAGTATTGACTGGCGCAGTAAAGCAACTAATAGTGAAATTAAAATTTTAGGCGAGTATCTTAACCAGTGGAGCAAACTACAAGAGTTTGAAACACGTATATTCCGTATCTTACGTAACACATTTAAGTATGGCGACAGCTTTTTTATTCGTGATCCAGAAACACAAAAATGGTTTTATGTAGATCCTAACAAAGTTGTTAAAATTATTGCCAATGAAAGTGAAGGTAAGAAGCCTGAACAATATATTATTCGCGATTTAAATCCTAATTTTCAAAATTTAGTAACCACAATGATTACTCCTAACTTGCGAGATAATCAGCGTGGCGGTGTACAAAGTAGTTATGTAAGTGGTGGCGTCAGTGCTCGTGGTGCAACTGGAGCATATCCTACTAGCGGCGGAAGTAGATTCAGTAAAAATGAAGGCGAAGTTGCTATTGATGCAGATCATGTTATACATTTGTCATTAAGTGAAGGATTAGATAACAATTATCCATTTGGTAATAGTTTATTAGAAAATATTTTTAAAGTTTACAAACAAAAAGAACTATTAGAAGATGCTATTCTTATCTATCGTATACAACGTGCTCCTGAAAGACGTATCTTTCATATCGATGTAGGTAATATGCCAAGTCACTTGGCTATGGCGTTTGTGGAAAGAGTCAAAGACCAGATCCACCAACGTAGAATTCCTAGCCAAAACGGTGGCGGGCAAAACGTTATTGATAGCGCATACAATCCATTAAGCATCAACGAAGACTATTTCTTCCCTAAATCATCCGATGGCCGTGGTAGTGATGTAACAACATTACCTGGCGGAACTAACTTGGGCGAAATTGACGACTTAAAATACTTTACTAACAAGTTATTCCGTGGCTTACGTATACCAAGTAGCTACTTACCAACAGGCGCAGACGATAGTCAAGCCAGTTATAATGATGGTCGTGTAGGTACAGCATACATTCAAGAGCTACGTTTTAACAAATATTGTGAACGTTTACAAAATTTAGTATCAAAAATATTTGATTTAGAATTCAAACGCTACATTTACACTCGCGGTGTTAACGTAGATGCTACATTATTTGATTTAAAATTCAATCCACCATTAAACTTTGCTAGTTCACGACAAGCAAGTCTTGATGCAGAACGCATCAACACATTTAATACTATTCAAGCAGTGCCTTATATGAGTCATCGTTTTGCTATGAAACGTTTCTTAGGATTAACCGAAGACGAAATGGCAGAAAATGAACGTATGTGGGCCGAAGAACAAGGTCAAGGCAAGCCAACAACTACTGACAGCGCCGGCGAATTACGTGGCGCAGGCCTAAGTGCTGGTGGTATTGCTGGTGATATGACCGGCGAAGGTGACTTAACAGCACCAGAAGGAATGCCAGGACAAGAAGGTGGACAAGAACCTAATGCAGGTGAAGGACTAGGCGGTGCGGCAGCTCAAGCACCGTCTGCACCACCAACTGCATAAATATAATATGATTCTTAGAGAACTATTCTACATTGATCCACAAACACGTCATGTCGGCAACGACATGCGTTATCAGCCTGAGCGCGATCAGTCTATGATGCATAGAAAAGATACACGCAAGACTAGATTAACTCTATCACAAATTAACGAGCTACGAAAAGCAAGCGAAGCTCATATACTAGAACAGGAAGCTGAGTTGGACTTTATACATACCATGTATCAGAAACCGCCTCCACAACCAGTATAAAATATAAAAATTTTTAAAAATGGCCGATTTTTGCACGATATCAGCTAGTATTTTGCTGATTGGTGTAAATATCTTACAGCCTTGTACATATCACAGGAGACAAACATGACTGACCGTACGCAATTTGAAGCTATGCTAGAAGCTTTGATCAATGAAGATCAAGAAACAGCAAAAGACATATTCCATAATATCGTAGTGGCTAAAAGCCGTGAAATTTACGAAGAATTATTAGAAAGCGATTTCCCACCAGCAAAAGAAGAAGAAGGTGCTGAAGGCGGAGACGACGGAGAAGATAAAGAAGACGATAGCGAAATTGGTGGCGATGCTACAGATGATTTCGAAAAAGATATCGAAAATGACGACGATGAAGCTGAAGACGATGCTGATGACATGAGCAAAGACGAAGGCGATGTAGAAGATCGTGTACAAGATTTAGAAGATGCTTTAGAAGATTTAAAAGCAGAATTTGAGCAATTAATGTCACAAGAAGAAGGCGAAGGCCACGACTTCGGTGGCGAAGAAGAGCCAGCAGGTGATGAGTTTGGTGGTGAAGAGCCAGGAATGGACGGTGAAGAGCCAGACATGGACTTCGGTGGCGAAACTGAAGAAGATGAAGGAATGGATCCAGGCGCTAAGAAAATTGAAGTTACACATCACCACAGTTTCATGGAAGATGACGAAGCGTTAATCCGTGAATACGTAGAAAAAGTTGGTATGGACTGGGATTCAGCGGCAACTAGCCAAGAAGGCGGCCATGTTGGTGCTCAAGCAGGTTCAGTAACAGGTGCAACAAACACAACAAGTATTGTTAACGGACGCATGGTTAACGACATGGGTGGCACAACTGCTAATATTGCTCAAGGCGATAAAGGTGTTGAAGTATTTGCTAACAAAGGCAAACTACAAGGTACTGGCGTATTGAGTGGTGAAGTAGTTCCTAATCCAGATGCTAAAGGTAACATCAACGTTCCTGGCGGCAAAGCTGGTAAGACTGGTTTCAAAACTCAAGTAGCAGGTGGTGGTATTGATCGTCAATCTGGTTTCAACAAGCCAGGTAAAAACGTAGGTGCTAACACAGGTGCTCATTCTAATCCAGGCGAAAGCAATACACATAGCATAGTCAACGGTAAAGTTGGCGGTGCTCGTAAGAAATAATAAGAGACTATACTAAGTATGTCACTATACCTCCGAGAGAATCTCAGTTTCAACGAAGCAAAAATGGTCGTTGAGTCTGATGACAAAGAAGGAAAAAACTTATACATGTCCGGGAT
>Ga0214170_1000035_pt1 | contig 64850 bp, 59 predicted proteins | sample TroBogEpilimnion_2_FD_153008 | JGI IMG/M metagenome (GOLD analysis project Ga0214170, IMG submission 153008) | Freshwater microbial communities from Trout Bog Lake, WI - 27JUN2007 epilimnion | ecosystem: Environmental > Aquatic > Freshwater > Lake > Epilimnion/Euphotic zone | place: Trout Bog... | reverse complement strand
GTATTTTTACGTAACTCAGTTGCTGTATTCATTTTTAAAACTCCACGTCAAGTTCTTCAATATCATCGGGTTCTTGAAGGGCGCCCATCACCCATTCCTTCATCTCCGGCAGTGACATAATTTGCTCACAATACTGCAGACATAGACCATCAAGGGGTACTTTATAGGTCAGGAATCTCGTGACAACCGGAGCATACATTGCATCAGCTAATGTTATTTGCTTACCGAATAAATATGGGCCTTTGTATTTAGTTAAACACTCATGCCATATTGTTAAAATACGATCAATATCTAATTGGGCTTTTGACCAAATTTTGAATTCTTTAAAGTTTGCTTTTAGATTCATGGGTAAGGATCCCCGTAACGCAGAAAATCCTGAATGCATTTCCCCACAAATTGAACGGCAATGTGCTCGCTGCACTACATTACTTGGTAATAGTTTCGCTTGCGGAGTAATTTCATTCAGATATTCCCCTATTGCAAGCGTATCCCACACAATGACGCTATTATGTTGAAGACGTGGGACTAAGATGGACGGTGAAAGAAGTAATAACTCAGCGCGATTACTTGAGTCATGCGAATCAACCAATACCTCTTTAAATGGTAGTCCTGAAAATTTCAGCATTAACCAAGCTCTTAGAGACCAAGAAGAGTAATTTTTACTACTAATAGTTAAGGTTGTTTTACTAGGCATTTTTTTCCAATCACAATCTGTAACTCACAGTTTCAATTTACGCCGGAATAAAAATATTTTTTTTCTGTTAGCACATAAAATGTGCAAATAAGCTTGAAAAGCACCAAGTATGTGATTGTTTTAGAAAAAATAAAATCCCCATATTTGTGCATCAAACAAATATCCATCACAAGAACAAGATAGACTTACTACATGGCTATTCATATCGCACTTCATCACAAAACAAGTTATCTGTACGATCGATATATCCAAATTGATCCGCAGATTGTTCGTCTTCGACCAGCTCCACATTGTCGAGGCAAAATAATTTCTTACTCACTTAAAGTTGAACCAAGTGAACATTTTATTAATTGGCAGCAAGACCCATTTGCCAACTATCAAGCTCGATTAGTTTTCCCTAAAAAAACAAATAAATTTAATGTGACAGTAGACCTTGTCGCTGAAATGGCTGTTTACAATCCTTTTGACTTTTTTTTAGAACCTGAAGCAGAAAAGTTCCCCTTCAAATATCACGAAAATATCAAAAAAGAACTTACTCCCTACCTATCAAAACCTAAAGAGGGAGAACTTTTTTTAAAGTATTTTCAATCAATCGATAAAAGCAAAATGCGTACGATTGATTTTTTAGTAAAAATCAATCAACAACTGCAGCAGGATATTCAATATCTAATTCGACTTGAACCAGGTGTACAAACTCCTGAAGAAACTTTACAAAAAAAATGTGGCTCTTGTAGAGATACTGCTTGGCTATTAGTTAATTTATTACGTATGTGCGGCTTAGCTACAAGATTTGTGTCCGGTTATTTAATTCAATTAACCGCTGATGTAAAAGCGCTTGATGGTCCAAGTGGAACAGAAAAAGACTTTACTGATCTTCATGCATGGTGCGAAGTTTATTTACCTGGAGCTGGATGGATTGGACTAGACCCTACATCAGGCCTATTAGCAGGTGAAGGACACATTCCCCTAGCATGCACACCCTTTCCCTCTAACGCCGCTCCTATAGAAGGCATTATTGAACAATGTGAGGTTCAATTTTTCCACTCTATGGAAATAGAACGTATTTATGAATCGCCTAGAGTTACAAAACCATATCTAGAACATCAGTGGTCAAATATTCTCGACCTTGGTGAGCGAGTTGATAAAGAACTTACTAAAAATGATGTTCGCTTAACAATGGGTGGGGAACCAACCTTTGTCGCCGTTGGAGGTGGGGATGCTCCTGAATGGAATACTGCCGCACTTGGCCCTAAAAAACTTGAGTATGCAAACGTCTTAACAGAAAAATTGTGGGATCAATATGCTCAAGGTGGATTTATCCACAGAGGTCAAGGTAAATGGTATCCAGGAGAGCAATTACCACGTTGGGCTATTTCCATGTATTGGAATATAGATAAAAAACCAATTTGGAAAAATCCAGAGTTGTTTGCCAAAGAAAATGATCCACTCAACTATACCAATGAAGACTCTAAAAAATTTATTAAACGACTCTGTGTTCATCTTGGACTCCCAACAAATAATTACTTCGAAGGTAAAGAGGATGCTTGGTACTATATTTGGCGAGAATCACAATTACCTCTAGATCAAAATATCGAAGATCTTGATATCGATGATGTGATGGAGCGAAACAGGCTAAAACGTATTTTTAACCAAGGTTTGAAAAATGTTGTTGGTTACGCCTTGCCAATAGCCCCAAATTACAAATCTAACGCAAAAGAAATACCATGGCTCACATGCCAATGGAAAACGCGTGACGGCTTCTTATCCCTACTTCCCGGTGATTCACCAATGGGGTATAGACTCCCTCTAAATTCTATCACTTGCCATATTCCAAAATCATCACAAACAAAAGAGTACTTTGCGCAAGAACTTATTCGTACAACTTTGTGCGTCGAGACAAGGGATGTAAAAAGATCAAGCGGACCAGAAGCTGAAAAATTACATGGTGGAAAACAGCAATTTTTATATGTTTTTATGCCCCCCCTAGAATCATTAGATGAATATTTAAATCTTTTAAATGCTGTTGAAAAAACAGCCCAAGAATTAAAATTAAAAATAGTCTTAGAAGGCTACCCTCCTCCTAGAGATCCTCAATTAAAAGTCTTACAAATAACTCCTGATCCTGGTGTTATTGAGGTTAATATTCAGCCTGTAAAAACATGGAAAGAATTAGTAAGTAATACAGAGTTTTTATATCGCTCAGCATTTGAATCTCGATTAACTGCTGAAAAATTCATGATGGATGGTAAACATACTGGAACAGGTGGCGGTAACCATTTTGTTCTCGGTGGTGCAACTATCGACGATAGTCCATTTTTAAGAAAGCCTGAATTACTTACCAGTTTCCTTGCTTTCTGGCATAACCATCCTAGTTTGAGTTATTTATTCAGTGGCGCTTTCATTGGCCCTACAAGCCAGTCTCCGAGAATTGATGAAGCTCGCAATGATCAACTGTATGAACTTGAAATTGCTCTGAAAGAAATTCAAGTCAATCGAAAAAAACACGGTAATGAAATGCCCCCTTGGCTAGTTGATCGTACTCTCAGAAATTTATTGATCGATATGACAGGGAACACACACCGTAGTGAATTTTGTATCGATAAATTATTTTCCCCAGATTCTAGTACCGGAAGATTAGGGCTTCTTGAACTCCGAGCCTTTGAAATGCCTCCACATTATCAAATGAGTGTGCTGCAGCAACTATTTATCCGTGCTTGCGTTTCAAGATTTTGGAAAAATCCACTGAATATTCCTCTTACCCGTTGGGGTACTGAACTTCATGATCGCTTTTTGTTACCAACTGGTGTTAAAGAAGACTTCAGAATGGTGATAGAGGAAATGAAAGTAGCTGGTTATGATTTTCAAATGGATTGGTTCGACCCCCATTTTGAATTCCGTTTCCCTTTAATTGGCCAAGTTGATATTATGGGGATCAATTTAAGCCTAAGAAATGCACTAGAACCATGGCATGTCATGGGTGAAGAAACTACAGGCAGCGGAACTGCTAGGTATGTAGATTCTTCTGTAGAAAGAATTGAAATAAAAGTTTCTGGATTCAACCCACAAAGACATGTGATTACTTGTAATGGGAAACCTATACCTCTTCACCCTACTGAGCAAATGGGCCAATTTGTTGCTGGTATTCGTTTCAAAGCTTGGAACCCACCATCAAGTCTTCACCCTACTATTCAAGTTCATTCCCCCCTTGTTTTTGATGTTATTGATACTTGGTTATCAAAATCTTTGGGAGGTTGCCAGTATCATGTAATCCATCCTGGAGGAGTCAATTACAGTACATTGCCAATTAATTCTTTTGAAGCAGAGAGTCGAAGATTGTCTAGATTTTTTGCCCAAGGTCATACCCCTGGAAAAGTTAAGAATATCCCTCCAAGCTCTGAAGTCTATGGAAGTAAAGAATTTCCGTATACTTTAGATTTGAGAAGATAGTATTTTAATAAATTGTGAAATTTTCCTCCAACCCTAGTAATCAATTTCAAGAAACGCCTTTAGTTGAGGATTTAGCATCACAACTTTCTAGGCAAGCGACACCTAACCATTATGAAGAACTGAGAGGTGGATTGCCTAGCTCTCACTTGAATAACTCCATCAGTCCTCATTGGAATGAATTCTTTTCTGCTATCGGGCATCAAGGTCTTGAGAACCTCAATTTTAAAGATCAGGATTTAAAAAAGCTTGTCCAAGAGAATGGCATCACTTACAACATTTATGCTGATGAAAATGGCCCTCAAAGACCTTGGTCACTGGATCTTTTTCCACTCATATTGAGCCAATCAGATTGGCAACAAATCGATGCAGGTGTAACTCAAAGAGCAATTCTCCTAGAGGCAATACTGAAGGATTGCTATGGCAATCAAGAATTAATTAAAGGTGGTCTAATACCACCTGCTTTAGTTCAAGGTCATCCCGGTTATTTAAGGTCTATGCATGGTGCTAAATTATTAGGTGGAAATCATCTTTATTTGATGGCATTTGACCTTGCAAAAGGCCCAGATGGAAACTGGTCTGTAATTTCTCAAAGAACGCAAGCGCCATCTGGTTTAGGCTACCTTCTTGAAAACCGAAATTTGATTTCTCAACAATTTCCATCTGCGTATGAGAAATTATCTATTGAACCTCTAGCAAGTACATATCGTGAATTTCTAGATACTCTGAAATTATCTTCACCAGCAGGTTTAGATGCAAATATCGTTCTTTTGACACCAGGACCCTATAACGAAACCTACTTTGAACATGCTTATCTTGCAAGGTATTTAGGCTTAACTTTAGTAGAAGGTGGTGATTTAACAGTCCGCAATCAAAGAGTTTATTTAAGAACGGTAAGTGGCTTGGAACAAGTTCATATCATTCTGAAGAGATTAGATGACCCCTACTTTGACCCATTAGAACTTCTTCCAGAATCAACATTGGGTGTCCCTGGAATATTACAAGCGATTCGATCAGGGAATGTTTTGATAGCGAATGCACCTGGTTCTGGTTTTTTAGAGTCTCCAGCAATTTTAGGATTTTTACCTGGAATTAGTGAAAAACTTCTTCATCAAAAATTACTATTACCAGCCATGGATACATGGTGGTGTGGCGAACCAATTGCTCTTCAATCAGCCCTTCAACATATCCATAACATTGCTTTAAAGCCTACCTATCCCTCTACTGAGGGACATCAGAGCTTTCCTGGAATATTAACTAAAAATTTAAGTGCAGATGAACTTGATCGGTGGATTAAAAAAATCCAAGAGCAACCGAATGAATATACTGTACAAAACTATATTCCTTTAGCGCAAATGCCTACGTGGCATAACTCGAGTATTGTTCCAAAATCTTATATGCTTAGGGTTTTTGCACTTAGAAATAATACTAATTCGTGGAAAGTTTTACCTGGAGGATTAGTTAGAATTGCCTCAAACGATGACGGTATTGCTTCGATGCAACGTGGTGGAAGTAGTGCTGATGCTTGGGTGAATATAAACTCTGCCAAAAACAACCAAGAAATTAGTCATCTATATTCCAATAACTCAAGCACTAACAAAAAAAGAGTTGTTACTAGTAGAGCAGCTGAGAATCTCCTCTGGTTTGGTAGATACACAGAACGAAGTGAAAATACGATTCGACTTGCAAGACTTTATCTAAAAAGTCTCAATAATGAGCATCCACCAAAAAGCACCATTTGGACTTGGTTTGAAAATATTTGTAAATTTCACCAACTTGTTCCCCAAGATACACCTAAACATTTTTCTGAATCGAATTTTAGAGATCGAAGTTTTGAAAAAAAATTAATCGAATGTCTACACGAGCAATCTAAAGTAACGAGTGTCGGTTTTAATTTGCAATCTATGCAAAGGTCTGCATCTTCCGTTAGAGAAAGACTGGCGATTGATCAATGGGCGATTATTCAACAATGTGTTAACAATTTCAGAAATGAAATTCACCGAGCTACTCTTTACCAAGAATATTCATCAAACATAGCTATTGAAGCTTTGAATCATGCCAATAATTCGCTTGCAGCCATAACAGGTGGTCAAACCGATAGAATGACAAGAGACGAAGGTTGGCAACTTCTCTCAATTGGTAGGCATTTAGAACGCCTTTTCTTCTTTTCTTCAATATTGCATGAGACTACTAGAATTAATTTATTTCAACAAGATAATTACGTTGGTTTTGATGCAATTCTTTATTTATTCGACAGTACCATTACCTACCATAGCCAACATCAACAAAATAGAGACTTAAGAGCTTTAATTGATTTAATTATTAGTGATAAAGAAAATCCAAGATCATTCGCTTGGGTAATCCTTCGATTACAAAAGAGTTTAGAAAGACTCAACCGTATGGGGCAACATCAAAAAATAGAATTTAATACTCACCATTTTAAATATCATCCAGAGCAGGTTGATGATCTTTGCAGACTAGACAACCATAATCGTCTAAACAATCTTTCTATTTTTATTGATGATGTTTATCAAGCTGCCTCTGAAGTTGTTGAAGATATTAACGCCACTTACTTTAACCATATTTATCGTTCCGACTACAGAATCTAAAGAATATGCAATTAGAAGTAATACATGACTCTATTTATACTTATGAAGGACAGGTCGAAACTGTGCGTCACTTAGCACATTTGAAACCACCTTCAACGCACACTCAAAAAATTATCAATAGCAACCTTATTATTGATCCCCAACCAGATCTCTATCAAGAAAACTTAGACATCTACAATAATTTTGCATCATATTTTTCAATTCAAGAAAAACATTCCAAATTAAAAATCAGTTCTATCAGTCAACTAGAGACATACAATAATCATTTTGAACCATTAAACAACTGCTCTAGCCCTTCTTGGGAGAGAGTAAGAGATTATTTCACTTATTCGGCAAATTCAACATGGGATAGCGCTTCTGAATTTTTATTCCACTCAACCTTCGTTCACTATCATCAAGATTTTGTAAATTTTGCCCAACAAACATTTACCCCAAATCAACCAATACTTGAAGCTTGTATTGAGTTAATGCAGTTAATCTATAAAACTTTTGAATATCACTCAGAATCAACCAATATAGATACCCCACCTAGAGAAGCTCTGCAGCTAAAAAAAGGAGTATGCCAAGACTTTGCTCATATATTTATTAGTTGCTTGAGAAGTATTGGGCTTCCAGCAAAATATATTAGTGGTTACATTCTGACTAACCCTCCACCAGGTAAAGTTAGATTAATTGGAAGCGATGCATCACATGCATGGGCTTCGGTATATATACCTTCTCTAGATTTGTACAATAACTTAGCCCCTGGCTATTGGTATGATTTTGATCCCACGAATAATAGATGGGGCTTTAATAGCCCAGGTGAAGATTACATTTTTCTTGCGCAAGGTAGAGATTACGCCGATGTTTCACCAATTAGAGGTGTTATCAAAGGTGGTGCTAATCATGACTTAAAAGTTGAAGTAACTGTAAGACCTCTAGGCACCACCTGATATTTTCTACTGAATCACCTTTAATGCGCGAAGTATTTTTTGCGGAGTTACTGGTTGATCAAATGTACTAACTCCAAATGGTGCAATCGCATCATTAATCGCATTTACTACTGCACCAGGAGCACCAGCAGTTCCTGCTTCACCAGCACCTTTAGCCCCAAGTAAGGAAGATTTAGTTGGCGTTTGAACGTGAGCAACTTCAATATCCGGCATCTCTGAAGCCATCGGAACTAAATAATCAGCCATATTGCCATTGATCATTTGACCTTGAGAGTCGTATAAACATTCCTCAAACAATGCGCCGCCAATACCTTGAACAATTGCACCACGAACTTGCTCATCGACTAACATTGGATTAATAACTCTTCCACAATCCTCAACTGCCCAATGCTTCAAAAGTTTTACAAAACCCGTATTAACATCTACTTCAACATAGGAAGCCTGGACGCCGTTAGTAAAGATAAATGGGAAATCTTTTTGTGAATAATGGCGAGTAACCGTTAATTCCGGATGGAAATTAGCAGGTAACAAATCTGTCCTGTAATAGCCTACCCTCCCTACTTCACTTAAAGGGATTTTTTCTTGATTACTTAAGCGGTCATATACTTTGCCATTTTTGACAGTTAACTGACTTACATCCATTTGCAGTAAGTGTGCAGCAATCTTGAGAATATTCTCTCTGAGCGCCATTCCAGCTAAAAGTACAGCTTCACCTCCAATACCAGCACCGCGTGAAGCCCAAGTTCCGCCCCCATAAGGAATAGTCTCGGTATCACCTGTTTTAACTCTTACATGCTCAATAGGAACACCAACTGCATCAGCAGCAATTTGCGCAAAGACACCCTCTGCACCTTGACCTTGCTCACCAACACTAACAGAGACCGTAATAACGCCCGTTGGATCCATTCGAATCGTAGAGCCATCTTGTGAAGCAATTCTTGCGCCACCAACACCATAAAATGCTGGGCTTGGATTGGTTAACTCAATTAAGGTAGCAAAACCAATTCCGCGATAAATACCTTTCTCTCGCAATGCTTTTTGCTCTTCTAAAAGCTTAGGATAATCCATAAGCTCCTCAATCTTAGATAAGCATTGCTCGTGAGATAAAACCTCCAATTTGATACCTGATACACCTGTGTAAGGATAAGCATTATCAGGAATGACATTGCGCTTACGGAACTCTAATGGATCCATGCCAAGTTTGCGAGCTGCTAAATCAACTAAACCTTCAGTCACTGCGCATGCGATTGGGTGACCTACTCCCCGATACTGACATGTAGGCGTCTTATTCTGAAAAACTACATTTAAATTAGCGCGATATTGCTTATGTTTGTATGGTCCACCAACAAGATTAACAACTTGATTGCCTTCAATAGCACTCGTTCTTGGGAACATTGAGTAAGGACCAATACCTGTTAAATCGTCGATTTCAAAAGCAAGGATCTCCCCATCTTTAGAAGCTGCAATTCGGCCTTTGATAATATGCTCTCTAGCATGAATATCACTCAAATAAGATTCCAAACGGTCTGCAACATACTTAACAGGACGCTTTAATAAAATCGAAATACCAACAGTGGCAAAGTCATCAGGGTAGGCGTGTACTTTGATTCCAAAAGAACCTCCAACATCAAAACACACTACTCTTACATCTGACTCACTAAGATCAAATTGACGACAATATAAATCCTGCATCATATGCGGTGCTTGTTGGCAATGGTAGACAGTCAAACGTCCATCGGGTGCGTAATGCGCAATTTGTGAGCGAGGCTCAAGAGTTACACCTGTATGTCGTCCAAATTTAAATGTAGCTTCTTCAACCACAGCTGCATTTGCAAATTGTGAATCAACATCACCAGTATCTAAAGATCTCTTAAAACAGATATTATCTCCAAGCTCTGGATGAAGAATCATCGCATTAGAATCCAAAGCCTCATGCATATCTAATAAAGCAGGCAACTCCTCCCACTCAACATCTAAATATGGGAGAGCATCTTCAGCTTGCGCTCTAGTTTTAGCAACCACAGCAACAACAGGTTCTCCCTGCCAACATGCCCTATCAATCGCCAATGCATGTTGTGGTGCTGATTTCATACCCGCTAAGTGGCTTAATGTTGCAACCCAAGGTTTACATACTGTGGCAAGTTCTTGGCCATCAATGACAGCAACAACACCGGGCATATCAAGCACAGCAGATTTATTAATCTTCTTGATTTTCATATGCGCTACTGGTGATCGCCAATAAACCACATGTACCATTTTAGGAAGTTGAATATCATCAATATACTTTCCTAAACCTTCAGTGAGTCTCTTAGCGCCATGACGTGGCTCACTCATTCCAATATATCGTTGCTCATTCGTTACCGGAGCTAAATTAGGTAGTTCTTTTGGTTTGTTCATATGATGTCTCCCTATTTATTTGCTTGCTGACGTTGTTCCATAACATAGGAAATAGCATCAACAATTGCATGATATCCAGTACAACGACAGTAGTTTCCAGATATCCATTCCCGAATCTCTTCTCGAGTGGCAGTTTTGTATGTCTGAATAAGTTCTACTGCTGCCATTAACATTCCTGAAGTACAAAATCCACACTGTAAGGCATTAAATTTTAAAAATGCTTCCTGTAAATCTTTATATTCTCCTGAAGCAGTAATCCCCTCAATGGTCTCAACTGTTGAACCATTTGCTTGAACAGCAAGCACAAGGCATCCTCTAACAATCTTGCCATCAAGTTTTACAGTACATGCGCCACATGCCCCTTGCTCACAACCTAAGTGTGACCCAGTAAGTTCTTGATCTTCTCTTAAAAAATCAACTAAATGTTGACGTGGCTCAACTTCTGCTTGAATTTTTTGACCATTCAAAGTCATTGTGATTGATGTTGTTTGCATATCTGTCTCTTTATAAGAATCTATTTATTTGGCTAAATTGTGCAAGGCTCTTGAGATTAAAACGCCAACTAAATGCGTTTTCATCTGTGCAGAATTTGTTAAATCAGGGAGAGTCTTAATTTCCACCCTGACAATATTTTGAGCCTGCTCTATGAGAGCTGGATTCGCTAAGTCGCTGAGATTTTTATTGAGAATTAAATCCTTCATGCCCATAGCAATCAAAGGAGTTGACGCAACTGAGAAAAATACAAATCTGCAATCAGTAATAAGGCTTTCCTTTAATTCAATCTGGCTCACTAATCCAGTGACAGCATAATCTCCATGTCTTCTAGACAACTCTTCAAAGTAATTCTTTTCACTTGCTTTCAAAGTAAATTCGGTAGCTACTAAAATTTCATTCTCTTCTAATGCAGTGGTATACAAGTCTAGAAAAAAATCTTTAGCAGCGACCTTCCTCGTTCCCTTTGGACCAGTTAGAACCATGACTCCATCAAGCGCCACGGCACAAGCTGGCCATTCAGCAGCAGGATCTCCATACACACATGAACCTCCCCAAGTACCCAAATTTCTAATAGCACGATGCGCTATATGAGGTACCGCTTTGCTTAATAAAGGTAATTTATTTTGGATAAGTTCAGAATTCTGAATTTCTGTATGCGTGGTCATTGCACCAATCCTAATGACACCATTTGCTTCAGAAATACCTTTAAGTTCTGATACTCCCTGAAGATCAACAAGTATCTCAGGATTGGATAATCGCATATTTAAAGAGGGTAACAAACTTTGTCCACCCGCAATTAATTTAGCATTGCCATTATGCAATTCCAAGAGTCTTAATGCCTCTTGAATAGTATTCACTTTTTCGTAATTAAACGCAGCAGCTTTCATGCTTGCCTCCTATTTTTATTGCTTATTATTTTTTAATTTTAAAATTAATTACATTAAATAATACTGCTATTATTTAATTATTGCAGATGTTTAAAAAACATAAAATATAACAGTCTTAAGGAGATCTCACCATGAGTGAATTAGTCATCAACCACGTTGCTATAAGAAGTCAAGATGCAGAGATGACACGCGAATTCTTTATGAAAACCCTGGATTTAGTTCCGGGCCCAAGACCAAATTTTCCATTTCCAGGATATTGGCTCTATAAATCTGATTCAGATCATTCTAGTTACTTAAACGCAGTTGTTCATATCGTGGGAATTGACCCCAATGATAAAGAAGGATTAATTCAATATCTGGGTGACCGAGAGCTTCCAACCCTTCATGGAACAGGTGCGATTGACCATATTGCTTTTTTTGCAACTGGTCTTGAAAAAATGCTTAATCACTTAGAAGCTATCGGCGTTCCATGTAGAGAACGACTTGTCCCTACAATAGGACTTCATCAAGTTTTTTTAGATGATCCAAATGGAATCGTTATTGAACTAAATTATCCAGCTCACGAACGCACTGACTTAGATAAAAAAAATCTTCAAATAAAACAATCTTAAAAATAAAAATTTATGTCAAAAATTATTATCGTAGGAGGCTCTCTAGGCGGTCTCTTAATGGGCAGTCTTTTAAAAAGCCAAGGTCATGAAGTTGATATTTTAGAAAAAGTTCATGGCTCATTAGATGGACGTGGTGCAGGAATTGTCCCTCACCCTGTTCTAATTAAAGCCTTGGAGATTTGCGGTATACAAATAGACCAAAACCTCGGTGTTCCAGTTCAAGATCGCATAACCTTGAATCAACAAGGTGAAAGTATTGCGAAAGTAGAATTACCTCAAATATTTACATCTTGGGGAAGACTCTATCATTTGTTAAAAGAAAACTTCCCCGAGAAAAATTATCACTCCGGGAAAAATGTAGTTTCGTTTGGTCAAAATAGCCAAGAAGTATTAGTACATTGCGATGACGGAAGTTCCTATACCGGAGAATTGTTGATTGCCTCCGATGGACTTCGCTCAGCTATTCGAGCAATAGTTGCACCTAATATCAAACCTGTCTATACAGGGTATGTCGCCTGGCGCGGAGTTTGTGAAGAAGCAGCGCTTAGTCAGTCTATGCGTCAATCATTGTTTCCATATTTTGGATTTGATTTACCAGAGGGTGAACAAATACTTGGCTATCCAGTTGCAGGTAATAACAATGACTTAAGGATAGGACACCGCAAATATAACTTCGTTTGGTATCGACAAGCTCCTGAAGAAACAGTCTTAAAAGACCTGTTAACAGATTATGATGGGCAATTTCATCCTCATGGTATTTCTCCAATACAGGTTAGTTGGAAACATATTGCTGAGATCCGACAAGCCGCTAGAAATAGCTTAGCTCCTCAGTTCGCTGAAGTATTAGAAAAAACTGGGATGGTATTTTTTCAACCAATTTATGATGTTATATCTGAACAAATCGCATTTGGCCGAGTTGCGCTCATGGGTGATGCTAGTTTTGTAGCTAGACCTCATGTGGGTATGGGAGTATCCAAAGCTGCAGAGGATGCTCTTTCCATCATGCAACATATTGTTAACCATGGAGCTACTCCTACTGCTTTAGAAAATTATCAAAAAGACCGCTTAATTCCTTGCCAACGTGTTATTGCTAGAGCACAGTATCTTGGAAAATTCATGACTGCACAGGGTCAAGAAGAATTAAAGAATAACTATATTGGAATCTCAACGAGAGTCATGGAGGAAACAGCAATAGATATTTCCGATATGATCATGAGCGATGACTTAATACCAGAGAATTTATAAAAAAAAACCGCATCATAGATGCGGTTAGACTTATTTTGGGTCTTCTTATTGTTTATTATTATTGTTATTTCTTACCTCCAGGCGCTGGAAATTGAGCACGATATAAGTCATTAATCTGCTCACCAGTTCTGATTGAAACACCTTTCTTAGACTGAATATAGTCTAACAGTTGTTCAAAATAACCGATCCTATGTGGGGCACCAGTTATATAAGGATGAACGCTAATTGCCATCACCCTAGGAATAGTTTGACTATCTGCCAACAAACGATCAAATTGCTCACGCCCACGTAATAGCATTTCCTCACCACGATGTTGTTGCAACAACATCATAGGAATATCATTTGTCTCAACTGTATAAGGTACTGACAATACTGGCTTTGGAGAAGCTTCAATCCAAGTTGGTTGATCATCAAGCGGCCAATCTGCTACATACTGAATCCCTGCCTTGGACAAGTGATCTATTGTCTCTTCATTTTCAGTTAATCCAGGACTTTCCCAACCAATAGGCTCTTGACCAGTAAAGTTCTTAATCGTGTAAATCGTTTTTTCAATAGCTTCTTGCTGATTCGGCAACTTATGCATTGGACCCTGAACATATGAATGGCCCATCATCTCCCAACCATATTTAAGCGTCGCTTCAACAACTCTGGGATATGATTCGCAAACAATTCCATTGGTCGCTAATGTTGGAACGATGTTTCTTTGAACAAGTGCATCAAAAATACGCCAAAAACCAACACGCATTCCATACTCATGCCATGACCAATTCGGGACATCAGGAAGCAAAGGTTGGCCCATTGGAGGACTCAATACCATTCTTGGCATAGCATTTGCCATGCTCCAATGTTCAACGTTAACAATCACCCAAACTAAAAGATTATTCCCGTCAGGCAAATGCCATACTGGACGATCAACGATTGGAACAAATGGAACACGTTCACTTGCTAAAGAATATTTCACCTAAAAACCCCTTTTTAAACACCCATATACAATTTACGAACAATATCATTGTTAGCAAGATCATTGGCACTACCTTCGATCTTAATCTCACCATGAACGATGACATATCCCCTATCAGCAATTCTCATAGCTTGCGTAAAATTTTGCTCAGCCATTAAAACAGTCAAGCCTTTTTGAATCTTTAACTCGCCAATTTTATCAATCATTTGTTTCACAATGATTGGGGCTAGTCCAACTGAAGGCTCATCAATTAACAAAATTTTTGGCATACTCATCAAAGCTCTAGCTAAAGCAACCATCTGTTGCTCACCACCACTCATGCTACCAGCTCTTTGATTGGAGCGCTCACGAAGCTTTGGAAATACTTCAAAACAATATTCCATTGTCTGATCCACATGCGCTCTTGCATAAGATCTTGAAGCACCTAGAAGTAAATTTTCCTTAACTGTTAAAAGAGGAAATAATCTTCTTCCTTCAGGAACAAGAGCTACTCCTAAATTAACAATTTCTTCTGGGCTTAATTTAGTAAGGTCATGCGTTTGGTCATCAATCACTACTTCAGCTCTACCCGAAGTAGGTTTTACAAGACCTGCTACACATTTAATGAGCGTAGATTTACCGTTACCATTAGTTCCGAGTAATGCAACTGTCTCACCATTATTAACTTCCATACTGATGCCATGCAAAACTTGTACCGCTCCATACGCGGCATCAATTTCCTTAAGAATAATTTTATTCGCCAAGATATGCCTTTATAACGTCAGGATTATTGATCACGTCTTGAGGATTACCATCAGCAACTTTAGTTCCTGCCACCAAGACCATTAATCGTTCTGAAAACTGCATCACAGCACTCATGATGTGCTCAATCATCAAAACAGAAATACCTTTTTCTTTCATACTCATAATCAATGCTAGGATTTCTTCTACCTCAGCACCAGATAAACCAGCTAAAGCCTCATCAGCAATTAACAATTGTGGATTTGCAGACATGGCTCTTGCTAGTTCAAGTTTACGCAATTCAACTTGAGTAAGTCCTGAAGATATTGCATCAGCTTTATTTTGCAATCCAACACTTTGAAGAATAGCCAAAGCCTTTTCGTCATAAGAACGATGATCATTAGGATCAGACCTTAACTTACCTGAAAACTCTATAACAACTTTAACGTTTTCAAGAACAGTCATTGATTTAAATGGCTTTGGAATCTGAAAGCTTCTTGCAATCCCAGCATGAACACGCTCATGTGGACTCATTAATGTAATGTCTTTGCCCTGAAGAATGACACTTCCAGAATCAATTTTTAACATTCCAGAAATACAGTTGACTAGTGTACTTTTTCCCGATCCATTAGGTCCAATAAGCCCTAATCTCTCACCAGGATGAATCACTAAATCAACATTATTCAACGCGGTGAAACCACCAAATTTTTTGATAATACCCTTTGCTTGAACTAAGGGCTCTTGAGAATGTGTAGTCATATTCATTTCTTCTTCTTAAAAATACCAAGAATTCCATTCGGAGCCAAAGTAACAAAAAAGACCAGTACTCCTCCAACGATTAATAAATTCCATGTGGAAGATAATGTGACCGAAGCTATTTGTTGAATAGATCCCAATAGTAAAGCTCCAATTAAAGGGCCTATCCATGAACCGAGTCCACCTACGATAGGCATAGCAATACTATTGACCGCAAAGGAAAGGTTAAACGTGGCAGTAGGTTCCATATACGTAATTAGATAAGGGAAGGTAGTTCCTGCAAGCCCCATTAAAGCACCGCTAATGGTTGTTGCTATTAACTTCAAACGTAAAGTTGGAACACCTAAACCCTCAGCAGCTAATTCATCATCACGAATTGCCATCAATCCTTGACCTAATGAGGAATGTTCAATCATTCTTGCCACAACGACAGAAAAGATAGCCATTCCTAATATTAAAAAATACAGCCAGTGAATATATTGACCAACACCAATTGGTGACTCTCTTGGCACAATGACATAAACACCCCTAGCACCACCTAAAAACGGTGTATTTGTAACGATTGTTAAGAGAACCACTGATAAAGCAAGTGTTGCGATAGAGAAGAACACACCTTTTAGTCGAAGGGTTAAATAGCCCATCCCCAATCCAACTATACCTGCCAAAAACGTCCCAAATATGATATTTAGTCCTTGCGGAAAATGTAATTTGAAACCAGCAACTGTCGCATAAGCTCCAATTGCAAAGAAAGCAGCAGATCCAAAATTAACATACCCAGCGTAGCCGCCCAAAATATTCCAAGCAGTAGCAAGAATGACAAATTGAAGAACTGAATAAGCAGCAAAAAAGAAGTATTCAGAATTAATCAAAAAAGGTAAGGAACCAAAAATAATGGATACCACTAACGCAGAGATCAGAAATTTAGAATGATTTTTCATTTTCCAAATATTCCTTGTGGTCTAACTGCTAATGTAAATAATAAAAGGCCAAATGAAACTGCAGGGGCCCATGATGGACCAGCAAAGGTAGCCGTCATACTTTCAGCAATACCGAGAATCATCGCAGCTAAGAGCGTGCCCATTAAATTCCCCATACCACCCAAAACGCATACTGCAAAAACAAGACCTATATAGTCTCTTCCCGCAGCAGGCTGAACACTCTGAATGATCATAAGCATCGCGCCACTAAATCCTGCAATCATCAAAGAAAGTCCAAACGCATACCCCTTAACTTTTACAGGATTAACACCCATTAATTGCAATGCCAATGGATCTTGAGCAACCGCACTAACTGCGCGACCAAAATAAGTTCTTCGGAAGACTTCTCTTATTAATAAAAGTAATCCTACAGATAAAGCACAAGGAATTAACAAACGATATGGCAGACTCACAAAGCCAAGGTTTAAAGAAGAATCTGTATAAGTTGTATTGATATTTCTGTAGTCAACACCAAATAAGAGAATCAATACCATTTCAATGATGAACAAAATACCAAAGAAGAAAGCTAATCCTCTTAATGAATCACCACCTACGTTTTTTTCAAACCGATCATAATATATTCTGTAAATCACAAACCCCAATATGAAGAAAAATGGAGCCAATACAATAGCTGCAAGTATCGGATCAATTCCATATGTCTCATTGAGCCACCAAGTTAGGTAGGCACCTAAAATAATCATTGCTGGATGAGAAATGTTAACAATATCTAACATACCAAAAGATATTGATATTCCCAAACTCATGGCAGCATAAAAGCCACCTAGCAACACTCCAGAAACGATTGCGTTAAACAGCAAATCTAAAGATATATCCATAATTCAATTCTAAAATGTAATCCCCAACCGGAAAGGTTGGGGACAAGTTGAATAGTACTTTATTACTTGATAGCTTCCTGATAAGGAGTAATCAATTCACCTGACTTAAGCTCTTTTGGAGAAATAATCGCTGAAGGTCCTGGCTTACGGAATTGATCAATCTCATTTCCTTTAACACCACGATACTGAACATACATAGGACGTCCAACTTCCCACTCTCCGTTCGCTGCAAACTTCACATCTCCAACAACTGTTTTAAATGTAGTTGAGTGAACATAATCAATCAATTTCTTCTGGTCTAAGCTACCAATTTTTTCAACTGCTTGACCCAAAATTTCCATTTGAGCATATGCATATGGAGGTAAGTAATATCCTAAAGGATCTACACCCTCTTTTTCAGCACGTGCTTGGTAAATCTTCAAGAAATTATCAATACCTGGGAAGTTAACAGTTTTCTCAGCAGCATAAAGCTCATAACCAACTACACCATTCAATAAAGGTCCCAACTGCTTTTTAATTGCAGCAAAACCTAAACCAATCATCGTACCACCAAATACTTCAGTCTTAAGACCAATCTCACGTGCTGCACGAATAACTCCAGGAGTTTCATTTGGATAAGATGCAAAGTAAACGATGTCTGGATTTGTTGCCTGTACTGCACGTAATATAGGTGTGTAGTCAGTTGTGTTAGGTGGATATGTTTTGTCATATACAACTTTTAAGTTATATTTTTTTGCAACTACACGAGCACCTTCAGTAGTCATAGCAGCAAACTCGTTATCACCCCCAACAATAGCTACTGTGGTTGGTTTCTTTTTCGCAGTCATAGCTGCGTCAAAGAATCCGCCTGATAAACCAACAGCTGGCTCTTTGCCGTTAGGCATCATCTGAAAATAACCAGGATAGTTAAACTTAGCATTTACGTTCGTACCGAACAAAGTAATAAATAATAAATTACGTTGCATTGCAATCGGCATCGCAGGAGCAATCAAGTTTGTTCCATATCCTGAAACCACTAAGTCCACTTTATCGATGTCTAACAATTTCGTGTAAATACCAGGAACTAATGAAGGATTACTTTGGTCGTCGTAATACACAAACTCAACTTGGCGGCCTAATAAACCACCCTTCTTGTTAATTTCTTCACGCCAGATTTCCATGGATACCAAAGCTGCTTTTCCGTTTGCAGCCATACCACCTGTCAATCCCATTCCGAAACCAATTCGTAATGGAGGTTTATTCTGAGCTAAAGAAGCAGACATGATGCCAAATGATGTCAACAAAGTAACCGCAGAAACTATTACACGTCGACGCATACTGGATACGAACATAGATATATCTCCTTAATTAATTAATGATCAAATGCTAATCTATTTTTAATGTATTGCTATCTATGGAAAACCCTAATTTCTAAAAAAATTATTATTCCATGGACATATTTAAAAATTGATAAATTGAATTTATTAATCTATCTATTTGATTTTTATATATTAAATAAAAATATGCTTGTTAGCATACCGAAGATTGCAAAAACTGATTCTAAGGAATTTATAAGACGATTTACTATTCTAACTTTGATCAATTAAATCTTGATTTGGCCAATTTAATTGGCGTTTTGATCGAAATATTTTGGAAAGTTGAGTCACCGGATCAATGAATTCCAACTTTTTAGCCAAAAGTTGTAATGGGTTATCGTAGTTTCTTATCTCGGGTGGAACATATTCCTGCATGACTGGATAAATCTGATCATGACATATTGGAATTCCCAAAGAGTTCATGTGAACTCTTAATTGATGCTTTTTCCCAGTGCTGGGTTTCAATTCATAGAGAGCCAGATCCTCATGACGATCTAGCATACAAATAGTAGTTGTTGAATTCATTGGCCCCTCTACTTCATGCATTTTCATAAATTGAGTAGAAGATTCGATCCTACTTGCGTATTCATGAGGCCATATATACCTATCTGTGAATGGTGCAATCGCTAAGTAAGATTTATAAACTTGCTTGTTCCTAAATAAGGAAGCATATAGATTGCGATGTTCAGCTTTCTTGGTAAATAAAACAAGTCCAGATGTCTCAAGATCCAAACGATGAACTGCACTTAATTGCTCAATGCCAGTTTTGTTTCTTAGTCTTACTAGTAAGGTTTCTTGTATATATGGGCCAACTGGAGTCACAGGCAAAAAGTGAGGCTTATCAGCAACTAATATGTTTTCGTCTTCATAAATGAGCTCTTCCTCAAAAGGTATTGAAAAGTTTTCAATGACCTCGCGATAGTAATAAACATACTTTCCAGCCTGGTATGGATAATCTGGTAAAAGAATTGCTCCATTCTCATCCATTACCCTACCGCTTAGCATTCTTGATTCCCAACCAGACCGCGTCCCTTTGGGAAACCTTTGCTCCAGAAAATCTAGAAGTGTTAAGAAAGGTCCAGGCGGAAGAAAAACTTTACTTGGACCTACACCACTAAAGTTCTTCAATTTCATACAAGAAGTGAAAGAACTTTAGTGAACAGATTACTCGCGGGAAGCTTTTTTACGCTCATGCTCTTTGAGATAGCGTTTACGCAAACGAATGCTCTTAGGAGTTACTTCAACTAATTCATCATCAGCAATAAATTCAACCGCATACTCTAATGACATTTGAATTGGAGGAACTAAGCGAACCGCTTCATCAGTTCCAGATGCTCGAACGTTAGTTAACTGTTTTCCTTTGATTGGATTAACAACTAAGTCATTATCTCTGCTGTGAATACCAATAATCATTCCTTCGTATAAAGGGTCTCCAGGAACCACAAACATACGACCCCTATCTTGTAACTTCCACAAAGCATAAGCAACTGCCTCACCATTGTCTTGACTGATCAACACACCGTTGTGGCGCTCACCTAATATTCCATCTTTAACTTTGTCATATGAATCAAAAGTATGACTCATTAATCCAGTACCACGAGTCATTGTCAGAAAATCGCCCTGAAAGCCAATCAAGCCTCTTGCAGGAATACGATATTCAAGACGCGTACGGCCTTTACCATCACTCACCATGTCTAAGAGCTCGCCTTTTCTTTTTCCAAGCTCTTCCATGACAGAACCTTGAGTTGTGTCTTCAACATCAACTGTTAAGTTTTCAAATGGTTCTAACTTATTACCTTCTTCGTCCTCATGGAACACAACACGAGGTCTAGAAACAGCTAATTCATATCCCTCACGACGCATATTTTCAATCAAAATAGTTAAGTGCAACTCACCACGACCTGATACTTCAAAAACAGTATCGTCGTCAGTGTCTTTAACTCTTAGAGCCATATTAGACTTCAACTCACGATCTAAACGGTCTCTTACCTGTCTGCTTGTAACAAATTTACCCTCACGACCAGCCAATGGGCTTGTATTAACCATAAAGTTCATCGTTAATGTTGGCTCATCTACCTTAAGCATTGGTAGTGGATCAGGATTATCTACCGCACATATTGTTGTACCAATAGCGATGTCCTCAATACCATTAATTAAAACAATATCCCCAGCAATTGCCTCAGATACTTGTTCGCGCTCTAAACCTTTAAATTTCAAACATTGATTGATACGGCCTTTAAAAGGAGTTCCATCAGCACCATTCATACAGATGACATCCATACCTGGCTTTACAGTTCCTCTTGAAATACGCCCAACTCCGATTTTTCCAACATAACTGTTGTAATCAATAGAAGAGATTTGTAATTGCAATGGCCCTTCAGTATCGTCATCACGCACTGGAACATGCTCAATAATCGTTTCAAATAATGCGCGCATATCACCTTCACGAACATCCGGACTCATTCCAGCAAATCCGTTTAAGCCAGATGCATATACGATAGGGAAATCAAGCTGTTCTTCAGTAGCACCTAATTTGTCGAATAATTCAAAGGTTGCGTTTTCAACGTACTCAATTCTGGCGCCTGGTCTATCCACTTTATTTACAACAACAATTGGACGAAGGCCTAAAGCTAAAGCTTTTTTAGTTACAAAGCGTGTTTGCGGCATTGGTCCCTCAACAGCATCAACCAATAATAAAACTCCATCCACCATGGACAAAACACGTTCAACCTCTCCACCAAAGTCAGCGTGACCCGGGGTGTCAACAATATTAATGTGAGTGCCTTCATACTCTACAGCACAGTTTTTAGCCAAAATGGTAATACCACGTTCTTTTTCCAAATCATTGGAATCCATCACTCGTTCAGATACTGCTTGATTAGAACGAAAAGTTCCTGATTGACGCAAAAGTTGATCAACCAAAGTTGTCTTACCATGGTCGACGTGGGCAATAATTGCAATGTTTCTAATAGCGCGTTGTGTCATTGTGATACTTTCAAAAATAAAAACTAAAAATGAGAATTCTGTATATGATGCTTGATTGATGTGTCATTACTAAAAATTAATGAATTTTGGTGGTTTTCCAAAATAAATTCCAAACGATCTGTTGCTAACAACCTTTTCGGGTGCAATACACCATTCTTTTGATCAACAAGCCCCATAAAACTCTCAGAACTTTGTTGCAGATGATAAATACGTAGAATGGGAAAATCTAAAAACTGATCATATCCTTGAGGCATTACATCACGTAAGTGAATTCGCTGCCCCATCTTCAAACGAATTGCTAAATGATGTTCAAGCACAATAGACGGCACATGTGTGATCAATGAATCAGCCTGCATCATACGAGCACTTTTTGTAATTTCATCCATGGTTTGTGCCGCAGATATGTCTAAATGACCAATTCTAGTTCGACGTAATTCAGTCATATGCGCACCACAAGCTAATGCATCACCCATGTCAGAAATTAAACTTCGTATATAGGTTCCTTTACTACAACTCACTCGAATAACAGCAACCGGCCATGAACATGAAAGTAACTCTAATTCATTAATTCTTACTTTTCTAGCTTCAAGATCAAAAAGCTCACCTTCTCTAGCATATGCATAAAGGGGGCGGCCATCACGTTTGATTGCAGAATACATCGGAGGAACTTGTAATATTTCTCCACAAAACCTTGGAATAATTTGATGCAAATATTGCGCAAAATTATTTTTAAATTCTTCTGTAGGTTCTTCACACCTTGCAATTACCTTACCTTCAGAATCACCTGTATCTGTCTTTGCACCAAAAAGTATATTTGCTATATAAGATTTATCAGCGTTGAATAGATCTTGTGAATACTTTGTTGACTCTCCAAGACAAATCGCCAATAAGCCAGTTGCCAAAGGATCAAGCGTGCCAGTATGGCCGGCTTTATCAGCATGACAAGCATGTTTAACCATGGTGACTGCTTTTTGAGAGCTGATTCCGCGTGGTTTATCTAGAAGCACAACCCCGTCAGTCCAGCGCAATACTTCATTGCGCATTATTTTTCCTCTTTAGGGTTTTCAGGGACAGCGCTTTGAAGTGCTTGATCGATTAATCGAGACATTTCAATCCCACGCTCAATAGACTGATCGTGGAAAAAATGTAATGTCGGAACAGTGTGAATATGCAAACGCTTAAATAAGATTGAATGCAATAAACCAGCTTTTTCTTTAAAAATACGCGCAGCTATCTCCGGATCAGCACCCAACACAGAGTAATAAACTTTCGCATGCGCCATATCTGGTGTTAACTCTACGGATTGAAGGGTAACTAAACCAATAGAGGGATCACGAATCTCTTGCGGAATAATCTGCGCAAGATCCCTTTGAATTTGATCCGCAACTCTTTGGTTACGATGTTTAGGTGCTTTAGCCATCAGCTTTTATAGAGTTCTAGCAACTTCCGTTACTTCAAAAATCTCTAACTGATCACCCTCTTTAATATCGTTGTAGTTTTTCAAAGAAAGACCACACTCAAGACCAGCTCTTACTTCCTTAGCATCATCTTTGAATCGCTTCAATGAATCTAACTCACCAGTCCATATGACAACGTTATCTCTTAATAGTCTTGCTTTTGAAGTACGTCGAACAACACCATCAATCACCAAACATCCTGCAATAGAGCCAATCTTCGATACAGTAAATACTTGTCGTATTTCAACCATACCAGTGACTTCCTCTTTCTTGTCAGGAGTCAACATTCCACTCATGGCAGCTTTAACTTCATCAACTGCATCATAAATAATGTTGTAGTAACGAATGTCTACACCGTTTGATTCAGCCAACTTCCTAGCAAGTGCATCAGCCCTTGAATTAAAACCAATCACAACTGCTTTAGAAGCAACCGCTAAATTGATGTCAGTTTCAGTAATGCCACCTACAGCAGCATGAACAATCTGAACACGTACCTCAGGAGTAGAAAGCTTCATTAAAGATTGAGATAAAGCTTCTTGAGAACCTTGCACATCAGCTTTAATGATGATTGGTAAGTATTTAGTCTCAACACTTCCTTCACCAACATTTTCAAACATATTCTCTAGTTTGACTGCCTGCTGCTTAGCTAATTTCACATCTCTAAACTTACCTTGACGGAAAAGAGCAATTTCACGTGCTTTGCGTTCGTCAGCAACTACAAGAACTTCCTCACCCGCAGGAGGAACTTCAGATAAGCCTTGAATTTCTACTGGAATCGATGGACCAGCTTCAGAACAAGCTTTGCCGTTTTCATCCAACATCGCTCTTACTCTACCGAAAGACTGTCCAACAAGTAACATATCTCCACGCTTCAAAGTTCCACTTTGAACAAGAATAGTAGCTACTGGACCTCTACCTTTATCTAGCCTTGCTTCAATAACAAGACCTTTAGCTGGAGCATTTACCGGTGCTTTCAACTCAAGAACTTCTGCTTGAAGAAGCACGTTCTCTAACAAATCATCTATACCAATGCCGGTTTTTGCAGAAACATGAATAAATGGTGAATCTCCACCATATTCTTCTGGAACAACTTGTTCTGCAACTAATTCTTGTTTAACACGCTCAGGATTAGCTTCAGGCTTATCAATTTTATTAACAGCAACCACAATTGGAACCCCTGCGGCCTTCGCATGGGCAATAGCCTCTTTTGTTTGTGGCATCACACCATCATCAGCAGCAACTACTAAAATAACAATATCCGTTGCCTGTGCACCCCTAGCTCGCATTGCTGTAAAAGCTTCGTGACCGGGAGTATCCAAGAATGTAATCATTCCACGCGGCGTTTCAACGTGATAAGCACCAATGTGCTGAGTAATTCCACCCGCTTCACCAGCTGCAACTTTCGCAAATCGAATCTTATCTAACAAAGATGTTTTACCATGGTCAACGTGTCCCATTACCGTAACAACTGGTGGACGCGTAAACAACTCAACATCACCTTGTGATTGCTCACTTAAGTCAGATTCTGGATCATCAAGTTTTGCCGCATGCGCCACGTGTCCCATTTCTTCAACAATAATCATTGCTGTGTCTTGGTCTAGGACTTGGTTAATGGTAACCATTTGGCCCATACCCATCAATAATTTGATCACTTCGCCAGCCTTCACAGCCATCTTGTGAGATAAGTCTGCAACAGTAATTGTCTCTGGCACATGCACATCCCTAACTACTGGCTCAGTTGGTGCTACGAAATTTGATTGCGTGTCATTATTGGAAGAATGTGACTTCTTCTTGCCGCCACCGCTTCTCCAACCACCACCTAAACCACCGGTTGTATCACCTCGGGTTTTAAGCGTACTTTTCTTTTTGATACCCTCTTCTTGCCATGTTGAAGAAGTTTCTGAAGCTTTAATTAATTTACCAGTTGGCTTTAATAAAGCTTTTTTCTTATCTTCAGCAGTTTCTGTCTTCACAGGCTTATGCAAAGTGCCTTTTTTATCATCAGCAACTGGAGCTGGAGGCGCTGGTGGAGGCGGTGCCTTCAAGACTTTTGAAGGGGTACTCATCATTTGACGAATAGCCAAAGCTTCTGCCTCAGCAATTGCTCTTCGAGCTCGAATAGACTTTAAGTCTTCCTCCGATGTATCTTTTACCTCAACAACTGGCTTTACAGGTTCTTTTTCAACTACAGGAGCTTGCTCTTGAACTGACTCTTGTTGAACTTGAGGCTCTTGCTCTTTTTCAGTTTTTTGCCGCGCAGCTATCTCAGCTTCTTCCGCAGCTTTTTGTTTAAGCTTCTTTGCATCATTTGCAGCTTGCAACTCTGCTTCTTGCCTTGCTAATAATTCTGCCTGTCTATTGGCTTCAGCTTCACGTTTTGCTAATTCTTGATCATCAATGATTGGTTTAGGTGCTGTGTTAACTGGCTCTACAGGAGTCACAACTTCTTCAACCGGATTTTCATCACGCTTAACGAGAACTCGCTTTTTACGAACCTCAACCTGAACTGTGCGAGTACGCCCCGCAGAATCCGATTGACGAATTTCACTTGTTTCTCGCTTAGTTAGCGTAATTTTTTTTCTTCCATTTGCATCAACAGGTGCTGATGTTTTATCAATATGATCCAATAGTGCCTTCTTCTCGTCTTCAGTCAATGTATCAGTTACGGCATTCTTTTGAATACCAATCGACCGCAATTGATCAAGAACATTGTCGGTCGATTTTTGTAACTCTTCAGCCAATATCTTTACAGTTGTGGTCGCCATGCGATCCCTCTATTCTTAATTAAACCAATGTGCTCGTGCCGTCATAATTAAATCCTTAGCACTTTGTTCATCGAGTTGTGTTATTTCTACTAATTCATCTACAGCAAGTTCAGCTAAATCATCACGCGTTGCGATCTGACTAGCTTTTAATTTTTCAATTAAGTCCTGTGTGATACCAGAAACAGATTCTAGTTCTTGAGAAACTTCGGATTTTGAGGATTCTTTCTCCATAGCTTCTAAAGAGTCTCTCGCACGCGTTCTCAATTCATTCACAGTGTCTTCATCAAATGCTTCAATCTCAAGCATTTCACTCAATGGCACATATGCAACTTCTTCGAGACTATTAAAACCTTCTTCAATCAAAATATCTGCAACTTCACTATCAACATCAAGCTTAGCCATAAAGATTTCTCTGACTTTTTGTACTTCATCTTCATGTTTCTTAGCAGACTCTTCAGGAGTCATGATGTTAATTTGCCATCCTGTTAGCTCACTAGCAAGCCTTACATTTTGACCACTTCGACCAATTGCAATAGCCAAGTTATCTTCATCAACAACAACATCCATAATGTGCTTTTCTTCATCAACAACGATTGAAGAAACCTGTGCGGGAGCTAATGCACCAATTACAAATTGTGCAGGATCTTCGGACCAAAGAACGATATCAACGGCCTCACCAGCAACTTCATTTCTAACAGCAGTTACACGCGTACCGCGTACTCCAACACATGTACCAATAGGGTCAATACGCTTGTCATGTGTTACTACCGCAATTTTTGCTCGAATACCAGGATCTCTAGCAGCGCCTTTAAGTTCCAATAAACCCTGTTCAATCTCAGGTACTTCATTTTCAAAAAGTTTCAATAGAAAATCTGGACATGTTCTGGAAAGTTCTATTTGTGGTCCTCGCGCCTCACGGTCTACTTTTAGGATGTATGCTCTTACACGGTCACCACTTCTGAGGTTTTCCTTTGGAATCATCTGGTCACGTCTAAGAAGAGCTTCAACTCTTCCTGATTCGATAATAAGACCATTCTTATCAGCACGCTTGACTGTGCCGTTCATGATTTTTTCGCCACGCTCGAGGAAGTCATTCAAAATCTGTTCACGCTCAGCATCACGAATACGCTGAAGAATGACTTGCTTTGCAGTTTGCGCTCCAATACGGCCAAATGACTCTGACTCAATTTGCTCTTCTATGTATTCACCAGTCTCAATGTCTGAAATTTCCTCTTGAGCTTCAAATAATAGAATTTCTTTATCTGGTTCCTGTAAACCTGACTCGCTAGGAACAACCAACCAGCGACGGAATGATTCATATTCTCCAGTTTGACGGTTAATTGAAACTCGAATATCAACATCGCCTTCGTAACGCTTTTTAGTAGCAGAAGACAATGCCATTTCTAATGCCTCAAAAACCACTCCACGATCAACATTTTTTTCGTGTGCTAATGCATCAACTAAGAGAAGAACTTCACGACTCATGATTTTTTTCCTTTGAAATCAAGTACTGGAACTAACCGGGCTTTATCAACATCGGTCAATGAAAACTCAAGCATTGCTGACTCACCAGGTTTTGGCTCTATCAACAATCCCCAAACGGCATCACGTGAATGCAAGTCACCATTAAGTAGCCCCTGCAATACACCTGTAAAATTTTTTCGATTACCAATAGCTTGATGAAGCTTCAAGGTAATTTCTAAACCCTTAAATCGCTCAAAATCCTGAGCTGATTTCAAAACACGATCAACACCAGGAGAGGAAACCTCCAAACGTTCAAAAGGAATATTTTCAACTGGTAATGTATAAGTGAGTTGATGACTGACCTTTTCACAATCACCAACATTAATCAATACGTTATGGTCAATATTTTCTATCGTCACTCGTAACAAACCACGGCCCTCCCGCTCAATATCAACGAGATGGTACCCTAAGTTTTCTACTACTTCAGCAATGACCTGGTTTTGATTAACCATAATTCCAAATATCAATTTATGCAAAAAAAAAATGGGCAAATGCCCATTTCTTACTAAAATTCACTATGAATTTCAGCAAAATAAAATTATATACGAATTTAAACTAAATCACTAGGTTTCTTTGTTTTGGGACCTTTAAAGCCAGGTTTTGGTCTTTTTTTCGCATTTCTTGAGTTTTTTTGACCATTTGGGTTATGCCCCATCCCTGAATTTGATCCAGCAAATCCATGCTCATGTGACACTTTTCCAGTGTGACGACCATTTCTATTACCTTTTTTTGCACCATTATGGCCATTTGCATTACCAGTCTGACCACCCTTGTGTTGCGTTAGTCCCAAATGTCCATCCGCCATCTTTAGGGCTTCTCTTGAACCCCAATAAGAAACTGATGTTTGCATTGGATCAGGCTGGCCATGAGAATCTTGCTGCCTATCTGATGTTCTTTGAGTTGACTTGTTATTATTTCCAAAAGCCAAATTTGCAGTCTTGAGTCCAGCCATTTTCATCAATTGAACAACTTGATCAGTTGGAACCTCCTCATACTGACCTCTTCTGAGCCTTGGAGGTAAAACGAAAATGCCATATCGAGTTCTAATCAATCTAGACACCATATGACCTACAGCCTCAAACATCCGTCGAACTTCTCGGTTTTTACCCTCGGTTAATGCGACGTGGTACCAACGATTTGCTCCATCACCACCTCCATCAGCCAAGCGTAAAAATTTAGCTACACCATCATCCAAAGCTACACCATTCTTTAAAAGCTGTGCTTGATCGTGCTCTAACTCTCCTAAAATACGCACCGCATATTCTCGTTCAATACCATAACGAGGATGCATCAAACGATTTGCCAATTCTCCTGAAGTAGTAAACAACAATAGACCTTCAGTATTGAAATCCAAACGCCCAACAGCGATCCATCTGCCATTCTTTGCTTTTGGAAGCCTATCAAATACCGTTGGTCTTCCCTCTGGATCAGATTGACTAACAATTTCACCAGTGGGCTTGTGATACATCAAAACACGTGGTGGCTTGGTTTGTATTTTGCGATGAACAATTTTTCCATTAATTCGAACTTGGTCAGTTGCTCCAATACGCTGACCTATATGCGCAGGCATACTATTCACAGAAACTCTTCCCTGAATAATAAGATCCTCCATCTCCCTTCGAGACCCCATACCAGCATCAGCTAATACTTTGTGTAATTTAACTGTATCTTCATCTTCGACTTCATCATCTAAACCGTCAAGGTCTGACCATACCTCATCTCTCATCGATAAGGGAAGTTCATTTACGTTTGCAAACTGGTATTGATTAACTGACTCTTCCGGCTCATTTGACTCAGCATCCTGATCAACATTCCACTCTTTAGACTGAGCTTCCTCTAAGGCTTTAAGAACTGGATCAACTATCGATGTTTGAACATTTTCATCAGAATGATCGTTTTTATTAATCTGCCCAGAACTTTCAGGGGTTTCCAGAATGGCATCAAACTCTCCTGATACCACCTGCGCAAACAAGAGCTCACTCTGCTCTTTTAATGGATTAACCTTGTTAGTGGGATTTGCTTTTGCTTGGGGATGTCTATGGGGATGCCTAGACCTAGAATTTGTATTTGCTGTATTGCTATCAGATGCAGATGGCTCGCCAGTAGCATTTTCTGGACGGGGTCTTTTGGGACCAAATTTTCCACCTTTTCTTCCAAACCTTGGATTGCGCGGGCGTCTAGATTCACCAGAGCCATCAACAGAATTATTTTCAGAAACTACACCATTTTCAGTGGTGGCCAAATCCTTTTGAATTGAGTTTGTTGGAGTCTCTTTTGGAGTTTCGTTATTTGTATCGTGTTCAGTCATTACCTAAATTCTTTTCTTCAGTATCAGGGTTATTGGTTTGTCCAAAATCCTTTGAATCATCATCCTCAGGCATAGTTTGTATTTCTTCATGACTAGCTTCTATCACGACTTCATCTTGCGTAGCTTGTTCAAAATTAATTACCTGCTGAGCAATTTGATCAACAATAACACCGTCCTCTAATGCAGGTAATGACTGAAGATTAGGAATGCTCATATCATCTAAGAATTGTTTAGTTGTGGCATATAAAGCAGGTCGCCCAATGGTATCTTTATGACCAATCACCTCAATCCATCCACGATCTTCTAACTGCTTAACAATTTGCGTGCTAACAGTAACTCCCCTAATCTCTTCAATTTCGCCTCTTGTAACTGGCTGACGATAAGCTATGATCGCTAATGTCTCTAAAACAGCTCTAGAGTATTTCGGCGGCTTTTCAACAGTTAGACGATCTAAATATTCACGCATGGATAAGCGACTTTGAAAACGCCATCCAGTAGCGATATTAACTAGTTCCATTCCCTTTTCAGACCAATCATTCTGAAGCTCATTAAGCCAAGTAATAATGTTTTCAGGAGTAACTTCGTCACCGTATAAACGAGATAGCTCATTGATTGACATGGGTTCTGAACTGCATAAAAGTGCTGTCTCAAGCACCTGCTTGTAATGGTTTTCAATCATATGTAATGAAATTTAGTACTGCTTTCAAAAATAACTCTCTGCAAATCCATCAGAAAAATAGAACTTGAAGTTTCCTATCTTGTGCCAATAGATTGACTAATTTTTAACCTGGAAAGTTCGTTTTAATAACTGTCAATGTTGACTTTTATAACTCATTAAACGAATGCAATTTAGCAAATTCAATGTGTGCTTTTAATTCGAATACGTTATTATATCGAATTCCATGAGAATAGCCAAATACTTCATGCTTTCTAAATAATTGGACGTATTCATCTAAACATTTTTTATGCCAAGTAATCAACAATTATTGATTCAAAAAATTGTAGTTTTCATAAGCTTATTTATCCTAAGTGCATGCTCAATAATAGAAACCAAAAAAAGCTCGAACGAAAGTAGTAAAACCCCCATTTTGAGTAAAACACCAGTCATAGGCTTAGCCTTGGGAGGTGGTGCTGCGAGAGGATTTGCACATATAGGTGTCATAAAAGTTCTTGAGGCAAATGGCATTAAACCAAACATCATCGTTGGAACCAGCGCAGGAAGCGTCATCGGCTCTATCTATGCTTCAGGAATTTCTGCAAGTGAACTTCAACAAATCGCTATTGACTTAGACGAGGCAACCATTACTGATTGGACAAATCCATTTGTTGGCAAACTGGGAGGCATGATCAAAGGTGATGCATTGCAAAATAAAATTAATGTATTAGTTAAAAATCGAAGCATAGAACAAATGAAAATTCCTTTGGCTATTGTTGCTACAGATTTAAAGACTGGTAATCCAATACTCTTTCAACGTGGCGATACTGGACAAGCAGTTAGAGCTTCTAGTAGTGTCCCAGGAATATTTATGCCCACTAACATTCTTGGTAAAGAGTATGTAGATGGGGGCTTGTCCTCCCCTGTTCCTATTAAATTTACTCGTACACTCGGAGCAGATATCGTAATAGCAGTAAATATTTCAGCAGACCCATCCGATCAAAGCGTTAGCGGCATCCTCGGTACCTTACTTCAAACAACTACGATTATGGGAAGAAGTATCACTAGCTGGGAACTGCCACTTGCTGATGTAGTCGTTGTACCACAACTACCCCAAATGAAAGGCACAGACTTCAAATCGCGTAACGCAGCTATTCTCGCCGGGGAGATTGCTATGCAACAAAATATCTCCCAATTAAAAAACAAAATAGAAGAATTTAAGAATAAGTAGTTATTCCAAGCAATAAAAAAGGCAGCTGTTGAGCTGCCTTTTGTGGATTCTGTTACAAGCTTATTTTGTAATCATATCCATTTGAAAACTATCTTTAATAGATTGATTTACTCTTCTTGCTCCGTCGAATCGCTGGTCCCAATAAACAGTGGACATATCATCAACACGAACTCCAGATCCACGAGCAGGGGCATGAATAAACTTGTTCTCACCAACATAAATACCTACATGGGAATTTTCTCTTTGTAAGGTATTAAAAAACACTAAATCACCTGGCTTTAAATTTTCACGAGAAATTTGTAAACCAACTTTACTCATGTCATCAGTTTTAGCAGGAAATAAAAAACCTAAATTATCTTTAAAAACATATTTAACAAAGGCGCTTGCATCAAATCCAGTCTGAACCTTCTCTCCCCAACGATAACGTACACCAATAAGTTGCATAGCATTATTAATTAATGTTGAGGTACTATCAGAAACGGTTCCAGCAACCTTGCCATAAAAACTTTGCTTCGGAGCAACAGGAGCTGCAGCAGACTCTTCCGATGACTGAGCATAGGAAATCTGACTCAAAGCAGTCGAAACTACTAAGGAAGTTATTAAAGAAGTTTTGGTAAGTCTTTGAATTTTCATTGATTAATGTTAAATATATTTTGCTTTTAAGACTTAGTCTAACCAATTTTGTGACAAATTTCAATCATTTTTGTGACAATTTATAAAAAAGCCTCTTGAATTAAGTGCTGTGTATAGTCTGACTTAGGTGATTGGATAATCTCTTCGACATCTCCAAACTCTACAATATCACCATGTCTTAACACCATAATTCTGTGAGACATTGCCCTAACAACAGCAATATCATGGCTAATAAAAATATAAGCCAAATTATATTTTTGCTGCAATTCTGTCAATAAAGCCAACACCTGCTTTTGGATTGTGACATCTAAAGCAGATGTGGGCTCATCCAAAATGAGTATTTCTGGCTTTAGGACAAGCGCCCTAGCAATTGCGATTCTTTGTCTTTGTCCGCCAGAAAATTCATGCGGATATCTTTCCATCGCAGTCTTATCTAACCCGACCTCCAAAAGAACATCAATCACTTTTTGATTTTTTTGCTCTCGCGATAATTCAGGCTGATGAACATCAAGTCCCTCTGAAATAATCTGCCCAATAGACATTCTTGGTGAAAGAGAACCAAAGGGGTCTTGAAATATCACCTGAAATTTCGCACGAATACTTCGTTTTTGAGATTTACTAAGTAACTTCCATGGATTCCCTAAAATATTGACTTCACCTTCTAATTTAGCGCTTGTCCCACCTAACAAATCTAATAAAGCCATTCCAAGGGTTGTTTTTCCAGATCCTGATTCACCAATAATACCCAAGGTCTCACCCTGCCGAATATCAAGATTCACATTTCTCAATACGGAGGCATAGCTCGGTTTTTTATAAAAATCTACAATTTGACTCCAACCAGATTTCGGTACAGGGTAAGAAACAGAAATGTCTCTGGCCTCAAGCAAATGAGTAGCTAATGGGAGCATTGGCAATACATGTCTCTCAGGTCGGCTATTGACTAAAGATTGGGTATATGGCGATTGAGGTGTGGTAAATATTTGTTGAATTGTCCCACTCTCAAGAACTTTGCCTTGATGCATCACCACGACATTATCAGCGAATCTTTTAACTAAATTTAGATCATGCGTTATCAATAAAACCGACATCTCTTGATTTTCAGACTGAGACTGAAGATCTTTAATCAATTCTAAAATTTGTTTACGAAGATTGACATCAAGTGCTGTAGTTGGCTCATCTGCAATAAGTAACTTAGGCTTAGTAGATAGAGCCATAGCAATCATCGCTCGTTGCCTTTGCCCACCAGATAACTGATGAGGATAAGCATTCATTTTATTGACAACATCAGGAAGGCCAACTTTCTCAAGCATTTCTTGCGCTCGCGCTTTTGCAACTCGCCGCTCAAGCAAAGGCTCGTGAATCATTACAGCTTCAATAATTTGATCACCAATAGAAAACAAGGGATTTAAAGCAGTCATAGGCTCTTGAAATATCATTGCAATTTCTCGCCCACGAACTTGTCTAAGCTGCTCTTCTTGCAAGCGTAATAGATTCTTCCCCATCCAATGGATATTGCCACTTACCTTTGCACCTTCTGGAAGAAGACCAAGAATTGACAAAGCTGTTAAGGATTTACCAGAGCCAGACTCTCCAACTATCGCTGTTCGAGAACCAGGTGCGATATCTAAATGAACACCATCAACAACTTTACGCTCTTTACGACCATCACCAAATTGTATGGATAGATTCGTAATCTTTAAATGTGCACTCATGAAGAACCTTTTTTCCTCGGATCAAAAGCATTTCTTAACGCCTCACCCATAAAGGTTAAAAGAAGTAAAGTTCCTACCAATACAATAAATGTTGATAAAGAAATCCACCAAGCATCTAAATTTGCTTTTCCTTGAGATAACAATTCACCTAGACTAGGCGTATCTGGAGGAACACCTAATCCTAAAAAGTCTAAGCTTGTTAGTGAAAGTATTGCTGCACTCATTTGAAATGGTAAAAAGGTTATGACAGGAATTAAACTATTCGGAAGAATATGTTTAAACATAATCTTCCAATTAGATAAGCCTAAAGCTCTTGCAGCCTTAACGTATTCAAGCCCACGATTACGGAAAAACTCTACCCTTACATAATCTGAGAGATTAATCCAACTAAAGAGAGAAAGTAATATCACTAAAAGCCAAATGCTTGGACTAAATACAGATGCAAAAATAATCAGTAAGTACAGCTCAGGTAAGGACCGCCAAACATCAATGATTCGTTGGGTAATGAGATCAAAGCGACCACCAAAATATCCCATGAAACCACCCAGCAATACCCCAATGACTACCCCAACAATAGATAGAGCCAATCCAAAGAGTACCGATAACCTAAAACCATAAATTAGCCTAGCCAACACATCTCTGCCACGATCATCTGTACCAATCCAATTATCTTTAGATGGCGATGCTGGATTTGGTTCCTTAGCAAAGTAATTTAGACTTAAATAACTGTATTCAATGAGAGGGTAAATTGCCCAATTCCCCTTTTGCTTTAAATTATCTCTAATGAGTGGGTCATGAAAATCTGTTGGAGTTTCAAAATCTCCACCAAATACCGTTTCCGGATAATCTTTAAAAATAGGGAAATATGTTTGACCTTCATAACTAACAATTAACGGCCTGTCATTTGCAACCAGTTCGGCACACAAGCTAATACCAAAAACGATTAAAAATACTATTAAGCTGTAAAAGCCTAGCCTGTTACTTTTAAATCTTTGCCAAGAGGTATTTTTTCTTTTAGAAACGGCCATTTTAATTTCCTTGACCTTCAAATTGAATTCTAGGATCTACCAAAACATAAGCAATGTCTGAAATCAATTTTGTAAAAAGACCTATTAGAGTGAAAATATATAAAGTACCAAATACGACAGGATAATCTCGTCGCATCACAGCCTCAAATGACATTAATCCCAGACCATCCAGAGAGAATAAAGTTTCAATCAATAATGAACCTGCAAAAAATGCCCCAATAAATGCTGCAGGAAATCCTGTAACTAATGGAATCATGGCATTACGGAAAATATGTCGCCACATCACAATATGCTCTGGTAAGCCCTTTGCCCTTGCAGTAATAACATATTGCTTACGAATTTCTTCAATAAATGAGTTTTTAGTTAGCATCGTAATCACAGCAAAACTTCCCAATACGGAAGCGGTAATAGGCAATACTAAATGCCAAGCATAATCCAAAATCTTCGCCCCCCAAGACATGGTTTCCCATTGATCAGACACTAAACCCCTGAGTGGAAAAATTTGCAAAAAAGATCCCCCTCCAAAAACCACTAGAAGTAAAACCCCCATTACAAATCCCGGAATGGCATAACCAACTAAAACAAGCATACTGGTTATGGTGTCGAATTTGGATCCATCCCTAACCGCTTTTGATATCCCTAGAGGAACGGATATGAGATAGGTAATAAAAAATGTCCAAAGTCCAATACTGATAGAAACTGGGAGCTTTGAAACCACGAGCTGCCAAACACTCTGATGTTGATAGTAGCTTTGTCCCAAATCAAAACGTGCAAAACGACTGAGCATACTAAAGTATCTCTCTACCGGAGGCTTATCAAAGCCATATAAGGCTTTAATTTCCGCTAAATTTTTTTCATCGATACCTTGACGGCCTCTATATGTGCTCCCACCTCCGGTGGATTCACCAGCGCCAACCCCAGCAGCCCCCCTACCCTTTAGCTCAAGAACCATTTGCTCTACAGGTCCACCAGGCACAAATTGCACAACAATGAAGGTTAAGGTCAAAACACCAATTAAGGTGGGTACCATCAGCAATAGTCTTTTAACGATATAGGGTAATAAACCATGTCTCATCATTTATCTCTTTTCGTCGTCGAGGCCGGGTTTCGCCACCAATTACCAATAATCCAAGCATCTGCTGTGTAATATAAAGGAGGCTGTGGAAAACCTAATTCTGAATTATAGGCAACACGATGTGTCGGGTTGTACCAGTGAGGAACAACAAAATAATTGTGAATCAAAATTCGATCAAGCGCCCTAGTCGCAATATAAAGTTTTTCACGGTCATCAGCACGTGTAATTAAACCAATTAACTCATCAACACTCTTGAGACGAACTCCAATTTGATTATCAGTACCCTTTTGCTTTGCGGCTTCACTTCCAAACCTATCCCATAGTTCGTTACCTGGGCTTTGAGTATCTTGATAACGTATTGTGGTCATCTCAAAATCATGTTCATCTAATCTTTGTTGATATAAGGCGTTATCAGTTGTTCTAACATTGGCTTGTATACCAAGCTTTTCAAGGTTCCTTACATATGCACTTAATATTCTGAGTAAAAAAGGACTGTCTTCTAACATCTCAAATACAAATGCCTGCCCTGCTTGATTTCTTAAAGCACCATCTTTATAAGTCCAGCCAGCTTGAGCAAGCAATTCCTTTGCTTTGAGCAAATTAGAGCGCAAAGAGTCTGGTGAGGCAGTACTGACTGGGGATGGCATTGGGCCAAAGACAGCTGATGGTATCTCTCCAGGATATTTTGTCTGTAAACTCTTTAAAAGCTTTAACTCGTCGCCTTTTGGAACACTATTCTTCTCATAGGAAGCCCCTAATAAAGAATTTGAAAAATAACTATCTAGGCGCTTGTATTGGCTATAAAAAATTTGACGATTTAGCCATTCAAAATCTAAAGCCAATCCCAAAGCTTGACGAACACGTGGATCTTTAAAAATTTCCTTGCGAGTGTTCATCGCAAATCCTTGCATCCCAGCACCATTGTGATGAATGAATTCGTTTTTTATGAGCAAACCTTGATCAAACTTCCTACCGACATAACTCTTAGCCCATAACTTCGCACGGTATTCCACAATCGCATCAAACTCACCAGCCTTAAATGCTTCTAAGCGAACAGTATCATCACTAAATAACTTAAATACTATTTTTTCAAAGTTGTAATTTCCAACACGAACATTTAAATGTTTACCCCAATAGTTTGGATTTTTCTTATAAATAACATTTCGACCTATTTGGTAAGAATCAATAATGTATGGACCACTTCCAATTGGCTTTTCAAATGCCAATTGATCAAAAGGCACTTTTGTACCATCAGCTTTCTGGCCCCATTTCGCTGAAAAAATAGGCATTGTCCCAGCTAGCAAGGGAGCTTCACCTGTTTTACTGAAAAAATCAAAGCGAACTAAATGATCGGATAAAACAACAACCTGCTTGATATCAGCAAAAACGTTTCTATAACTTGGATGAGCTAGTTTGCTAGTCAGCGTATCGAAACTGTATTTGACATCACTAGCCAAAATAGGACTGCCATCACAAAAACGTGCTTCTGGCCTCAAATGAAATGTCATTGATAAGCGGTCTGATGACATCGTCATATCATCAGCAATAAGACCATACATTGTGGAGGTTTCGTCAGCGCTTCCAAGGGCTAATGACTCAAACAATAATCCAGCAACTCCTGGTGCAGGAACTCCCCTTAATGTGAAAGGGTTAAATTTATCAAAACTAGTCCTGCGATCAGGATTTGCCAAAGTCAAGGTCCCACCCTGTGGCGCTTGTGGATTGACATAATCAAAATAGAGAAAATCTTTAGGATACTTAGGATTACCGTATTGTGCAAAAGCATGCGCCCCCCATGAAATTTGGGGCAAAAGCATACAGCTTAGTAAAATTATCAGTTTTCTCATCCGACTTTGTTTTTTATAGCAACTTGATTTTTAGATCTATTTTGAACAATTGTAGTAGTGCCATCAAGATTTTGGGATAATTCCAATACACCTCTTTATCAAAAGGATATTTATATGGGCTTTCTTGCAGGTAAAAAAATTCTAATAACCGGAGTTTTATCCAATAGATCAATTGCATACGGAATTGCAAAAGCTTGCCACCGCGAGGGAGCAGAGCTTGCATTTACCTATGTTGGTGATCGTTTTAAAGAACGAATTACTGATTTTGCAAAAGAATTTAATAGTAGTCTCGTGTTCGATTGCGATGTTGGAAGCGATGAACAAATTAATGCTCTGTTTGAAGATCTTTCAAAATCATGGCCAAGTTTTGATGGTTTTGTCCACGCTATTGGCTTTGCACCTAAGGATGCCATTACTGGTGACTTTTTAGAAGGGCTAAACAGAGAGTCTTTCCGTATCGCTCACGACATCTCCTCTTACAGCTTCCCTGCAATGGCTAAAGCATGCCAAAAAATGTTAAACCCGAACTCTGCATTACTAACACTTTCTTATCTTGGCGCACTCCGCGTAGTACCCAATTACAACACGATGGGACTTGCAAAAGCATCTTTAGAGGCCAGTGTTCGTTATTTAGCACAATCACTAGGAAGTTCTGGTATTCGTGTCAATGGAATTTCAGCAGGACCAATTAAAACCTTAGCTGCTAGCGGAATCAAAGACTTTAGCAAAATTCTCAGTAGCGTAGAAAAAAATGCGCCTCTTCGCAGAAATGTAACTATCGATGATGTAGGTAACGCAGCAGCATTCTTCTTATCAGATTTAGCAGGTGGTATTACAGGCGAAATTACCTATGTTGATGCAGGATTTAGCCAAGTTGTCGGTGGCATGCTAGAAAACTAAAAAGGGTGAATTCCTCTGCAATACTCCAAACCGCCTCATTTCGTGAGGCGGTTCTATTTTGGTTAAAACTGGGTTTTATCAGTTTTGGTGGTCCTGCAGGTCAAATTGCAACTGTTCACCAAGAGTTAGTGGATAAAAGACATTGGATCTCTGAAAAGCGTTTTTTACACGCTCTTAATTACTGCATGATTCTTCCAGGGCCAGAAGCTCTCCAATTAGTCATCTATATTGGTTGGCTTCTCCACCGTACGATTGGAGGCATTATTGCTGGATTTTTATTTATTTTTCCAGCACTCCTTCTTTTGATCGTCTTATCGATTGTTTATGTAACTTTTGGAAGCACCCCTTTTGTTACTGGAATCTTTTTGGGAATTAAACCAGCCGTCACTGCGATAGTCATTGCTGCAGGTTATCGAATCAGTAAAAAAATACTCAAAAAGCCAATTCATTTTGTCATTGCTTTACTTGCATTCATCAGTATGCAATTTAAAGTCTCCTATCCAATCATCATTATTCTTGCTGGAGTTTTAGGCTTCATTATTCATAAAATCAAACCAGATTGGATGGCTTCTAATTCCCATGCATCCCATAAAAATAATTCAAATGAAAATCGTATAAAAGCCATCATCGATGATGACTCTGAACAACTGCCTCACACCAAATTTAAAACTTCTAAATTTTTCTCTGTTTTGGCAATTTCAATTTTATTGTTTGCAATCCCATTTGGCTCATTAATTTCTGTTTATGGTCAAAACCACCTCTTTTCAGAATTAGCTTGGTTTTTTAGTAAAGCCGCTTTCCTTACATTTGGTGGAGCCTATGCAGTATTACCATACGTCTTTCAAGCAACTGTAGAAAACTTTCATTGGCTTAGCACTGCCCAAATGATGGATGGCTTAGCTCTTGGAGAAACAACTCCAGGACCACTAATTATTGTTGTAACCTATGTGGGATTTGTGGCTTCTTATTTCAATACATTGGTTCTTAATTCGCCGATTTTCACTGGAATAATCGGTGCAATAGTCGTCAGTTGGTTTACTTTTTTACCGTCATTTTGTTTTATTTTCTTAGGCGGCCCATTTATTGAATCAACTAGAAAAGAATTAAGATTAATCCCAATATTGAATGGTATTACTTGCGCAGTAGTAGGCGTGATTGCAAACCTAGCTTTATTTTTTGCAGTTCATACATTGTTTCCTGATCAAATTAGCATCAGCTCGGTTAACCAACATTTTATTTTTGCATTGACGCTCATGGTATTAGCATCAATTGCGCTTTTAAAATATGGTCAAAGTATCATTCGGGTTTTAATAGTGTGCGCAATTATTGGCTTGATCGGCAATTATCTTAATTTAAATTATTTTTAAGATCCCAAGCCTGTTTTTGCAACCTCAATCGACATTTCTTTAGGTATCGAAACTCCATTTTTTACAGCTAAAATTTCAGCCATAATACTGACCGCAATTTCAGATGGAGTTTTACTTCCAATAAATATTCCAATCGGCCCTTTTAATTTTTCCAAAGATTTTTCTGTATGACCAAAGTGCTCAATCATACGAGCTTTTCTGGAAGCATTATTCCGCCTAGACCCTATCGCTCCAACATAAAATGCTTCAGATTCCAATGCTTCTAGAAGAGCCAAATCATCTAATTTAGGATCGTGAGTAAGTGCAACAACACAAGTTCTTGAATCTGGTTTTAACTTTAAAACCATATCATCCGGAGACCCATGATCAATACTAACCCCGTCAACAGACCAACTACTTCTATATTCGTCACGAGGGTCACAAACAGTGACAGAAAAACCATTGAAAAGAGCCATCGTCGCCAAATATTCACTCATTTGACCAGCACCAATAATTAACATCCTATACTCTGGACCAAATGTATTAATCAAGAACACATCATTAATCATTAATTCAGCAGGATGATCAGAAGGGGTTAAAACCACCTTACCAGTTGTTAATTCAACTTGCCTTGCTACCAACTGACCCTTACCTAATAAATCGATTAATTCTTTTAAGCTTGAAGCGTCAGGGTTATATTCAAGTAATAACTCTAATGTGCCACCGCAAGGTAAACCAAAGCGATGTGCCTCATCAGCGGTAATTCCATATTGCATGTTTCTTGGCGCTTGATCCTTAAGGGCATCTTTTTCTAAATGTTGGCGAATTAAATCATCTTCAATACACCCACCAGAAACACTCCCAACAACTTTACTATCTTCACATAAAGCCATAATAGAACCAATGGGTCTTGGAGATGAACCCCAAGTCCTTATGACCGTAACTAATAATGCTTTTTTACCAGCTTGGCGCCAACTTAATAATTGTCTTAATACCGTAATGTCAATATTTTCCATATGAGGGTTTACTCCTTCTGCATCTTAGGTAACTCAATCACTTTACCAGTTTTCTTCTGAAAATCATTTATGTCCTCTTGGGTATCAATGTCAAAAATAAAATGATCATTAGAACTAACCCATTTGGTAACTTCGTTGGGATGTAAATCCATATACATACGTACCGTCATGTCTGAACCAGATTCAATAATTTCTTTTAGAGCTTTACCAGACATAAGGACTGGATTGCCTCTTTTACCATCGACAAAAGGCACTAAAAATTTGGTTGAATTAGCAACTTTAAAGTTCTCAATCAGCTGACGTATATCCGCACTATCTAAGTAGGGTTGATCACCGAGCATCATTAATATGACATCGAGATTTTTATTGGATTCATATAAAGCTTCCAATCCTAATCTGACAGACTGCCCCTGCCCCAACTCAGGTTGCGAGTTATGTACCCATTGAACCCCATCAATTGCACAATGCTCACGGATCATCTTTTCATAAAATCCAGTTACCGCAATGATTGGAGTTGTAACAAAAGAATTTAATGAATCAATGTGTCTTTCAAGTAAGGATTTGTTGTCAATTTGCATGAGGCATTTAGGTAAATTACCTAAACGACTTCCCTGACCAGCAAGCAACATAATAGCCCCTATTTGAATAGGTCTCTCCCTTAAAATTTTTTGTGCCATCTTTATCTGTGGATTGGAATATACCGGCATGATATGAATCCCTTCGGGATCAAGGGATATAAAAATATCATCCCCCTCCTTCAAGTGCAATTCCTTTACTTCTCTGGCTGATATTTCTAAATGCATCGCTTCCTTAAAGGGCAAATCAAGGATTAAGGAAACTGTACTAATATCTCCAAGCTGCAAAATTCTCTCAACTTTTCCAGAAAAGCTATTGATGGCTACTTGTTTAGTTCTTGAGAGTTGAATATGTTCAGCAGATACGACCCAACGCACTTCAGTCTGATCAGGCAATCGACCTTTATCCATAATTTCTAAAAAGAAGGAATGTACGCCACGTCCCCACTGTAATTTGGCTGTCGACTTTTCTTGAATATTTTCTTCCTCTTTTCTTTTGAAAAAAGTACCAGAGTAGATATCCATTAATCCAACTAATTGAGCAACTCGCTCATTACGAGGGCTAGAAAATATATGTCTTGGACTAGCTTGCTGAAGAGTTTTACCCTGATCCAAAATACACATCTGATCACTCAGCATGCTTGCCTCACGCAAATCGTGTGTAACCATCACAATTGGAATCTTTATTCTCTGTCTTAACTTAATAAGCTCTTCGTACAGAATTTTTCTAGTGGGATGATCTACAGCAGAAAATGCTTCGTCAAGTAAAAGAATATCGGGTTGTCTAGCGAATGCTCTAGCTAAAGCCACTCGTTGACGCTGCCCACCTGAGAGCTCATGAGGGAATCTTTTTTGTAAGTCACTCAACCCCATATCTCTGATTAAGTCATGAACGTAATTGATTGGAGTCCCAGCCGGTAATGCTAAGCGAATATTCTCAAACGCAGATAAATGCGGAAATAACGCATAGTTCTGAAAAACTAAACCAACAGATCTTTTATTTGCAGGAATATTGATATTTTTAGATGAATCAAGCCAATACTTATCACCTATTTGAATGATCCCTTGATGAATAGGTAAAAGACCCGCAATAGCTCTTAAGGCACTCGTTTTTCCACTTCCAGAAGGGCCCACCAATGCCAAAAGCTCTCCTTCTCGACACTCAAATGCCAATTCAAGCTTAACAGGGTTAGAGGACTCTAATTGAACCTTTAACATCTATTTTTGCCCAGTCTGTGATGAATGATGACTTGCAAAGAAAGACTGACTTAACAGAAGTGCCACAAATGAAATAATCAAAAGCACGAGCGCCATATTGCCAGCTTGATCTAACTGAAGAGTCTGCAATTGATCATAAATAGAAATAGAAACCGTTCTGGTACTTCCTGGAATATTTCCGCCCACCATCAGTACAACACCAAACTCTCCAAGGGTATGGGTGAAAGTCATAATCAAAGCTGTCATTATTCCCTTAGATGCTAATGGGAGCTCTATCTTCCAAAAAGCTCTCCAAGGATTAAGGCCACATGTCTTATATGCGTCTTTTAAATCTTGTGGAATGGATTCGAAAGCTCTTCGGATAGGCAACCAAGCAAAAGGAATATTAAATATAAGACTAGCTAATAAAATTCCAGAAAATGAAAATACGAAAGAAATATTTAATTTATCTTGTAAAAAGCTACCAAGCCAACTTCCTTTACCTAAACCTACTAAAAGATAATACCCAAGCACTGTTGGAGGCAGTATGAGTGGCAGTGTAAAAATCGTTTCTAAAATTCGATTCGTTAAAACTGATCTTTTTTGCATCCAAAAAGTAATCAAGATACCCAAAGGAATTAACAAAATAATTGTTAACAATCCTAACTTAAGTGAAAGAAAAAGTGCTTGAAAGTCCATATCTATATGCTATTCATAGCCAAATTGTCGCCAAGTGTTTCTAGAAGGTGCACTCTGCAAAAATTGATAGAACCCCATGGCTTGAGAATTTGCATTTTTCAAAAACACCATTTTTTGCAAGATGGGTTGATGAAGGTATTCTTCAATAACTAAGTAGGAATTTCCTGGAATATTAGAGGATGTTTTTACCATTGATAAAGGTACTAAACCGACCTGTGCCGCATCAGATTGAATAAATAACATGGTCTGTCCCACATCCCCTCCATAGACTAGAAGGGGTTGAACTACCCCCATCACATCAAGTTTCTCTAAAACTTGTTTGGCTGCTAAGCCATAAGGAGCCAAGGCAGGATTGGCAATAGCGAATTTTGATATACGCCCATCCAGGGCAGCTTTTTTTATTTCAGCCCACTGAGGCTTCATTTTGGATACTGAATTTGAAGACACCAGAAGTGCTAATCTCCCACGAGCATAGACCACGCCTGGCTGAAGTGATAAGTTTTGAGATACCAAACGATCTACAAAATCCTCATTAGCTGATAAAAAAATATCAAATTTTGCACCCTGTGTTATTTGTTGATAAAGCTGACCTGAGGAACCGTATACAACTCTTATATTTTGGCCAGTGCTTTTTGTATATTGATTAATCAATTGATTCAATACACCATGTAAATTTGCAGCTGCTGCAATCGAAATCTCAGGCTGAACTTGTGCATGCGTAAAAGTACTCAGCGTAAAAAAAACACCAATAAATAATCTAACTAGGCTTAGTCGCACAATACAGTATTTTTGCAATGGATTTAGACCAAACATATCGCCTCTGATATCAATGACTGATTATAAATAAAAAGCCCGCCGTAGCGAGCTTTTTAGGGGCATCAAGGAATTACTTGTTTGGTTGTGGAGTAATACGAAGATATGGTTTTGGTGATGTAACACCTTTTGGATATTTCGCTTTGATTACTTCAGGGTCTTGAACTGTCATAGGAATAATAACGTCATCGCCATCTTTCCAGTTACCAGGTGTTGCAACTGTATAAGCATCCGTTAATTGCAATGCATCAACCACACGTAAAACTTCATCAAAATTACGTCCAGTACTCATTGGATATGTAATCATTAAACGAACTACTTTTTTCGGATCAATAACAAATAATGAACGAACTGTTGCAGTTGCTGACTGATTTGGGTGAATCATGTCATATAAACCTGAAACTTTTTTATCAGCATCCGCAATAATTGGGAAACCAACTACAGTCTTTTGAGTTTCTTCAATGTCTTTGATCCAATTAATGTGCTGATCAGCTGGATCAACAGATAACGCAATAGCTTTAACGTTGCGCTTATCGAACTCAGGCTTCAACTTAGCTGTTAAACCTAATTCTGTTGTGCAAACTGGAGTAAAGTCAGCTGGGTGTGAAAATAAAATAACCCATGAATCACCTGCCCATTCATGAAACTTGATCTTACCAATTGAAGAATCTTGTTCGAAATCTGGTGCTTGATCACCTAATCTAATAGTCATAATGTTGTCCTTTTTTAAATTAATTTGTTTGAATAGCTATTATCCACATTCTAAGTTATTTTTTAACTATATTAACTAAAGTGTCACCTTTAAGCCAAGCTTCCACAGCCATTAAAGCACCTTGTGAAAGCCTTTTATAAACAGGCTCAGACACGAATCCCAAATGAGGAGTCATTAGTATATTACTAAGTTGTCTAAATGGATGATCCATAGGAAGAGGCTCATCATCATAAACATCCAATGCAGCCATACCTGGCTGACCATTTTTTAACGCAAGCACTAAGTCTTGCGTATTAATAAGAGTTGATCTTGAAGTATTTACTAACAATGAATCTTTTCTCATTAATGACAAAGTATTGGCATTAATAATCCCTCTTGTGGTTTCTCCAGGCACAAGATGTAAAGTAACAACTTTAGAAGTACTTAAAAGCTCTTCCTTTGAAACAGCCGTAACACCATGTTGAGCAGCTCTTTCAGGAGTCATATTGGGACTCCAGGTGAGAACATCCATTCCAAATGCCACCCCTACTTTTGCAACCTTAGCGCCAATATTACCAAGACCTAACACCCCAAGTCTCTCTCCGATCAAAGCCGGTAATACTGAATGATTATTTCTCCACTTACCCTGCGTAATTAAATCGCTTTGTTCACCAACTCGCTTATATGCAGCAAGAATTAAAGCCCATGTTAGCTCAACTGTAGTCTCTTTAGATGGGCCAAACTCAGTAAAACTAATAGGAATATTCTTTTGCTCTAAAACATCATAGTCAACCAGTAAATTACGGCTACCAGTAAACACCACATACTTTAAGTTGGGTAATTGATCAATTAAAGGCTTTCTTAGGGGAGTTCTATCTCTATTCATTACAAGAACATCTGCAGGCTTTAATGCCTTTAATAAGTCATCACCTAATAAGCGGTCTGAGTAAATATCAATCGTGGCTTTTTCTTGAACAACTGAACTATTTTTTAAAATGCTAAGCGCATTTTCAAAATCATCTATGACAACTATATGCATACTATTTTCCTAGTTAAATTAACTCTTGATTTGTTTATTCGAGAGGAATAAAAATTTCATTTTTTCTGTTTGGTGGCAATCTACTCTCTAAAGCAATTTGATGGATTTTTTCCATCATACTTGACGATATACCTTCTGGATGTCGATAAACCTCCATCCAAGTTTCAAATCCATCATTTGAAACTTCTGGTCTTTGGAGTAGCTCAATACTTAAATTTGCATCAAACCCTATTAAATTCTCTTTAAACTTTGACAACAATGCAATAGTTTGAGCATGTTGACTTTGCTGTACTTTGTAATAGACAAATAAGGTGGCTAGTTTCATCTGATTTCTTTAGTTTAGAGTTTTTCCATGTTTAACTGCGATACCAACTTTTTCCATTTTGCAATTTCATTAGCTAACAAAGATTTAAACTCCTCTGAAGTTCCACCTTTAGGATCAATTCCAACACTTTGAAATTTAGCTTTAACCTCAGGATCTTTGAGTGCGAGATTTATTTCCTTATTCAATCGATCAACTATTGCTCTCGGAGTTTTAGCAGGCACTGCCATACCATTCCAAGCAACTACATCATACCCCTTCACCCCACTCTCCGAGAGAGTTGGAACATTAGGTAATGAGTCACTTCTCCTACTACTAGAAACAGCCAAAGCTCTCAAGTCACCACTTTTGATCATGGGAATCGCAGGAGAAATAATTTCAAATGCAACTGATATGTCTTTTGACTTTAATGCCATAAATAGATTAGAAGTTGCCTTATATGGGACCAGTTCAACTTGTAAGCCCGTCATACTCTTAAAAAGTGCTGCTGACATGTGCTGCCCACTTCCAACACTTACAGACCCAACATTGTATTTTTCAGGATTGGCTTTTGCTTTAGCTATAAAGTCACTCACACTTTGAATATCTGAATTTTTATCTACTAACATGAGTACATCAAAAGCACCCATGATAGAAATAGGTTCAAAGTCTTTCTGAATGTCATAGGGTAGCTTTTTAAATATGGCCTCACTTACAGCGTTACCGTAATTTAAATGCAATATTGTGTATCCATCCGGGTCAGCTGTTGCTACCGCTTGAGCTGCAACAATTCCGCCAGCACTCGGACGATTATCAACAACAATTTGTTGCCCCATTGAATCAGACATTTTTTGCGCTATTAAACGTGCTGTTATGTCAGCCACGCCCCCAGGTGCATATCCAAGAACTAAACGAATGGGTTTGTTTGGATAAACATCCGCTGCAGTTGCAGAATTTAAATGAAAAGAAAAAATGAAAACAAGAAACAAAAATCTAGATAAGTTTTTATATTGAATCATTCATATTCTCCTATTGCTTGCCAATACCAGGCCATGGTTTTGTGAGATTAGTATCAATATCAAACAAATCTAGGCAACGACCAACTGTATGATTGACCATTTCATCAAGAGATGTAGGCTGTGCATAAAAAGCTGGAACAGGTGGCATCACAATGGCGCCGTTTTCTGTAGCTTGCAGCATTGTTTTAAGATGACCTGCATGAAGTGGTGTCTCTCTAACCATTAAAACTAGTCGGCGACGCTCTTTTAATACAACATCAGCAGCTCTAGATAGTAGACTTGTAGTACCTCCCCAAGCAATCTCTGATAAGGAACGAATTGAGCAAGGAGCCACAACCATACCCATGGTCTTATATGAACCGGAGGCTATAGTGGCACCTATATTTTTGATGTGGTGCACTTCAGTTGCAAGTGCCTCCACATCTTTAACAGTCATATCAGATTCTGAAGATAAAGTTAGTCTTGCAGATTCTGACATCACCAAATGCGTCTCAATGGGAGAATCTTCTAAAGCTTGTAATATTCTGATTCCGTAAATAATCCCTGATGCACCACTAATTCCGACAATTAAACGCTGAGGTGTGCTCATTAATCTAACCTACTTTCAAATATTATCTGGTCTAAATTTTGTTTCTGCCGTTACATCATTTCTAATTTGAGTCTTGCTGATCTTGCCGTTCTCTAAATAATCGCCATCAACGGCTCTTTTAGCAGCAATATCCCAAACAGTCGACCAATCACCCAAAGAATAACCAAACCAAGGTGGCTGTGGTCTCAAATGCGGTAAACCCATAGATTCCCAAATTTTTCTTGCTTTTACCATGTACTCTTCTTTGGGTAATGCTAATGGAGGCATAGGGCTTTTCATCGTTGCATCCATGAGTAATGTCGAATCTTCCTCACCATCATTCTCTCTCTTAGGACCATGCCCTTGTCCACGGTGGTCTAAAGTTTGAACATCATTCACAGGATTCATTCGGTAAGCCATTGCCCACAAAAGCGCGTCAGCATTATCAGGATCAATATCTTCATTAACAGCAATACAAATCTTGCCACAATCGCCTTTGAAAAAAGCCGCCCCGTAAAGAGCTCGCCAGATTTCTGTCTTAGAAACACCCTCTGCAAAAGTGATGATCGTTACTCTTAATAAACCAGTCAAAGGCTCATGAAGTGATACTTTTTTTACACCTTTAATATTTAAAACTTTATTTAAATAATTAAAAAATAAAGGCTCATAAGCAACACGCTTAATAACACTGGATTCACTTGGGGCTACCTGACTAATATAAGATGGAATTACAGGCTTAAAACGATGCGTTATAGCTGTAACAGTCATGGGTAAATTAAATTCTTCTAAGGCAACGTGACCATGCGACTCACCGAAAGGAGCTTCAGGCTCTAACCACTCTAAGTCAATCAATCCCTCAATAACAATTTCTGCTTGAGCTGGGACTTTAAGATCTAGCGTATGCGCCTTCGCAATTTGAATTGGAGCACCGGCTAGACCACCTGCAACATCAAACTCATCAACACCAATAGGTAATTTTTGCGGCCCCATGAAGGCCACATAGGGAGGGCAACCTAAAACAATCGCACAAGGCATTGTCTTGTGACCCGCTTTTTTCCACGCCAAATAATGTAAGTATCCTCCAGCACCACCCACACGTGTAGCCATTCTCACAACTAATCTATCAGGAGCCTTTAATTGGCATCGATAGGTACCCATATTTTGCACACCAGTTAGAGGATCTTTTGTGATCACATTCGTCGCTGTTAAGGTTGGAGCACTATCAAATCCAGGTGTTGATATTGGAATAGACAACATATCTAAGCCCTTACCCTCACCCTGCAAATCATCCCCTTGCAAAATAACTTCTTGGCAAACAGGGTTTTCTACCTGAACTGGGGGAATAGGATTTTGAATTGCTCTTTCCCACTTATCTTGAATCTCTTCTACAGGACACCCCATGCCTACACCGTAAATTGCACGATTTGCGGCTAATCCACCAACTAAAACAGGAATATCATATTTTCTGCCTTTGGCATTAACGATATTTGTAAATAAAAATGCTTTTCTATCTGCTTCAGCAAGGCCACCTACAAACTGCCAGCGCACCAATGGATGCATCTCAGAATCTTTATCTATTTCTTGGGTAACTTCTTGTAAAAGCCCCTTCTCTCTTAACTCATCAATGTGTTGATGTAAGTCGTTATATGGCTTATTCATTGTCATATCTCTTTAAAGTGTTCGCAAAATCATATCATCAACTTTTAGAAAAAATCTCATACTCTAAAAATTCATATTTTTACAAAGAAGATCAATAGATTTTTCAGTATCCCGACCCTCTTGTGCCAACCATTGTGAAAATTTCTCCACAACAGGATTTTGAGGTATTTGCAAAGGCGAATTTAAGTAATAACGCCTATTTCTTGCACCTAATAACCCAAATGGCAAAACCAGTTTTCCAGCTATAACTTCGTCTGCAACCAGAAATAATGGCACCAATACGATACCTAAACCCTCTGCAGCTGCCTGCAAGGCAAAATACATTTGCTCAAATTGCAATTGATTTGCAGGTTTTACATGTGAAAATCGTATATCTTGTAACCAATCCTTCCAGGCATAAGGCTCAGTGTCATAACTAATTAAAGTTTGTTTTGCTAAATCTTGTATTTTTTCAAGATTCCCCTTTTCTATCAAATCAGGATGACAAACTGGAACAATGGTTTCCGTCATGAAGGGAATCGAGACATGATTTTGCATTGCAGAAGTAGCGCCTCTGATCGCTAGATCATATTCCCCAGAACTAAAGTCAACCAACTCTATGGAGGTAGTTAATTTAATCTCAATTTGGTCGATTTTTTTCTGAAAACTTGAGATTCTAGGTATTAACCAGCGTAGCGTAAATGTTGGTGGTGCACTAATCTTGAGGACGTTCGCATTTAAACGGTCTACTATTTGGGAGGCACTAACAGCTATACGATCCAGAGCAGGCGTTAAAGAAGCCAAGAAATCCTTGCCAGAAGGGGTCAATGTAACTTGCGTTTTAGAGCGGTTGAATAATTCCAAACCCAACCATGCCTCTAATATGGCAACTTGTTTACTAACCGCACCATGAGTCACTTGTAACTCTTGGGCAGCTTTAGTAAAACTCACATTCCTTGCAGCTGCTTCAAAAGCTCTGATGGCGTTTAATGGTGGTAATTTTCTCATTTAAAGTAGAAATGTAAGATAAGTAAAAAAAATTCATGTGAGTTTTTTTAACATGATTTAAGGAATAATATAGATGTTTTGGGAATCATAAAAGAACTTTTTTAATAATGGATAGAACTTCATGAAAGCTGCACCATTTAATTACCACCTTGCTCAGGATTTGGCGCATGCAAAAGAGCTTCTCCACGAATTTGGTGATGACGTCAAAATAATTGCAGGTGGTCAAAGCCTTGTTCCAATGATGGCTATGCGGCTTGCTAAACCAGCAAACCTTATTGATATAGCTCGATTACCTGAATTACAGAATATTCAAATAACCGAAGACAAAGTGACTATTGGCGCTGGAGTAAAACAATCTGCGCTAGAAAAACACTTAGCAAGTCAAAAAGCTCCCCTCCTCCAAGCTGTAATTCCCTGGATAGGTCACCAACAAACACGTAACAGAGGAACAGTCGGTGGAAGTTTGGCGCACGCTGACCCTTCTGCAGAGTTGCCACTCATTGCACTGATTCTTAAAGCAAGCATCCATTGTGAAAGCAAACAAGACGGTTCACGTAAGATTTCAGCAGAAGATTTTTTCCAAGGTCCAATGTGGACATCCCTTCAAGCTAATGAATGCCTTACGCAAATAGATTGGCCTTTATGGTCAGGCGCTTTTATCGGCTATGACTTTGAAGAAACCGCAATCAGACAAGGCGATTTTGCAATGGCATCTGCCGCATCACAAATACAAGTTGATCATGACGGGAAAGTTCTCAAATGGAATTGTGGTGTTGGTGGTATGGGCGGTACACCATACCAATTTGATCAACTCACAAATCAATTTCTTGGTCAAAAACTCTCCAAAGAAAAAATTAATGAATTCTCGTCACAAGCCATAGCACTTACTGACCCGACAAGCGATCTGCATGCAAGCTCATCCTACAGAAAACATCTAGCAAAAGCCTTGCTTTCTAGAACAATTGAAAAATCTCTCTTGATGGCTCAATCCAATACTCAACCAAACCGTTAGAGTCCAAAATATGAAAAATATTCCAATTGAATTAAGTATTAACGGTCAAAAAGTTTCAGCCACAGTAGAGGCTAGAACAAGTCTTGTGGATTTTATTCGTGATACTTTACGACTAACTGGCACCCATGTAGGATGCGAACATGGCATCTGCGGCGCCTGTACTATTTTATTAAATGGCGATCCAGTTAGATCTTGTTGTATGTTCGCAGTTCAAGCAAATGCTTGTGAAATTACTACCGTTGAGGGTCTTGCCCCTGAGCGTGGCCAACTTTCTAAAATACAAGATGCTTTTTGCGAAAAGCATGGTCTCCAATGTGGCTTTTGCACCCCTGGCATGCTGATAACATGTCAAGCACTCATCAATAAAAATCCGCATCCTAGTGAATCTGAAATTCGTGAAGCAATCAGTGGTAATTTATGTCGCTGCACAGGCTACCAACAAATTGTTGATGCTGTTGTTTATGCTACTAAGGAGGCTTAATGGATAAGAAGAATCCTTACCAGCAATTTAATTTCATTGGTAAACACCGCAGAGCTGTTGAACATCGTCGCTTTGTTGTTGGAAAAGGTAACTATGCTGGCGACGTACTTTTACCTGGTACTCTGCACATAGCAATTGTTGCGAGCCCTTATGCAAGTGCCAAAATTTTAAAAATCGATGCATCTGAAGCAATGTCCCTTCCTGGAGTGCAAGCTGTCATTACCGGTGAAGAATTAAATTCTGCAGTTTTGCCAGTTCTTCCGGGGGTAGACGCACCTGCGGTAAAACGCTTTCCTTTGGCAGACAAAATCACACGCTATTCTGGTGAATGGGTCTGCGTTGTTGTTGCAACTTCTCGAGCAATCGCCGAAGACGCCGCTGAATTAGTGCAAATCGACTATGAAGAAATGCCTTGTGTATTAGACCCAGAGATTGCAATTAAGAACGATAGTCATCAAGTCCACTCAGATGCTGGTACAAATCTTATTTTTAATCGTCAATTTGTTTGGGGTCCAGTTGATGAAGACTTTAGTAAATGTGACCATCAATTAAGCTACCGCGTAAAGTGGGCAAGAAGTTCAACCGTTCCTATCGAAACCTTTGCCCTAACTTGTAACTGGTCTGATGCAACCGGTATTTTAGATATTTGGGCATCTGTTCAAATGCCAAAATATCCTGAACAAATTGCGAATGCACTTCAACTTCCCTCGAATGCAGTTAGAGTTCATTACGATATCGATGTAGGTGGAAGCTATGGCGTCAAAAGAGGCCTTAAACACGCAATACTCCTCGGATATATTGCTAAAAAATTAGGTAAACCCGTTCGCTTCATAGAAGACCGTTTGGAAAATATGCGTGGAGGAGACATGCAAGGACCAGACAGATTATTTGAGGTAACTCTGGGCTTCATGAAGGATGGTGAAATCACTTGCATGAAAATGCGTGCGCTTGAGGATATCGGAGCTTATGCAGGTCGCTCACCTTTGCAACTAGGTAAACCAGTGGGAGCAATCTGTGGACCCTATCGTATCAAGAGTGTCGCCTATCTTGCTCAAGCAGTTTTAACAAACAAAACCCCTCAAGAAGCCGTTAGAGGATTTGGACAATCTCCAACAAATTATGCTTTAGAGACCGGAGTAGATAAAGTTGCTCGGTTTTTAAAAATAGATCCTATCCAATTGCGTAAACGCAATTTAATTAAACATGATGAATTTCCATATTTAATCCCAAGCGGCACAAGATATGACTCTGGAGATTATGAAGTTGTTCTCGATAAAGCTTTAAAAGAAGCAAATCTTGAAAAACTTATCCTAGAAAGAGATAAACTTCGTGCAAAGGGCCTGCTCGCCGGAATTGGTGTTTCAACATGTTTGGAGCCCTCAGGCGGTAACTCCTCTTTCGAACCACTTTTTAACCCAAAAAATGAGACGACAACTTGGATGGAATCCTGTGTCGTCAAAATTGATCTTGGTGGTCAAGTAACCGCGCTTATGGCAACGTCAACATCAGGCCAAGCTCATGAAACTTTAGTTTCTACAGTGATAGGTGAAGTTTTACTTCAAGAACCGGATACCATTCGCGTTCTTCATGCGGACTCATTAAATGCCCTTCCTTCAAACAGTCCTGTTGGTAGCAGAATGGCCATTATGCTTGGCGGCGCAGCTGCAGGAGCAGCGAAGAAACTTAAAAATAAACTCTTGATTATTGCCGCATCTCAATTAAATGTTGATCCTGCAAACTTGGTATTTTCAGGTCGCGATGTGCATGTGGCTCAGTCGCCTGATTTAAAAATTAGTTGGGCTGAATTAGTCGCTATCGCTCACCGAAAATTTCATCTTCTCCCAAAAGAAATGGAACCTGGACTCCAAGAAAAATTTGTATGGGAAGTGCCAACAGGTGGAGATTTGCCTGATGAACATGGTCGAGTACAAATGTACCCCTGTCATTCTTTTGAATCACATGTAGTATTGGTGAGTATTGATCCTGACACATGTAAAGCGAAGATAAATCGTTACGTTTGCGGTCATGATTGCGGAGTCATGATTAGCCCTGATGTTGTTCATGGAATGACTTACGGAGGAATCGCACACGGTATCGGTGCAGCTCTCATGGAGAAATTTGCCTATTCTGAAGAAGGCCAATTTTTATCAGGTACTTTCATGGACTACCTCTTACCAAGCTCCTCAGAAGTTCCTGCAATATCTATAGTAGATCACTGCACTCCTTCACCACTTACTGAATTTGGTCAAAAAGGTTCAGGTGAAGCAGGATATTTAGGTAGCCCAGCTGCAATTGCAAATGCAATTAATGATGCTTTAGCTACAATAAACACCTCAATAGATTATTTACCAATGACACCAAATGCAATTTGGAATGCAATTCAAAAAGCCAACTCACTAACGGAGCAATCATGACGCAAGAAGTAATTATTCAACAAGACGGTCGCCTTTTAAGATTAACTTTTAATCGTCCTTTAGATAATGCAGTAAGCGATGCCATGGCATTAGCTGTTAGTAAAGCATTAGACTCAGCTCACCTTGAATCAGATGCAGTTCTCATTAGTAGTATTGGCCCTAACTTTTGTACCGGTAGAAAACGTAATGCTGATGCACCACCTCCATCACCAGAAGCCTACGAAAGACGTGCAGAATATGATTCAATTTTTGGCTGCTATAAAGCAATTCGTGACTGTAAAGTTCCTGTAATCGTTGCAGTAGAAGGTAGAGTCATGGGATTCGGAGCAGCGATTACTGCGTTAGCAGACGTGTCTTTCTCAAGCGATAAAGCAACTTTTAATATTCCAGAAATTGAGCATAACGTTATGCCCACCATGGTTATGTCTGCACTTTACGATCGCATTAACAGAAATGCTGTCTTATACATGGCCTATAGCGCAGAATTTATCGATGCGCATGAAGCAAATAGACTTGGCTTCACAAGCAAAGTTTGTCCTGCAACTGAACTAAGCCAGCATGTTGAAAGTTTCATCACAACTTTATTATCTAGACCACGTCCGGCAATTTTAGGCTTAAAAGAATATACGCATCATGCAGCTAGAATGGATGAAGCTGGAGCTATCGATTATGCTAGAAGCTTGCACTCAATCGTTAACACTTCTGCAGCAATGAAGAAAAAAGCACACTAAATTAATACCTTTAAAAGCGAGAATAGTTATGGAAATTTTAGGATCACAAGTTATTCCAGCCAGTCAACAAGCAGTTTGGGACGCGCTTAATAGCCCTGAAGTATTAAAAAAATGCCTTCCAGGTTGTGAGTCTGTTGAACTCGTAAGTCCGAATCTTTTCAAGGTAGTTATTACTGCCGCTATTGGACCACTTAAGGCTAAATTTAATGGCACACTAAACGTAACCGAAGCTGTTCCTCCTCAATCATGCGTTCTCATTTTTGAAGGCCAGGGTGGAGCAGTTGGTTTTGGTAAAGGCTCTTCATCAGTAAGCTTAAGTGCTGTTGAGGGTGGTACAGAACTGAAATACTCTGCACAAGCGCACGTTGGTGGCAAACTTGCACAAATTGGTTCTCGCTTAATTGATAGTGTTGCAAAAAAGATGTCTGATGATTTTTTTAAAGCTTTTAACAAAGAAATCAGTGATCAATCTACTCCGTCTCCTGCAGAAACTACAACAGAAGCTACTGCTCCATCTCCATCTACACCTATTACAGTTGCTACAGCCGCTGTTAATAGTACTGTTGCCGCAAAAACTACAGACTCAGCGTCTGATGGAAAAGTTCCAGCTTCTTGGTTAATTATTGCAGCAGGTGTGGGTGCAGCAATTGTCATCATCGCTGAACTCATCCTAAAATAAATTGTTACGAAAATGAATCCAGCATCACGCCGACAATTTTTGATTGGAATGGGAGCAATTGCTGCCACTCCACAAATCTTTGCACAAAGTTCATCTAATAAAGTTGTTAAGATTATTGTTGGATTTCCTGCTGGACAAGCTACCGACCAAGTAGCAAGACTTCTGAGTGAAAAGTTGCAGCAATACACTAACGATAATTACATTGTTGAAAACAGACCAGGTCAAGGTGGAAGTATCGCACTCGGTCAATTAGCCCATTCAAATAACAATGGTAGCGTTATGATGCTGGCGCATATGTCTGCAATTGCTACAAATCCCCATATTTATAAAAGTATTAACTATGATTCCCAAAAGGATTTTAATGCTGTGGGATTAGTTGGAGATTTGCCTTTTGTTCTAGCAGTCAACCCTACTTTGCTAGTCAAAAACCTTAAAGAACTTGTTGAGTACTCAAAGTCGTCAAATGCGCAACTGAGTAACTCCTCCTCAGGTATCGGTACCGTTTCTCATCTCGCTTTGGAAGAATTCAAAAGACGTGCTGGCATACAGGCCCTCCATGTTCCATATAGCGGAAGTGTAGCCGGCTTAACTGACGTTATTGCGGGTAACCTAACAATGGCTTTAGAAACAGCATCTGCAGTAAGACCCCATGTTGAATCCGGCAAACTTAGAGTGATAGCTGTTGGTAGCTCCAAAAGATTAGGTGGAGTTTATAAAGATACACCTACTTTTATAGAACAAGGTTATAAAGATTTCACAGCTGCTACTTGGATCATGTTTATTTACCCACACGGCACTCCAAAATCTGAAATTAACTCTTTATACAGCGCTCTGACAAAGGTAATGTCAAACCCAGAAGTAGAACAGAAACTAGTTTCACTGGGATGCATTCCAAGAACAAGTTCAAGCGTAGACGAGGCGAACCAATACCTGCAAAAAGAATATATAAATTGGGGTGAAATCGTCGCTAGAAACAACGTTTCAAAAGTCTAAATAGTTCTTTTCTCTAGGGAAGTACCTTAGGGTCATTTTTTGCAAATTGAGTTATATTATGCAATAAGAAATATAACGATTAAAGGAGCAAAAATGACCATCCAACTTCAGGTCAATGGAAAATCTCAGGAAGTAAATGTTACCCCTGATACCCCACTGCTATATGCACTTCGTGGAGACTGCAATATCAATTCAGCTAAATATGGCTGTGGAGCTGGACAATGCGGTGCATGCACCGTAATCGTTAACGGCAACCCTATCCGTTCATGCATCACCCCAGTCAGTTCAATCAAAGGTGAAGTTATTACTCTTGAGAACTTTGAAAATGATCCTGTATTAAAAGCTCTAAATAAAGCTTTCATAGCAGAACAAGCGGCTCAATGTGGCTACTGCATCGCCGGCATGATGATGAGCGCTAAAGGCTTATTAGATAAGACAAAAAATCCTACTGATGCACAAATTAAAACTGCCCTAAATGGTAATTTGTGTCGTTGTGGAACCCACACCAGAATCCTCAAAGCAATTAAGTCAGCTGCAAAGGAGTTAGCATGAACGCACCTTTTAAAAACTCTCGTCGTGCATTTTTACTAAAAAGTACTGGTTTAGTGATCGGCTTCACATTTGGTAGTGAATTAATCGCGGACAATACTGCTCCAGACTTACCAATTGATTTAAAAAATAATCTGAATATTAATAGTTGGCTTTATGTAGATCCAACTGGAAAAATCGATGTTTATTCTGGAAAAGTAGAATTCGGCCAAGGAATCGCAACCGCTCTTCGCCAAATTGTCGCCGATGAAATGGATGTAAAAATTGAACGGGTCAACATATTACCTTGCGTTACAGGAATATCCCCTGACGAAGGCGTAACATCTGGTAGTCAATCGGTTGAATATGGTGGATTAGCTTTACGCTATGCATGTGCTCAGGCAAGAGGTACCCTTGTTGAAAAAGCATCAAAATCACTCAATGTTCCTGTAAGTGATTTAATTGTTAAAGATGGTGAGATCTCAACGAAAAGTGGTGAAACAGTTAGCTATTGGAAATTAACTTCATCTGAACTTCTTCAACAAAAAGCCGATGGTCGCTATAAACCAAAATCTGTAAATGGTTTTCAATACATTGGTAAGCCAATACAACGAATTGATATTCCAGCAAAAGTCTCAGGTGCTGTTGCCTATATTCAAGATATGAAACTGCCAGGAATGCTTCACGCTCGCATCGTTCGTCCACCTGCTCCAAGAGCGAAACTGATTAGCTTTAACGAATCAGCAATTAAATCATTACCTGGTGTCGTCGGAGTTGTGAAAAATGGTAGTTTCCTTGCTGTAGTAGCTACTCGTGAAGAGCAAGCCATCAATGCCTTGAATCTTGCAAAAGCACAATCCAAATGGGAACTCCCCAACGATCTACCCAATACTCAGGCTGAATGGCTTAAAACCATGATCGATTCCCCTAATCTAGATACAGAACATGGTGTCAAAAAAGATCCTTCAAAGCAAGGTAAACGAACCATTGTTGGAGAATTTACAAAACCATTCCTAGCCCATGCAAGTATTGGTCCCTCATGCGCCATAGCTACTCTTAAGGATGGTATTACAACAATATTTAGTCATGCACAAGGTATGTATCCTCTAAAACGAGATATCGTTAAAGCTCTGGAAGTATCTCCTGATAAAGTGGTTTGTATTCATCGTGAGGGCTCTGGGATGTATGGCCAAAGTGGTGCTGATGACGTAGCACTCGATGCAGCACTCGTAGCACAACAATTTCCGAACCAACCCATTCGTGTTCAGTGGATGCGAGATGATGAGTTTAAATGGGAGCCCTACAACAGTGCAATGACTGTAAAAATCCGCGCAAGTCTTGATGAAGATGGAAATATTGCCAATTGGACTCAAGACATCTACAGCAACACCCATAGTACAAGACCAGGTGAAAAAGAAGGCAATAACCTCATCAGTAGTTGGTACTTGGAAAAACCTCAAAAAGGATCTCCTGTAACAAATATTCCACTACCAGCCGGAGGTTCTCATCGTAACGGAATTCCTATTTACAGCTTCCCTAACCAACAAATCAATAACCACTTGGTTAATGAAATGCCAATTCGTGTTTCTGCATTAAGAACGCTAGGGGCATTTGCCAATGTTTTTGCTATCGAATCAATGATGGATGTCCTTGCAAAGCAAGCCAATACAGATCCTATCGAATACCGTTTGCGACATCTCCAAAATCAACGGGGGAAAGATGTCATCAATAAGGTTGCAGAAATGTCAAACTGGAAGCCCAATCCAAAACGAGTGAAAAAAAATGGCAAGTTGTATGGCCGAGGAATGGCTTTTTCTCAATATAAAAACTTACAAGTTTATTGTGCTGTTGTAACCGATATTGAAATAGATGCTTCTGGAAAAATCCGCGTTACAGATATTTGGGCAGCTGCAGAAGCTGGACTCATCATTAATCCTGATGGCTTTAAAAACCAGATCGAAGGTGGATTAATCCAAGCAACTAGTTGGACTCTTTATGAAGAGATCAAATTTAACAAGACTGGTATTCAAACAGCTTCCTGGGCTGATTATCCGATTCTTCGCTTTGAAGACGTTCCAAATGTTCACGTTGAACTAATAAATCGTCCAAATGAAAAATCAATCGGTGTAGGTGAAGGTAATGGGCCAATTGGAGCTGCTATAGCAAATGCTTTAGCAATGGCCACAAATGGAAGAGTCTATGACTTACCACTCACTCCAACAAAAGTTAAAAAATTATTTACCTAATATCAAAGGAATATAAATGATGAATCATCCTACTTTTGAAGAATATACAAAAAAAGCACTTGAGAATGGTTACGATACGGTGGCTGTTAGGGACTGGGAAGCAAACTCTGTGGCTGAACTCCATACCCATGAGTTTGCAGTTCAAGCACTTGTGACTAAAGGTGAAATGTGGCTCACAAGAAATGATGTAACAGAGCATTTTGGAGTGGGTGAATCCTTTACCATGGAGGCGTTAACTCCGCATGCAGAACGATATGGCGCAGAAGGAACGACATATTGGGCAGCTAGAAAATTTCCAAAAATTTAAAAGCTCTTTAAAGTATGAATTGAATGTGCTAAATTGATAGCAATGAATCCCTACTTGATAAAAAGCCCTATGAAAAACTTCAAAAAACTATCTCCCGTTGCTCTTACCCTTCTATTAAGTTGGTCATTTCTTTCCCAAGCAAATGCTGCTGGAACTCTAGAAAAAATAAGTGCTTCCAAAACGATAACAATGGGAGTTCGTGACTCCTCAGGCGCACTTTCCTACACTTTAGGAGATGGTAAATATACAGGCTTTCATGTTGAAATTTGTAAGCGCGTTATTGTTGATTTAGAAAAAAAACTTAAAACGAGTATTAAAACTGATTATCAAGTTGTAACTTCACAAAACAGAATCCCTTTAGTCCAAAACGGAACTGTTGATATCGAGTGTGGTTCAACAACTAATAACGCTACACGTCAAAAAGACGTTTCGTTTGCTGTAACAACGTATGTTGAGGAAGTTCGTATTGCTGTAAAGGCCGACTCCAACATTACTTCTATTGCTCAATTAGCAAATAAGAAAGTTGCTACAACAACTGGAACAACCTCTGTTCAATTACTCCGTAAAAATGAAAGAGCCAACGGCATAAATTTTGAAGAGATTTTCGGTAAAGATCATGCAGACAGTTTTCTCTTATTAGAGTCAGGTCGTGCCGATGCTTTTGTAATGGATGGATCTATCCTTGCAGGCAATATTGCAAACTCAAAAAATCCTAAAGATTTTAAAATTGTTGGCGAAGTTTTAAGTGTTGAGCCCATCGCAATTATGATCAGAAAAGATGATCCTGATTTTAAAAATGCTGTCGATACATCAATCAAAGCAATGATGAAAGACGGCACAATTGCAAAAATGTACAAGCAATGGTTTATGGAGCCAATCCCTCCTAAAGGAAATCGCGTTGGACTTGAGCTCTCTGAAAATACTAAAAATGCTTGGGCAAACCCCAACGATAAACCTGCTGAAGAGTACCTCAAGAAATAATTGTGACTATTGCTATCAATGTCACTTGATTTTCAGATTTTTTGCAAAAGCACCTATGCAGAGGAATTCTCTCCTAGGTGTTTTGGTGAATACTTCCAATTTGGTCACCCTGGAAACGACCCTACTTATTTAGATTGGTTACTAAGAGCTTGGGGCTGGACAGTTTCAGTTTCTTTACTTGCGCTACTTATAGCTCTAGTGATAGGAATCAGTATTGGTACCCTTCGAACCTTATCTCGAGATTCCTTATTCAATAAATTTTGCATACTCATTGCTAATGCATGGGTGGAGCTATTCAGAAACATACCTGTACTAGTTCAAGTTTTTCTTTGGTATCACGTCATTCCTATGATGATCCCAAGTCTCAAAAGTTTTCCTTCATTTTTACTAGTCAGCATTGCTCTTGGTTTTTTTACTTCAGCCCGAATAGCAGAACAAGTTAAAGCTGGTATTTTTTCCTTGCCTAAAGGACAACGATTTGCAGCACAATCATTAGGTATGAACCAAGTGGAAACCTATCGATTTGTTTTACTTCCAATAGCCATGCGAATTGTAATTCCCCCTCTTACCTCTGAATGTATGAATATTGTTAAAAATTCTTCAGTTGCTTTTGCTGTGTCGATTTCTGAGCTAACTCTATTTGCAATGCAAACTCAAGAGGAAACCTCCAAAGGAATCGAAATGTATTTAGCTGTCACAGCACTTTATATTTTGACGGCTTTCTCGATTAATCGAATCATGGCTTTGATTGAAAATAAAACAAGAATTCCAGGTTTTATCTCTGGTAAATCACCATCATGAATCTAGATCTTTCTTTTTACAACTGGGATCTTATTGAAAAATTCATCCTTAAAGGGTTTTTCTTTAGTATTCAACTAACCATCATCGCAACAATGGGCGGAATTGTTTTTGGAACAATATTGGCTCTAATGAGGCGCTCGAAAAATAAAGCACTCAGTTTTATAGCTACCTCTTATGTAAACATCATGCGATCCATACCATTAGTTATGGTCATTTTATGGTTTTTCTTACTGATGCCTTCTATTATCGGTAGGTCTATTGGAGCTGAATTGTCGGCTTACATTACTTTCATTGCTTTTGAAGCAGCCTTTTTTTCTGAAATCATACGAGCTGGCATTAACTCTGTCGCAACTGGACAAAACCAAGCTGCATTCGCCCTCGGTATGAACTATCAGCAATCCATGAGCTTAATTGTTCTTCCGCAAGCTTTTCGGAACATGATTCCAGTGCTCATGACACAAACTATTATTTTGTTTCAAGATACTTCCCTTGTTTATGCTATCGGAGCTTATGATCTCTTAAAAGGTTTTGAAGTGGCCGGAAAAAACTATGGCAGACCAATCGAGAGTTATCTACTTGCGGCAATTGTTTATTTTATTGTGTGTTTCTCTCTTTCAAGTCTTGTAAAAAAGCTTCAACAACGCGTCGCGATTATTCGCTAACAGTAGGAAAATTTCATCATGGCATTCATTGAATTACACAATGTAAGTAAATTTTACGGACAGTTTCAAGTCTTAAATAACTGCTCTGTTAATGTTGAAAAAGGTGAAGTTATCGTAATTTGCGGTCCATCTGGATCTGGAAAATCAACCCTTATTAAAACCATTAATGGCCTAGAACCTATTCAATCCGGTGAAGTGATTGTTGATGGAGTTTCACTACAAAGTCAGACCACGAATTTACCGTTGCTTCGCTCTAAAGTAGGAATGGTGTTTCAGAGTTTTGAGTTATTCCCTCATTTGTCTGTCATGGATAATTTAACTATTGCTCAAATAAAAGTATTAAAACGTTCTAAAAATGAAGCCACTGAGCATGCTGTTAAGTATTTAGAACGAGTTGGTTTACTGAATCAAAAAGATAAATTTCCTGGTCAATTATCCGGCGGACAACAACAACGCGTAGCAATTGCTCGTGCACTTTGTATGGATCCCAAAGTAATGTTATTTGATGAGCCAACCTCTGCACTTGATCCAGAAATGGTTGGTGAGGTTCTTGATGTCATGGTTCAACTCGCCAAAGAGGGAATGACTATGATGTGTGTAACACACGAGATGGGTTTTGCTCAAAAGGTTAGCAATAGGGTTATCTTCATGGATCAAGGTCAAATCATTGAGGATTGCCAAACCCATGAGTTCTTCTCCAACAAGTCAGCAAGACCTCAAAGAGCCCAAGAATTTTTATCGAAAATAATTAATAACTAAATATTCTAATTAGTTTTGTTATTAATTAGGTTTTTCATTTCGTAAATATCAGGTACAACTGAACTGATGTAATTTTAGTACCACGATTAAAGAGAGTATTCATATCTTATCATTGGATCATGATGGGTTGATTGTGGATGATTTTCGGTACTTGAGTTTGTGGTGCTGGTGGTCGATAACCCAAGGCACTGTGAGGCCGAACATGGTTGTAATGCTTGACCCACTCGCCAACGACAACTCTCGCTTCTTTGATGCTATAAAAGAGTTCACCATTCAGTAGATTATCTCTGAAGGTTCCGTTAAAGCTTTCACAAAAGCCATTTTCCCAAGGACTGCCTGGTTCAATATAGGCGGTTTGAACGCCGATGCCACTTAACCATTTTCTGAGATCTTTGGCAATAAACTCAGGTCCATTATCACTTCGAATATATTCCGGGATGCCATGAACTACCATCGCATTGGCTAATTGCTCAATCACTTGGATCGAGCCTATCCTTCGGGCACAGTGGATCGTCAAACATCTTCTACTAAATTCATCAATCATCGTGAGCATCCTTATCTTACCGCCATAGGCATCTCGAATAAACACAAAGTCATAACTCCAAACATGATTGGGATGTGTAGCCCTGAGTCGCATGCAACTTCCATCGTTTAACCATAGCCGACCTCTTGGCGGCTGCTTTTGTGGCACCTTCAGCCCTTCCTCTCGCCAAATACGAGCAACTTTAGCCGATGTTACACTGAGCCAACCAGCATTTCTCATTAAGCTAGTGATCGTTCGATAACCATAGCGACCATAGGCGCTCGCCAAACGAATCACTTCCGCCCTCATCGGCGTTTCATCATCTCTTGGAATCGGTAGATGACGCCAAGTTGTTCTAGACAGCCCTACTAAACCACAGGCAGATCGCTCAGAGATCTGATACCTATCTATGAGCATCTGCGCTGCATTCTTACGTCTAGCAGGGCTTAATAGTTTCCCTTGATGACTTCCTTGAGCATCACCTCACGCAGGGATAGGTCCGCTACTAGTTTCTTTAAACGGGCATTTTCCTGTTCTAGCTCTTTGTATTTCTTGGCTTGATCAATTTCCATACCACCATACATTTTGCGCCAGCGATAGTAGTTTTGTTCACCTACACCAATTTCTTTACACGCTTGAGCAAGAGTTTTTCCATTGGCTGTCAAAACTTCAACTTGACGCAACAACATCACAATTTGTTCCGGTTTAATCCGTTGACCTTTAGGCATGTTTTACTCCTTTTCGAGATAGATTATCAAAAATTCCTCTCTTTGGAAGTGGTACT
>Ga0214170_1000033_pt1 | contig 68071 bp, 65 predicted proteins | sample TroBogEpilimnion_2_FD_153008 | JGI IMG/M metagenome (GOLD analysis project Ga0214170, IMG submission 153008) | Freshwater microbial communities from Trout Bog Lake, WI - 27JUN2007 epilimnion | ecosystem: Environmental > Aquatic > Freshwater > Lake > Epilimnion/Euphotic zone | place: Trout Bog... | reverse complement strand
CTTGCTTCTAAAACAGGTAAATTTTTACCTAAAAAAACCTCTGATAAGTTTAAGGTAATGGAATGGCTCATGTTCCAAATGGGCGGTGTAGGCCCAATGCTTGGACAGACACATCATTTTCGTATCTATGCACCTGAAAAAGTTGAATACGCCATTAATCGTTATACAAAAGAGGCGAATCGTTTATATGGAGTTATGGATCGTCAATTAGCTAAGAATAAATATATTGCTGGCAATACATATACCATAGCGGACATAGCGATTTATCCATGGTTACGTAATTGGAAAAATCAAGGTGTAGAGATGTCTGAATATCCTCATGTTGAGAAATGGTTTAATGAAATTGATCAAAGACCAGCAGTCAAAAGAGGTGTAGAGGTTTTAACATCCTTAAGAAAGCCTTTGCATGATGACCAAGCAAAAGAAGTTTTATTTGGTATTAAGGCTGAAGATAAAAAGTAAATTACTTCATCGCAATACATGTCCAAAAGTAGCTTTGATCATCTAATTGATAGAGCTCATACTCATTCCATAAGGTGGGATAAGTATGGGCCTTCAGTGATTCCTTTATGGGTTGCTGATATGGATTTCAAAGTGCCAGATTGTGTTTTAAAAGCTTTACATCAAAGAATTGATCATGGCATTTTGGGTTATACCTATGCTGGCCCAAGACTCAAAGAATGTATAGTTGAATACGTTAAAAGAAGATTTAATTGGGCCATAGAGCCCAGTTGCATACATTTTTTACCGAGTGTTGTAACTGGCTTGCATCTTTCTGTGCGCAATCTCACACAAGCCAATGAGCACGTCTTAATTCCTGGGCCTGCTTATCATCATTTTAAAGATGCTGTTGAGGGTGCAAATAGGCAGTACTCCATATTTGATATTCAATTAAAAGATGGTCGCCCAACATATTCCATAGAACAGTTAGAGTCCTTAGTCAGACCCAATACACGCTTGTTAATGTTATGTAATCCACATAATCCCGGTGGAACTGTATTTACGCAAGCGGAATTAACGGATCTTGCAAAGTTTGCTAAGAAAAACAATATCATTATTTGTTCAGATGAAATCCATGCTGATTTGATATTAGATCAAGGTATTTCGCATCATCCCATGGGAAGTATTGGAGATGATGTTCAAGACATAAGTTATTCATTAATGTCGCTCAATAAGGTTTTTAATTTTCCTGGTTTAGGTATGTCATGGATGATTTGTTCAAACCAAGATATTAGTTCTAAGATACTCAAGGATTCTCAAACATTAATACCTCACCCCAATTTGTTAGCGTATGAAGCCACACAAGCTGCTATTGAAGGGGGTCAGGAGTGGCATTCTGAACTGATTCAATATTTAAGAAAAAATCGAGATGATGTATTTCAGAGGATTAATAGTATTCCTGGTTTATCCATGGCGCATCTTCAAGCAACTTATTTAGCTTGGATTGATGTTTCTCAGAAAAACTGGGATAGTCCTTTTGATCAGTTTTTAAAAGCAGGAGTTGCGGTATCACCTGGTTCTCAATTTGGAAATTCCCAATTTGTAAGATTAAATTTTGGAACACAAAATTCATTGTTACATCAAGCACTCGACCGAATTGAATCAGTTTGTAAACACTAAATCTAATATCAATATGCCAAGTCAATTAGCTCAATATTATTACCAAATTATTCAAGACCAACTTGTGTTGTGGAACGGCATGACACTCGAGCAAAGGAGAAGTTCCTACGAAGAGGTAGCTATTCAACGGGGTAATTTTTCTAAAAATGTAGAAGTTGAAGCTGCCAAGATAGGAAATGCTTCTGGTGAGTGGTTAATCCCTTACAAAAAGCAAAGTGACGGAATCATTATTCATTTACATGGTGGTGCATTTGCAGTTGGCAATTCCTTATCTCACCGTGCAATAGGATCTCACCTTGCCGAATATTCTGGTTGTAAGGTTCTGATGTTAAATTACCGCCTATGCCCTGAGCATCATTTTCCGGATGCATTAAATGATGTAGTGGAAACGGTATTGGAATTGCGTCAACGCAATACTGAACAAAAAATTGCATTATCGGGTGATTCTGCTGGAGGTAATCTAGCACTAACAGCAACGCTGCATCTTCAACAACACCAGCAAGCTCTTCCAAATGCTTTGGGTCTCATGTGTCCATGGACAGACTTAACTATGTCTAATCCGACACACAAAACCAAGGCAAATGTAGACCCATACTTTCCGAATAGTGATCGACTTATTGCATCTGCAAAAATATATGCAGATTCAGTTGCTATAGAGAGCCCACTCATTTCTCCGCAATTTGCAAATTACACCGACTTTCCACCCGTAATGACCCACGTTGGTGAATATGAAGTCTTGTTAGATGATGCAAGTATTTTGCATCAAAAACTCGAAAAATCAGGCACTGAATCCCACTTAGAGGTTTATCCAAGTATGTGGCATGTTTGGCAGCATTTTGTTGGCTTATTACCAGAGGCTACCCAGTCCATTGAGAAAATGGCATATTTTCTAAAACAACAATTAATGTAATCTGCCATAGCTAGAATGAAATTTTCTAGCGGGGGATTATATTTTGAAAGATAAAAAGGGAATCATTTTAGGGATTGCCAATGAGCATAGCATTGCATATGCAGTAGCCAAAAAGTTTGCAGAACAAGGTTGTCAAATTGTAGCTAGCTGTCTTAATGAAAAGGCCAAATTAGCAGTTAATCCAATTGTCGAAAACCTTGGAATTGATTTACAAATTTGCAATGTTGAAATTGAAGGTCAATTAGAGAACTTTATTGAAAAAGCACATCAAAAGCTCGGGAAAATAGATTTCGCGATACATTCCATTGCATGGGCTCCTCTTATGGAACTTCATGGACGTGTAGTTGACTCGTCTAGTGAGGGGTTTAATAGAGCGATGGCAATTTCATGCCACTCATTTGCAAGGATGTCAAAGTTACTTGAGCCTCATATGGCTGATGGCGGTAGCCTAATAACTATGACCTATCATGGATCAGAAAATGTCATACCTCATTACGGAATGATGGGGCCGGTTAAAGCAGCTTTAGAGTCTATGGTGCGTTATCTAGCTGCTGAGCTTGGTATGAAGAATATTCGAGTTCATGCCGTTTCTCCTGGCCCAATAAGGACGAGAGCATCTTCAGGAATTGATGATTTTGATAAGTTGGTACAAGATGCAATAGATACTTCACCTTTAAAAAGAATCGTAACAATTGATGAAGTCGCAAATTTAACAGCATTTTTGTGCTCTGACTTGTCAACTGGAATGACCGGTCAAACTATCTACATAGATGCGGGTCATCACATTGTGAAATAGAATGTGACTTGTCATCAATTATTCATGGAAAGGTTTTTTGAATGTAACTAAGGGTTATTACTATCAACTGGAAAATATTTTTTTTCACCATCTTTTTTGGAATAAATCATGAATGAATCATTGAAAAAAGTAAGTCCAGTTGAAGCAATAAAAGGCAGTATCGAAAAAACAATCAAAAATACTGAGAAGGTTACTGTAGAAGCTAAAGAGGCTTCTATCAAAATTGCTGATTTATCAAAAATACATTCTCAAAAGTTACAAAAATCTATAAGCAAAGAGCGTGAAAAAATTCAAAAAATGCTCTCAGAAATTCAAGATGAGCTTCACAAAAGTGACATTAAAAGTCCACAAAACTTATTTTCTTTATATTCTGACTATCTACGCGACGCCTCTGAGAGGCAAGCTTTATTTTTAGATGCTTTGCGTCATCGTGGAAATATTTACTTAGAGCATGCAAAAGCTGGCATGCCACCGGTTTTAGATTTTAAGTATGAAGTCATTATGGATGGTCATGAGATGTCACCTCCAGTGAACTATATGCTACTTAAAATAACTCCTCCAGAAAACACAGAAATATTTGATGACCGAGCACCAATAATTATTGTTGATCCTAGAGCTGGTCATGGTGCAGGAATAGGTGGCTTCAAGCCAGAGAGTCAAGTTGGTGATGGGTTTAATGATGGGCATCAAGTTTATTTTGTGGCATTTAGGCAGATGCCAGTTGCTGGACAAACATTAGCAGATGTGAGAGATGCGGAAATACAGTTTGTACAAGAAGTAATAAGACGACATCCAAATGCGCCTAAGCCAATTTTGATAGGAAACTGCCAGGGTGGTTGGGCTTCGATGTTAGTAGCAGCAAAAGCACCTAATTTATTAGGGCCGATTGTTTTGAATGGTTCTCCAATGTCTTACTGGGCAGGTAAGAGGGGTGAAAATCCAATGCGTTATTTGGGAGGTGTTAGAGGTGGTGCAATGCCTGCTCTTCTAGCTGCAGACTTAGGACATGGAATTTTTGATGGTGCTTCATTGGTTCAAAATTTCGAGTCTTTAAATCCTGCAAATGCGCTTTTCTCAAAGTATTACCATTTATTTTCGAATGTTGACTCCGAAACAAATCGTTTTTTAGAATTTGAGCGTTGGTGGGGTGGTTATGCTTTGATGACTGAGGCTGAAATTCGGTGGATCGTTGAAAATTTATTTATCGGCAATAAGCTTACATCGGGAGAAGCAATTCTTGGCTTTGATCGTATTGATCTCAAGAAAATAGAGTCACCCATCATCGTCTTTGCATCGCATGGAGATAACATTACGCCTCCACAGCAAGCTCTTCATTGGATAGCTGATTTATATGCAAGCGTTGAAGAACTCAAAGCGAAAGGTCAAAGAATTGTTTATATGATTCATGATTCGATCGGACACCTTGGAATATTTGTTTCTGCAAAAATTGCTGGACGTGAACACGAGGCAATTACAGATACATTTAGAGCGATTGAGGCCTTGCCGCCTGGCTTATATGAGATGGTTCTGCAAGATGGAAGTGATCGTGTACATATCCGATTCGAACCAAGAGAAATTGAGGACATTTTATCTATTGCTAGCAATCCTGATAATGATGATGAATTATTTTCTGAAGTTTCCAAAATGTCTCAAATGGTTACAGAGATGTATGAGCGCGTTTTACGCCCAGTAGTAAAGAATATGGTTACAGAACAATCTGCTGAGATTCTTCGAAATATGAATCCACTTCGAACTCAGCGAATAGCATTTTCTGATCTTAATCCCTTAATGAATTCTTTTGAACCTGTGGTAGAGAAGTTAAAAGAGAATCGTAAGCCAATTCATAAAAATAATCCTTTTTATCAATTGGAAAAGATGTATGCTGAATCCATAGAATCTCAATTAAATTTATACCGTGATACAAGAGATGCTTTAACCGAAATAGCATTTTTTGGTATATACAGTTCACCTTTGGTAAAAGCGCTAACAAGACCATTAGACAGCCAACATAAGCGCCGTGATATTGATGTGCGGGATTACCCAGAGATTCGTTTAGCTTTGTCCATGATGGAAACAGGTGGGGTTCCAGAAGCTACGGTTCGCATGTTGCACTTACTAACAAAAGCGCGTGGTTATGTTAGAAGGACAAGATTAGAGAGAGAACTACAAGTTCTACAAAGAGCACACTTTCCGAATTTAAGTGATGAGGAGCCTTTATCACAACTAATTCATCAACAATCATTAATTGTTGATTTTGAGCCAGAGTTAGCTAAAGAAAGTTTAAAAATACTATTGGATACTCCAGAAAAACAAAAAGAAGCTTTGGATTTAGTAATGGAGGTAGCTGGTCCACGTGAAACGATGCATCCAAATGCTTTAAAACAATATGAAGAATTTGAAAAAATGTTTCGTAAAAAAACTTCAAAAAAGAGTGCTTAATTAAAATCGCAAATTATAGGACATCAAATGAACGTGCTAACAGAGGGATTTAAAAACCGCACTTGGGATGAGTTAAGGGTTGGTGACGAAGCTTCAATTGAAAAAACGGTTGGTGCAAGAGATTTATATTTATTTGCACATGCATCAGGCAATTTAAACCCTTTGCACATGCCAACTTTTGATATTGATAACGATGGAATTAGTGATGCTGTAGCCCCTTCAATGTGGGTAGGTTCTTTAATTTCAAGTGTATTAGGAAATGTATTGCCTGGACCAGGGACATTGTATCGTCAACAATTTTTTGATTTTGTGGGGCGCGCCCATGTGGGAGATGTCATCAAGATTCAAGTTAAATTACTAGAAAAATTAGAGTCACCTGAAGTTCTTTTTGAAACAAATGTATCTAAGTTAAATGGAGATTTAATTGCATCTGGCCGTGCCGTTGTAAATGCGCCGACTGAGCATGTGAGTTTATCAAGTCAAGAGTTGCCTCCCTTGCTTTTAGAAGAACACGACCACTTTAAGCGACTGATAGATGCTGCCAAGAAGCTAGAGCCAATGCCTACAGCAGTAGTTTGTCCAGATGATTCAAATTCTCTCAAGGGTACTCTACTTGCTATGAGATCTGGATTGATTATTCCAATTTTAATAGGTTCTAAACCAAAAATTGAAGCGGCAGCAAAAGAAGCAAATGAAGATTTAGCTTTAATTCAAATCATTGATATCAATGATCATGTTGCTGCAGCAGCCAAAGCTGTTGAGTTGGTCCATAGTAATCAAGTTCGGGCCATTATGAAAGGCAACTTACACTCAGATGAGTTACTTGGGCAAGTAGTAAAAAAAGAGGGTGGCTTGAGGTCCTCAAGAAGAATTTCACATGTTTTCGCAATGAATGTTCCAACGCTTGACCATCCATTATTTATTAGTGATGCTGCAATTAATATTGCACCAGACTTACTAACCAAGGTAGACATAACGCAAAATGCAATTGATCTCGCACAGGCTTGTGGAATTAAAGAACCTTTGGTAGCGATTATGTCTGCAGTTGAAACCATAAATCCAAATATCCCGTCGTCGATGGAAGCAGCCATTATTGCAAAGATGGCGGATCGTGGACAAATTACAGGTGGTGTAGTTGATGGTCCTTTAGCTATGGATAATGCAATTGATATGGGGGCAGCAAGAACAAAAAAACTATTATCCCCAGTTGCAGGTAAAGCTCAAGTTTTAATTGTTCCAAACTTAGAGTCTGGAAATATGCTTGCGAAACAATTAACTTTCGTTTCTCATGCACAACCTGCTGGTTTAGTGCTTGGGGCGAAAATTCCGGTAATGCTTACAAGCAGAGCAGACAATGAAATGGCGCGTTTGGCTTCTTGTGCGTTAGCGCAGCTATATGACTACTTTAGGAAAAATCATCATTCTGCTTTTGAAATCTAGGTTGATGAATGACTGAATAAATTATCATGAATAACAATACTCTTCAACAAGCATTATTGACGCTGAACGCTGGTTCCTCATCTATTAAATTTGCAATATTTTTAGTTCCTGAAATTGAACAAGTGATTACTGGGCAAATTGATGGTATTGGATCTTCAGCCACCTTTAAAGCAAAAAATACTGATCTCTCTATTAATGAAAAATATGAATGGCCTATTTCTAGTGCACCCAAATCTCATAATGATGCACTACAGTGGTTGATTCAATGGTTAGAGCAACATGCTGCAAATTTAGAAATTAAGGCAGTAGGTCACAGGGTAGTGCATGGCGGTCATTTTTATACAGAGCCAGTTTTAATTGATGATCAAGTTTTACAAAAGTTAGAATCATTAATTGCCCTTGCACCTTTACATGAACCGCACAATGTGGCCGGTATAAAAGCGGCTAAAAACTCTTTTGGGGATATTCCGCAAGTAGCTTGTTTCGATACAGCCTTTCATAGAAATCAACCTTTTATCAATGATACCTTTGCTATTCCAAGGCATTTCTATGATGAAGGTGTTCGTCGTTATGGTTTTCATGGTTTGTCGTATGAGTACATTCATCAACAAATTGAAAAACATTTTCCTAAAATATACGAAGGCAAAGCAATCGTTTTACACCTTGGTAATGGTGCGTCTATGTGTGCATTAAAAAATGGTCAACCTATTGCTTCAACTATGGGATTTACTGCATTAGATGGGTTACCTATGGGTACAAGATGTGGACAAATTGACCCTGGAGTCCTTCTATATTTAATGGACTACAAAGGAATGACTGCAAGAGAGATTTCAGATTTACTTTATAAAGAATCAGGCTTAAAGGGACTTTCTGGAATTTCAAATGATATGCGTACTTTAGAGGCATCGGATTCTGTTTTTGCAAAAGAAGCTATTGCATATTTTGTGAGTCGAATTAATCGCGAAATTGGAAGTCTTGCAATGGCTTTAGGAGGATTAGATGCTTTGATATTTACGGGTGGTATTGGAGAGAATTCAGTTCACATTCGTAAAAAAGTTTTAGAATCTTGCGCTTGGTTAGGCGTTGAAATAGACAACTTACGTAATGAAAATTCTGAAATGATTATTTCTACTGAAATTTCAAGTGTTTTATGTTTACGCATCCCAACAAATGAGGAAAAAATGATTGCGGAACATACTCTGCAGCTTTCAAAACTTCTTTCTTCGGAGATTATTTCAATATGAGAAAAGCAAAACAACCTGAAGAATTGGTTCAATTAATTCCTAATGGAGCAGTTTTGATGATTGGTGGATTTATGGGAGTTGGATCTCCTCACCGCATGATTGATGCTCTTGTTGAATCTGGTCAAAAGGATTTAACCATCATTGCAAATGACACTGCCAAGCCAGGTTTCGCAATTGGAAAATTAATTCGAAGTGGACAAGTCTCTCATGTGATTACTAGTCATATTGGCTTAAACCCTGAAACACAGCAAAAAATGTTTGCTGGAGAGATTAAAGTGGATTTAGTACCTCAAGGATCTTTGGCAGAAAGAATTCGGGCTGCAGGCTTTGGTTTAGGGGGAGTATTAGTTAAAACAGGTTTTGGTACTCTAGCAGAAGAGGGTAAACAAGTCGTTGAAGTTGATGGCGAAAAGTGGTTGCTTGAAAAACCTTTGTTTGCTGATTTTGCATTGATTCACGCACATCAAGCCGATTATTTAGGAAATTTAAGATATCAATTAACTTCAACCAACTTTAATCCAGTCATGGCTATGGCTGGTAAGTATGTAATTGCAGAATCAAATGAAATATTGCCTATTGGAATGATTCCCCCTGATGATGTTGATACTCCCTGTGTTGTAGTAGACGAATTGGTAGCAGTTCGTTTACACCACTAAAAAAGGAAAAAAGAATCATGATGAAACCACAAGAGATCATTGCCCGTAGAGTTGCTCAAGAGTTTAGAGATGGGATGTTGGTGAATTTAGGTATTGGAATGCCTACCATGGTCGCTAATTATTTACCTGAACATTTAACGGTTTTTTTGCAATCTGAAAATGGGCTTATTGGTTTAGATCAACGTCCTCCAGAAGGAATGGAAGATGAAGATTTAACAGATGCAGGTGGAGGATATGTAACAGCTATTCCAGGTGCTGTAAGAATTGATAGTGTCATGTCCTTTGGTTTGATTCGAGGGGGTCATCTAGATATGACTGTTTTAGGTGGGTTACAGGTAGATTCAAAAGGTTTATTGGCAAATTGGGTCATACCAGGAAAAATGGCTCCTGGAATGGGTGGGGCGATGGATTTAGTAACTGGCGCAAAAAAAGTAGTAGTAGCTATGATTCACACAGCTAAGGGAGTTCATAAAATTATTCCTAAATGTGAATGGCCTCTTACTTCAGCTCGTCCAGTTGATATGATAGTAACTGATATGGCGGTTATCATCAATACTGAGGAAGGTTTAGTCCTAACCGAAACGGCACCAGGTGTTAGCGTTGATGATGTAATAGCAGCAACAGGTACGCCACTAATTATTGCGAATGATGTAAAGTTAATGAATATTTAAGGAAAAATGATGGAAATTCAAACTATAGGTATTGTTGGTGCTGGCATTATGGGTAATGGTATTGCCCAAGTTTGCGCAACTGCAGGTTTAGATGTGGTCATGGTTGATATCAACCAAGCTGCTATTGATAAAGGCATGGAAAGTATTAGCTCTAGTTTAGAAAGACTAGTAAAAAAAGAAAAATTAACAGCTGAAGAAAAGACAACCATTCTTTCAAAAGTTACACCTTCATTAGATTATGCAGATTTAAAAAATTTAGATTTAGTGATTGAAGCTGCAACTGAAAATCAGCCCATCAAAGAAAAAATTCTTAAGCAACTGGATGAAACTTGTGCTGCCTCAACCATTATTGCTACCAATACTTCTTCATTGTCTGTTACGCAATTAGCGGCTAAAGATTCAAATCCAAGCAGGGTTATTGGCATGCATTTTTTCAATCCCGTACCGATGATGGCTTTAGTTGAAATTATTCGTGGCTTACAAACGAGTGATGCCACTCATGAAGCAATTTACAACTTATCAAAGCGTCTGGGTAAAGAGCCTATAACGGTTAAAAATTCACCAGGATTTGTAGTTAACCGCATTTTGGTGCCAATGATTAATGAAGCGTTTTTTGTGTTGGCAGAAGGACTTGCTACTGCTGAAGATATTGATGCTGGAATGAAGTTAGGTTGTAATCAACCCATTGGTCCTCTTGCGTTAGCCGACTTGATTGGTTTAGATACTTGTTTAGCCGTAATGGAAGTTTATTTCAACAACTTCAATGATTCTAAGTATCGTCCATGTCCTTTGTTAAGGGAGATGGTTGCAGCGGGACAATTAGGTCGTAAAACGGGCAAGGGCGTTTATCAGTATTAATTTTTTATCCTAAAAGGCCGACTAAGTCGGCCTTTTTTTTCATCTCGAGAAATCTGAGCTTGATTTTAAAAAGCATAAAATACAGATTTAAACAAAGAGAATCTTTATGCCTTCCATCCGGATAGGTTACTGGAGTGTTATAGCTAGTTATGTATGTTGGGGCTTTATGCCTTTATATACTAGACAATTTTCCAACATTTCCATGTTGGAGTTTTTAGTTCATCGGGTCATTTGGTCAGCAGTTATCTTGATTGTTTTGATGCTATTGCAAGGTAAGTTTTTTAAATTATTACAACAACTCACTCTTAAACGTATAGGCGTATATTCGGTAAGTGCATTTTTAGTGGCTGCTAACTGGTATTTATTTGTATGGGGTATTTTGAAGGGGGATATTACTGAGGCTAGCTTAGGCTATTTCATTAATCCCTTGGTTAGTGTTGTATTGGGTTTGATGATACTGCATGAGAAATTACGAAAAATTCAAATATTAGCCATAAGCATCGTAGTTCTTGGAGTTGTTCTACTCGGTTTTGCATATGGAAAGTTTCCATGGCTTGCGCTTTGTTTGGGAGCAAGCTTTGGTTTATATGGCTTGATTCGAAAAATGGGTGATTTAAATGCGGTAGAGGGCCTAACTCTAGAAATGTTATTGCTATTACCTTTTATATTATTTGCATTTTTTAATCTTCAAATGCAAGATCAATTAGTATTCGGGACGCAGGGTTTGATAGTTGATTTAAAACTGATGACCATTGGAATCATTACGGCTGTGCCCATGTTGATTTTTATTTTTGGCGTGCAACGTATTTCGATGACGAGCCTTGGGGTAATTCAGTACTTAGGTCCCACACTGCAATTTTTAAGTGGGGTTGTTATTTTTCATGAAATCATTGATCAGCATAGACTCATGGGGTATAGCACTGTATGGTTTGGCCTATTGATTTTCGCAATTGAGGGGATGTATCAATCCCGCAAAAATCAAGTCTCTAAAATTCCACCGGTGATGATGGATTGAAATTACCTTGTCGATACTCCCGCATCTTGATGATGCTATAAAGCATTTCATTGATTGGTGCATTGATATTATATTTTTTAGCCTTCTCAACAATTTTCCCATTTAAAAAATCGATTTCAGTTGCTTTATGTTTGGCTAGATCTTGAGCGGTAGAAGAGATTTGATTGGGCCAATTGATTGCAACATCCTTAATGGATTGATCTATCACCTCTGGATTTAAGTTAATCCCTTCATGTTGTGCAATGCTTAAGCATTCCAACTTCACTTTCTCAACGACAGATCTTATTCCTGGACTTTCCATCAGTGAAGAATAATTGATGTGAGCGATTGCTGAAAGACTGTTATAAACACAATTAATAATAAATTTTGACCACAAGTCTTCCAACATATTATTGGAGACCTTAGTTGGGATATTAGCTAGTTTGAGCAGTTCAGATAAAGCTTGAACTTTAGTTAAACTTTGTTCAGCAATCGTGTTCCCAATGACTAAACTTCCGCCCCCAAAATGTTTTACAGTCGAAGGAGAGGTCATTGCTATTGCGGCATATACCATGGCAGCATAGCAGTCTTGCTGTATATGTTTTTTTAAAAGATCAACATTATCTATGCCATTTTGCAGACTAATGATAACGGCATTCGATTTTAAAAAAGGCGCAATTTCCTCGGCAGTTTTAAGGGTTGACTGCGTTTTAACAGCAACAAACACATAAGGCATATCAGACAAAACTTCAAGTTGCGTAGTGGCTTTAACAGGAATAGTTTCTTCTTTATCGCTCCAAGTAATGGTCAGACCTTGCTGATTAAGCGGGGTGATTTGATGCTCTCTTGCAATGAAGCTAACATCAAAGTCTGATTTTGCTAAGATGCCTCCAAAAAAGCAACCAACGGCACCTGCTCCAACAATGGCAATCTTAGGTAATTGAATAGTCATTTAAAAATCAGTTGCAACTGGTAAGAAAAGTTCTTGGAGATCATTTAGAAATTGTAACCCTAAAGGTGTGGCTTTGAGTTGAAGTAGATTGGTGTCTAAAAGGCCTTTAGACATCGCAAGCTCTAATTCGGATTGCACATCTATTTGACTCAAGCCAGTTCTTTGTTCAAAGATACTCATTGGCACGCCATCTTTTAAGCGTAATGCGCCAAGCATAAACTCAAAAGCCAGCTCATCTTGAGCGACACTGCGTTGTTCAATGACTGCTTTATTCGGGGACCATACTGATTGCATGTATGTTGCAGGATGTCTTTCTTTAACGGTTCTAAGAATTTTATCCGGGAAAGAAATCTTGCCATGAGCGCCAGCTCCAATACCCAAATAGTCACCGAAGGTCCAATAATTAATATTATGAAAACATGAACCACCTTTTTTAGAATAAGCAGAAACTTCATATCTGTTAAGACCAGCATCTTCAATCTTTTGTAAAAGACTATTTTGCATATTTGCAATTAGATCCTCGTCTGGAAGTGGCGGTGGCAATTTTGCAAATAGAGTGTTCGGTTCAAGTGTGAGTTGGTATAAGGAGAGATGATCAGTATTAAAACTTAAGGCAGTATCAATATCAGCTATTGCTTCTTCCAAGGATTGTATAGGTAAACCATACATCAAATCCAAATTAATATGTTGAAAGAATTGTTTTGCAATTTGGATAGCATGTATAGCATCTGCCTTGTTATGCACTCTTCCTAAGTCTTTCAGATGTCGTTCATTAAACGATTGGATGCCGAGTGAGATTCTATTGATACCACTTTTTGCATAAGAAGCAAATTTCTCAGCTTCAACTGAACTTGGATTTGCTTCAAGGGTGATTTCTATATCACTGTCCATACCAATTCTGGCACGAACATCCGCTAACAAGCGATCTAAACCCTCAGCGGATAGAAGGCTTGGTGTTCCACCACCGATAAAAATCGAGTGAATTCTTCTTCCCCAGACGAGTGGTAAAGATTCTTCTAAATCTTTACAAAGAGCATCTAGGTATTTTGTTTCCTCAATTGGGTTAACCTCAATAGAATGCGAATTAAAGTCGCAATAAGGACATTTTTTAACGCACCATGGAAAGTGAATATAAAGTGATAGCGGAGGCAAAGACTCTAAGATTAGCTCATTCTTCGTATTCACTTTTTGCAATGTTTGAATAGGAATAATTGTTTTTTTATTCATTTTTAATTTTTTGTAGAAGTTCTTGCATTGCTAATGCGCGGTGGCTTATCTTATTCTTCAGTTCTGGTTCTAGTTCAGCAACCGTTTTTCCATATGCAGGGATATAAAAATAAGGGTCATATCCAAAACCATGGGAGCCTCTAGGTTCATCGATAATTTCTCCTAACCAAGATCCCGAAGCAATGATTGGTTCTGGGTCATTGATATGGCGAATGTATACGAGTGAGCAATAGTATTTTGCTTTTCTATTCGTATGATCTTTTAATACATTTAACAAATGTTGATTATTTTGTTCATCAGTTGCATTAGGACCAGAGAACCTTGCTGAGTGTATTCCTGGGGCGCCATTTAAAGCATCTACACAAATACCTGAGTCATCTGCAATACTGGGAAGGCTACTCAGCTCAGAAGCTTGCCTTGCTTTTCCCAGGGCATTTTCCATGAAAGTAGAGTAAGGCTCACTTGCAGCGGCAATATTAAGATCTTTTTGTGAAATCAGTTCAATATCTAAATCTTTAAAAAGATCTCTAAATTCTTTAAGCTTCCCGGGATTTAAAGATGCCAGGACTATTTTTTTACTAGAAAAGCTCATGCCTTTAATGCTTCTTTTTGCAGGTTAACGAGTTGTGCGATGGATTGCTGACCTAGGGTAAGCAGTTCAAGGAGTTCATCCTTTGAGAAACTTGCACCCTCAGCAGTTCCTTGAATCTCTACGATGCCACCTTTACCGGTCATGACGATATTCATATCAGTATCACACGTTGAGTCTTCTGCATAATCAAGGTCAGTTACAGGCTGTCCTTGGTATATTCCAACAGAAATTGCTGCCACATGATCGATGATAGGATCAGTTTGTAAAGCCCCATTTTTTAAAAGGATATTGATAGCATCTCTCGCTGCTACAAATGCTCCGGTGATGGAGGCTGTACGTGTTCCACCATCTGCCTGAATCACATCACAATCAAGATGAATCGTACGTTCGCCTAATAACTTTAAGTCAAAAACACTTCTTAAAGATCTTCCAATGAGTCGTTGAATTTCTTGAGTTCTTCCGGACTGTTTACCTTTAGCTGCTTCCCTATCGCTTCTTGTATGCGTTGATCTAGGTAACATGCCATATTCTGCTGTAACCCATCCTTCACCGCTTCCTTTTTGATGAGGTGGAACTTTATCTAAGATGCTTGCATTACAGAGAACTTTAGTCTCTCCAAATGAAATAAGAACAGAACCTTCTGCGTGTTTTGTGTAATTTCTCACAATACTCACATCGCGTATTTGAGAAAATGCTCTCTGACTAGGTCGGATTATTGAGCTCATAAAAATTTACCTTTCTGTTATTTTTTTAATATTTTGCCTTTTATTTGGCTTTCTTACCTCAACACTTTACAATGTAACCATGATATATAGTATGACTGGATTTGGGGCACATCAAATGCCCTTGATTATCAATGATAAAACTGTGGCCTCAGTGTATGTTGAGCTACGGTCGATTAATTCTCGCTTTCTTGACTTAGTATTTCGTTCACCTGATGAGGTCAAGACTTCTGAGTCACAAATCAGAGAGCACATTGCTAAACGTATTGCTCGCGGAAAAATCGAGTGCCGTATACATATTTTACGCGGTACCGATCAAGATCAAAAAGTTGAAGCATCTGACTCTAGAGAAGATGTTAAAAAATTATTCCAAGCAAAAGTTTTAAATGATTTAAAACATTTTGAAGAATTTATAAAACAAGAGTTTCCTCAATCTCAGGCGCTTACTGTAAAAGATATCCTTACTTGGCCTGGGCTTATCAAGCAGGAAGAAATTGGTTCAGAGCAATTACATGAGTTGATTTTGAAAACCCTAGATGTAGCTTTGGAAAACTTGGTGGAAAGTCGTAAAGTTGAGGGACAGGCATTACAAAATGTTATTTTGCAATGTGTTGAAAAGATGTCAGCCATTGTTGCTCAAATCGAAATCAAACTACCAATCATTATTCAGTCTTATCAAGATAAATTAACTGAAAAATTATTATCTGTTTTAGAAGGCATAGATCAGCAAGGGCGTTCTATCACCAAAGAAGAATTAGTCGATAGAATCAAACAAGAAGTGTTGATGTATGGCGTAAGGATTGATGTTGCTGAAGAAATTAATCGCCTCAAGACCCATTTTGAAGCCGTTAAATCTGCATTATCAAAGGGAGGCCCTGTTGGTAAGCGGCTTGATTTTTTGATGCAAGAATTGCAACGTGAAAGCAATACCTTAGGATCAAAGTCTGTATCACAGGAAACTAGTGATGCATCCATGGAATTAAAGTTACTCGTAGAGCAAATACGAGAGCAAGTACAAAATTTAGAATAAAGAGGAAAAGAAATGATTTACAGTGGGAGTATGATCATGATCGTAGCACCTTCAGGTGCTGGTAAGTCATCCTTAGTTTCAGCACTTTTATCTACTGACCCCACTTTAGCTTTATCGATTTCTTGCACTACCAGAAGCCCACGACCTGGCGAAGTGAATGGGGTCAATTACCACTTTATATCTGAAGAAGAGTTTCTATCCAGAAAAGAACAAGGGGATTTTTTAGAGTGGGCCCAAGTTCATGGAAATTATTATGGAACCTCAAAGTCTTGGATTCAAGAAAAAATGCAACAGGGTCAAGACGTTATTTTGGAAATTGATTGGCAGGGTGCAAGGCAAATCCAACAGCATGTGCCACATGCCATTTGGATCTTTATCCTTCCACCATCCCTTAAAGTCTTAGAGGATAGGCTTAATGCAAGGGGGCAGGATGATGCCGTGACGATTCACAATAGAATTAAAGCAGCGCATGAAGAGTTATCTCATATCGCTGAAGCTAACTATTTAGTAGTCAATGATTTGTTTCAAGCGGCTTTGTTTGAGCTCAGACAAATTATTTCAGCAAGTCGTTTGAGGACCTTGCCGCAAATTGCAAGGCACTCTGATTTAATTGAGAAATTGACTAGTTCGTCCAATTCAGCCCAAAATTGAGTTAGAATAGGAACTATATGATTACTTTCATGTAATCCGAATATGAACTGAGAGTTTAAAATGGCACGTATTACTGTAGAAGATTGTTTAAAAACCATTCCTAATCGTTTTGAAATGGTGCTTGCCGCGACTTATCGCGCACGTCAATTAGTTCAAGGGCATACTCCACGTGTTGAGTCTAAAGATAAACCAACAGTAACCGCTTTACGCGAGATTGCTGCTGGAATGACTGACAAGGATATGCTATCTAAAGTACCTTTGTAAGGCTTAAATGGTGGCCCGCTCACCATCTGCCTTTGGTACTGATTTAGCGGGTAAATCAGAAGCGAATGTCATCATTGCTGCTATGCTGGAAAAAACCAGCAGGCATTTGTTTGGACCAACTTCTGCACCGTCCTCCCCTCCAAAACAGCAAGTTGTTAGCATAACGCCTCTAACAACGAAGCTTAACTACCTTAAATCTTCAGAATTAAAATTAGTTCGTCAGGCATTTCATTTTGCTGACAAAGCACATCTGGGGCAATATCGCCAAAGTGGTGAACCGTACATTACTCATCCGCTAGCTGTAGCTGAGTTATGTGCTGATTGGCGTTTAGATGTTTACTCTATTATGTCTGCGCTCTTGCATGATGTCATTGAAGATACTGGTCATACGCATTCTGAGTTAGTTGAGGCCTTTGGTCCCAAAGTAGGTGAGCTGGTAGATGGTTTAACAAAGCTCGATAAATTAGAGTTTCAGAGCCATGCTGAGGCTCAAGCAGAAAGCTTTCGCAAAATGCTCATGGCAATGGCCAGAGATATTCGAGTGATACTGGTTAAGTTAGCCGATAGAACACACAATATGCGAACTCTTGACAGTATTCGTGTCGATAAGCGCAAAAGAATCGCCATTGAAACAAGTGAAATTTATGCCCCTATTGCACATAGGCTAGGCTTAAACATGATTTACCGGGAACTGGAAGATCTCAGTTTTAAAAATACTTGGCCGATGCGTTACCGGGCACTTTCACAATCTGTTAAAAAGGTTCGTGGCAATCGAAAAGAGATTGTTAATAAGATCTTAGATGATGTTCGTCGACAGTTTTCTAAAGCCGGTTTGGATGTAGATATTCGTGGTCGTGAAAAAAGCTTGGCTAGTATTTATAACAAAATGCGTAACAAGCATTTAAGCTTTAATGAAGTTTTAGATGTCTATGGTTTTAGGGTTCTTGTAAAAACCAATGATGAGTGTTACAGAGCTCTTGGAGTTTTACATTCCATCTATAAACCCATGCCGGGTAAGTTCAAAGACTATATCGCTATTCCGAAGATTAACGGTTATCAATCCTTACATACGACCATGGTTGGTCCTTTAGGAATGCCTATTGAGTTTCAAATTAGAACGAGTTTGATGGATCAAGTTGCGGATGCAGGTGTTGCTGCGCATTGGGTTTACAAAGACGGCAAAGAAGAGATGACTGAAGTACAAAAAAGAGCCCATCAATGGCTTCAGTCTTTGATTGATCTTGAAGATGCTAGTCATGATCCCCAGGAGTTTTTAGAGCACGTCAAAATTGATTTGTTCCCTGACTCTGTTTATGTCTTTACACCAAAGGGACATATTAGAGCATTGCCACGTGGTTCAACAGCGCTTGATTTTGCATACTCTGTGCATAGTGATTTAGGTAATAGTTGTGTAGCTGTTCGAATAAATGGTAATCAATTGCCTCTAAGAACTGAGATTAAAAATGGCGACATTGTTGAGGTCATCACTGCGCCGTATTCAAATCCTAATCCAAGCTGGCTTACATTTATTAAAACGGGTAGAGCACGCGCAGCGATAAGGCACGCTTTAAAAACAAAAGGTTTGGATGAATCTTTACAACTAGGAGAGCGCTTACTATTGCAGGCTATGCGTAAACAAGAAGTAGATTTAGCTCTAGTAAATGATGATATCTGGGAAAAGATTCTGCATTGGACGGGTGCTAAATCTAGGCAAGACATCATGACTGATATTGCACTAGGAAGAAGATCTAGTGCAGTTCTTGCAAAGCGTATTGAGTTATTTGTAAAAGAAACCTATGGTAATGAGCAGCTTAGATTAGATTCTAAAGATTGGCAAAATAAATCAGAAGCTGAATTGCTTGCTAAACAAAATCGCCAGACCTTGATGGTAGATGGCTCAGAAGGCATGTCTGTGATTTATTCAACGTGTTGTCACCCGATTCCTGGGGATGACATTATTGGGTATTTGGGTAAAAGTGAAGGTTTGCAGATTCACATTCATGACTGTAGTCATGTACTACGGATTCATCGTAAAGATCCTGAGAATTGGATTGAGGTCAATTGGGCTGATGAGGTCTCTAAGGAGTTTGAGATTCCCCTTCGTGTTGATGTCAAAAACACAAAAGGTATTCTTGCCAAAGTCGCCAGCAGTATTACTTCTGCTGATGCCAACATTACCCATGTTGGAATGGATAATACGAGCTCTGAATTAGCCGCCACGATACGTTTTGGGGTACAGGTTAAAAACCGTGACCATTTGGCCAAAGTGATGCGAAGTTTAAGATCCAATATTGATGTGGTTAGGGCTGTAAGGATGAAAACCCATTATTAATTAGAGTGCTTTGTACTCTACATCAATAATTTCTAGGATTTCTTTCCCAACGGGTGTCATGAGTTCAACTTCATCGCCAATTCTTTTTTTCATCATTGCAGTGGCGATAGGTGAGATCCAACTGACATAATTCTCCCCGTGACTGATTTCATCGACACCAACGATGCAAATGACTTTTTCTTCACCGCTTTTGTCGATATAGGTGACGGTTGCACCAAAGAAGATTTGATCCGTGCTTTCACGGGTGGCTGGGTCAACCACTTCAGCAAATTCAAGGCGTTTATTCAAAAAACGGATTCGGCGGTCGATTTCACGCAGTCTTTTTTTACCGTAAATATAATCCCCATTCTCTGATCGATCCCCGTTACTGGCTGCCCAGTGAACAATTTTCACGATTTCCGGGCGTTCTACATCCAGTAAATGGAGTAATTCATCTTTAATTCTTTGGTGCCCACTGGGCGTAATGTAGTTTTTTGTATTCATTTATGGCATAATGTAGAGCTGCGCGGCTGTAGCTCAGCTGGATAGAGTACTTGGCTACGAACCAAGGGGTCGTGGGTTCGATTCCTGCCAGCCGCACCACCATTATAAGGTCTAGTCTAAAAAACTAGACCTTTTCTTTTTAGATCTTCTTCAGGTGCCATCTTTTTAGAAGTAGGGCATTACTGAGTACACAAAAGCTTGATAAGGCCATGGCGCTTCCTGCCACCATTGGCGACAGGTAACCTAGAGCGGCGAGTGGAATACCAGCCGTATTAAATATAAAGGCCCAAAATAAGTTTTGTTGAATTTTTTGCCATGTCTTACGAGAGATATCGATTGCACTGGGAACGAGTGAGAGATCACCTCGCATCAGGGTGATACCTGCGGATTGAATAGCCACATCTGTACCAGTAGACATTGCCATGCCAACATCCGCTTTTGCCAGTGCAGGGGCGTCATTAATACCATCGCCAATCATGGCCACCCAGTTTTTAGTATTTTTCTCAGTATTGGTTTTTAGTTCATCAATAATTTCAGATTTTTTATCAGGCAATATTTGCGAAAAAATCTTATCAATACCTAATTGCGTACCTACTCGATTGGCAGCAAAAGTATTGTCCCCAGAAATCATTGCTGTTTGAATATCCAAATCATGAAGTGCATCAATCACAGCTTTAGCATTCGCTTTAACCTCATCGCCAAATACAAAGGCAGCAATACAAGGCTCATCAGAATCGACACGCATCAGTATTGAGACAGAATAACCACTATTTAGTGCATCTTCAACATGTTGCAAGATGGATGCATAATGCGTTGACTGAGCTAGTGAGGATAAGCTTTGTAAGCGTAATTGCTGATTGGACCATGGGCCATTACTCAACACACCTTCAATGCCAACACCAAAAATAGATTGAGATTTGAGTGGAGTAAAGGGAATGATATTTTGGATTTTTGCTGCATCGATAATAGCTTTAGCAAGAGGGTGTTCGCTACCCAATTGCAAGGCTGTGGCGGATGCAAGAATATCTTCTAGCTTAAGACCATTTGTTAATGGAATGATATTGATTAGTTGAGGATGCCCAATAGTCAGTGTTCCTGTTTTATCAAAAGCAACAATATTAAGGTGGTGTGCATACTCAAGAACTTGAGGATCTTTAATTAAGATACCGTACTTTGCAGCCACACCAGTTCCAGCCATGATTGCTGCAGGGGTAGCTAGTCCTAATGCACAAGGACATGCAATGACCATTACTGATACTGCACGCAAAATTGCAATGGAAACAGAGTCTAGATAAAACCAATTTACAAGACCTGTAATGACGGCAATGGCGATCACAGTAGGTACAAAAATAGCGCTAATGCGATCGACTAATTTTTGAATTGGTGCTTTTTGCGTTTGTGCTTCTTCTACTAAGGTGATGATTTTTGAAAGAACACTTTCAATACCAATTGCTTGTGCTTGAATGATTAAAGAGCCTTCACCATTCATTGAGCCTCCAATGACTTGATGATCAATTAATTTTTTAACCGGTTCACTCTCACCGGTAATAAGGGATTCATCAGCGTGGCTTTGACCAAAAACGATTTTGCCATCGACTGGTATTCTTTCGCCGGGCAATACAAGTATGTGATCTCCAGGTAATACTTGCTCTAGAGGAAGTATTTGGAAGTCACTAAGATTGTGTTCCGCGCTCTCAGGGTGATTAAGAACTTTTGCATTCTCAGGCCAGAGATTTTGAAGAGCTCTGATAGCGGCACTGGTTTGTTTTTTAGCTCTCGCCTCTAACCATTTACCTAATAAAACCATAGTGATGATAACGGCGGATCCTTCAAAGTACAGCTCATGTGCATGGGATTGCGTCAAGATTAAATATACACTTAAGCCATAGGCAGAGCTTGTGCCTAGAGCAATTAATAAATCCATATTGCCTGTCCCACCCATTAGTGATTTAAATCCAGCGCTATAAAAGCGCCAACCTAAAATAAATTGAATGGGTGTTGCTAAAGCTAGTTGCCACCAAGGGCTTAGACTCCAATGAATTCCAAAAGGCATCAGAATCATTGGAATGATAAGTGGAATACTAAGACATATGCTGATCAGAACATTGCTTAATCCATTTAATCCCCAGGATATTTTGTTTTCATCATCATGAGCTTTGCCTCTTGGGGAACTTAATTTTGCTTCATAGCCTGTTTTTTCAACAGCATGAATAATGTCATTCAGTTCAATATGAGAGTCTTTGGAGAGGCGAACATTAGCTTGCTCTGTAGCTAAATTAACGCTTACACCATCAACACCTGGTAACTTGCCGATAGCTTTTTCTACTCGACTTACACAACTTGCACAAGTCATTCCTTCGATATCAAGAGAGTAAAATTGATTTAGAGCTTTAGAGGTATTTTCCATAAGTCAATACTATATTAATATGGTCTTATATTAGTAATTTATTATTTTAGGAGGTAATATGCTTTTTACAGTAACTGGAATGACTTGTGGAGGTTGCGTTAAGGCTGTCACTAGGGCGATTCAGTCAAGCGATCCTAAAGCAGAGGTGAGTGTGGATTTAGCAACTCAAAAAATTGAAATCAAATCCGACTTAAGCCCAGAAAAAGCAAGAGAATTGATTGAGGACGCTGGTTACCCTGTAGTGAGCTAAATTTGCTTTCAAAGAACTAATTCTGAGTAGGGACACTTCTTTCAGATATTTCTGACATGTGGTTTGATTGTTTTATATAAAAAATAATTCAAAAATGGATGATTATTTTTTTATAGTCAATCATGAAACCAATCCGTAAAACAATACCAAGAGTTCAGTTAACAAATGCTGAGATGATGCATGGATTACGAAAATCCATCAAGAAAAATCGTCTGCTCAGAAACGATTTAAAACAATTACATTTAGAGCTTTATATAAAAGAATTACAGTCGAACGAGAGTCGATCTTCGCGAAGAGACTGGATGGCCTTTGCGCTCATATGTATTGTGATAGTTACTTTGATTCTACGCTGGGTTGGGTTGGAGCAGTTTGGAAGTATTGGCTTTATTAGCTCTGTACAACAAACTGGAAACAATCACAATATTGAGCAAGTTCCACAGGATCCCATTAATAAATGAAGCATGGTATGAGCCGGTGAGGTCAAAAACTTTTCCGGATAACCATCCGCCCAGTGCCATGCCAATCATGGTGGCCATAATGCATAATCCAACCCGCTTACTTAGCTCATGGATAGGAAAGTATTCTCTAACAATGATGGCATATGCGGGAATAATACCGCCTTGAAAAAGCCCAAAGAGGGCAGCGATAATATATAGGGAGATAAGGCTATCGAAAGGTAAAAATAATAGTAGAGCAATTCCTTGAAGGACAGAGCCTAATAGTAAAGTTTTCAATCCACCGATACGGTCACAAATCACGCCAGATATTAATCGACTTGCAACACCGCAAGCCAACATAAGAGAAAGCATTTCAGCACCTCTAGCGGCATTAAATCCTAGATCATTACAGTACGCTACGATATGCACTTGTGGCATTGACATAGCAACACAACAACCAACACCTGCGATACAAAGTAAGGTTTGGGCAAAATTAAGAGAGAGGTTAAAAGGTTTTTCTCTATTAAGAGTTGTATTAACAGAAATATTAGCTGCAGGAGCAAGTGGGGGTCTTACGCGTAATAGCAAAGCTAATAAAAACATTCCAGTGCCGCATACGATACCCATGGCAATATACGTATTACGCCAACCAATATGATCGATGCCATACTGGACGATAGGTGGCCAAATCGTTCCTGCTAAATAGTTTCCGCTAGAACAAACACCAACGGCAATACCTCTGTATTTACTCCACCACATTGAGGTATCTGACATAAGCGGTGCGAAGGTGGCAGAAGCTCCAAAGAAGCCTAATAGAAGACCATGAAAAATGCCGAACCAAATGATATTTGGTGCAAAGCCTGATGATACGTATCCCATTCCGACGCAAACAGCCCCTAATAAAAGAGCATTGGATACCCCAAATCGATCAGTTAGCTTGCCCATCAGAATACTTCCCAAGCCCAAACCCAACATCATGTAGGTATAAGGTAGAGAGACCGCTGAACGGCTTACTTGGAATTCCGCTTGAACCGCTGGTAGAAAAACTGCAACGGCATACATTGAACTGGTACCCAATGTCATGAGTAAGACAGCGATCAAAAGTCTTTTTGCAGCAGCTTTTGAATCTATTGCCTCTGGGGGTGCAGTTTTGATAGTCTGTTTCATTTTTATACTAGAAGATTAACATAATTCAATGGTCTTTCATGGATCACTCATTTTTCATGTAAAAAGATTTAGAATTTATTATCACCATTTCTATTGTAAAAAATGACTCAATTTATACGTAAGCTATTTATCGGTACTGTTTTCATTGGCATATCTCAATTTGCTATTGGCGCAAGCTTTGACTGCAGCCTAAGTACCTTAAATGCTACTGAGCAATTTATTTGCAAGAATCCAGAGATTTCAGAATTAGATAGCCGTATGGCGACTATATATACTGAAAATTATAAAAAATTATCTCCTACAAATCGTGTTGCTTATTTAAACGGACAACGTGATTGGTTAAAGTATTGGCCGCAGTCTTGTAAGAGAAGTTATAACCCTGAGCAAGACGCAAGTATTTTTTTGGCTTGTGCAAAACGTGAGTATGAGAATCGCTTGGAATTACTTCCTATACGAAAACTCAATAACCAGTGGTTGGTCTTTAATGTAGCCCGTTATTCAGTTACTAAAGCTGATCCAACATCAGTTCCAGATTGGGTAAAGACGGTTGATCATTCTCTTGTATATCCCAAAATTGAAACACAAAATTTAAGTGCTACAGAATTACAAAACGCAAATCAACTTAATCAATGGATTGGCTCAGTTATCAAAAAACTTGGCTTAAAAAATAGGATAAGTCTTAACGAAGATAGTATGGATTCGTTTTTAAATGTAAGCATTGATGACGTTAGCCCAGACATATTTAGAGTACAAACGCGTTATTATTTTTATGCATTTGGGGCGCATGGTAATAGCGTATTTAATAATTTACATTATCTTCTTTCCAAGAATAGGGAGCTTAAAGAGGCTGATATATTCCAAGGTGCTTGGAAGAGTGGTACTTCTCAAAAAATATACACAAATTTAAAGACTGAGTTTGCCGAAATGGTTTTAGTCGATTCTGCAAAGCCTGTTGCGGAAAGTATTGGTCGAGTCCTGTCCTGGAAATTAAAAAAGGATGGAATGGTGTTTAAGTTTAATCCTTACGAACTTACCGCGTATGCTGCGGGAGCTCCTGAAGTCAAGATCGACTGGAATGACTTCAGTAGCTATTTAACAGACTATGCAAAGTCCCAAATCAAAGAGATGTATTAGGGACTTTAAGCTGTTTTAGGTGCTAAAAACTCGACGGGTTTTTCTTTGATTGGCATATGGATGAGTGCAGCAAACACTGCTAATGCTATATCCATAAACCAAACCCAGTTGTAGTTACCGTTTCTCTGAAATACTTGTCCACCTAAATAAGCTCCGAGGAAACCGCCAAGCTGGTGTGTGAACAACACAATCCCGAATAGTGTTCCCATGAATTTAGGACCAAATAATTTCGCAACTAATCCTGCTGTTGGTGGCACTGTTGATAAATAGGTTAATCCCAAAGTTGCAGCAAATAACAAAACAGTTAATTCAGTTTTGGGAGCTAATAAGAAGAGAATAACGATGAGGCCCCGAGCAGCGTAGATGTAACTCAATAAATGCTTCATTGGAATCTTTGTGGTGATCCAACCAGCACCTAGGCTACCCACGATATTAAATAAACCGATGGTGGCTAAGGCCCAGCCTGTAAATGTTGGTGGAAGTCCGCACAAATCAATAATGCCTGGCATATGTGTAGCAATAAAAGCCACATGAAATCCACAAACAAAAAATCCAGCATTTAACATTAAGTAACTTGGAGTTTTAAATGCCAGCGCTAGACTTTGTTGAAAATTAGGTGATTGCCCCGCATTTTGTTGCGTAGCAATTGTATTTTTTTTACCTCTAAGAAGAAGTGATAGTGGAATAGTGACAAGACAAAACAAAGCAATGTATGTCAAACCATTTTGCCATCCTGCATGAACGATTAACCAACCTGCAAGAGGTGCCATGATGAACTGCCCAATAGAGCCTCCGGCATTGACAAGACCAGCGTAAAAGCCTCCAGTACCTGGTGGTACGAAACGGTTGACTGCAGACATTAATACGGAGTTACCTGCAAAACCAGCACCACCTGCGGATAAGATTCCGATTGTAATAATCAGTTCAAGTTGTGTAGTTGCATAAGGAATGAGAAGTGTGCCAGTGATACACATTGCAATCCCGATTAAGAGTGCTTTTTCAGTACCGTATTTATCAGAGATGGCGCCTGCGAAGGGCTGAAAAGCCCCCCAGGCTAATTGACCGCATGCAAATGCAAGGCTAACAGCGACAATACCCAAACCAGTGTGGTTATTGATAGAACTAAAAAACATCGGCACTGATTGTCGCACTCCAAAGATCAGTGCAAAGATAGCTACTGCAGCGCCTACATTGATTAAATACGGTTTATCTTTTAGAGCCAATTTATTTATTCTTCTTTAATTTTGTTTTGGATGACGAACTGTCCCCAAGTATTCATTTGTTTCTTTAGGAAAGGAGTAAATACTTCTGGACCGCCTGCAATGATAGCAATACCTTGATCATCCAGTTTTTTAGCAATTTCTGGTTGGTTCAATACGGCAATAACTGCTTGATTCATTTTAGTAATGATATCTTGCGGTGTTTTGACAGGTGCGATAACTCCCCACCAAGCTGGAGCATCAAAGCCAGGGAAGCCACTTTCTGCGATTGTTGGCACATTTGGTAAGTCTTTGCTACGCTTTGGGCTTGTAACAACTAAAGGAACAACTCTGCCAGTATCGATGTGTTGTTTCATGAGGTAGATGGACCCAACAGCAAGTTGCACGTGACCAGCTAGGGCATCTGCCATGAGTGGACCACCTCCACGATAAGGGATATGCGTCCATTCGAATTTAGATTTTTTAGCAAGTGAAGCCATTGCTAAGTGTCCAAGACTTCCTGTACCAATAGATCCGTAGTTAAAAGGAGTACCAGCTTTGGAGTCACTTGTTAATTGTTTAAAGCTTGTAATACCTGACTTATTACTTGCAGCTAAAACCATTGGAGAAGTTCCTATGAGGGTAACTTGAGCAATATCTTTCAGAGTGTCATACGGCATTTTTTCTTTGAGTGCTTGATTAACACCATGCGTATCGAAAACCACTGCGAAAGTGTAACCATCTGGGTCTGAGCGAACAAGTGCACTTGTGCCAATAACGCCTGAGGCACCACCGACGTTTTCTACGATCACAGTTTGCTTGAGTTGATTTTGAAGTGCTGGAGCTAAAACACGCGCTACTGCGTCGACGGATCCACCAGGAGGAAAAACTGAAATTAATCTAATAGGTTTACGATATGGCCAGTCGTCTGCAGCCAAAGCTGTATTCAGGCTTAGTATTAAAGCGAAAAGATAAATTAATTTCTTCAACATAGTTTATTTTCCTTAGTTAATAAGTCTACAAGCAAATTATTGTAGGGTATTGTCTTGCTGATGTACCCATTTCATCATAAAAAACATGACACAAGCAAACCCCACAGCAAGAATTGGGTATGCAAGAAAATTTACAGCAAGAAATGATCCAAGCTGAAGGCCTGAATAATAGGCAAGGGGTCCAAAAACACCTCCCAATACAAGCATGAGCTTTGGTTTATTTTTTAACCAAGAAAAGGAAGCTTTAGCGGAGGCACCAAAGCTAAGCCAAAGTATGGAGAGCCACCATGGTTGTAAAAATTTCAGCGGTTCAGGGTAAGGGGATTGAAATGAAATGAGACCAAGAAGGCCAAGCAGTGAATCTAAGAAAAAGCCCATTACTAAAACTTTTAACAAGAAAAGATAAGCAATTTTCTTGTGTGTTTGTTTTGTAATGTATGTGTTTAAGTAAACTATACCGACAATCAAGGGAAGAAGTGGATAGTGGTGGCTGATTCCCCATGCACAGGCAAACCAAACGGCTTGGAAACCAAGAATCATCCACCAAAAATATATTGTCATTCTTTGGTGAAAGATAAAGTAACTTCACCTAAATAGACACCAAACTTAGACATTTCTGCTTTGTTTAACATTACTTTAGAGTTAATTAAATACATCCAGTCATTAAACTGTACTTCAATGGTTTTTCCATCCACGGGTAATAAAAGCGTGTATTTCCAATTTAAAGCATTACCGGCGGAGATTCCTTCTGCAACTCCTTTAACATCTGCAGCGCTGCCTTCAAAGTGATTTGGGGATGTTTCTTTGATGGTCCAAATTCTTTTTTGTGTACTTCCATCTGAATAGAGGAAGGACTCATCCAATGTTCCGGTATTGACGCCATCGATCATTTTCCAGTTAGAAACAATTTCAACTGTAAAACGTTTGACAACTTTTCCGCTGCGATCAGTGAATATTCCATAAGCATTTGTTTTACCATTGAAGTATTCGGAAAGCTTTAATGTGGGCGTTTCTTTTGCATAATCATCGACTTTGATACTTGAGCATGAAGCTAAAGTTAAAAGAGAAAAAATGATTAAAACTTTAGAAAAGATATTCTGGCTTAAGCGCAACATAAATAGCTCCTTTGATGAATATCATCATTATGTCAAATCATTCAATAAATAAATATTTATTTGTTAAAACAATGACGATAGTAAGGAAATAAATGTTGAAGAGAGAGGAGTATTTAATAAAATTATTTCATGAACTTAAGTAAATCTCAAATGTGCCTGGAGGTTCATCCTGGCGAATTTATCAGACAAGAATTTTTACAAGCCAGAGGGCAAAGTATTTTTGACTTTGCGATGAAGATGGGGATATCTGAAAAGCTGGCTTGTGAAATATTAGTTGGAATTCAACCCATTACTCCCATGCTTGCAGACAAGCTGGCAGCTCTCTACGGGGTACAAAGCCAGTATTGGTTAGAAATGCAGGCTTTGTACAATTCAAAAAAAGAATTACATGGTTTGCACAGCAATTAAATCAAGCGGTGATACTTTATTCGCTTGAATATATCTAGCGAGATAAGCAGAGCTTGAAGCGCAAGGGATTTTTGCGTAAACAATGTGTCCTGAGCCTGGTGCAACTTGGATTGGTTTGCCATCTTCGCTCCAGAGGGCTTCAATCACAACATCTTGGTTGCCATGTGGTTCAATGATTTCGATCTTATCGCCAACAGCGAATCTATTTTTGACATCGATCTTAACGCCTTTAACGGGATCTATTTCCATGACGCTACCGACATACATACTTCTTCCAGAAATAGAAAATCCTTTGAGGTAATTTTGATAATCTGAATCATGGTGACGTTGATAGAAACCATCCGTATATCCGCGGTTTGCAAGACCTTCTAGATGGCCTAGCAATTCAGGTTGGAAAGGTCTTCCAGCGGCTGCATCATCAATTGCTGTTCTGTAGGATTGGCATGTTCGCGCAACGTAATAAGGGGACTTTGTTCTTCCTTCTATCTTAAGGGAATCAATTCCCATTTGCGTTAAGCGTTCTACGTGTTCAATTGCGCGTAAGTCTTTTGAATTCAAGATATAGGTACCATGCATATCTTCTTCGATTGGCATTAATGCATCTGCTTTGCCGCCTTCTTCCAATAAGAAGATATCTCCAGTTGCATCCTCAGAGCCAGGATAAATCTTGTAATCCCATCTGCATGAATTAGTGCAGGCACCTTGATTAGGGTCACGACGATTAAAATAGCCTGATAAAAGGCAACGACCAGAGTAGGCGATACATAGTGCACCGTGTACAAAGACCTCGAGTTCCATATCAGGACAATCTTGTCTAACGGCCTCAATCTCATCTAATGAAAGTTCGCGCGAGAGAATAATGCGTGAGATACCCACATTTTGCCAAAATCGTGCTGCAGCGCCGTTAACCGTATTTGCTTGCACAGAGAGGTGGATTGGCATATCTGGCCAATTTTCACGCACCATCATAATCAGCCCTGGGTCAGACATAATCAGAGCATCTGGGCCAAGATCAATCACTGGCTTCATATCTTGAACAAATGTTCTTGTCTTACTTCCATGGGGAAGAATGTTTGAAACTAAGTAGAACTTTTTGCCTAGAGCATGGGCGTGATTGATTCCACCAGCTAAAACATCCAAATCACCGAAGTCATTATTTCTGACACGAAGAGAATATCTTGGTTGACCTGCATAAATTGCGTCAGCACCAAAATCAAATGCTGTATCAAGCATTGCTCTGCTACCGGCTGGGGCAAGAAGTTCAGGTTTTTTCATAGACTCATTTCAATGGGGTTTAACAAGAAAAGCAAAAATTATTTCAAGCTGTTAAATCAATAAAGACTCTACCATCTTCAGCTTTAATTGGGTAAGTCTTGATAGGTTTATCAACAGGGTCGCACATGACTCGACCATCACGAATATCAAATCTTCCTTGATGGAAAGGGCATTCAATTTCGTGGCCTTCTAAAAAACCATCGGAGAGTAGAGCATTGCCGTGTGTGCACACATTGTCGGTACAGTAAAGATTGCCGTCGACATTGTAAACAGCCAAATTTTTATTACCAGTATCAAGGCGAACCACTTCACCTTCAAAAGTGTCATCCATTGACATCAAGTCTGTCCAAACATTACTCATTTAGTGGCCTCAAGCAAATAAATAGCTATTTTACTCAATCTAAGCTCAAAATTTCACTCCCAGCATTTAAACATTAAGAAAATTGCCATAAAACGGAAAACTTTCATGTTATTTGAGTTTCAGTGCATAATGCATTTTTTAGGAAATTATGGCTCTAAAATCCACTATTTATAAAACCATTCTCAATATTGCCAATATTGATAAAGGATATTATCAAGAACACTCATTTACGCTGGCTAGACATCCAAGCGAGACTGATGAGCGGATGATGATACGTTTGGTTGCAATGGCTATGCAGGCTCATCAGCTACAAGATACTTGCGGTGGTGATGGTGTTTTAGCATTTGGAGCAGGTTTATCTGATGCAAACGAACCAGATGTTTGGTTAAAAGATTTCTCTGATCAAATTCAAGTATGGATAGAGGTTGGTCAACCTGAAGAGAAGAGAATTTTAAAAGCGTGTGGTCGAGCTAGCCAAGTATTGATATACGCCTATCATCATGCCAGTTCAGTATGGTTTAAGGGTATAGAAAACAAATTATCAAGATTAAAAAATCTTGAGATTTATCAAATTTCGCATGAACAATCTTTAGAACTATCTTTAATGGCGCAGAGAACAATGCATCTTCAGGTAACTATTCAAGAAGGAAATTGCTTGATTAGTAATGGCGATAAAGTATTAGAAATTAACTTTGAGCGTCTTTTTTAAGTGCTTGAATCTTTAGCCACAGGATTGATCCTGAGGTTCCTAATGTGATGATATTTGCGATGAGAACAGGCAAATTCCAAATCAGAGTTGCGTAAATGATCCACAGAATCACACCAGTAGTAAACAAGGAGTACATAGGCAGAGAGATGCCTGACATATCTCTTGTTTTCCAAGATTGAACTGTTTGGGGAATAAAAGCAATAGTGGTCAGAGTAGCTGCGATAAAGCCCAGATAGTCAGCATTCATATTTAATTAATTTTCTCGAAGTTCTTTACGTAAAATTTTGCCGACATTCGACTTCGGTAAAGATGACACGAATTGTATATGTTTGGGTCTTTTATAGTTAGTTAAATTTTTTGCACAGTGTTCAAAGATAAGTTCTTCTGTGAGTGATTCATCTTTTTTAACGATGAATGCTTTGACACTACTACCAGAATGCGCATCGTCAACACCGATAACGGCGCACTCTAAAATTTGTGGCATTTGGTATAAGACTTCTTCGATTTCGTTTGGATAGACATTGAATCCAGAGACAATAATCATATCTTTCTTGCGATCGATTAATTTTAAAAATCCATCATCATTAAGGAAGCCAATATCACCGCTTTTGAAAAAGCCGTCCGGAGTCATCACCAGAGCGGTTTCATCATCTCTGTTCCAATACCCGCGCATCACTTGAGGACCTTTGATACAAATCTCACCAGATTCATTGACCGCTAATTCTTGACCATTAGCATCTCTTACAGATATTTCTGTATTGGGAAGTGGAAGTCCAACGTGTCCTGTAAATTCTTCGATAGTTGATAAATTGCAACATGCAACAGGCGATGTTTCCGATAAGCCATAACCTTCTACGATCGGTGTACCTGTAATCGATAGCCAGCGATCAGATACCACTTTTTGCACTGACATTCCGCCACCAATACTAACAAGTAGGCTTGAGAAATCAACCTTAGCGAATTCTGGATTTTGCATCAATGCATTAAAAAGAGTATTAACGGCTGGGAAGATATGAAATTCTTTTATCTTCTTTAAGGTTTTGATAAAGCCAGGGATATCTTTGGGATTAGCGATTAAGATCGTTTTTCCGCCAGCTCTGACACTAAATAGTCCGCAGGCTGTAAGGGCAAATATATGATACAGGGGCAGGGCACAGATAAAAGTTAATTGCTCGATCGGTTTTTTATCTAAAGCAGGCTGCAACCAAGCTTCAATTTGGAGGATATTAGCAATAACGTTGCGGTGTTCAAGGATCGCTCCTTTTGAAACACCTGTTGTTCCACCGGTATATTGTAAAAACGCTATATCGTTTTGATGGATTTCAGGTTTTTGGAAACCTACTTTCTTACCAACATCTAGGGCTGCCTTAAAGGTTGTGTAATGCGGCAACTCCCATTTGGGGACCAGTTTTTTGATGTGTTTGACGACAAAATCTAGCAGTTTTCCTTTTGGCCCCAGAAGCTCGCCTAATGAGGTAACGATGACTTGTTCAATGGGGACGTTTTTGATGATGGAACATAAAACATGTGCGAAATTTTCTAGGATGATGATGGTTGTTGCGCCACTATCCTTAAGTTGCTGTTCTAGCTCTCTTGCTGTGTAGAGGGGGTTAATGTTGACCACGATGGCTCCACAACGAAGAATTCCGGCAAGTGCGATGGGATACTGGAGCACATTGGGCATCATGATAGCGACACGATCGCCTTTTTTTACATCTTGAAATTGCAAGAATTTAGCAAACTCAAAAGAAGCTTCATCTAGCTCTTTATAGCTAATACTTTTGCTGAAGGACTCAAAAGCAGAGTGATTTTGATGAGTCTGAAAAGATTTTTCAAATAAATCAACGATGGAATCAAACTCCGAGTAATCCAGCTCAGTAGGAATATCCTTGGGATAACTTTTGAGCCAAAATTTTTGTTGAGTCATATTTTTCCTTCTTCTTGAACCTTGTGATTAAGCTAAAAGTAAATTACTTTTAGTTTGTTGAATAATGCATTTTAGGCTTATAAAAACAAGAAGAATATACCAACAAATACTTATAAAGAAATATAAATAATTCAAATCAATATATTTAATAAATTTAATATATTTGATTAATTTAAGATTATTGAATAATAACTATTATCACTTTTAGATTTAAGGTATTAATTGATTTTTATTAAATGTAATTGATATAATATCGTTTACGTAAGGATTATTATTTATTAATTAGTAAGGGTAATGTATGTCTCAGTATGAAGAGTTAATTAGACAAAGAAATCTATTAGATCAGCAGATAAAAGAAATAAAAGAAAGAGAAAGAGCTGCGGCGATAGAAACTATCAAAAACTTAATAGAAGCTCATGATTTAAAAGTTGAAGATGTATTTTCGAAGAAAAGTTCAACAGTTGGGAAAAAAGTTCCCGCTAAATACCTCAATCCTGAAAATGGAGAGACCTGGACAGGTCGTGGTAAGGCTCCAGTATGGATTGCAGGTAAAGAGCGAGAAGCGTTCTTAATTAAATAATCTTATCCAATAGAGCTTTTTTAATAATTGTTTCTAAAGTATTAAGAGAGCTCGAATATTTATATATTTTAGGATTAATAGCTGTAGTTTTTAAATTAGGGGCATTAATAAAGCCCGAATTATCAACATTTAACTCATTAATCGCATCTTGGTGTATCAAGAGTGGTATTTTCCCAGTCGTATTATTTTTGTTAAATTGATGAACTATATGAAACTGGTCAATTGAGTTTATCTTTTGATCAACATAGATTATTTCTGGTTTAAGTTCTACGGCTGCCATTAGTGCTTCGCTAATATCTGTATAGCTATAGCACCTGATAGAGGATTCTAGTTCCCTGCAGTGATTTTCGAAGTTTTCAATATCCTCATTTTCATTAAATATCCCTAATATGGAATATTTCTTAGAGCAAAAATGACTCAAAAGTTCTCTTCTTTTGGATAATTGATGCTCGATCGATATATCTAAGATTCGCCTGTGCCCTCCACGGGTTTTCCATGCAATCAGTTCCCCTGTTTCCACCATTTTTTGAATGGTCCCCAATGAGACCTGCAAAATCTTTGCAGTTTCTCGGGTACTTTTGTAACTTAATTCTTGAGTTTGAATGTTTTCTACCATTGATTTATCTCCTTTAACAATGTGAAAATCCATAGTAAAAGTATTAAATCGCTTTAAATATCAGAACTATCTGAATTGTTTGTAGGAAAGTTCTCTAAAGTGTATTTTTTATAGTGAATTACAACAAAGTGGGCTAGAAAAGTAGGCGACAAGTGTTTAATTGTCATAAAATTGATTAACAATAATTCTTATTATGTAATTATCAAGATAAGTAATAACTAGTAATGAGAATTTTTGTAACACAATTTGGAAATGTATTTCGCAATCTACTAGTCGGTTAGGCCGTGTCGTAGATGGTTGACTAACCCACTTACATATCGGGAAACCCGAAGAAAAGGTGAGCAATATGATGCAGTCTTTACAAGGTAACTCATACCTATTTGGGGGCAATGCGCCCTACGTCGAAGAGCTTTACGAAGCTTATTTAAATGACCCAACATCAGTTCCAGACAATTGGCGTCAATATTTTGATGGTGTACAAAACCTTCCCGCTGTCGATGGATCTGCTTCCAAAGATATAGCGCATGCACCGATTGTTGCTTCCTTTGCGCAAAGAGCGCGCGTTGCACCTATTAGACACGTTGAAGATTCTGCAGACTCAAGTATGGGTCGTAAGAGAGTAGCGGTTCAACAATTAATCGCCACTTATCGTAATGTGGGTACAAGATGGGCTGATTTAGATCCTCTTAAAAGAACAGAGCGCCCCAACATTCCAGAGTTAGATCCTGCGTATTACGGGTTTACTGATGCCGATATGGATATTGTTTTCAATACAAGCAATACATTCTTTGGCAAAGACAAGATGAAATTGCGTGAGTTATTACAAAACTTGCGTCAAACATATTGCGGCACTATTGGTTCAGAGTATATGTATATCACTGACCAAAATATTAAAAAATGGTGGCAAGAAAAATTAGAATCAATTCGTTCTACGCCTAATTTTGTTGCGGAGAAGAAAAAGAATATTCTCAATCGCTTAACAGCGGCAGAGGGACTTGAAAGATTTTTGCATACTAAGTATGTCGGTCAGAAGAGATTCTCTTTAGAGGGTGGCGAGAGCTTTATTGCATCTATGGATGAAATTCTTGACGCTGCTGGTTTAGCAGGTGTTCAAGAAATCGTTATTGGTATGGCTCACCGTGGTCGTTTAAACGTTCTTGTTAATACGCTAGGTAAAGTTCCTAAAGACTTATTTGCTGAGTTTGATCACACTGCGCCTGAAGATTTACCATCAGGTGACGTTAAATATCACCAAGGTTTCTCCAGTGACATTTCAACTGCAGGCGGACCTGTTCACTTGTCTTTAGCATTTAACCCATCTCACCTCGAGATTGTTAACCCAGTTGTAGAGGGTTCAGTTCGTGCGCGTATGGATCGTCGTGGCGATAAGACTGGTGCTCAAGTATTACCAATTTTGGTACACGGAGATGCAGCGATTGCCGGACAAGGTGTTGTTCAAGAAACATTGGCACTTGCCGAAGTTCGTGGATATCACACTGGTGGAACAATCCACATTGTGATTAATAACCAAATCGGTTTCACAACGTCTGATCCACGTGACTTAAGATCAACTTTGTACTGTACTGATATTTTAAAAACGATCGAAGCGCCAATTTTGCACGTCAATGGTGACGATCCAGAAGCTGTTGTATTAGCGACTCAATTAGCAGTTGAGTATCGTATGAAGTTTAAGAAGGATGTTGGTATCGACATTATTTGTTTCCGTAAATTGGGACATAACGAGCAAGATACACCTTCAATGACTCAGCCTTTGATGTATAAAACAATTTCACAACATCCTGGTACACGTAAGTTGTATGCTGATAAGTTAGAAACACAAGGAATACTTTCAGCAGGTGGTGGCGATGAAATGGTTAAAACCTACCGTGCTGAGTTAGATGCTGGAGACAAGCGAACTTCTGATCCAGTGATAACTAACTTCAAAGGTAAATATGCAGTGGATTGGTCACCATTCTTAAACAGAAAGTGGACTGATAATGCTGATACAGCAATACCGCTTACTGAGTGGAAGAGATTAGCTGAAAAGATTACTAAAGCACCTGAAGGCTTTAAAGTTCACTCATTGGTCGAGACTGTTTTGAAAAACAGAGCTGCGATGGGACGTGGTGACATTAATGTTGACTGGGGTATGGGCGAGCATATGGCTTTTGCCTCACTCGTTGCTAGTGGTTACCCAATTCGTCTCTCAGGTGAAGATAGTGGTAGAGGAACTTTCACACACCGTCATGCTGTGCTTCATGATCAAGATCGTGAAAAGTGGGATATTGGAACGTATATTCCATTGCAACACGTTGCTGAAGGTCAAGCACCATTTGAAGTGATTGATTCAATTTTGTCTGAAGAGGCAGTATTAGGATTTGAATATGGTTATGCTGCTGCAGAGCCAAATACGCTTACGATTTGGGAAGCACAGTTTGGCGATTTTGCAAATGGTGCGCAAGTTGTGATCGATCAATTTATTGCATCTGGTGAAGTGAAGTGGGGTCGTGTTAATGGCCTCGTCATGATGTTGCCACATGGTTATGAAGGTCAAGGCCCAGAGCACTCTTCAGCAAGACTTGAGCGTTTTATGCAATTGTGTGCTGACACTAATATGCAGGTTGTTCAACCTACAACAGCTTCACAGATTTTCCATCTCTTACGCAGACAAATGATTCGTCCATTCCGTAAGCCTTTGGTCATTATGACGCCGAAATCTTTATTGAGAAATAAAGATGCGACTTCACCGATTACTGAATTTACTAAAGGTGAGTTCCACACTGTGTTGGGTGAGCAGGACGCTAATATAGATCCGCAAAAAGTAACAAGACTTGTCATTTGCTCAGGTAAGGTTTATTACGACCTAGTTAAGACACGTGAAACGAAGAAGTCAAAAGATACAGCGATTATTCGTATTGAGCAGCTATATCCATTCCCACACAAAGCATTTGCATCTGAATTGAAAAAATATCCAAATGTAACTGAATTAGTGTGGACACAGGATGAGCCGCAAAATCAAGGAGCTTGGTTCTTCATTCAACATAATATTTTTGAAAATATGGTTGAAGGTCAGAAATTAAGTTACTCAGGTCGTCCTGCTTCTGCTTCGCCAGCATGTGGATATTCTCATCTTCACCAAGATCAGCAAAAGTCATTGGTAGATGGGGCATTTGCGAAGTTAAAAGGATTTGCTTTATCAAAATAACTAAATAAGTAACATTAACAGCGATTAATAATTAACAAGGATTCACCATGTCTATATTTGAAGTTAAAGTACCCCAGTTATCTGAATCAGTAGCAGAAGCAACTCTTTTACAGTGGAAGAAAAAAGCTGGAGATACTGTTGCACAAGATGAGATTCTCATTGAAATTGAAACAGATAAAGTTGTTTTAGAAGTGCCTGCTCCTTCAGCAGGTGTTTTATCTGAAATCGTTATTGCTGATGGAGGAACTGTTGTTTCTGATCAGGTCATTGCTAAGATTGATAGTGATGGTAAAGCCGTAGCTGCTCCAGCTGCCGCTCCTGCTGCAGACCCTGTAGCGGCTGCACCTGCAGCCGCAGCGCCTGCACCAAGTTCAAACAGTGCGGCTGGTGTTGCAATGCCAGCAGCAGCAAAAATCTTGGCAGAGAAAAATATTGCTGTAACTGATGTTGCTGGAACAGGTAAGGATGGCCGTGTAACTAAAGCTGACGCTATGGGAGCATCTGCCGCACCTGCAAAAGCAGCTCCAGTACCACAACAAAAATTGGCCGCTCTTCCAGCAAATGTCATGTTGGGAGATCGTCCAGAAGAGCGTGTTCCAATGAGTCGTTTACGTGCACGTATTGCTGAAAGACTTTTAGAGTCACAAGCAAATAATGCGATTTTGACTACATTTAATGAAGTCAATATGGCACCAGTAATTAGCATGCGTAACAAGTACAAAGATATTTTTGAAAAAGAACATGGTGTGAAATTAGGTTTCATGTCTTTCTTTGTTAAAGCAGCTGTACATGCATTGAAGAAATATCCAATTTTGAATGCTTCCGTAGATGGCAATGACATTGTCTACCATGGCTACTTTGACATTGGTATTGCAGTTGGTTCACCACGTGGTTTAGTTGTTCCAATCTTGCGTGATGTTGATCAAATGAACCTTGCTGAAATCGAGAAAAAGATTTCTGAATTTGGTGTTAAAGCGCGTGATGGTAAGTTAACGCTTGATGACTTAACTGGTGGAACATTCTCTATTTCTAATGGTGGTGTATTTGGATCAATGTTATCTACTCCAATTATCAATCCTCCACAATCAGCAATTTTAGGTATTCATGCTACTAAAGATCGTGCTGTTGTAGAAGATGGTCAGATTGTTATTCGTCCAATGAACTATTTGGCGATGTCATATGACCACAGAATCATTGATGGACGTGAGGCTGTTCTTGGCTTGGTAGCAATGAAAGAAGCCCTTGAAGATCCAGCAAGATTATTACTCGATATTTAATTAAGCAAGTAACTTGCTTTTAAAGGAACAAGAATGAGTCAAGAATTTGATGTAGTAGTAATTGGTGCTGGTCCTGGCGGTTACATTGCAGCTATTCGTGCTGCGCAGTTGGGATTCTCAGTAGCTTGTGCAGAGGGTAATGCTTACGATGATCCCAAAGCTGAGCCACGCCTTGGTGGAACATGTCTTAATGTTGGATGTATTCCATCTAAGGCACTTTTAGCTTCTTCTGAAGAGTTTGAAAATATTGAAAAGCATATTTCAAGCCACGGTATTGAAGTTAAAGGCGCTAGCATTAATGTTCCAAAAATGATTTCACGTAAAGATGAAATTGTTACTAAGATGACTGGTGGTATTCAGTATCTTTTCAAGAAAAATAAAGTGACGCATCTTAAAGGTTATGCATCCTTTGTTGGTCGCGAGAACAATCTTTACCAGTTAGCAATTAAAGGTAAAGAAAATACAACTGTTAGTGCTAAACATGTCATCATTGCATCAGGTTCTAAAGCAAGACATCTTCCTGGAATGGAAGTTGATAATGTTTTGATTTGTGATAACGAAGGTGGTTTGAAGTTTGATCAGACGCCTAAGAAATTAGGTGTGATTGGTGCTGGTGTTATTGGCTTAGAGTTAGGTTCTGTTTGGAGAAGACTTGGATCAGATGTCACGATTCTTGAAGCGATGCCAACATTCTTGGGTGCCTGTGATCAAAGTATTGCTGCTGAGGCGCAAAAATTATTTACAAAACAAGGTTTGCAATTTAACCTTGGCGTAAAAATCAATGAAGTCAAAAAAGGTAAATCTAACGTAACTGTTAATTACACAGATACTGCAGGCGCTGATCAGTCATTAGTGGTTGATCGTTTAATTGTTTCTGTAGGTAGAGTGCCTAACACTGACCAATTAAATCTTGAAGCTATTGGCTTAAAGGTTGATGAGCGCGGATTTATTCCAGTAGACGATCACACTCTTGCAACAAGTGCTCCAGGCGTATATGCCATTGGTGACGTGGTTAGAGGTCCGATGCTTGCACATAAAGCAGAAGACGAAGCTGTTTTAGTAGCCGAGATCATTGCTGGTCAAAAACCACACATCGACTACAACTGCATTCCTTGGGTCATTTATACATCTCCTGAGATTGCTTGGGTTGGAAAAACTGAACAGCAGTTAAAAGCAGAAGGTCGTGCATACAAGCCAGGTCAATTCCCATTTGCAGCAAATGGTCGTGCATTAGGTATGGGATCTGCTGATGGTTTTGTAAAGATTCTTGCTGATGCAAATACGGATGAGATTTTAGGAGTACACATCATTGCTTCTGCTGCTTCAGATTTAATTGCTGAAGCTGTCGTTGCTATGGAGTTTAAGGCTTCTGCGGAAGACATCGCTCGTATATGTCATCCACATCCAAGTTTATCTGAGCCAATTCGTGAAGCAGCTCTTGCTACAGATCGTCGCGCATTGAATTTCTAATTTAGGGATTCATGCGCGTTACCGATTTATACAAAGCTTCATTAGAAAAAAAAGCATATCAAAGTGATGCAGCCCAAGAGGCTGCAATCGCTCGCTTGCAACGTTGTCAAGACGAATGGGAGCAGCGTCCTTCATCATCAGGTGGCTTTTTTTCTAAACTCATGGGCAATCAGACCTCTACAGTTCCAAAAGGAGTGTATTTTTGGGGTGGTGTTGGAAGAGGTAAATCTTTCATCATGGACTGTTTTTATGAAGCCATTACGATAGAAAAAAAGACGCGCTTGCATTTTCATGAGTTCATGCGTGAAGTACATCGCGAATTACAAGATTTAAGAGGTAAGGCAAATCCTCTAGATGAATTAGGTAAAAAAATTGGTCAGCGTTATGAATTAATTTGCTTTGATGAGTTTCATGTGAGTGACGTTGCTGATGCGATGATTTTACATAGATTGCTAGATGCTTTATTCAAAAATAAAGTGCAGTTTATTATGACATCTAACTATCGTCCTGATTTGTTATATCCAGATGGTCTTCATCGTGACAGGGTTTTGCCGGCCATAAAACTCCTTGAAGAAAAACTAGACGTTATTAATGTAGACGCTGGGGTAGATTACCGAAAAGTCGTCATGGATCAAGTAAGGGCCTATATTACGCCTTTGGTTCCTGAAGTGCAGGAGGAGTTAACTTCTGTTTTTGGTCAATTGGCAGGTGCTCACCTTGATGAACCTAATGAGTTATTAATAGAAAATCGCGTCATACATTGTGTTCGTAGAGCAGGAAGTGTTGCTTGGTTTAATTTTGAAGAACTATGTGCTGGTCCCCGTTCGCAAAATGACTATTTAGAAATTGCCTCGACTTTTCATACAGTTATATTGTCTGACGTTCCTAAAATGGTTCCCAGAATGTCTAGTGAGGCTAGGAGATTTACCTGGTTAATCGATGTTTTCTATGACCATAAGATCAAATTAATTATTTCAGCAGAAGTTGAGCCAGATTTGTTATATGTTGAAGGTCAAATGTCTGGTGAGTTCCATAGAACTGTTTCAAGAATTATTGAAATGCAGTCTAAAGAGTATTTACATGCTCCAAGAAGAGTCATTGATACTTCATTAACTTAGAAATAAGAATAAGCTCCAAATCATATTCAATTTGAAGAGCTTCTTGTCTCTTTCAACACTCTATGACCGTATCTAAAAGCCAGCTAAGAATTGCGGCAATTGGAAGATCGAATTCATCCAATAAAAAATCAAACCCCAGCATTAAATTTTCAAAGATATAAGTGTTTCAAACTTTTGTCGTAAAATTATAAAAAGACAGTTCGAGAGCGAGTGAGTATACGAACTAGCTGCCTAGAAATAGGTCTTGCACGCCAGCAAGGGTAACAGAGTCTCGCAGCGAAATTTTAACAAGATTTCAAGATAAGGGCCTTAGGGCTCTTTTTCTTTTCTTCTTTATTCATAAACCCCAATTAGTGCTTTTAATATAAAAGTTGGAGGGAATAGTTTTGATGTTCTGAGAACTACAATACTTTTTGCTGAGAGACCGATGAAAAATAATTTTAAAAAGCCTAAATTTTTTTCTTATAAATCGCTATCCATTATCGAAAGTTGTTGTAAAAAAACATTTATGAAAATGACGACTTCAAATTGTGTATAATATTTATAACATACTCGCCATGCCTCTCAACGATGCACACTTTGGCGGGTTTTTTTTCATTAAATATGACCCAATTCGGAAAAACCGCCCTCAGCATTGCTGACCATATCCAGAAATTAAAATATCAAAGTTTAATTATTTCTAATGAAGCTAATGTTTTATTTTCGGTTTTCTGCATATACGAGACCTTTTTATATTCCAAATCGTGAAGATCATTAATTTAAATTAGCTAATCACGTATTACCAATACCTCAAGTAAATTATTCCCAAATCTGATTAGTTGATTCATTTATCGAAATTCTCCTGTGAAAACTGTAGAATATTGGTATGAATTCTATTAATGCTGATTTGCATTGCCATTCTGTGGTGTCCGATGGCACCCTCTCACCAGAGGAACTTGCATTGCGCGCACATCAAAACGGTGTGGAGTTATGGTCACTCACTGATCATGATGTCATCGGTGGGCAGCATCGAGCCAAAAAGGCTGCTGAAGAATTAGGCATGAAATACACATCTGGTGTTGAAATCTCAGTGAGTTATATGGGGCAAACAGTCCACATTGTTGGCGTTGGTATTGATCCTGATCATGATGTTTTGGTCGAAGGTCTCCGTCAAACAAGAGATGGAAGAAGTGCAAGGGGGCGTGAGATGGCTCGTCAACTTGAACTTGTTGGAATTCCGGGAACTTATGAGGGTGCATTAACCTATGCAGGAAACCCTGAACTTTTATCAAGAACCCATTTTGCAAGATATTTAGTAGAAATGAACATTTGCAGAACGACGGATGAAGTGTTTAAAAAGTTCTTGGTGGAAGGTAAGCCTGGTTATGTTGGTCATGTTTGGGCTAGCTTAGAAGATTCTGTGCGTTGGATAAAAAGCTCTGGGGGACATGCAGTTATAGCTCACCCTGGTAGATATCGATTTACAGAGATTCAGAAAAACGAATTATTCACCAACTTCAAAGACTGCGGTGGGCTCGGAATAGAGGTTATTACTGGCAGCCATACTCCTTTGCAGTATGAAGAATATGCAAAAGTTGCACAACACTACCAATTTTATGCTTCTCGAGGATCAGATTTTCATGATCCGAAGGAAAGTTATATTGATTTAGGAAAACTTCCTGAATTACCTTCTTCTCTTCAACCAATTTGGTCATTACTTTAAAGCTAGAAAACTATGTATTCTGAACGCGTATTATCTGGGATGCGACCTACGGGCGCGCTACATTTGGGACACTATCATGGGGTGCTAAAAAATTGGGTCAAGCTGCAAGCTGAATACCCTTGTTTTTTCTTTGTCGCCGATTGGCATGCTCTCACTACCCATTACGAGTCTCCAGAAGTAATTCAGAATTCCGTTTGGGAGATGGTGATTGATTGGTTAGCTGCTGGAGTTGATCCAACGCAGGCAACTTTATTTATTCAAAGTAAAGTTCCTGAGCATGCAGAGTTATTCTTACTCTTATCGATGGGTACACCATTAGGATGGTTGGAGAGGGTTCCAACCTATAAAGATCAAATCGAAAAATTACGTGAAAAAGATTTACAAACTTATGGATTTTTAGGATACCCATTACTGCAAGCTGCAGACATATTAATTTATAGAGCACAGCATGTTCCAGTTGGGGAAGATCAGATACCTCACGTTGAAATGACACGTGAAGTTGCTAGAAGGTTTAATTATCTTTATGGCAGAGAGGCTGGCTTTGAAGAAAAAGCATTAGAGGCTGCTAAAAAATTAGGTGGTAAAAGAACGAAGTTATATCTTGAGGCAAGGACTGCCTATCAAGAAAAGGGTGATGACGAGGCCTTAGAGCAAGCCAAGGCTATTTTGCAAGAAGCGCAAAGTCTTTCGATGGGAGATCGTGAGCGCTTATTTGGATACCTTGAAGGTGCCAGAAAAATTATCCTGCTTGAACCTCAAGCATTGCTGACTGAAGCTTCAAAAATGCCAGGTCTAGATGGTCAAAAAATGTCTAAATCCTATGGCAACACTATTTCTTTGCGTGAAGATGCAGAGTCGATTACGAAGAAAGTTAAAACCATGCCTACTGATCCGGCAAGGATTAGAAGGACAGACCCTGGTAATCCAAAAAATTGTCCAGTTTGGGAGTTACATCAGGTGTATTCCGATGAGGCAACCAAGGATTGGGCACAACAAGGATGTACCACAGCTGGAATAGGTTGTATTGAGTGTAAAGAGCCTCTCATAAAGAGTATTCTCAAAGAGCAACAGCCTATGCTTGAAAGAGCACAACAGTATTTAGATGACCCAAGTCTCTTGAGGGCGCTCATTGCTGATGGATGCGATAAAGCGCGTAAAACTGCTCAAGAAACAATGAGAGATGTGCGTGAGGCTATGGGACTTGATTACTCATAATCAACTAATCGTATCTGAATGGGTTAAACGCTTTGCAGACAAAATCCCAAAGGATCATCAAGACCAAAGAGTATTAGACTATGCGTGTGGCTCCGGGAGGCACACGCTTTTCTTGCAAGAAAAAGGGCATAAAGTACTTGGAATTGACAGAGACGCTTTAACACTCCAAAATTTGCAAAATTCCTTCAGTGAGTGTCAACTGAATAAAGTAGAATTACGTTGTGAAGATTTGGAGCAAGAGCATTTCTCTGAATCATTGAGTAAAGAAAAATTTGCAGGTTTAGTGGTAACTAATTATTTGTATCGACCGCATTTAGAGAAACTCTTGGATTTGGTAAAAGTCGGTGGAATCATGATTTATGAAACTTTTGCTATTGGTAATGAGAAGTTTGGTAAGCCATCCAATCCTCATTTTCTGTTAAAGGAAAATGAGTTGTTAGAGGTGGCGATGAAGCAAAATAAATTCAAAGTTATTGCCTTTGAGAGTCTTGAAGTAGGGTTACCTAAACAGGCGAAAATTCAAAGGATTTGTGCAGAGCGAATTTAAGATTGGGCTACAATTCTATGATGAAAATGAAATCTTTATACCCACAATTGCCAATACTTGGCAGTATTGTAGCCATCGTTACTCCAATGCATGAAGATGGCAATATTGACTATGATGCCTTGCGTAACTTATTAGATTGGCATGTTGAACAGGGAACCCACGGTATTGTTATCGTAGGAACCTCTGGAGAGTCCCCAACAGTTAACGTTGAAGAACATTGTGAATTAATCAAGGTTACGGTTGATCACATCAATAAAAGAATTCCTGTCATTGCTGGAACTGGTGGAAATTCCACAGCTGAGGCGATTGAGCTGACCGAGTTTGCTAAAAAGGTTGGTGCGGACGCAAGTTTGCAAGTTGTGCCTTATTACAATAAGCCGACTCAAGAAGGTATTTATTCTCACTTCAAGAAAATTGCTGAAACAATTGATTTGCCGGTAATTCTGTATAACGTACCAGGTAGAACAGTTGCGGATATGAGTAATGCGACGATTTTACGTTTAGCTCAAGTTCCTGGAATTGCTGGTTTGAAAGATGCGACTGGAAACTTAGAGCGTGCAAGTGCATTAATTGCTGGGCTTAAAGAACAGAACAATAGTCAATTTGCTGTATTTTCAGGTGACGACTTAACTGCGATCTTTTTAATGTTGATGGGTGGTCATGGCAATATTTCTGTGACAGCGAATGTGGCACCTAAATTGATGTCTTCTTTATGTGAAGCTGCCGTTACTGGAGATTTAGTTCTTGCTAGAGAAATTCAGTTCAAGTTGTTGCAATTGCACCAAATGATGTTTATTGAACCAAATCCAATACCAGTTAAATGGGCTTTAAATGAAATGGGCGTCATTGATAAAGGTATTCGTTTACCATTGACACCATTATCTGAAAATTTACGTCAGCCCTTACGTGACGTATTACGTAAAACTGGTTTAATTGAATAATTCTTTTAGGAAAACATGCGTATCGACACCAAAGTTGTAACTAGAAATATTACTTTTAGTTCTTTAATTCTTAGTTTCTTTTTAATATCTTGTTCTTCAACCTTCAATGGTGAGTCAATAGATTACAAATCTCAAGGCGAGAAGAAGATCCCTAATTTAGCGATTCCGCCAGATTTAGCAACTTCCAATCCTGAAAAGCGTTATGCAGTGGCTGATGGAACTGCAACTTTGTCCCAATATAACTCTGCAACTTCTAATGCCAAAAAAGAGGAGGTTAAGACGCAAGTTACTCCTGCTCAAGCTGGTATTCGAGTTGAAAAAGACGGTCAAAAGCGTTGGTTAGTTGTTAGCAAGCCCGCTGCAGACATTTATCCTAAAGTTAAATCTTTCTGGGAAGACAATGGCTTTTTATTAGTAACTGATTCTCCAGCCACTGGAATCATGGAAACCGATTGGGCGGAAAACCGTGCCAAGATTCCGCAAGATATGATTCGTCGTTTCTTAGGAAATGCATTAGACAGTATTTATTCAACAGGTGAGAGAGATAAATTTCGTACACGTTTAGAAAAAGCTTCTGGTTCTAACAATGCTGCTGAGACTGAAATTTATGTAACGCATCGTGGTGCTGAAGAAAAGTTAGTTGGAACAAGTTCAGTACAAACTGATTCTTCGATGTGGACTGCACGTCCATCTGACCCAGAGTTAGAAGCAGAAATGCTTGCAAGAATGATGGTTTATTTAGGAACCAGTTATGAAAGCGCGAAGGCTGAACTAGCCAAGACTTCTGGAATAAATACGCAACGTGCATCCAGAGTGACTGAGGTTGCTGATGCTGGCAAACTCACTATTAATCAGGGATTTGATAAAACATGGCGTGAAGTTGGTTTAGCCTTAGATCGTTCTAATTTCACGGTAGAAGATCGTGATAGATCCAAAGGTGTTTACTACGTAAGATTTGTCAATTCAAAGGATACTGAGCCTGAAGCAAAAGGAAATTGGTTCTCTAATCTTTTCAAACCATCCAAAGCGGATCAGATCAGAAAAGCTAAGCGTTATCAAGTTGTAGTGAAGGGTGATAATGCCTCAAGCATAGTAACTGCTCTAGAAGAAAATGGAGAGATTGTAAAGGGTGATGTAGACATACAGATCCTTAAAATTATTGATGGACAAGTAAGTTACTAAGATTGTGGACTCTTGCCGATGAGGTTTAAGATAGGGGGTTGAGGAATCAACCCCCTTTTATCTTTTGGATAAGGATAATTATGTTGATCCATTTTAAGAAATTGAACAAATTGGATTTATATTTAGGTACATGCGAATCCTTATTCTGAAACCCAAAATTAAATACTTTTTTGCTATTTGTTTTCTATTATTTGGCAATACTCTTGTTCATGCGCAGTCCAATTCTGCTGGTCAACCAATTAAACTATTAGTAGGATCTGTGCCGGGTGCTTCAAGTGACACTTATGCAAGAATTATTGCAGAACCACTTGGAAAGCTCTTAGGTAAAAACATCATTATTGAAAATAAATCAGGAGCTAGTGGAGTCATTGCTACTGGTAATTTAATCAGCTTACCTGCTGATGGAAATACCATGCAGTTAATTTATACACCCCATACCTTGAGTCCTTACCTTTTTAATAAATTACAGTATGACCCTATCAAAGATGTAAAAGGGGTCAGCATGTTACTTACATCGCCACTTGTTCTAGTCGTTGGAGGGGCTTCCAATATTACAAGTTATCAAGATTTAACTGAGTTGAGTAAGAAGCGTGTGCTCAACTATGGATCAGCTGGCGTGGGGAGTGGTGGGCATTTAACCGGTGAAATGTTACGCATGGAAACAAAATGGAAATTAACGCATATTCCATTTCGGGGAGCTGCCCCAGCCGCCGCGGCTGTTGTTGCGGGTGATGTTGATTTTGCATTTATAGCTCAAATTACTGCGAAAGAATTAGCTGCAGCCAATAAATTACGAATCTTAGCTGTTACAAGCAAGTCACATTCCCCCATATTGCCTGAAGTGCCAACCATGCATGAATTAGGATTTAAAAATCTTGAATTTCTCAATTGGTTTGGACTCATCGTATCTGCAAAAACACCTCCCAAAACGATTCAAAAACTCAACCAAGCTGTTGTTGAGGTATTACAGCAAAATGATGTTCGAAAAAAATTAACTGCTGATGGGTCTGAAATAATCGGTAATCAGTCTGAGCAATTTACGCAATTCTTGATAGCAGATTCAAAGAAATGGGCTGAGATCATTCCGCAGATGGAGTTAAAAGGAGACTGACATGACTGACCAAGAAAAAATATTGAACAGTAAAGGGCCCTTAGATGGGGTTACTGTGATTGATCTTTCATCCGTTGTCGTTGGGCCAGTTTGTTCATTGACATTAGCCGATCATGGCGCTGAGGTGATTAAGATTGAATCGATTGAAGGTGATTTAATGCGCAAGCTCGGTGGGGGCGCAAAGAATCCTGGAATGACAGGAAAGTTTCTCAACTTTAATCGTAACAAAAAATCAATTTGCATTGACTTAAAGTCTGAGCTTGGCCGAGAAATTATTTTGAGATTGATAGCAAAAGCAGATGTTTTTGTTACGAATATGCGTCCTGGGGCTCTTGAAAAGCTTGGTTTAGATTGGGCGAGTTTACATACCTTAAATCCAAACTTAATTTATTGCCAGATGTTAGCCTTTGGCAGGGGTGGAAAATACTTTAATCGACCAGCTTACGATACGGTTATTCAGTCTTCATCAGGCTTTGCTGCAACATTTGAAAAATCTGCTGGTGAACCAAGATTTGTACCCATGGTAGTTACAGACCATATTACTGGTCTAGTAAGTGCTCAAGCCATTGGCTTTGCCTTATATCGTCGAAGTCAAGTTGGTCAGGGGGAGCTAATTGAGGTTCCCATGTTTGAGACTGCAGCAGCATTTGTTTTAAGAGAGCACATGGGGAATATGACGTTTGACCCGCCTATTGGTCCAATGGGTGATCCTAGAATTTTAGATAAAAATAATCGTCCTGTTAAAACAGCTGATGGATATGTTTCCATTTCTCCCAACACTGATGAGCAAGCATTTGCTTTTTTTGAAGCTATTGGCCGACCGGAATTAAAAGAAGATCCTCGATTTTGCAATGTCACTGTAAGAACAAAAAATAGTGAGGACTATTATGCGATTCGCTCTAGTTCTTTGGGGGGTAAAACTTCTGCGCAATGGATTGATATCTTTGAGAAAAATGATATTCCATGTATGTGCTATAACTCTTTGGAAGATCTATTCGAAGATCCCCATTTGCAAGATGTTGGATTTTTAGAAGAAGTTGAACATCCTAGCGAAGGAAAAATTCATCAAATAGGCCTTACGAATCAGTATTCTGGGGGGATGAGAAAAGAATTTATGCCAGCACCGAGGTTAGGTGAGAATACCCGTGAAATTATGCAAGAATTTGGATTTACTGGGATTGAAATTGAAACAGCTCTTCAAGAAAAGGCGATATTTCAGGAAGTAAAGAAAGGTAGTTAAATATGAGTAATGCACAACAAGAAGAACAAGATTTAATCATTCAGGACGAAGGATTTGTCAGGCTATTGACCTTGAATCGTCCACATCGACGCAACGCTTTATCTGAGCAATTAAAGATGAAGTTGATGAATGCCATATTAGATGCAGAAGAAGATCCTGGTATTCGTGTATTGGTCATTACTGGGGCTGGTGAAGATGCTTTCTGCTCTGGGGGAGACTTAAAAAATATTAATCAAAATGATCAAGCAGGTGTCAAATATAGAACGCCTATGAATAGAGTTGAGCGAAATATATTTGAATTTATTTATGAAGTAAAAAAACCAGTTATTGCTGCCATCAATGGTAGTGCTGTTGCAGGTGGTTTTGAGCTTACGTTAGCCTGTGATTTAAGAATTACCCATGAGGAGGCTAAATTTGGTTTACCAGAAACAAAAATTGGTATGGGGGCAAATTTTGGTTCAGTAATGCTACCGCGTTTGATTGGACTTACCCATGCTCTTGAGATGCTCATGACGGGTGAATATATTACGGCACAGCGAGCCAATGAACTTGGATTAATTAATCGAATAGTTCCTAAAAATGCGGTTTTAGAAACTGCGATGGAAATGGCAAAAAAGATTGCAGATAATGCGCCTATATCAGTTCGTAGAGTAAAAGCGGTTGCAATCAAAGGTTTGGATATGCCGGTTCATGCAGCATTGCGTCAAGATCCAGGTTTAAATCCATATCTCAGCGAAGATCGTAAAGAAGGTATTGCTGCAAGATTAGAGAAGCGTAAGCCAGTTTGGAAAAATTGTTAAGAAAGGTTTCACAATGAGTCATCTACCTAAAGTTTTGATTACCGATGAGACCCTGCGTGATGGGTTACAAATTGAACGAGAGGGTGTAACGGTTGACGAAAAATTAGAACTCCTCGACTTGATGGTCAAAGCCGGTCTAAACCGGATTGTGGTAGGGGCTTTTGTGAATCCAAAATGGAGTCCACAAATGGCTGATTCTTTAGAGCTTGTTAAAAGACTAAAAGAGACTCCTGGAGTTTCGTATTATGTATTAGCGCTCAATGAAAGAGGGCGTTTAGAGCGATTGGAATACACACCACCGTTAGCTAAAGAGACCATGCATGCAACGCATTTACATGTGTGTCCTATATTTATTCAGAGGAATACCAATAGGACGCTTGCAGAGCAAGAGATGCAATGGCAAGCTCCGATAGAACGTAGTAAGAATGAAGGTATCCGAGAAGGAGCGATTGGACTGAGTGCTGGTTGGGGTTCTAATTTCTCTGGGGAATTTAGCCATGAAACGCGCATGGAATTACTCACGAAACAATATCAAGCTTGGCAAAAAGAAGGAATACCAGTTACGCGTCTAGATATGGCTGATCCCATGGCTTGGAATACACCTTCAGCGATGGCGCAGGATTTAAAGGCGATTACGCATCGATTTCCAAGTATTACCAACTTTAGATTGCACCTGCATAATGCTAGGGGGTTAGCTATGGTTTCCATGTATGAGGCCATTAAATCACTAGACCATAGGCATACCATCATTGCAGACACAGCCATTGGAGGAATAGGAGGTTGTCCATATTGTGGGAATGGTCAGGCAACCGGAATGATTCCAACAGAGGACTTTGTCCACATGTTGGATACATTGGGAATTGAAACAGGAATCTCTGTCGATGGCTTAATTGAGGCATCGGTACGTTTATCACAAATTTTACAAAGACCATTACATTCACAGGTGGCCTTAAACGGTGGATTACCTAGGGGGGGTCGACTGTATAGTGAGGATGTTCCTGCGGTATTTACATTTGAGGAAGCGCAACACTTTAGGTTAGGTCCTAAAGTATATGAAGGTAATCCAAGACCTTGGTTAAAAAAATTACAAAAGACCACAAATCATTAAATATAGGATACAAATGAGATTTTTTAGAATACTATTTACTCTAGGCATATTGGTATCTATATCACTGCACCAATATAGTTTTGCTCAATCCAGTTATCCTCAAAAACCGATTCGTTTGATAGTACCTTTTCCACCTGGTGGATCAACGGATATCTTTTCCAGAATGTTAGGGGAAAAGCTCACAGCCATTTGGAAACAGCCAGTCATTATTGATAATAGAGCGGGTGCGAGTGGTCAAATAGCAATCAATGAATTATTGAAGTCACCTGCAGATGGATATACCGTTTTCATGGGCCATATAGGAACATTGGCTGTTAATCCATCCTTATTTGAGAAGTTGCCTTATGACCCCAATAAAGATTTTTCTCCCATCAGTTTGATTGCCATCGTACCCAATATCTTGGTGATTAATCCTAATCAGCCCTTTAAGACTTTGCCTGAACTCATTGCTTATGCTCACAACAATCCGGGTAAATTGACGTACAGTTCTGGGGGCAGTGGTGGTGCGGCGCACATTGCGATGGAGTATTTTAAGTTGGTTACTAAAACCGATATATTGCATATTCCTTATAAAGGGACAGTTCCAGCTGTCATGGATTTATTAGGTGGGCAAGTTAGTATGACGATGACTGGGGCGCCTCCCTTAATGCAGCATATCCTTGCGAAGAAACTCATTCCACTGGGTGTGTCTAGTACTAAGAGAATTGATGCGCTTCCTCAGGTACCAACCTTAGCCGAGTCTGGTATTGCAGAACTCAAAGGTTTTGATGCCACGCAATGGTATGGCTTAGTAGTGAAAGCAGGAACGTCCAGAGACATCATTGATAAGCTGAATCAAGGTGCGAGAGTTGCTTTTGACACCATTGAGGCAAAAGAGCGTCTTCGCAGTGAAGGTGCTATTGTTCAGGTTGATACTCCCGAGGAGTTTAAGGCTTTTATAAAATCGGAGACTCAGCGCTGGGCAAAGGTAGTTAAGGCTGCAAATATTAAGCCTAACTAATTCCGTAAAAAAGCAAAAGAACAAATAAAAAAGCCGCTTTAAAAAAGCGGCTTTTTATTGATGAATAAAAATTACTTCTTCATTGCATCAGTAGCAGCTGCGCCTGCATCTTTAGCAGCGTCAACAGCAGCAGCAGCGCCTTCCTTAACAGCAGCACCAGCTTCTTTAGCAGCATCTTTTGCTGAATCAACAGCAGCAGATGCATCTTTTGCAGCTTCAGCAGCTGGAGCAGCGGCAGGAGCAGGAGTTTCAGTTTTGCTACATGCAGCAACTGCCATAGCTAATAGCGCAGCTAATAATAATGACTTCTTCATAGTATATCCTTTTAATTAGTTGAATCAATATAACAACAATTATCAGTTAATTGGAGTTGGACTCATATTTAAATCCATACTTATTATATCTAAAAACAATGAAAGTGCTACGAGTTTTCCCTAATTAGTCTTTTTCCGCCAAATCAAACCACCCATTTTCATATCCCTCATAAATATGCTCGAACATTGAAGGGTATGCTAAAAATCTTCTGCATTGCTGAGGGTTAAATCCACGCTGGTGGGCAAACAAGAGCCAGTAATCATAAGCCTCTGATTTCTTGTCTAAATAAGTCAAAATAGCTCCGTTACAGAACAGGTAGTCACCACTGATATTGATACGTGTTTGTGGATGAACTACGAGCCCTTGAATCACGCAAGCGGTCCTGAATTCCGACTCAGTTAGTAGGTCTATTGGTGGGTTAAAAACAACTTGTGGCTTAGGCTCTGACAGGATTTCACCTAGAGCAAACTCCAATAAGTCCTCCAGGCTCTTGCCATGCCATGGAAGCTCGTTAAATCTGGATTTAAGCGCATTAATCAAATGACTTGGTATCTTTGACGGTCTATCTGTCGCAACTTGATGCGGGTCGGTCAGGATTTGACCTAAGCTTAAGTCATCTTCTAATTGATCCGCTAAACGCCATAGGGTTTCTTGTAAAAGCTCACGCCAGCTAGGGGATCTGAAGCCTACAGACCAAGTTTGGGTTCCTGGATCGAGAGCTATTCCGTCGTGTGCAATTTGTGGGGGTAAATACAACAAATCGCCAGGATTTAAGGTCCACTCATCGCTAGGGTTAAATTCTTCGAGGATTTTGAGGGGTAAATCTTCAACAAAACCCTTTTTAGGATTGGATTGGATTTTCCAGGTACGGCGTCCTTCCATCTGAATCAAGAACACGTCATAGGAGTCTAAATGCGGTCCAACACCACCTCCAGGTCCAGCGATGCTGATCATTAGGTCATCTAAACGGTAATCTGGCACAAATCTAAACCAAGAGAGCACTTTAGCTGCTGCAGGATGCCAACCTTCCATTCCTTGGATCAGTAAAGTCCAGTCTTTTTGACTAATTTTTGGGATGGATCTTGTGGAGTGGGGACCATGCTTCATGGTCCATGGGTTTCGTTTGATCAAACGCGATTCCACTAAGTCATAAGCAGCAAGCTCATATAATTCTTTGCTGGAGATGGGGCTTGTTAGGCTCGGATCTTGAGAAAAGGCTGGGATAGCACCCCTTACTAATAATGGCTTTTTTTGCCAATAATTGTGCATAAAGTCTGAAGGACTCATATTGCCGAGTAAGGCCCACGGTTCTTTGAGTGGGAGCGGAAATGGCGGAGTTGGGGGAGTGTAATGAGGTTTCAAGTAGAATATATTTAATGAAGATTGAAAAAAATACCGTTGTTTCTTTAATATACCGCTTATCAGACGCTCAAGGCAATTTAATTGAAGAGTCTGCGGATCCTATGATCTATTTACATGGTGGTTACGCAGGCACTTTTCCGAAAATTGAAGAGCTACTTGAAGGACAAGAAGTTGGTTTTGAAACCAATGTACAACTTGAACCTCAAGATGCTTTCGGAGATTATGACGCAGAATTGTTAAGAATTGAACAAAGAGATCGCTTTCCTGAGCCTTTAGAGATCGGAATGCAGTTTGAAGGCGTCCCTAGCACTGATGATGATGAAGAGGGTGCTGAGTTCTTAGCTGCTGATGATGACGAAGACCAAGAAACCCTCATTTATACCATTACAGATCTTGCTGAAGATCGCGTGATTCTTGATGCAAATCATCCGCTCGCTGGCATGGCATTGCGTTTTTGGATTCAGGTTACTGAAGTTCGTTTAGCCACCAATGAAGAAGTTGAAAATGGCCGTGCTGAAGATGCAATGGGTCTGATGATTGGTGAGCAGGACGACGATACTGATTACGACAGTTTGGACGATTTAACTGGTCCAGACCACGACAATCATCCAACTTTGCACTAACTAATTATCCCAATAATTTTTTAAGCTGATAGAGGGTCTCTAGGGCCTCTTTCGGGCTTAAAGAATCCGGATCTAGCTCTCGCACAGCGATTTCGATGGGATTAGGTTCATCCAAGTGATCATCGATTTCAGATACAGTTTCCTGAGCGTTTGCGAACAAGTCATCTTGCACTGACTCGGAACTATTTTGTGCCTCTAATTGCGATAATTTTTTTCTTGCTTGGGTGATGATGGGTCTAGGAACACCCGCCAATTGCGCCACTTGAATACCGTAACTTTGACTGGCGTGACCCGGTTTAACCTGGTGTAAAAAGATCAGTTCTTTCCCTTGCTCAATGGCCGATAAGTGAACATTTGTGCACTGCGGGTATGAACTTGGAATATGGGCAAGTTCGAGGTAATGCGTTGCGAACAAAGTAAAACTGCGATTCACTTCTAATAAATATTTAGCGATGGCCCAAGCGAGCGATAAGCCATCAAAAGTGGAGGTTCCCCGACCGATTTCATCCATGAGAACTAAACTGTGTTCCGTCGCGCGGTGCAAAATACCTGCAGCTTCGGTCATTTCCACCATAAAAGTAGATTTACCACTCGCTAGATCATCAGAAGCCCCGATACGCGTAAAAATTTGATCAATTGGACCAATCACTGCTTTTGCAGACGGCACAAAACTCCCCAAATAAGCCATCACAGTGATCAAGGCAACTTGCCGCATATACGTTGATTTACCACCCATATTAGGGCCGGTAATCATGAGCATTTTGCGGTTTACATTCAGAGTTGCGTCATTACTAGAAAACGTTTGTGATTTTTTGGCAAGTTGAGCTTCAACAACCGGATGACGACCTTGCTCGATTTCTAGAAGTGGTTGATGAACCAGTTGAGGACGTTGCCAGTTATGAATCTTTGCACAATTTGCAAAACTGCCAAGGACATCAACAGTCGCTAAAGCGCGAGAGATCATTTGCAGACTTGGAATATGCTCTTGCAAGAGTTCGATTAACTCTTCAAAAAGTTGTTTCTCCAGAGCAAAACTTCTTTCTTTGGCCGATAAGGCTTTATCCTCAAAGGCTTTTAGCTCGGGGGTAATATAACGCTCTGCGTTTTTGAGTGTTTGACGTCTTTGGTAATCCAAAGGGACTTTAGCTGTTTGACCATGCGTTACTTCGATAAAAAATCCGTGTACCTTGTTGAACTCAACTCTTAGGGTAGCGATACCGGTTCTCGCGCGCTCGCGCGTTTCTAGATCGATTAAAAACTGCCCTGTATCCGCTGACATTGCACGCAGCTCATCTAGGTCTGAGTTATAGCCATCGGCGATCACTCCGCCTTCTCGGATCATGCTTGCAGGATCTGGCTGAATTGCTCTTTTGAGTAATTCCAGGACATCTGTTTGAATATGCAGATGATCACAAAGTTGCGTCATCAGAGGACTATTATTTTGTAATCTTTCTAATGTGGATCGAATATTGGGTAAAGCGTCTAAGGTATCTCTCAGACTTGCCAAATCTTTAGGTCGAACACTTTTGAGTGCGATTCTCGAAGCTATTCTTTCGATATCTGAGATACGTTTTAGCTCTGAACGCAGTTCTTGAAAAATAAAACTGTTTTCTAAAAAAAGCTGAACTACAGCGTGGCGTTCTTGGATTTGCGTTTGAGAGCGCAGTGGATGGTGAACCCAGTGACGCAATAATCTACTTCCCATTGGACTACAACAGTCATCCAATAATGAATACAAAGTAGGCTCAGTCTCACCCCGCAGAGTTTGCGTTAACTCTAAATTACGTCTGGTTGCCGCGTCCATCCCAATGTACAGATCATTACGTTCGATTTGGCATGATTGCAGGTGGGGAATACTTCCTGACCAACCTAGTCCTTGCGTATAAGCCGCAAAAGAAAGTACGACACCCACAGCTTGCAGGGCCAGATCCATGGGGTGGCTATCATCAATACCAATCACGGATAAATCAGGAATACGTAAACATTTTTTAAGTTGGGTAGGACCTTCTTTTAACTGCCACACCCATGACGGGATCTGGCTGGTATTGGGTTCCTTTAGATAAGGAACATCTTGCAAGCTAGCTTGAAGGGCTTCCCAGTGCTCTGGCAGACATAACCATTCTTGAGGGAGGATTCTTGCTAGGTGTTGTGAAAGTTCAGCTTGCGGAAACTGCGCCATTCGAAGCTCACCGCTGGCCATCACAAGCCAAGCGATCCCCACTTCTTGATGATGCATTGTTAGGGCTAAGAGGGTATTGTTTTGGCGTTCTGACAATAGGGCTTTATCGGTCACTGTTCCCGGTGTCAAAATGCGCATCACCTTGCGCTCGACAGGTCCTTTGCTTGTTGCTGGATCGCCAATTTGCTCGCAGATCGCAACGCTTTGACCTGCTTGAATCAGTCTTGCCAAATATTGCTCTGCGGAGTGGTAGGGAACTCCTGCCATCTTGATTGGGGCGCCATTAGATTGTCCGCGTTGTGTCAGCGTAATATCTAAAATTTTGGCGGCTATCTCAGCATCTTCAAAGAAGAGCTCATAAAAATCCCCCATCCGAAAAAACAAGAGGGCGTTCGGATTTTCAGCTTTTATCCTTAAAAATTGCTGCATTGCAGGTGAGTGACCAGCTAGAGCGTCCTGCATACATTTAGTCTTTCAGCCAATTTTTAAGTTGATTAATTTCACCTGCATGATCCTTCGATTCTATGCAATCTTCTTCATTTATTGAAAGTTTTTGTTCTAGAGTTTTTACTTTAGCTTCAAGTTCGAGAGTAATATCAATCAAACTCTTTAACGCAAGAGACATTGGATCATCTGCCTCGGGAGTAATACCATAAGCAGAAAAATGGTCTTTGGTCGCATCGCTTGCATTGGATGGTAACTCTGCACGAATAATACGCGCTGGTATTCCGACAGCGGTGGCATTCTCAGGAACTTCTTTTAAAACTACAGCGTTAGATCCTACGCGCGCGTAGTCACCTACTGTAAATCCACCTAATACTTTTGCTCCAGCGCTAACCACCACTCCACGACCTAAAGATGGGTGACGCTTTACTCCCTTATAAAGAGATGTACCTCCGAGGGTCACACCTTGGTAAATGGTGCAATCATCGCCGATTTCGCTTGTTTCACCAATCACTGTTCCTAGACCATGGTCGATAAAAACCCGTTTACCGATGCTTGCACCTGGATGGATTTCAATACCGTTAATAATTCTGGAAAGATGGGATAAGAAACGGGCGAGGAGTTTGAAATTCGATTTCCAAAGCCAATGCGATACGCGATGGATACAAATCGCATGAAAACCTGGGTAACAGAGGATGACTTCGAGGCGACTGCGTGCTGCGGGATCACGCGCAATAATCGAATCTACTGTTTCAAAAAAAGATGATGACATGCCTATAGTTTAAATCTTTTGTCTTTAGCCAGTATCATTTGCTTCGCAATACCCCTAAGCAATTGCACTTCCTCATTTTGCAATCCAGTGCGATCGAATAAAGACCTGATCCGTTCCATCAGTTTTTTAGGATGTTGTGGATCTAAAAATTCAATCGCTTCTAATCCTTGTGTGAGGTGTTCCATCATCGCATTGATCTCATCGATGCTTGCCAAACTAGATGGAGTTGTATTTAAGCTTTTTGGTGAAGATGTTGGATTAAACAAAGTTTTGCGCATTTCATAGGCGCAAACCATCACCGCTTGCGCCAAGTTCAGAGATGGGTATTCGGGATTGGCATCGATCCAGACGCGATGAGAACAATAATTAAAATCTTGATTGCTCAGACCTGTTCGCTCAGTCCCAAATAAAAAGGCACATTGAGCATTGTTTGAAAGGGCTTCTTTCGCTAAATGACACGCCTCTTCAATTGAGATACAAGGGGGACCGAATTCTCGGTCTCTTGAACTAAGACCAAAAACGAGTTGAAAGGGCCCACAAGCTGATTCTAGGTCTGGCTTAATTAAAGCCTTTTTTAAAACATCTTCAGCACCACTTGCAAGGGCGATAGCGTCTTCAGACTCAGTTGCATTCGGGTTTCTGGGATTAACGAGAACTAAGTTATAAAACCCCATCGTTTTAATTGCTCTAGCAGCAGATCCAACGTTACCTGAGTGACTTGTATCATGCAAAATCCAGCTTGCTTCCATCGTAATTCGCTTTCCGAGGTTAAATTGGTTAAAATAGTAATCTTTGTTAAGTATGTTTTAACAAGTTCTTTATCAATTTGTGTTCTTCTTTGTTAAGTATTCTACTTTTTTGAGAATTTTTTATGCATCCAATGATGAATGTAGCTGTCAAGGCTGCAAGAAGTGCTGGCAACATTATTAATCGAGCCTCTTTAAATTTAGAGAGATTGCAGATTGCCAAAAAGCAACAAAACGATTTTGTTACTGAAGTTGATCAAGCTGCCGAATTTGCGATTATAGAAGTATTAAAAGATGCTTACCCAACACATCACTTCTATGCTGAAGAAAGTGGTTATTTAACTGCATCTGGTGAGAGTTTAGGGGCGCTGTCATGGCCTGAGGTCATTAAGCTTGCACAAACGGAAGAAGAACACTATTTGTGGGTCATTGACCCGATTGATGGAACGACAAACTTTATCCATGGATTTCCGCAATTTGCAGTCTCCATTGGCCTCTTTGTAAATGGCGTGCTTCAGCATGGCCTTATTTATGATCCAACCCGAGATGAGTTATTTACCGCAACAAAAGGTGCGGGAGCTTATTTAAATCATCGTCGCTTGCGTGTTGGACAACAGCTCCGCTTAAGTGAATGTTTGATTGGAACAGGATTCCCATACAGAAATGATCAAAATCTTGATCATTATTTAACCTTGTTTAAGAGAATGACTTTAAGCTGCGCAGGCTTAAGACGTCCTGGTGCTGCATCTTTAGATTTAGCCTATGTAGCTGCAGGTCGTTTAGACGGCTTTTTTGAAGGTGATTTAAAGCCTTGGGATATGGCAGCTGGTGTCTTATTGATACAAGAAGCTGGTGGACTTGTTGGCCAATATGATGGTGAAGAGGGCTACTTTGCCTCTGGTCAAATTATGGCGGCTAATCCAAAAATATTTGCCCAAATGGCAAGTTTGTTATCCAAGAACTAATGTAAGTTAATCAGATCAATCGACGCGATACCGTGTTGATTGATCGATAGAGCGTTAGCATGTGGTTTCATTTCTGGGTGATCTAAATCCCAGTCACTTAAAACCCATCTTGTCCAAGCGTGTTTCTCAAAACTCTCATGATGCACTCCAGGTCTATGGGTGTGACCATGAATCAATTGATTACACAGATTCTCTTTCGTAATCGCAGCGCATGCCTCTAGGGTTACGTTACCTTTAATACTCGCAGTCATAGGATCAAATCGCTCACGTCGTTGATATTTCATCGTGGCGCGTTTACGCAGAAGATTGCCCAATTTTTTACGAAACGATGTTGGGATCTGTAAAAAGATTTTTTGGAATAGCTTTACACGTGTAAAACTTCTAAATAACTGGTACGCAGGATCTGCAGTACAGAGCATATCCCCATGCGATAAAAGCCAAGATTGTTCACCGATTTTGACTACACTCGGATCTGGTAAGACGGTCCAAGCAGATTTCTCGGCAAATGCTTGCCCCAACATAAAATCGCGATTACCGGCGATAAAAAATACTTGAACACCGGACTTACCAATTGCGTTAATTTCTTTTGCGATGTTTTGATGAAATTGGTGATGTAAATGTGCATCATCACCAACCCAAAATTCGAAGAGGTCACCAATAATAAATAATGCCTGAGTTTGCCTTGCTTCATTTCTGCAAAACTCGATAAAACGTTCAGCCGTATAAGGATAGGCTGGAGTTAAATGCAAATCAGAAATGATTAAAGCATTATCAAATTCAGGCATAGATCAATTAGATAACAGATGCTTCAAGAACGACTACGTCTTCTTTAGGAACATCCTGGTGGAATCCTGCGCTACCTGTTGGTACTTTACGAATGGCATCAACAACATCCATACCTTCTGTAACCATACCAAATACAGCGTAGCCCCAACCTTGTGGAGTAGGTGAGCTGTAATTTAAAAAGTCATTATCAACCACGTTGATAAAGAACTGTGCTGAAGCAGAATGTGGATCGCTCGTACGTGCCATTGCAACGCTACCACGCACATTTTTTAAGCCGTTATCAGCTTCGTTTTTAATGCTCTCACGTGTTTCTTTTTGTTTCATGCCAGCTTCCATGCCACCGCCTTGAACCATGAAGTTGCTGATAACGCGATGAAAAATAGTGCCGTTATAGTGACCAGCATTCACATACTCGATAAAGTTAGCACTCGTAATAGGAGCTAATTCTTCATTGAGTTCGATAATAAAATCGCCATGGTTTGTTTTAAATTGCACACGTGACATAAGTTTCCTTTAGTGAAGTAAAAATGGATTTATTTTGCCGTAATGGCCTCTGCTAATTTACGCTTCTTCTCAGCTTCGGTCATACGACGATTTTGTTTAAAAGCTCTATCGTAATAGTTTGCAGCTATTAAAGTATAAATATCCCCTAAGTTTTGCAATGCGATTGCATAGTTCGGGGATAGTTTTAAGCACATTTCTAAATAGTCTCTAGCTTGATCTAGCTTACCAACGCTGGCATAAAGTACTGCTAAATTATTATAGGGTTCGGGGATTTCTGGGTATTTTTCAACAAACGTTAATAGTGCTTGTCTTGCGCTTTCTAATTGACCTTGTTCAATTAAGATGCGACTACGCATAAATAAAAGTTGCAAATTACGTGGATTTTTTTTCACTTCAACATCAATGGCTTTTAGTGCTTCATCCCACTTCTTCTCTTTGACTAATTTAGCAATTGAATTAGGAACACCATTTTTGGAGCCAGAATCTGTTGTGGCATTTTGCAATGCAATAAAGGGAGTTGCAAGCGTTGGGGTATTTTGAGTTGTTTGCAAGCCAGTGTTATTGGAAGTCATTGAAGTTGACGTTCCAAGGGGCGAATACAAGCCAAGATTACCGGGACTTTTAACAGCTTCTTCGAAAGTTGTCGGTACTTGGTGATCAATATTCGCTTCTTTGGCTGCAGCAAGGTCTTGTGCATGCTGCTCAGTAGATAATTTATCTGTTGTTGCGCATCCCGCAAACGTACAAACAATCAATGCAAAAACACCATATTGGCAAGCCTTGAATGGCTTGAAATTTGCGGTAGTGAGTAAAAGCTTCATTTTTGAAAGATACGGCATTTATTAATTTCTCATTATTGAAATGATATTTTATGGCAGTATTGTCTATACTTGCGTGTTGAATGAAAAAAATTGAACCTTTAAGTAATTAATCATAAAAAATATATATGCTGCAAATTTATAACACCTTGCACCGCCAAAAAGAAGTTTTTCAACCGATTCATCCTAAAAAAGTATCCATGTATGTCTGCGGTATGACTGTTTATGATTACTGTCATATTGGACATGCTCGCGTCATGATTGTATTTGATATGGTTGTGCGCTGGTTAAGAGCCAGTGGCTATGAAGTCAATTACGTTCGTAATATTACTGACATTGACGACAAAATCATCAAAAGAGCAGTTGAGAATAAAGAATCCATTGCAGCCCTAACACAGCGTTTTATTGATGCAATGCATGAAGACAGTGATGCCTTAGGGGTATTAAGACCTGATCATGAGCCAAGAGCAACGCATTACATTGCCCATATGCAAAAAATGATTTCTGGGTTGATGGAAAAAGAATTGGCTTATCAAGCTGATTCTGGGGATGTCATGTTCTCTGTAAGAGATTTTCCAGGTTATGGAAAATTATCTGGCAAATCATTAGATGATCTTGTAGAAGACAATCGCGTTATTATTGCTGGTGATAAAAAAGACCCACTCGATTTTGTTTTATGGAAGAGTGCTAAAGAAGATGAGCCAGCTGATACACGCTGGGCATCTGGGTGGGGTGAGGGAAGGCCTGGATGGCATATTGAATGCTCTGCCATGTCTTGTGACATGCTAGGAAATCATTTTGATATTCATGGTGGTGGTGCTGATTTACAGTTCCCGCATCATGAAAATGAAATTGCCCAAAGTGAAGGGTTTCATCGCAACTTTAATGAAGAAGGACAAAGTGAAGATCCAGAGTTTGTGAACTATTGGATGCATAATGGTCATGTCAGAGTCAATAACGAAAAAATGTCCAAGTCACTTGGAAACTTCTTTGTGATTCGGGATGTTTTAGCGCAGTACGATCCTGAAGTGATCCGCTTTTTTATTCTTAGAGCTCACTACCGTAGCCCAGTCAATTACAGTGATGCAACCCTTGATGAAGCGTCTCAAGGATTAGAGCGCTTATATACAGCCCTCAAAGATTATCAAGACGACTCAGGAACTTTGCTCAGCAATTGGGTAGAAAACTTTGAGTCAGCCATGAATGATGACTTCAATACGCCTGAAGCGATTGCTGTCTTATTTGGTCTTTCTACTGAGGCGAATAAAGCAAAGCAACAAAATGACATCAATGCCTACAATGATTTTGCAAAAACATTGAAGCATCTTGCAGGTCATTTAGGTTTATTGCAAAGAAATGCTATTGATTTTCTGCAAAGTGGTGAATTAGAAATTAGCGAAGAAGAGATTCAAAACTTCATTCAAGAGCGTAAAACAGCCAAGAGCAATAAAGATTTTGCAAAAGCGGATGCAATTCGTAAAGATTTACTTGCAAAAGGGATTACTCTCGAAGATCAACCCAAGGGTGAAACCACTTGGCGTAAAACGTAAAGGTCGCCTCAAATGAAAAAAGAAGTTGAGAGTTTTGACGACTATTGGGAAGACGCTTGCAGTCATCTTATACGCCAAGATCGTATCCTAAAAAAGATTATTCCTAAATTTAAAGATGCAGGTGTCATTTCTAGAGGTGATCCTTTTTTAACCCTGGCAAGATCTATTGTTGGTCAGCAGATATCGGTTGCTGCTGCCCAGGCTGTATGGAATCGTTTTGAAGCTAGTATGACTAAAGTCACACCGAAAAATGTCCTTGCCATGGAGCCTCAGACTTTAAGAGAAGCTGGTCTATCTTTTCGGAAAATTGAATATGTTCAGGATTTAGCGGATCATTTTTTAAACAAAGGTTTGGCTAAAACCAAGTGGCATACCCTAGAAGATGAGCATGTTATTAAAGAATTAACTTCCATTCGTGGGATTGGGCGTTGGACAGCAGAAATGTTCCTCATTTTTAATCTAAAGCGTCCAGATGTATTGCCTTTAGATGATATTGGGCTGCTTAGAGCTATTTCCATCAATTACTATAGTGGTGAGAAAGTCACCCGTGCAGAAGCGAGGGAAGTTGCTGAAAACTGGGCCCCATATAGAACAGTAGCCACTTGGTACTTATGGCGCAGTATTGATCCCATCCCCGTTGATTATTAAAATCTAAAAATTCATATTAAATGACTTGGCAGATGTAAAATACGGATATGAAGACTACTTTCCTAGATTTTGAACAATCCATTGCAGAATTAGAAAACAAAATCGAAGAATTACGATTTGTTCAAGACGAATCTGCAGTTGATATTTCTGACGAAATTAATCGTTTAGCTGAAAAGAGCCAACAGCTAACTAAAGATATCTATACCCGTTTAACGCCTTGGCAAGTCTCGCAGATTGCTAGACATCCGCAAAGACCTTATACATTAGATTACGTACAAAGCATCTTTACCGATTTCCATGAATTACATGGTGATCGTTCCTTTGGCGATGATTTATCCATTATTGGTGGATTAGCGCGTTTCAATGGCACTTCTTGCATGGTCATTGGCCATCAAAAAGGAAGAGACACTAAAGAACGTGCGATGCGTAATTTTGGTATGAGCAGACCTGAAGGTTATCGTAAAGCTATGCGCTTGATGCGTTTAGCTGAAAAATTTGATATTCCGGTATTTACCTTTGTTGATACACCGGGTGCCTTCCCAGGGATTGATGCTGAAGAGCGAAATCAGTCAGAGGCAATTGGCCACAATTTATATACCCAAGCCGAATTGCGTGTGCCTATTATTTCTACCATCATTGGTGAAGGTGGATCTGGTGGGGCGCTCGCGATTGCCATGGGAGATATGGTCTTGATGTTGCAGTTTGCAACTTATTCTGTGATTTCTCCTGAAGGTTGCGCTTCTATCTTATGGAAAACTGCGGAAATGGCACCTGAGGCAGCTGAGCAACTTGGACTTACAGCACACAGACTCAAAGGACTCGGTTTGATTGATAAGATTGTCAATGAACCGGTTGGTGGTGCGCATCGTGATTATGAAGGAATGTGCGCGACTCTCAAGAGAGCTTTGGCGGAATCATTACGCCAGTTCTCAGGCATGAGTGTTAAAGAACTACTTGAACGCCGTCATGAAAGGCTCATGAGTTATGGTAAGTTCAAAGATACCTCCCAAAAATAAGCTTTCTATGCCTGATGCCACTGCGAGAATCGCGGTGGCATATAGTGGCGGTTTAGATTCCACTGTTTTACTTCACTCCACTGTAGCTGCTTATGGCCCTGAACATGTCATGGCATTACACGTCAATCATAGTTTGCAAGAAGTGGCTGATGATTGGGTCATGCACTGTTCCAAGATTGCAAAATCCTTTGAGGTTGGATTTGATTTTCGTATTCTCAATTGGGAAAAAGACATAAATGAATTAAGTAATATTGAAGCACAGGCGCGTCATGCCAGGTATGAAGCCTTAAGTCAGATGTGTCAAATCCACGGTATTACAGATCTTCTTTTAGGTCATCATCAAGATGATCAAGCTGAAACGATTCTATTGCAGTTACTCCGAGGTTCTGGTTTACCGGGCTTATCAGGCATGGCTGCGCAGCGTTCTTTAGAGTCTACGGATATTCGGATTTGGCGTCCCTTTATGGATTTAAATAGAAGTGAACTTGAGTCCTACGCAAAAGAATATCGCCTAGAGTGGATTGAAGATCCTAGCAATCAAGATGAGCACTTTACCCGCAACTTTATTCGCTTAAGCATATTGCCGCTTTTAGAAAAAGTTCAGCCTAATCTCAGAAATAATCTCACCCGCACCGCATCTCACTTGGCTGAAGCGCAACATTTATTAGATCAATTAGCTGATATTGATTTAAATATCATGACCACTAAAAATGGTTTGAATATTAATTCACTCATCGCTCTGCGCTTTGAGGATATTGCTAGGGCGAATAATGCTTTACGCAGATGGATTTATTTACAAGGCTTGGTCATGCCCAGTGAAGAACGATTGAGTTCATGGTGGAGAGATTTAGAACAGTTAAGAGACATGTCGGATCATCAGCTTCAGTGGGTTCATGATGGAAAATATCTGCGCGTTTGGCGACAAATACTTTCTGTCCATGATTTTGAAAATATCGATGGTCATTGGATATTCAAAAACATTGATGCTGATTCAGATGAACTGGGGCTTGCGAGTGATGTGTATCAATTAGCTCTTCGCAAGGGTTTAATTGTTGAAAGAAAGAGATCTGGGGGAGAGAAGATTCGTATACATCCCCAACAGCCCAGAAAGTCCCTGAAAAATCTTTTTCAAGAGTTAGATATTCCGCCATGGCAAAGAAGTGCCAAGATACTCTGTTTGGATCAAGAAGTTTTGGGTGTATCTGGTATTGGTCTCAATGTGGATTTGTTAACCCGCTATGGTCCTCGGGTAAAACCTATTTTTATTCAAGAGCCAAGCCCCGCGACTTTTGAGAGTTGACTGTTATAAAAGTGTAAAATATACCCTTTATTCATTACGGGTGTAGTTTTGCTACGCAAAGTTTTAATATGGCACTAATAGTACATAAATATGGTGGTACATCAATGGGGTCCGTTGAACGTATCCAAAATGTGGCTAAACGAGTTGCAAAATGGCAAAAGGCGGGTCATCAGATTGTTGTAGTTCCATCTGCAATGTCTGGGGAGACCAATCGTCTATTAGGTTTAGCGAAAGAAATTAATTCTGATCCTGATCCAAGAGAATTAGACCAAATTGCAAGTACTGGTGAGCAGGTTAGTTCCGGTTTACTCGCTTTGGCACTTCAATCTCAAGGCACTCCTGCGGTCAGTTATGCTGGTTGGCAGGTTGTTATCAGAACAGACTCTGCGCACACCAAAGCCAGGATTCAGGGAATTGAAAAAGAAAAAGTTTTAGCTGATTTATCAGAAGGAAAAGTTGTCGTTATTACAGGTTTTCAGGGCGTTGATGAATTAGGCAATATCACGACTTTGGGTCGTGGTGGATCAGATACTTCTGCGGTTGCTGTTGCGGCGGCTCTTGGTGCGGAAGAGTGTTTGATTTATACCGACGTTGATGGGGTGTATACAACTGATCCTCGTGTTTGTGATGAAGCGCGTCGATTAGAGAAAATCACCTTTGAAGAAATGTTAGAAATGGCAAGTTTAGGATCGAAGGTATTACAGATTCGTTCTGTTGAATTTGCTGGAAAATATCGTGTTAAGACCCGCGTATTATCATCTTTAACTGATCCGATGATTCCTCTTTCTCAGGAAATGTCATCTGGAACTTTAATTACCTTTGAGGAAGACAACAAAATGGAAGCAGCAGTTATTTCTGGAATTGCATTTGCAAGAGATGAGGCGAAGATTACAGTTCTTGGTGTGCCTGATAAGCCAGGTATTGCTTATCAAATCTTAGGCCCCATTGCTGATGCAAACATTGATGTTGATATGATTATTCAGAATCAATCTGTTGATGGCAAGACTGACTTTACCTTTACTGTTCCAAGAGGTGAGTATCAAAAGGCTTCAGAAATTCTAAAAACGCAGGTTCAGGGACATATGGGTGCAAGAGAAATTTCTGGTGATCCAAAAGTTTCTAAAGTATCTGTTGTTGGTGTAGGAATGCGCTCACATGTTGGAATTGCAAGTAAGATGTTCAGAACTTTATCTGAAGAGGGCATTAATATTCAGATGATTTCTACTAGTGAGATTAAGATTTCTGTTCTGATTGATGAGAAATACATGGAGTTAGCAGTAAGGGCATTACATAAAGCATTTGAGCTTGAGCAGTAATTTAGAGAAGTAACAGAGCATTAACAAAGCAGTAATTGATTGGTTTTTGAGTAAAGTTGTTGATTTACCTTTAGGATTTTGACTAAATCCTTTAGAATGTAGTTGTTGTAAATTTTTAGTATTTCGGAGACGTGGCCGAGTGGTCGAAGGCACTCCCCTGCTAAGGGAGCATCTGGCTAAACCCTGGATCGGAAGTTCGAATCTTCTCGTCTCCGCCAATTATTGGGGCTCTTCACCATAATCGGGGGATGAGTATTTATCAAACACGATTAATCACTCCACTCCAACCACACAAAGCCAAGACTCTGAGTCGGTAGTTTTGGAAATTTCTAAAACCAAAAGCTCTTCTAGAA
>Ga0214170_1000031_pt1 | contig 70669 bp, 71 predicted proteins | sample TroBogEpilimnion_2_FD_153008 | JGI IMG/M metagenome (GOLD analysis project Ga0214170, IMG submission 153008) | Freshwater microbial communities from Trout Bog Lake, WI - 27JUN2007 epilimnion | ecosystem: Environmental > Aquatic > Freshwater > Lake > Epilimnion/Euphotic zone | place: Trout Bog... | reverse complement strand
TAGAATCTATTTGGGACATGGGTATTACCTCTATTAAAAAAGTTCTTCGAAAAAACTAGTTTAATAAATACCTTTGTCCCCCGTTTATGATGAAGAGCCGGTTTCTGAATATTGATGTTTATCGTGGATTTGTATTTGGAGGCGCGAGAGGGAATCGAACCCCCGTTCAAAGCTTTGCAGGCTTCTGCCTAACCACTCGGCCATCGCGCCATTTTTTACAACAAAAAGGGAAGCTTTGGGCTTCCCTCCATATCTTGGAGCGGGAAACGAGGCTCGAACTCGCGACCTCAACCTTGGCAAGGTTGCGCTCTACCAACTGAGCTATTCCCGCACTATCTTTCAACTTCCAATTTTTGGTAGGAAATCAAACAAGTCTTATATTCTACCAAACTTTATTTAAAAAATCTAGTTCTATCCTTTTTCAATGATGACTTGCTTTGCTTTTTGCAAATAATAGAACATAGACCATAAAGTCAAAATGGCTGCAACCATAATTAACCACTTGCCAATCTGCCCACAATTAAAGCCAAAAAGCGGACCATCATACAATAAAAAACTAATCGCAATCAGCTGCATCGTAGTCTTAATCTTGCCTAAAAAATGAACTGCAACACTAGCTGATGCTCCCATCAATGCCATCCACTCTCTTAAAGCAGAAATCGTTATCTCACGCCCAATAATAATGATTGCAACCCAGATCTGTACCCTATCAAAATTGAGTAGTACCAGTAAGGCTGCTGCAACTATCAACTTATCCGCCACTGGATCTAAAAACGCTCCAAAATTAGATGATTGCCCCCACTTACGCGCAAGGTAACCATCTAGCCAATCCGTAAATGCTGCAGATATAAACAAGATAGTAGCAATAAGATTTTTGCTCTCATGAGAGACTATTTGATCAGGAATGTAATACATTCCCACCAATAATGGAATCACAGCAATTCTTAGCCATGTGAGAAAGATTGGAAAGTTAAAAGGCATGCTCATGAATGATTAAATAAATTTACAACAGAATACCATTAGTGTAATTGTTTATAAATTTGTTCGGCTAAGCTGGTAGATATCCCCTCTACTTGAGAGAGTTCCTCTACTGTTGCACCAGCAACACCTCTGATGCCTCCAAATCTTGCTAACAGTCTTTGACGCCTCTTAGCCCCAATACCTTCAATATCCTCTAAACGGGAAACATTACGGGTTTTTTGTCGTTTTGCTCTCATTCCTGTTATTGCAAATCGATGCGCTTCATCACGTATTTGAGCAACTAACATTAATGCAGCGCTATCGATTCCGAGTTCAAGTTGCTGTCTATCATCGGCAAAGATTAATGTCTCAAGACCTACTTTTCTTCCGTCACCTTTAGCTACACCTACAATAAGACGCAAATCAATACCAATTTCTGTAAAAACCTGACGAGCAATCTCTACTTGCCCTTTACCACCATCAACCAAGATGATGTGTGGAATCTTCTCCATGGGTAATTCTAGAAAATTTGCATAACGGCGCATCAAAACTTGTCTCATAGCTGCATAGTCATCACCAGGAGTTATGTTTTCAATATTGAAACGACGATACTCTTTATTTTGCATTGCGTGATGCTGGTAGACCACACACGATGCTTGCGTAGCCTCTCCTGAAGTATGGCTGATATCAAAACACTCAATACGAAGCTGTTCTGTATCTTCAATATCTATTCCTAGAGTGTCTATGAGCTCTTTGATTCTTCTAGTTTGTCCACTGTTCTCAGTTATTCGCTTTAATAAAGATAGTTCAGCATTATCCTGGGCTAGTTTTAGCCAGTGCCTTCTTTGCTCTTGTGGTTGAGTAATAAATTGAACCTTCTTTTTAACTCGCTGAGCTATCGAGCTTTGAAGCAACTCACCATCTTCACCAAGATCAAGGTTCATAACAAAAACACTCGGTAAAGTTTGTGGACTAGAATCGCCTTCACTTACCTGTTCATCTAAATACCTTTGAGCCATAAAAGATAATAAATAATCTTTTAATTCAGATTGAACTTCTCCTTGTACTTTGACTACAGAAGGAAAATACGCGTGATCACCTAAATGTCGACCACCTCTTACCATAGCTAAATTGACACATACCTGCCCTAATTTTTCTACGACAGCTAGTACATCAATATTGGTTTGGCCCTCAGCAGCAACATCCATAGATTGTTGTTGCAAAACATTAGAAAGGTCGGCAATGCGATCTCTGATCGTGGCAGCTTTTTCAAACTCAAGTGCGTCGCTATAACTCAGCATTAAAGTTTCTAAATCTTGCATCACAGAAATGTGATTACCCTCTAAAAAGGAAAGTGCTTTTGATACATCTTGAGAGTACTCATCTTTTGTAATGAGATTTACACAAGGTGCACTACAGCGATGAATCTGATGCAATAAACAAGGACGACTTCTATTTTTAAAAACAGTATCCTCACACGTTCTTAAAAGAAATACCTTTTGCAAAATTTGTACACTGTTGCGTACTGACCATGTGTTTGGGAAAGGACCAAAATAGGTATTTTTTCTATCAGTTTTGCCCCTGTAAGAAGTAATCCTCGGGAACGCATGCCCTGTAATCATCAAGTAAGGGTAGGATTTGTCATCACGAAACAGAATATTAAAAGGAGGTGCTAAAGCTTTTATTAAATTATTTTCTAAAATCAAAGCCTCAGTCTCTGTTCTTGTGACTGTAGTTTCAAAATCACTGATCTTGGAGACCATTCTCTCAATTCGAGGAGATAGTGCTGTTTTCTGAAAATAACTTGAAACTCTTTTCTTGAGGTTCTTCGCTTTTCCTACGTATAGAATATTCTTGTTAGAATCAAAGAATCGATACACCCCAGGTAATTCAGTCAAATTTTTGACTTTATCCTGCAATATTTCAAAGGTTTCTTGACTCATGCGCTTCGATATTTTCTGTCATGTAGTTGATAATTATGGAGATGCTGGTGTAAGCCTTCGTTTAATTAAGCGACTTGCACATACACATTTTTCCTCAAGTGATCATTTTACGTCTTCTAAGGATTCTTTCAGATTGTTCTGCGATCAGACTGAACTTATCAAAAAACTTGCCGGAGAGGATACTCTTCGAGATTTAAGCGCTCACGGAGTTGAAATTTTAGATTGGAATCTGGCTGACAAACTCACTCAAGAAGGAAGTTATCCTGATGTAGTGATAGAGACTTTCTCCTGCACAATACCCGAGGTATACAACGGCGTAATTCGGGAAAAAAAGCCCCCTTTGATTGTGAATGTTGAGTATCTCAGTGCTGAGCCATGGACCCTTGAAGCACATGGACTACCATCCATTCCAGGTAACACTTGGGATCTACCAAGATACTTTTACTATCCTGGCTTTACCCCTAATTCAGGTGGACTACTTCAAGGGAAGTCTTCATTTACAACTGAAGAATCAAACTATGTTCCAAGATCATTAGAGCTAATCTATAAAGAAGTTCGACAAACAGATGATGTTAAAAAAGTTTTAATTTTTACCTATGGTGGTGATAAATTAATTCGACTCCTGAATCAAATGAGCGAAAGTAAGCTCCCCCTAGACCTACTTATCTGTGATGAGCCAAGTATTAAAACAGCAGAAACATGGCTAGGCGAATCTCTCAATCAGCCAAGACAAAGAGACTCCCTAAGATGCATCGGCATGCCTTTTGTTTGCCAAGATGATTTTGATTGGTTGTTGAATAAATCTGACTTAAATATTGTTCGAGGTGAGGATTCTTTTGTAAGAGCCCAGTGGGCTGGTAAACCTTTTATTTGGGATATTTACCCACAAGATGTTGATGCCCACCTCATTAAATTGGATGCTTTTTTAGATTTATATTTAAAAGACGCCAACATGGATACTAAAAGAGCAGTCTTGGAATCAATGTATTGGCAAGACTTTTCTAATTGGTGGCCACAACTCAGAAAAATGAGCCTGCACGCTACAATGTGGCGTCAAGACCTGATTAAATCTCAAATTAATGGCGACCTTGTGATTCGCTTAAGAGATTTCATTCATGATTTATTAAAAAAAGGTTAAAATAATGTGTTTGAAAAACAAAGGGAATAGTCGATGAAAATCGCTCAAGAAATTCGTGTTGGAAACGTTGTAATGATTAACAATGAACCAATGGTTGTTCAGCGCACTGAATACAACCGTTCAGGTCGTAATTCTGCAGTTGTCAAAATGAAATTTAAAAATTTGATGACTGAAGCTCCTAATGAAGGCATCTACAAAGCAGACGATAAATTTGATGTAGTGATTCTTGAAAAGAAAGAATGTACTTACTCATATTTTGCCGACCCTATGTACGTATTTATGGATACAGAATACAACCAGTATGAAGTTGAAGCAGATAATATGGGCGATGCCCTTAACTATCTTCAAGACGGTATGAGTGTTGAAGTTGTATTCTATGAAGGTAAAGCACTTTCAGTTGACCTACCAACAATGATCATTCGTAAGATTGTTTATACAGAACCTGCTGTTAAAGGTGATACTTCTTCCGGTAAAGTCATGAAAATGGCAAAAATTGAAACTGGATATGAACTCCAAGTTCCACTCTTTTGCGATACTGATGATCTTATCGAAATCGATACACGCACTGGCGAATACCGTAGCCGCGCAAATTAATTTTTGATTGAAGGTAGTTTTAGATTTTCTAAAACTACCCTTCTAAAACAATTAAATTGCAATCAAGCCTAGGCTTTGCAAAAGCATTTTTGCTTCTGAATATTGTATTTCCGATTGCATTGTTTTCCAGTCATATTCTGGATTATTCGGAAATAAACGATTTAATCTTCCCTTAGAAACCGCATAAAGCTTCTCATTGATTTTTAAATGTGCCAATAATTGATCCGCAAGTTCAGGACGATTACAAATTAATACAGCATCACATCCAGCCTCTAAAGCAGCCTGAGCACCCTGGACAACATTCCCCATGACAGAAGCTCCCTTCATCGACAAGTCATCACTAAAGATAACACCAGTAAACTCTAGCTTGCGTCGCAATATATCTTGTAACCATTTCTTTGAAAAACCTGCTGGAAGATCATCTACCTTTGGATATATAACATGTGCTGGCATTACAGAATCTAAGGCCAAGCCCAAATCAAAATAGGGCTTCGCATCATTTTTTAAAATTTCATCTAGAGTGCGATCGTCAACAGGAATGTCAATATGTGAATCTGCAGCTGCATATCCGTGACCAGGAAAGTGTTTGCCACAATTTTTCATTCCAGCTAAAAGTAAACCGTGATTTAAACTTCTAGCCAAGGTTGAAACAATACTTGGCTGTGCATGAAATGCACGATCCCCAATAACCTCACTGTTGCCATAATCTAAATCTAAAACAGGCGTAAAACTAAAATCAACACCACAAGCTAATAACTCAGAGGCAAGAATATACCCCACGGCAGTTGCCGCTTTCATCGCTAATAATGCAGTCTCTGCTGGAGTATGTTTACCCGGAGGGAGTTGTCTTCCACTCCATAAATAACCTAATCTTTGCATCGATGGTAAATGTGTAAAGCCATCCGTTTTACAACGTTGCACACGACCACCCTCATGATCAATAGCGATGATGACATCTTCTCTTACACTTTTGATAGCTTTTGTTAGTTCGACTAACTGGCTTCTCGACTGAAAATTTCTACCAAATAAAATCACACCACCTGTTAAAGGATGACGTATCCGCGCTTTATCTTGTTCATTGAGCTCTAAACCCTCAACATCTAAAATTACAGGGCCTGGTGAGTAATTCTTTTTTTTCATATATCCATTTTCTAAAATTTAAATATCAAAACATACTAGCAAGCAAAAATGCTTCATAGATGACATTTTCAAATATCCTGTGAAACAATCACAACTGCACTGACCATCTCTATTTCATCCGTTAACGTTACAAGAGCAGACCATTTACGTTCAAGCATAAAAGTTTCCAAAGCGCCACTATATTTTAAATAAGGCTTACCAGTACTATCGTTTAAAGTTTGAACTGATTGCCATGTCATAGGGTATCGCATACCCAAACCGATGCCCTTAGAAAATGCTTCTTTTGCAGCAAACCTAGTACACAAATAAGCTAAACCACGTTTAGCATTACGCTCTTTTCTTGCTAGAAATACTTGGTATTCTTGAGGCCCAAGAATTCGCTGTGCAATTCTTCCCCCAGTTCTTTCATAGGTTTTGGCCATGCGTTCTATATGTAATAAATCATTACCAACACCAATTAACATATATACCTATCCTCTAGCTTGATTGATAAGTGATTTCATATCTGAAATCGCTGTCTTCCACCCCTTAAATATAGCCTGTGCAACAATTGCATGTCCAATATTTAGCTCTGCAATAGTGTTAATTTTGGCGATTGGCAATACATTAGACTCATTTAGTCCATGACCAGCATTAACGCGAAATCCTAGCTGATGACCATATACCGCAGCTTCTTGTATGCGCTGAAATTCATGATCTACTTCGGTCATCGAAGCATCTGCATAACGACCAGTATGTAATTCAACAACTTGTACACCTAAATTTTTTGCAGCATCTAATACTTTTATATCAGGATCGATAAATAATGAAACTCTAATTCCTTGACTATGGAGCAATTGAACAGCTTTCTCAACATCTGAATAATGACCTATTACATCTAACCCACCCTCAGTGGTTACCTCTTCACGCTTTTCTGGAACCAAACAAACATCATGAGGAGAGACTTCACACGCAATTTGGAGCATTTCATTGGTTATCGCGCACTCGAGATTCATGCGTGTCTTTATTAAGGGCCTTAGCGCCCTTAAATCAGCATCTTTAATATGTCGTCTATCTTCACGCAGATGCAGTGTTATAAGATCAGCGCCTGCCTGTTCAGCTTCCAATGCTGCCCTGATAGGATCAGGATAAACCGTCCCCCTAGCATTTCGCAACGTAGCTACATGGTCAATATTGATACCTAATTCAATCAAAGGATGATTTGTCATAATTTTTTTAAATCAATTAGTATTTGTCGCGTTGTTAAAACTTGATCTTGTAAATGTAAGCTTAACAAAAATCGCATTAATGACTTACTAAGCGAAATTGTTTGAGGATCCTCAAAGTCTTGATTAACCAATTGTATTAAGTATTTTCCTAACAAAACTGGCCAATGAGAAGGATCAAAATCTGTCGCAGGTCGTAAGCCTCGCTCTGGTTGATATACATAATTGATGTCAGGATCAAGCTGCTTTCCAGTTTCCTGACAATAATCTAGAGGTGCACAAAAACCAGTTTCTTGTAACAAATATATTTCAAAGGGACGCAAGATTTTTTCATAAGACCCACTGGCTTGAGATAGTTTTGCAATGGTGGAATGATAAGCATCGTATAAATCTTCATGCGCATCTTCTCTTGCCAAAAATTTAACAATGAGCTCATTCATATAAAAACCACATAGAAGAGCATCACCAACTAATGGAACAATTCCCCCCATCCACTCAGATTTAGTCAATGTTTTTAATTCGTTTTTGCCAGTCCAATGCACCTGTAAAGGCTGAAATTGTTGTAAAACAGGTCGCAAACTGGAATGTGGGCGTTTGGCCCCTTTGGCTATAAGCGCTACACGACCATAGTCACGCGTAAATACATCTAATATGAGACTCGTCTCTTTGTAAGGAATCGAATGTAATACAAATGCAGGTTCATCAAAAACCCTCATGGATCACTCTAATCCTTGCTCTCTCAATGCCGCTTGATCATCCGCCCAACCGCGTTTGACTTTGACCCAAGTTTCAAGGAACACCTTACCGTCAAATAACTTCTCCATGTCTTGACGAGCTTCTGTGGAGATTCGTTTTAATCGCTCTCCTTTTTCCCCAATCACCATAGGCTTATGACTATCACGGTCAACTAAGATAGTCGCTGCGATTCTGCGCATTTTGCCATCCATCTTAAACTGATCAATTACCACCGCACTTGCATAAGGTAACTCAGCACCTGTATGACGAAATACTTTTTCTCTTAAAATTTCCGCAGCTAAGAAACGTTCACTCCTATCCGTGAGCGTATCAGGATCATAAATAGCCTCTCTTTCAGGCAAATATGACTCAATGGTATCCATTAAACGTTTAATGTCATCAGGATGCTTTGCAGTCATTGGAATGATTTCTGCAAAATTATATAAAGCTGCCATTTCTTTCATAAACTCAAGCAAATGATAATCACGGTCAGCCGGAGAGGATGATTGACTTGCAAAAACATCTAACTTATTAGCAATTAAGAAAACAGGAATATCCTCTTTTAACATCGAGAGAACCTGAGCATCATCTTTAGAATAATTGCCTGCTTCAATAACCAAGCAAATAACGTCAACATCACCCAAAGTATTGGTTACTGTGCGATTCAAAGACTTATTCAATGTGCTTACAAAATTAGTCTGAAATCCTGGCGTATCTAAAAAAATAAATTGTGCTGTATCAGTAGTATTAATACCGGAAATACGATGCCTAGTCGTTTGAGCTTTTCTAGATGTAATGCTGATCTTTTGACCAACTAATGCATTGAGTAAAGTCGATTTACCAACGTTGGGGCGACCAACTAAAGCTATAGAACCACAACGAAAACTCATATTAAGCTCGCAATGTCAGATTTAACTGCTCATCCCCAGCGCTGGGGTCTAAGATACTTTTTTTCTTTTTGGAAGAAGTTTTTTTAGATACCTGTACAGTCTGAGGAAGCGCCTTTTGAGCTGCAATGAGCGCTAATTTTGCTGCCGACTGTTCTGCAGCTCTGCGGCTTGCACCATTGCCAGCAACTTGGATATTTAAACTTTCCACAACACACTCAACTTCAAATTGCTGATTATGTGCAACTCCTGTTGTGGCAATAACGTTATAAACAGGCAATGGCAATTGATGTCCTTGTAAATACTCTTGAAGTAAAGTTTTATCGTCTTTACCCAAAGTCTTTGGGTCAACATTTTCTAATATTTGCGCATATAGTCTACGTAGTACTTCTCTTACTTTCTCAAAGCCAGCTTCAATAAATATCGCAGCAATAATCGCCTCTAAAGTATCGGCTAATATGGAAGGCCGCTTAAAGCCCCCACTTTTTAACTCACCCTCGCCAAGTCTCAAATAGTCAGACAGAGATAAACTTTGAGCAATTTCATATAAGGCTTGCTGTTTAACAAGATTGGCCCTAACCCTAGATAAATCACCTTCATCAAGAGAATTAAATTTCTCAAACAGGATTTCAGCAACAATGCAATTCAATACTGAATCACCTAAAAACTCTAAACGCTCATTATTTTTTTTACCATGACTTCTATGCGTTAATGCCTGCATTAACAAGTCATTCTTTTGGAATTGATATCCAAGCCTTTCCTGTAAAAGCGTGGTATCAATGGTTATCCTTGCGTTCATTTATTGAAAGCTTCCGATTCTCTTCAAGTCGCCAAGGTTTAGCCAAATAAAAATTGCCTTACCTACCAAGTTGGATTCAGGTACAAATCCCCAATACCTAGAATCTAAACTATTGTCGCGGTTATCACCCATCATAAAATAACTTCCAGGCGGAACCTTGCAGGTAAACCCTTCGAAGTTGTATTGACAGTTCTCCATATGAGGAAAGTTTGTATCAGGTACAAAATTACTCGCAAACCCACTTGGTCTCTGTGGGTCATTTTCTATCATATGAGATACACCACCTAAACTCGCAGGATAAGTTTCCATCAAATGGACAGGCCTTAAGTTTTCAGGAGTTAGATTTTTTATGAACTCACTACGCTCGTCGTAACCTACCTGAGGAATGAACATCATGTTTTCATAGGTAAATCCCTGGCCATTCACAGTCAAGCGCTTATTTTTATATTCAACAACATCTCCAGGAACACCGACTACTCGTTTTATATAATCTACAGACTCATCCACTGGATATCGAAAAACAACTACATCACCTCTAGCTGGCGATCCAAACTCTAATATCTTCTTATTCCATACAGGGAACCTTACCCCATAGGTAAATTTATTCACAAGAATAAAATCACCAATTTGTAAGGTTGGAATCATGGAGCCAGATGGAATCTTAAACGGCTCAAAGAAAAAAGATCTTAAAACAAAAATGAATGCAATGATGGGAAATAAGTCAGCAGTAAATTCAAGCCAAATTGATTTTTTATCTATTCCAGAGGCCTGACGTTGTTTAGCAAAATATAGTTTGTCTAATACCCAAAAAATACCGCAAAGAACAAAAAGACCTAGTAATATTTTTGCAAATTGCTGCCCAATAATTGCCCAATAACTCATTTATCCTCCACCTGTAGTATCGCCAAAAAAGCCTCCTGTGGAATTTCAACATTACCGACCTGCTTCATTCTCTTTTTACCTGCTTTTTGTTTTTCCAACAACTTGCGTTTACGCGTGATATCACCGCCATAACATTTAGCTAAAACGTTTTTACGCAATGCTTTAACGTTTTCTCTAGCAATAATATTGCTCCCAATCGCTGCCTGAATTGCTACGTCAAACATTTGACGAGGAATAATCTCACGCATCTTAGCAACGACTTCACGGCCTCGATACTGACTATTGCTTCTGTGCACAATGACTGATAAAGCATCAACCTTATCCCCGTTAATCAAGATATCTACTTTGACAACATCTGAAGGACGATACTCTTTAAACTCATAATCCATTGAGGCATACCCTCTTGATATGGACTTTAGACGATCAAAAAAGTCCATCACAATCTCTGCCATAGGTAGCTCATAAGTTAATTGAACTTGTCTACCCAAATATTGCATATTGGTCTGTATTCCTCTCTTACCTGTACAAAGCGTAATTACTGCACCAACATACTCCTGAGGCATATACAAATTAACGGTGACAATCGGCTCAAAAATTGTCTCAATTTTGCTAGGGTCCGGCATTTTTGATGGATTATCAACTACGACTTTAGACTTATCAGATAACTCAACCTCGTAAACCACTGTCGGAGCAGTAGTGATTAAATCCATGTCGAATTCACGCTCTAATCGCTCTTGGACAATCTCCATGTGCAAAAGACCTAAAAATCCACATCTAAATCCAAAACCTAAAGCCTGAGATACCTCTGGTTCATACATTAGAGATGCATCATTCAGCTTTAATTTCTCTAAGGACTCACGCAAAGCTTCATACTGATTTGACTCAACTGGATATAAACCAGCAAATACTTGTGGTTTGACCTCTTTAAATCCAGGTAAAGGCTCCTGAGCAGGGATTCTAGATTGCTGACCTGGCGCATGCGTAATCGTATCGCCAACTTTTGCCGCTTTTAACTCTTTAATTCCAGCAATAATAAATCCTACTTGGCCAGCAGTTAACTCAGTCTTATCAATTGATTTTGGTGTAAAAACACCAACATGATCCACTAAATGTGTGGAACCATTCGCCATTAAAACAATCTTATCTTTAGGCCTTAAAGTTCCATTTTTAATCCTAACAAGCATGACAACACCTACATAGTTGTCAAACCAAGAGTCAACAAGAAGCGCTTGGAGCGGAGCATCTGGATCACCTTCTGGTGGCGGAACACAAGCAATCAGTTTCTCTATAACGTCCTGAACACCTAAACCCGTTTTAGCTGAACAGGTCACCGCATCCGTGGCATCAATTCCGATAATGTCTTCAATTTCTTGCTTAGCTTTTTCAGGATCAGCTGATGGTAAATCAATCTTATTGAGAACTGGAACTACCTCTACACCAAGCTCAATCGCTGTATAGCAATTTGCTACTGTTTGGGCTTCAACTCCCTGAGAAGCATCCACAACTAACAAAGCACCCTCACAAGCAGATAAGGAACGACTAACTTCGTATGAAAAGTCAACGTGACCCGGAGTATCGATCAAATTCAGGTTATAGATTTGCCCATCCTTTGCTGGATAGCTTAAAGCAGCCGTTTGAGCTTTAATCGTGATCCCTCTTTCCTTCTCAATGTCCATAGAATCAAGGACTTGCGCTTCCATTTCGCGGTCAGAAAGGCCTCCACATAATTGAATAATGCGGTCAGCTAGGGTCGATTTACCATGGTCAATATGGGCAATAATCGAAAAGTTTCTAATATTTTTCATGAATTCCTAAAGGCGCCTTGTTGTAGCACAACACCATGTCGTGCTGCAATAAGACGTCTACCTATATTGTAATCGTTTAGGATTTTCGGGGTGGATCTATCTCAACTACGGGGACATTTACTTCTCTAGTATTGCCTTTATGCCAAACTAGCAACTTCACCTTCGTCCCAGGCTTGATTTCACTTACAGTCCTCGTTAAATCAACACCCTTCTCTATATCTTTTTCATTAATCTTTAAAATTACATCGCCAACCTCAATGCCTGATTGAGCAGCAGGCGCATTAGGATCAAGGCCTCTAACTAATACACCTCTTGGCTTGCCAACAAAATTAATACTCTCAGCAAGCTCTTTGTTTAATTCAGTAATGGTTATTCCAATTCGACCACGAACCACTCTACCATTGGCTCTCAAAATATCAGAAATACGAATTGCCTCATCAATAGGAATAGCAAAAGAAATTCCCATAAAACCACCCGATTTACTGTAAATTTGAGAATTGATCCCAATCACCTCACCCCGAGTATTAATAAGCGGTCCTCCTGAATTTCCAGGATTAATAGCAACGTCAGTCTGAATAAAAGGTGTTATGCTGTCATTGACCTCACGACCTTTAGCGGAAACAATTCCAGCACTTACAGTGTTATCAAATCCAAAAGGGGAACCAATAGCTAAAACCCATTCGCCAACTCTTACTTTGGATGATTCACCAATCGGCAATTTAGTTAAATTGTTCGCCTCAATTTTTACAAGAGCTACGTCCGTTTTAGGATCAGATCCAATCAGCTTAGCTTTAAACTCACGCTTATCAGTTAATGTTACATAAATCGTTGTTGCACCATCAACCACATGGGCATTGGTCAATATATAGCCATTGGTATCTATAACAAATCCTGAACCCGTTCCACGCTCTTGCTCCTGGGATTTTGGGCCTGCTTGATTCGGAGTCTTAGGCGCTGGTTGTTGAGGTAAATTTGGAATTGGAATCCCAAAAAACCTTCTTAAAAACTCAGCCTGATCTTGTGGAGCAATATTGGAAGGTACTTGATAAACAGTAACTCTTTCTGTTGTTCGAATATTGACAACAGCAGGACTTGCTCTTTCTACTAAATCAGCAAAGTCCCCAATAACTCTTTTTGAAGGTACAGAGGTAGAACTTTGCGACTCTTGATTAGCACTAGATGCTCCTTGCCCAAAACAAAAACTGATTGAGCAGACACTAATACTTAAAAGAAAGAATTTTCTTAAAAACAAAAAACTACTATTCATAGCAATCATCAAATAAGAAATTTATGTTGTTAAGAATAATATTTTATAGTCTTTTGAAGACTAGTGTTCCGTTAGTCCCACCAAAACCAAAGTTATTCTTCACCGCCACATCAATCTTCAAATCTCTGGCTGCATTTGCACAATAGTCCAAATCACACTCAGGGTCTTGATTGAAAATATTGATAGTTGGAGGAGATTTTTGGTGGTACAAAGCGAGCACAGTAAATACTGACTCTAGTCCACCTGCACCACCCAATAAGTGGCCAGTCATAGATTTTGTTGAATTAACAACAATGCTTTTAGCATGATCACCTAAAGCTGCTTTAATAGCCTCAGTTTCGTTTTTGTCCCCAAGTGGAGTAGATGTGCCATGCGCGTTAACATATTGAACCTGATCAGCATTTAAACCGGCATCTTTAAGCGCAGAAACCATACATCTTCTGGGGCCATCCATGTTTGGAGCAGTCATGTGATAAGCGTCACCGCTCATACCAAAACCAGCAAGCTCAGCATAAATCTTGGCACCTCTTGCTTTAGCATGTTCATATTCTTCTAAAACCATAACTCCACCACCCTCACCCAATACAAAGCCATCTCTGTCTTTGTCCCATGGACGTGAGGCAGTTGCAGGGTCATCATTTCTGGAAGAAAGTGCTCTAGCAGCAGCAAAACCACCAATACCTAAAGGAGAAACTGTAGATTCAGCTCCACCAGCAATCATTACATCAGCATCACCGTATTGAATTAATCTTGCTGCTAACCCAATACTATGCAAACCAGTCGTACAAGCAGTCACCGCACTGAGATTAGGCCCTTTGAGATTTAGATTAATACTCAAATGACCTGAAATCATGTTAATGATGGAACCAGGGACAAAGAAAGGTGAAATTCTTCTTGCGCCACGTTGAACCAACTCAGTATGAGTTTCTTCAATCATCGGCAATCCACCAATTCCAGAACCAACTAAAACGCCACAGCGTTCTGAGTTTTCATCAGTAATTACTATGCCACTATCAGCAAAGGCTTGCATTCCTGCCGCTATACCAAAATGGATAAAAGTATCCATATGTCTAGCTTCTTTTGCTGAGATGTAATTTTCAATCTGAAAATCTTTTACTTCTCCAGCAAAATGCACTGACAAACCAGAATGATCAAACTTAGTAATTGTTGCAATACCAGATTTACCAGCTAGGAGGTTTCCCCAAGCTGTTTCAACAGTATTACCAACTGGACTGATTAAACCTAGGCCGGTTACCACAACCCGGCGAGGGCTCCTTGCGAATGACACTATGCTTAGCCTTGTGCTTTTGATGTAGCAAAATCAATTGCTAACTGCACAGTAGTGATCTTTTCAGCTTCTTCATCTGGTATTTCAATACCAAATTCATCTTCAAGCGCCATAACTAATTCAACAGTATCAAGAGAATCAGCACCTAAGTCATTAACGAATGATGATTCGTTTTTAACTTCAGCTTCTGAGACACCTAACTGCTCAGCTACTATTTTTTTTACGCGTTGTTCGATGTTATCCATTAGTTCCCTCCAGGGATGTTGTTAAATTAAAAAGTATTTTATCAGTTTCGTACAGCTTTAGGCGAGATACAATCCACCATTTACGTGCAAAGTAGTTCCAGTAACGTATCCAGCTTGATCTGACGCTAAAAAAACCACCGCATTTGCTACATCATCGGCCTCCCCCAATCTGCCAAGAGGGATATTAACCTTCAAAGCATTTTGTTGTTCTTCCGACAAAGCACGAGTCATATCAGTATCAATAAAACCCGGTGCAACACAGTTAACAGTAATATTTCGACTGCCAATTTCACGAGCAAAAGATCTACTCATACCGGCAACACCTGCTTTTGCAGCTGCATAATTCGCTTGCCCAGGGTTCCCCATATGACCAACTATGGAGGTGACATTAATAATTCGTCCACCCTTTGCTCGCATCATAGGCCTTAAAACAGCTCTACTTAATCGAAATACTGCTGATAAATTCGTTTGTATGACATTATCCCAATCTTCATCCTTCATTCGCATTGCAAGTTGATCTTGGGTAATGCCAGCATTATTAACTAGGATATGTAATCCGCCAAAGTCTTTCACTATATTCTCAATTATTTGGTCACAGGCATTTACGTCTGTAACATTCAAAACCATTCCTTGACCAGGATTTTTAATTTCATCACTCGAAGCTAATGCCTGAGAGATTGCCTGTGCACCAGTTTGAGTAGTTGCGGTTCCGATTACAGTAGCCCCTGATTTAGCCAAAGCTATTGCAATTGCCTGGCCTATACCACGCGATGCACCAGTAACTAAAGCAACTTTTCCTTGTAATTGAATATTCATTTTTTTAATTTAGTTCCTGAAGCACTTGAGAAATACTACTGGGGTCAAAAATATTAAATACTTTGACATTAGTTTCAATTCTTTTAATCATGCCAGAGAGCACTTTTCCAGGACCACACTCAACAATGTGGGTAACCCCTTGATTTGCCATATATTGAATGATTTCTACCCATCTAACTGGAGAATATGCTTGTCGAATAAGGGTATCTTTAATACCAATAGGATCATGAACAACTGTTACGTCAACGTTATTCACAACATCTATTCCTGGTGAATTTATTTCAACCTTACCCAAGTATTCTCTTAATGGTTGAGCTACAGGATTCAATAAGCTTGAATGAAAAGGAGCTGAAACTGCAAGTGGTGCAACTAGCTTCGCACCAGCAGGTTTTGCTTTTGCACAAGCATCATCAACAGCCTCTTTAGATCCGGCGATGACAACTTGATTTGGAGCATTAAAGTTAACCGCTTCAACAACCTTACCAGTCGCCGCTTGACTAGCTGCACATAATTCTTTAACAGCTGAATCAGACATACCAACAATCGCTGCCATACTACCTGTGCCCACAGGAACTGCACTTTGCATAGATTGAGCACGAAACTTTACAAGCGGTATCGCATCATCAAAGCCAATAGCCCCAGATGCAACATAAGCTGTGTACTCTCCTAAACTGTGACCAGCCATCATGCTAGGGACAGAACCACCAGCAGCTAACCATGCACGGTAAATAGCTATGGCACTTGCCAACATAACTGGCTGCGTGTTCTCAGTGAGTGCTAATACTTCTGCAGGCCCTTTTTGAATCATCTCAGCTAAATCAAAACCCAATGCCTTACCAGCTTGATCAAGCGTACTAAAGACTACTTGGTTATCACCGAACGCATCTAACATTCCAACAGATTGTGAGCCTTGTCCAGGAAACACAAAAGCAATTTTTTTATTCATAACTATTATTTTAAGATTGTTTTTATTTTAAAACCTTATACATGCTGCACCCCAAGTAAATCCGCCACCTACTCCCTCTAGCAATAAATGATGACCCTCTTTTACTTTACCACTCCGCACTCCTTCATCAAGTGCTAAAGGAATTGAAGCAGCTGAAGTATTTCCTTGGGAAGCTAATGTGACAATAACGTGATCTGTCGCAATTCCTAATTTCTTTGCAGCGCCTTCCATAATTCTTATATTGGCTTGATGTGGAATCAGCCAATCAATGTCAGAAGAACTTAAATGCGCTTTTTCTAAAACTTCGTTAGCAACTTGTTCAAGTACTTTTACAGCTAGCTTAAATACTGCTTGACCATCCATTTTTAAAAATGCAGAACCTTCAATCTCTCCGGCTTTAGTCGTGCCTGGAACACATAAAATATCTCGGTAAGACCCATCAGCATGCAAAGCAGTGCTTAATATACCTGGCTGATCACTGGCTTCCAACACAACCGCTCCGGCACCGTCACCAAACAATACACAAGTTGTTCGATCATCAAAGTTGAGAATGCGAGAGAAAATTTCTGCACCAATAATCAAAACCCTTTGATTAGATCCAGAGCGAATCAAAGCATCCGCCAAGTGAAGTCCATATATAAATCCAGAACAAACCGCTTGAACGTCGAAAGCAGCGCAATTATTTTTAATACCTAATTTGTCTTGAACAACACAGGCCGTACTTGGAAAGCCACCTAAATTATCAGGAGTAGAGGTTGCAAGAATAATTAAATCAATGTCTTGGGGAGACAGCTTAGCCATATCCAAAGCAGCCAATGCGGCCTTGACAGCTAAATCACTTGTCATTTCATTTTCGGCAGCAAAATGACGTGACTGAATTCCACTTCTAGTGAAAATCCAATCATCACTTGTTACAATACCGCGCTTAGCAAGCAAATTTGCTAATTCTGCATTTCCAATTTGCTGCGCTGGCAAAAAACTACCAGTGCCTTTTATCTTCGCATATTTCGTCATATTAAGATTTTATCTCGACATTTTCTGAAGTAGATAAATTATCAGTTTGTGCACCATTAGTTATCAAATTATCTGAACTTGTCTCAAATACTTTCTCAATGTTTTCAACCATATTATTTTTTGCTGCTTCATATGCTCTAACTAATGCAACATAAAAAGCAAATTTATCAGCCGAACCATGACTTTTAATAACAAGTCCTCTTAAACCTAAAAGCATAGCTCCATTATAGGCTCGATGATCGACCCTTTTTCGGAATCGCAACAATATAGGCAGCGCTAAAAAAGCTAAAAATTTAGTTAACAATGAACGACCAAATTCTTCTTTAATCATCTGTGAAATCATGCTTGCCAAACCTTCGCTTGTCTTTAAAGCTACATTTCCAACAAAGCCATCACAGACAACAACGTCTGACGTCCCCTTAAAAATGTCATTTCCTTCAACATTACCGTAGAAATTTAAATTACTTTGCCGCAATAACTCACCAGCTTGTTTAACAACTTCATTACCTTTAATAACCTCTTCACCAATATTGAGTAGGCCTATGGTAGGTCTAGCTTTGCCATCTATGACACGCACCATAACATCTGCCATTTGAGCAAACTGAAGCAAATGAAATGCTTCACAATCAGAATTTGCACCCAAATCTAAAACGGTTGTACCCGTTCCTTTTTGATTTGGCATTCTCGTAGCTATAGCAGGACGATCAATTCCATGAAGTGTTTTTAAGAGATACCGCGATATAGCCATCAGTGCGCCAGTGTTTCCGGCAGAAATTACAGCATCTGCCTTATGTTCTTTTACTTGCTCAATAGCAATCCTCATAGAGGAGTCTTTTTTCTTACGTAAAGCTATTTCGATAGAGTCATCACTACTAATCACTTCAGTAGCTGAAATAATCGAAATTCTATTCTTAAAATCTTGAGAAACTTTACGTAAAGCTTTGCGAATGGATAAGTCATCCCCTACTAATATAAGCTTGGTATCTGGGTATTCATGTAATAAATCTAGACAAGCAGGCACAGTGATTGAAACACCATGATCACCACCCATTACATCAACGGAAATGGTTATAGTCATTTTGAGGGGGATTGTAAATAAGACGACTCATGTCGTCTTATTATGCCCATGAATTCTTTGAGAGAATCCATTAATTAGTTTAAACCCTTAGGTTAAAAAAATTAATCGTTTTTAGTCTTAACTACTTTGCGACCACGATAGTAGCCTGTTGGGCTGATGTGATGACGCAAATGCGCTTCACCTGTAGTTGGCTCTACAGCCAATGAAGGTGCAACTAAAAAGTCATGCGCGCGGTGCATGCCACGCTTTGAAGGGGATTTTTTATTCTGTTGAACGGCCATAGTGTTAACTCCTAAACAATCCGAAATTCTAACACTTTTTTGAAAAAAAAGCCAACCTTAGACTCATCTAAGCATCAAATTTCAATTTTTTTAGGTTTGCGAATGGATTTGTTGTGGAAATACGGTCCTCATCCAACAAGATCTCTGTGGAATCTTCATCAGATAAGCCTACAAGCAGAATATCCTTAGGGTGACACTCTTCAATAGGATGCTTAGGTATTAAAGGTAAATTTAATAATATTTCATCTTCAAATAATTCAATTAAATCAAAATGATGACTGTTTAATAATGCATCTTCATCATCATTATCTAAAGGAAAATTATCAACTTCCTCTTGCGTGTTTTTCAAAATAAAAACTGAAGAGGTATTTAACTTTTCTTCATAAATTTCTAAACATCTTTGGCACTCTAGAGGATACTTAAATTCAAGATCTAATTGAATTCGGTAGTCTTGCCCACCACCAACTAGCTCATCTATAGAGCTTTGCAGACTCCACTTGACACCGTTTGAATCAGATACGTAATGAGGAGCGCGAGCTTTAATTTCTGCACAAACTCTTGCTAAATCATCATATTTTATGAATCCTTCACCACGAAATAGTTGACCTGACTTAAAATCTATCTGACTTAGTGATGTTGCACTGGGATTAATTTCTTTATATGGCTTCATTTTTCAATTTATAACTTCTTAAAATAATTGCAATGAAAGAACTACCTTCCCTTATTCTAGCCTCTTCTTCCGTTTATCGAAAAGAATTGTTAAGCCGTCTACGAATCCCTTTTAGTTGTGAATCTCCTAATATCGATGAATCACCACTTGCAAACGAGACGATCGATGAAATGATTGAAAGACTCTCTCACCAAAAAGCAGAGGCAGTTGGCAAGAATCATCCCAAAGCTTGGGTGATTGCTTCCGATCAAGTAGCTGACTTTAACGGTAAAGCAATTGGTAAACCAGGCACACACGAAAAAGCCCTTGAACAATTAAAAATGATGCGTGGCAAAACAGTGATTTTCAAAACTGGACTTTGCTTACTGAATCATGAAACGCAAAGATCCATCTATATATGTGTCCCAACTAAAGTTAGTTTTCATGATTTAGATGATGCGATTCTAGATAACTATTTACATGCTGAGAAACCATACGATTGTGCAGGTAGCGCGAAATCTGAGGGTCTTGGAATAAGCCTACTTTCAAAAGTCAAAAGTCATGACCCTACGGCTTTAATTGGCTTACCACTAGTAGCATTGTCTGGAATTCTAAGGTCTGTAGGATACTCAATCCCCCCTGCACCACCCCAAAATAGAAACGTACTATGAAAAAAGGAACTCTTTATTTAGTTCCAAATACTTTGGGAGAGGAAAACAGAGCACTTCAAATCAATCAAGTCATCCCCCCTTTGGTTTGTCAAATCGCTTCACAATTAGATTTCTGGATTGTAGAAAACGCAAAAACTGCTCGAGCCTTTCTGAGTGCTGTAAATCAGATTTCACCACTTAAAACACCACTTCAAGAAATATCCATGGTGCAATGGCGTGGCCCAAATAATGAAGTAAAGCCCAAAGAACTTATTGGCCCTTTATTGGAGGGTCATGATATGGGTCTTATTTCAGAAGCTGGACTGCCAGCAATCGCCGATCCTGGAACTGAAATAGTAGAGATTGCTCACCAACATAAAATTAATGTGCGACCTTTAGTTGGGCCGAATTCGCTAATGATAGCGCTGATGGCATCTGGAATGAATGGTCAACAATTTTCATTTCATGGCTACTTACCTATCAAAGCTCCAGATCGTCAAAAAAAGTTAAAGCAACTTGAAAATGATTCCAAAGTAAATCATTCAGCTCAGCTTTGGATTGAAACACCCTACAGAAATACTTCGATGTTAAGCACATTAACAGAAGTACTAAATCCTAATTCTCATTTATGTATGGCTATTGATTTAACTTTAGAAACCGAAACTATCATTCGACTTTCTATCAGCCAATGGAAAGATTTATTACAAAAAAATCCAGCAAGTCTTCCACCTAAAATTGATAAAAGACCTGCTGTATTTGTATTACAAGCTTAATTACTGAATCGATTGGCTTTGTAAAGCTTTTGCAAAAGAAGTTCCAAATGATGCACCAAATCGTTTAGCTAAACGTTCAGCAACATTCTCTGTTTGTGAATAGTCAATGATGTCTTTCTGACCAATAACTTCTTTAGCGACATAATCCATACTGCCTATTTCATCAGATAATCCAAGCTCAACACTGCGGGCACCATTCCAAACCATACCTGTAAATAATTCATCGTTGGGTTTTAGCCTATCTCCCCTACCTTGTTTGACAACATCAATAAATTGTTGATGAACTTCATCAATCATTTTTTGTAAGGCTTCACGATTTTTTGGATTTTGTTTAACAAATGGATCCAACATATCTTTATTTTCGCCAGCGGCAATGACCCTGCGCTCCACCCCTAGTTTATCCATGAGACCAGTAAATCCAAAACCACTCATGATGACACCAATAGAGCCAACCAAGCTTGCCTTATCGACATAAATCTTCTCTCCAGCAACTGCAATGTAATAACCACCCGATGCACAAATTTCCTCTACAACCACATAAATATGTTTTTTGGGATACTCTTTCCTTAATCTCAAAATTTCATCATGAATCATCCCAGCCTGAACAGGTGACCCACCTGGACTATTGATTTTAAGAATTACCCCAGCACTGTCTGGGCTCTCAAATGCTGACTGAAGCGCTGAATTAATATCTTGAGCATTAGCAGGTGTATTACTTGCAATTTCACCTTCAATCTTGACTAATGCTGTATGTTTTCCAATAACAGTACTGGATTTATTTTTAAAAGGATTAAAAAAAGAATAAAGCGTAAATACAATTACCAATAACCAAATTACACGCCAAATTGTTCTCCATCGACGCTCACTTCTCTTATCTTTTAAGTTTTCATTCAACAAACTTTCTAAAGCCTGTTTTTCCCAACTTGCTTGATCACTCATCAAAAATCCTTTAAATATTTTTTTATACTTTAACCTAAAAGTATGTCTCTAAGCTCGCTCACATTATCAACACAAGCTAATGGTTCATGCTCTATTAACTCTTCTTTGGGATGCGCCCCATAACTTACTGCAATCGCCTGGACTCCCGCGTTTTTTGCCATCTTCAAGTCATGTGTAGTGTCACCAATCATCAAGACTTTCTGATTAGGTATCCCCCATCTTTCAATGAGTTCTAAAAGCATTTGCGGATGAGGTTTTGCTCTTGTTTGATCAGCAGTTTTTGTATCATGAAAAAAGTTCTGCAATCCGTGCAAATTCAAAGTCCTATCTAGGCCATGGCGAGGTTTTCCTGTCGCTACTGCAAGCAAATGTCCTTTTTCTTTTAAATCATCCAAAAGCTCTCGAATGCCATGAAACAATATCAATTCGTGGTCTTGGCTTAAATAATAGTGTCGAAACCGCTCAAGTACTAATGGATATTCGCCTGGATCTAACTTAGGCAAGATGATCTTAATTGACTCTTGCAATCCCAACCCGATGACATGACTTGCCAATCGTTCATCAGGGATATCCATATCCAAATCTGCACATGCTTTTTGCATGCAGTCCACAATCGTTGGGGTGGAATTCATAATAGTTCCATCCCAATCCCAGACAATAAGCTCAAATTGCAATTCTTTATTCTTCATTTTTTCTTATTTCTTTAGATACCTTGTTTGTTGCAAGAGAAAATCCTCCCGGTAATGGAGCTTCAATTTGAATTTTTTCTTGGGTCACTGGATGCATAAAGCTTAATCTATGAGCATGAAGCATAAGTCGTTTTGCTCCAATTTTTTTATCTAAATCAGCATCCCCATACTTATCATCCCCTAAAATAGGATGCCCTATATGCTGGAGATGTACCCTAATTTGATGGGTTCGACCTGTCTTTAGGATTGCTTCAGCAACAAAACACTCACCTAAACTAGATTGACCAAGATTTTTGATGATGGTGTAACTCTCTTGACCATGATTTTCTACTTTTACCCGCCGCTCACCATTTGGTAATAAATACTTGTGTAAAGGAAATTTAAGGGGGACATGACCTAAACCACCTTTAAATTCTCCATGCGCCACCAAAATGTACCTTTTATCAACCCGACTTTCACGAATCTCTTCATGCAAATAAGTCAAAGCACTTCTTTTTTTAGCCAGCATCAAAACACCCGAGGTGTCACGATCTAAACGATGTACTAACTCTAAAAAGCGCAAATCAGGTCTAGCAAGACGTAAAGCTTCAATTAAACCCAAAGATACCCCTGACCCACCATGAACAGCTAAACCAGAAGGCTTATTAACAATCAATAAACTCGCATCTTCAAATAAGATTGGTAATTGATGATTAATTTTATTGGCAGCAAATTCTTTTTCTGTACTATGAGATTGGTTTTCACTTTGTGAAATACGAATAGGAGGTATTCTTAATACGTCCCCAGCTACGATCCGAGTAGTGACCGTTGCTCGCTTTTTATTAACCCGAACTTCACCTGATCGAATAATTCTGTAAATATGGCTTTTAGGTACACCTTTGGCCCACTTTAAGAGAAAGTTGTCTAATCTCTGACCTTCTTCTTCTGGAGTGATGATGACCTGACTAATACTAGGTTGGGACATTAAGTGACTTTTTAATAAATATTTCTATATAAATCTAGGAGTTCTACTAAAAACAGGTACTTTGCAATATAATCGGCATTAGTACGACAGTAAAACTGTGTTTGCAACGTGACAAACCAGAAGATTCCAATCCAGTTTTGCATTTTAAGTACTAATTATAGCTAGGGAAGGCAAATTCCCCAAGGTAGCTCCCCCCTTGTGGAAATGAGGAGCATTTATTGAAAGCTCTTGTTGAGCAATAGTTGAGATTGACAGAAATTTTTATGAACGCTTAGAGACCCCCAGTGTCCTAGCGAGCATGCGAAGTAATAAATTTAATAATCGTAAGTTATTAAATATAAAAGAATTTTGGATATTAAATATATCCTTTTTGGCAAAACTTTTTAGCCCTTTCTTCGCACTGTTTAATCTTCTTTGCACTAGCGCTTTCTGAAAAGGAAACTGTTATGAAAAGAATGTTATTTAATGCCACACAACAAGAAGAACTTCGTGTAGCCATCGTAGATGGCCAAAAATTAGTTGATCTTGATATTGAATCAGCTGGTCGTGAACAACGCAAAGGAAATATTTACAAAGGTGTTATTACTAGAATAGAACCATCTTTGGAAGCATGTTTTGTTAATTATGGTGAAGAGCGTCATGGTTTTTTACCTTTCAAAGAAGTTTCACGCGCTTACTTTGCTGAAGGAATTGATGTAAAAAAAGCAACGATTAAAGATGCCCTTAAAGAGGGACAAGAAATTATCGTTCAAGTCGAAAAAGAAGAACGTGGTAATAAAGGTGCTGCTCTAACAAGTTTTATATCTCTCGCAGGAAGATATTTGGTATTAATGCCTAATAATCCTCGCGGAGGTGGTGTATCTCGCCGAATTGAAGGTGAAGATCGTCAAGAACTTCGTGAGGCAATGGCAGGCTTAGAAATCCCAGAAGGTATGAGTATCATTGCACGAACTGCTGGTATCGGTAGAGATACTGAAGAACTTCAATGGGATCTTAGCTATTTAATGCAATTATGGTCAGCCATTGACTCAGCAGCAAAATCCAATCAAGCTCCACTATTAATCTATCTAGAATCCAGCCTAGTCATCCGTGCTATTCGTGATTATTTCCAGCCGGATATCGGCGAAATCCTCATCGATACAGATGATATTTTTGAACAAGCTCAAGCATTTATGTCAGTTGTTATGCCTGACAATATGCCAAAAGTAAAACGCTATAAAGAAGATGTTCCTTTATTTTCCCGTTTTCAAATCGAACACCAAATCGAAACGGCTTATTCAAGAACTGTAAATCTCCCATCTGGCGGCGCAATTGTTATCGACCATACAGAAGCATTGGTATCTGTGGACGTCAACTCAGCTCGTGCAACCCGCGGGTCTGATATTGAAGAAACTGCTACAAGAACAAATCTTGAGGCAGCAGATGAAATCGCTCGTCAAATGCGTCTCCGAGATTTAGGTGGCTTAATCGTTATCGATTTCATTGATATGGAATCAACCAAAAGCCAAAAAGATGTTGAAAATCGTATTAAAGACGCTCTTCGACATGATAGAGCTAGAGTTCAAACAGGAAAAATTTCAAAATTTGGCTTGTTAGAACTTTCAAGACAAAGACTCCGTCCTGCATTATCTGAAGGCAGTCACATCACTTGCCCACGTTGTACAGGTACAGGCCATATCCGCGATACTGAATCTTCAGCTCTCCAAGTATTAAGAATTATCCAAGAAGAAAGTATGAAAGAAAATACTGCAGCGATTCACTGCCAAGTGCCAGTCGACGTCGCAGCTTTCCTCTTGAATGAAAAACGATCTGAAGTGATCAAAATCGAAGCAAGATCAAAAGTAAATGTTTTATTAATACCGAATAAGTATTTAGAAACACCTCATTACAAACTTGAACGCTTGCGTCATGATGATCCACGCCTTGATCAAAACAAAGCAAGTTATTCCATTGCTGAAGAAGCAGCAAAAGAAATGGAAGAAGACACTATCGTCAGTAAAAGCGAAGGTGAAATTAAACCTCGCCAAGTGGCAGCTGTTAGAGGAATTACTCCAAGCCAACCAGCACCTATCAATCAACGTGCTGAAGTGGCTAAAACAACTAGCGAGCTTCCATCTAAAGATGGTACAGGTATCATAGGCTTTCTCAAGCGCCTCTTTGGATCTAGTCCAACTCCACCAGCACCAGCGCCAGTTGTTCAAGAAAAACCTAAGCACCAACATCGCCCGAATAAAAAACATGCTCAAAGGCGAGATCGTCCTGAGAAGACCCGTTCTGCTGAAGCTGGAATTACTCCATCAGAGAATAAACAAGAAGTTTCTGCAAGCCCGAATGAGCAGCAAACAAAGCAACGTCGTGGAAAAGGCCCTCGTCCTGAGAGCGACAAAACAAATGATCAAGTAAGCCCTAAAGCAGCTGATACCGATACCCCATCATCAGAGAATAAAGAAGCGAGCGAAGAAAAACGTCGTTCTAGAAATCGTCGTAATCGTAACCGTAATAAAGATCGTGGAGATAAAGCTGAAAAAAATATTGAGACTACTCAAGAGCTATTTACTCAAGATGACGCTATCTCTAATAATACTGAAACAGCACAAGCTCAAGCGCTTACAAACCAAGCAACCCCTGCGCCTGTAGTTGAAAAGCCTGTGGCTAAAGAGGTTTCAGCACCAATCGTCGTTCCTCCTAAAGCACCACCTACTCTGCCGACTGTCGCTCTTCAAGCTCTTGAGCGTGAACCATTGGAAGCAGTTCTTTCTAATGTTGGGCTAGTTTGGGTTGATACAGATCCTCAAAAATATCAAGACGTTCTGCGTCAAATTGAAAGCCAACCAAAACCAGTTCATGTACCTAGAGAGCCTAAACCTGCTCAACCGCCTCTAGAAGGACCAATGATATTAGTTGAAACAGGTGGTCATGAGCGCGTAGTTCATTAAACCGAGGACTTTATTGGAATGAATACGATCATCCCAATTACTTCTCTGGAAGCACTACAGAGTAAAACTTCCCCTGCATTGATTCCTGATGTCCTGAATCAACCGACAGGGGTTGTGCTCGACACATTGCAGCGCCCCTTACAAGACTTAAGAATATCAGTGACGGATCGTTGTAATTTTCGTTGTCCTTACTGTATGCCTAAGGAAATCTTTACCAATAACTACAACTACTTAGGTCAAAAAGAATTATTAAGTTTTGAGGAAATCACAAGAGTTGCAAAGATATTCATCTCACATGGCGTTAAAAAACTTCGTCTCACTGGCGGTGAACCCCTTTTAAGAAAAGGCATTGAAGAACTCATTGCAATGCTCTCAGAGCTCAATACCATTCACAACAACCCAATCGATCTAACTTTAACCACAAACGGTAGCCTATTAAAAAAGAAGGCCCAAGCTCTTAAAGATGCTGGACTTAAACGAATCACCATCAGCTTGGATGGAATTCATGATGAAACTTTCAAAAAAATGAATGATGTTGACTATCCTGTAAAAGATGTTTTGGATAGTATTGATGCCGCTCAGAAAGTTGGATTCGAATCAATAAAAATCAATATGGTTGTAAAAAAAGGTATCAATGACCAGGAAATTATTCCGATGGTCCGCCATTTTCATAACTCTGGTGTGATTGTCAGATTTATTGAATACATGGATGTTGGTAATACCAATGGTTGGAAGATGGACGAAGTACTTCCATCTCGAGAAGTTGTTCAAATCATCAATGAAGAGTTTCCATTAACAGCTATAGATCCAGATTATTTAGGCGAAGTAGCTCAAAGATGGGCATTCCAAGACGGAAGTGGTGAAATTGGTGTTATCTCTAGTGTTACTCAAACCTTTTGTCACTCTTGTACTAGAGCCCGAATATCCATGGAAGGCAAACTATTCCTCTGCCTTTTCGCTTCACAAGGCTATGACTTAAAGAGTCTTTTAAGATCAGAGGCATCTGATTTAACCATCGCTAATGCAATTTCAAATCTGTGGAATAAACGTGATGATCGCTACTCTGAACTAAGAACAAAAATTCAACAAGGGCAGATTCATCATCCTAAAGTAGAAATGTCTTATATCGGAGGTTGATGATGGATGTTTCTCTTGTAGAAGGTCTAATACTTTGCGGCGGACAAGCCCAAAGAATGGGTGGTAAAGATAAAGGGCTTATTGAACTTCATAAAAAACCTTTATTCCAACATGGCATCGATAGACTTGGTCCACAAGTTGGTCATCTAATGATTAACGCTAATCGCAACATTGAAACATATGAGCAATCAGGCTTGCCAGTATATCCAGATTCCTATTTAAATTTTTCAGGTCCCCTAGCTGGCTTTCATGTTGGACTTAAAAATTGCGCTTCACCTTTCTTAGCAGTTATACCTTGTGACTCACCTCGATTTCCTGAAGATTTGGTGAAACAATTGTATGAAGCTATCGAAAAAGAAAATGCGGATGTAAGCTATGTCGTAACCCAGAATCTGGAAGGTCAGAAGTTTTCACACCCGGTGTTTTGCTTATTACGTAATGGATTACTCAAGCAACTTACAGATTTTTTAGATCAAGGTGAAAGAAAAATTGATCGATGGTTTCATCAACTCCGTTATGTGGAAGTTTTGTTTGATAATGACGAAGCATTTGCTAATATCAATACGATTGATGATTTAACGCAAATCGAAAGCCGCTTAAAGTGAAGCAATCATTTCCACAGACATCACTTTTTCAAGAGAATTGGCAAAGCCAACGAGGCACAGATTTATTTAATCCAAATGCATTGCAAATAGAAAGCGCTAAAGAGTTTATGCGCTCCTATACAAATGATTTTCGCTTGGAACTAAACGAAGAAATTATCCCACTTGAAAATGCTTTAGGAAGAATCTTATCTAAACCAATTATTGCCAATATGAATGTGCCATTTGCTAATAACTCTGCAATGGATGGCTATGCAATTGATTCAAGCGTGTTGCAAACGAGTTCAACAATTTCTTTAAAAATGATTGGCAAACAGTTAGCAGGTCAAGCCTTAGACCAAGAGATTATTAACAACTTTCAAGCAAGCAAGAACTGCCTACGAATCATGACCGGCGCATTAATGCCCAACTGCTGTGATACTGTGGTGCCTCAAGAATTTGTAAGTATCAATGAAGATAGTATCGAATTTGATTCATCAAAAATCCGAGCTGGTGAAAATTTTAGAAAGCAAGGCGAAGACCTTAAAGTTGGTGATGTCGTTCTTCAGGAAGGCCGTATTCTAAGACCTAGTGATCTTGGCTTGATAGCTTCTTTGGGTTTTCCAACTGTCAGTGTTAAAAAGAAAATTACAGTTGCTTACTTCTCAACTGGAGATGAAGTTACCCCACTCGGTGAAGCCCTAAAAGAAGGTACCTTGTACGACAGTAACCGCTACACTCTTTTAGGTATGCTGTCTCAATTAGGCTTTAATTTACTAGACCTTGGAATCATCCGAGATAATCCCGATGCACTGAAAGATGCTTTTACTTATGCATCACTGCATGCAGATGCCATCATTACATCAGGTGGAGTATCCGTTGGAGAAGCAGACTTCACCAAAAAAATTATGCGTGAATTAGGTGATGTTGCATTTTGGACCCTAGCAATCAAACCCGGTCGTCCAATGGCCTTTGGAAAAATTAAAAACAAAGATAAAGAAGCTGTTTTGTTCGGTTTACCTGGAAACCCAGTTGCTGTTATGGTTACTTTTTATCAATTTGTTCAAGATATTTTATTGTTCATGAATGGCGCTAATCATTTAAGCAATACTTATAGCGCTAAGTTGGATGGCGCGTTCCATAAAAAATTAGGCAGAACTGAATTTCTACGAGGTATTCTCTATAGAAATAATTCAAATGAGCTATGGGTCAAGCCCCATGGTCATCAAGGTTCAGGTATTTTACGTTCCATGAGCGAAGCAGATTGCCTTATCCTTCTTCCTGCAGATAAGAGTTCATTTGAACATGGACAATCCGTCGACATCTCTGCATTCACTAACTGAATCTAATATAATCTCTTTTTATTCCACTTAATTTGTTAAAAATTCATGTCAAGCAGTAAAAGAGAAATCATCTCCGTAGATCCTATGCACACTGCTAAAACCCTTGTATTGGTTTATATGTGCTTTTCCTTACCAGTTATAGGTCTTTTCTTTATTGATGCCTATTTAAGGTACGGTGAGATTCCACTTTTTGTTGTTTTATACGGAGTTTTTTTAAATGCTATCTTCGGTTTTGCAATCCTCTGGTTAGCTTGCAAAGTCTACAACTGGGTAGCAGATAAATTTGGCGGTATAGAACTAGACCTGAAAGAAATCCCAGAAAACGATTAACTCGTTTTCCAAATCTCCGAATTAATCAAATTTGTAGGTCTGTGACCTTGTAATCCCATGATTAAATTATCAATTGCTAAATGCATCATCGCTAAGCGCGTCTTTCTAGTTGCACTCCCAATGTGAGGTGCTAGAACTATGTTTGGCACTTCTAATAAGCCAGGATTAATGTTTGGCTCACCTTCATAAACATCTAATCCAGCCGAAAAGATTTGATTATTTTTGAGCGCCTGTATTAAAGCATTCTCATCCACAATCCCGCCCCTAGCAATATTAACTAAGGTGGCACTTGGCTTCATCAAGGATAATTCTTTAGCTCCAATAAAATGATGATTTTCTGCTGTGTAAGGCATAACAAGCATGACATGATCAGCTTGTTTTAAGAGCTCTTCTTTACTGACGTAAGTAGCTTGGCATTCTTTTTCAATATCCTCAGGCAGTCTGCGACGATTGTAGTAAATAACATTCATACCAAAAGCTAATGCTCGTTTGGCTATCGCTTGCCCAATGCGCCCCATTCCCATAATGCCAATAGTGGAATGGTGCACATCTACCCCCATCATTCCTCCTAGTGACCAATTTTTCCAATGACCAGCTCGTAACCAATGTTCACTCTCGGAAAGTCTTCTTGCTGCAGCCATGAGCAGCATAAAACCCATATCAGCCGTTGTATCCGTTAATACCTCAGGAGTATTTGTCGCAAGAATACCCTTTTGACTTAAAAAATCGATATCAAAGTTATTAAACCCAACAGCAATATTGGAAACAATTTTTAAATGCTGAGATTGAGATAAAGTGACGCCGTCTATCTTTTCACTACCAGTAACTAAAGCACCATCTTTATCGGATAAGGCTTTGCTTAATTGGTCAATCGATAATGGCATTGCTTGGTCGTTGTATTCGACTTCTGCAATAGATTGCAAGCGCTCTAGACCCTCTGGAAATATTTGGCGTGCTACCAAAATTCTCGGTTTTTTTAGATTGGATGTCATGAAATTTGTCTCAATATTACAAAAATTTGATTGTAAAGTATGGAGCTTGGTTGAATAAAAATATATGCTTATATCGTAAAAATATAAACAATCTCTCTAAGTGAATGAATATCAAGTCATTTATACGTTAAAATGATATTTTCAGCTCACTTTTAAAGACCATGACTTACGTTGTTACAGAATCCTGCATTAAATGTAAATACACTGACTGTGTAGATGTGTGTCCCGTAGACTGTTTTCGCGAAGGCCCTAACTTTTTGGTCATTGATCCTGATGAATGCATTGATTGCGCTGTTTGCGTTCCGGAGTGCCCAGTAAATGCAATTTATGCCGAAGACGATGTCCCTGGTGATCAACAACAGTTTATTCAAATCAATACTGAATTATCACGCTCATGGAAATCAATTACTAAGTCAAAAGGTTCCCTGCCTGAAGCCGAAGAATGGAAAGATGTGAAAAATAAAATTGATCATCTAGTTCGTTAATTCTTCAAAATAAATAGGAATATTTTTCGTGTCAGTATTAGACCCACTTTCTTCAGAAACATTGATTGAAACAGAAGCTGTAATCGTTGGAGCCGGTCCTGTAGGGCTATTTCAGGTTTTTGAATTAGGCTTACTTGAAATTAATACGCATGTCATAGACTCACTCCCAGTTGTGGGCGGTCAATGCGTAGAGCTCTATCCGGATAAACCTATTTACGATATTCCAGCAGTACCTGTTTGTACCGGACAAGAGTTAACTGATAACCTTCTTAAGCAAATTGAACCATTCAATCCGACATTCCATTTAGGTCAGGAAGTCGTTGAAGTCTCTAAACAAGATGATGGTCGTTTTCTTGTTGTAACCTCAAAAGACACCCGTTTTCTTACCAAAACTATTTTTATCGCTGCAGGCGTTGGCTCATTCCAACCTAGAACGATTAAGGTTGATGGTATCGAGCAATTCGAAAATAAACAGCTTTTCTATAGAGTAAAAAATCCTGAACTTTTCCATAATAAAAATATCGTTATTTGTGGTGGCGGAGATTCAGCGCTCGATTGGGCACTGAATTTTGTAGGTAAAGCTGAAAGTGTCATTTTGATTCATCGAAGAGATGGTTTCAAAGCTGCTCCCGCATCTGTGGCAAAAATGAAAGACCTCTGTGCAGAATATGAGATGCAATTTGAAGTCGGACAAATTACCGGCTTTGAAGAGTCTGACGGAACTTTAAAAGAAATTAAAGTTACTGGCGCTGACGGAGTAACCCGCAGAATTCCTTTAGATATGCTTTTAGTCTTCTTTGGCCTATCCCCAAAATTGGGTCCAATAGCCGAATGGGGTTTAGATATCGAACGTAAGCAATTAGTGGTTGATACTGAAAAGTTTGCAACGAATATTCCTGGAATATATGCTGTAGGTGATATTAATACCTATCCTGGTAAAAAGAAACTGATTCTTTCAGGATTTCATGAAGCAGCTCTCGCTGCTTTTGCGGCTAAAGAATATATGTACCCTGATAAAAAAGTACACCTTCAATACACTACAACTTCACCAAAACTTCATAAAGTTCTTGGAGTTGAAACCCCTACTTTCGACTAAGAAATAGGGTCTTTCATATCAAGTTGCAACACTTCTAGTGTAATGTATTGATATGCCTATCGAATACGCCACACTCATTGATAATTTAATTGCAATCATCATTATTGACCTTGTTTTAGCAGGTGATAATGCAATTCTGATTGCCTTAGCAACTAAAAATCTTCCACAAAACCTGCAACGAAAAGCAATTATGTGGGGAACCGTTGGCGCAATTGTCATTCGGACACTGATGACCATCCTAGCTGTTCAACTTTTGAAAATACCTGGTCTAAGTGCTGTTGGTGGTCTTGCACTGCTTTATATCGCCTATCAATTAATCACAGACGATAGTGAGGATCATGCAGAGTCTAAAGACTCTAGTTTTTGGGCTGCTATGCGAACAATCATTATTGCTGATGCCGTCATGGGTATAGATAACGTTCTAGCTGTTGCTGGAGCCTCCGAAGGAAACATTTATCTAGTCGTCGCAGGTCTACTCATCAGCATCCCTATCGTCGTTTTCGGTAGCCAATTAGTCTTAGGCTTGCTGAAAAAATATACTTGGCTAATTTATGTTGGTGGCGCTGTTTTGATCATCACAGGCGTAAAGATGATTTCTCATGAAAAACTCCTAGAGCCTTGGTTTAATGAAATCCTCCACCCATATAATGAATTCATTCTGATGGCTGTCAGTTTGGCATTTATCCTCGGTATCGGTATGCGGATTCGAAATAATTCGAATAAAAAAAATCCATAATTTGCCGCCAAAGTCTTATTTTCGCCTAAAATAAAAGCATGGATTCTTATTTAAATATGATGCGCCATGTCTTAGACAATGGCGTCAAAAAAACAGATAGAACTGGAACTGGAACTCTTTCAGTTTTCGGTCATCAAATGCGTTTTGATCTGGCCAAAGGCTTTCCTATGGTCACAACCAAAAAACTGCATTTAAAGTCAATCATCTATGAACTACTTTGGTTTCTTCAAGGAAATACAAACAATAACTGGCTGACTGAACGCGGTGTCTCCATATGGAATGAATGGGCACAACCAAACGGTGAACTTGGACCTATTTATGGATATCAATGGCGATCATGGCCTACTCCATCAGGAGAGCATATTGATCAAATCAGCCAAATCATCGATCAAATTAAGAAAACTCCTGATTCTAGAAGAATCATTGTCTCTGCATGGAATGTCGCCGATATTCCATCCATGGCATTAGCTCCATGTCACGCGTTCTTTCAATTCTATGTAGCGGATGGAAAATTATCTTGCCAACTATATCAACGCAGTGCTGATATCTTCCTTGGCGTGCCGTTTAATATAGCAAGCTACGCTCTACTAACTCATATGGTCGCCCAACAAACCGGTCTTGAGGTTGGTGATTTTGTTTGGACTGGTGGTGATTGCCATTTATATCTAAACCATCTTGAGCAAGTTAATTTACAACTCTCTAGAACCCCTTACCCACTTCCTAAACTTCATATCAAGCGCCATCCAGCAAGTATCTTTGATTATGAATTTGAAGATTTTGAGGTCATCGATTACGTTTGCCACCCTGCAATTAAGGCTCCAGTAGCTATCTAATTGCATGAAAATAACTATCATCGTTGCGCGCTCAACTGAAGGTGTCATCGGCAGAAACAATGAGCTTCCATGGCGCCTTCCTGCGGACCTACAACATTTTAAAAAGCATACCTCGGGTCACCCTATCATTATGGGAAGAAAAACTTGGGACTCTTTAGGTCGTGCACTCCCAGAACGCAGAAACATTGTTATCAGCCGAACACCCAATCTCTCACTAGAATCGGCTGAATCATTTTCCTCTCTAGAAGAGGCCATCACCGCCTGTGAGAACTCCGAAAAAGTTTTTATTATTGGCGGAGCAAACATCTACCAACAAGCCATTGAGCTCGCAGATGAAATGCTGATTACTGAAGTTCAAATTGATGTTGCTGGAGATGCTTACTTTCCTGAATTTGATGAGGAAGATTGGCAAATCACCAACTTAGAAGAACACCCGTCAGCACCTGACCCTAAAAACCCCGGAAAAGAATTCCCGGCACATACCTTCGTTACCTATTCCCGGAAATAAACTGCTGTAAGTCTCTTTTCACATCATCAATAACTGTTTGCCAATCCCCTGGAGTTGTCTGGAAATATAATCTAACGCTTGGGTACCAAGGTGTATCGTGCCGACTCAATAACCAACGCCAACATGCATCAAATCGGTTTATTATCCAAACAGGCTTACCCATTGCAGCAGCTAAATGGGCTACAGCAGTATCAACAGTAATGACTAAATCTAATTCGTTGACAATCTTTGCAGTGTCAAAAAAATCATCAAAAGAACTCTCGCGAACGATAAAACTGGACTGACTTTTCTTTAACTCAATCAACTCTTGTATTGCTTGAGTACCCTTTTGCAAACTATAAAAATCTATTTGAGGATTTTCGAATTGTGTATACATCTCTAGAGGAATATTTCGTCGCTGATGAGTGGCCCACGAGGAAGGTAAAGATGCCCTTATCCCCCCTTGCCATACCAAACCAACTTTTATTTTTTTTGATTCCTCTTGTTGTATTGAAGTAATGTTTTCATTTTTAGGTATAGATATGTAAGGTGAGTCAAAGCCTAAATGATGCTCTTTTAAATCTAGTCGATGTGGCAAGCTCATCAATGGAATAACTAAATCAATATCTTGAGCACTTTCATGATCACTGATGACTTGATCAACACCTTCTACACAACGCAATAGCTTAACTAGAACTTGAGGCACTTGTAGAACAACTTTCACATCTAAAGACTTGAGCGCTTTTGCAAATCGACAAAATTGAATCGTATCTCCAAGCCCTTGCTCTGCCATCAATAAAATCGTTTTACCTGCAATTTGATCCCCCTTTTTCCATAAATATTGTTCATATTCATGAGGGAATGTTTTAAGGGTAAATTCTTGATCTTTAAGTCGCCATTCGAATTCTTGCCACCCTTGATCAAACTGCCCCATAAGCAAGTAACAAAGACTTAAACCCCAATGTGCATTGATATGATTCTCATCAAGCTTAATTGCACGTTGAAAAAATATTATTGCCTCAGGTATCTGACGTAATTCGTAATGAACAACCCCTAAATTATTGAGTGCTTGAGTAGATCTTTCATCAATGCTTAAAGCCGTCTCATAACTTAATTTTGCAAGTTGTAATTGTTGTAAATCTCTTAGAACATTACCGCGCTGAATATAAGCATCTACGTAATTAGGATTGATTTGAATCGCTTGCTCAAACTGTAAAACAGCAATTTCAAATTGAAAAAGTGCTTGATAAGCAAGGCCTAGGTTAAAGTAAATCTCAGGGTATTCAGGATGTAATTGAAGTGCCTCTTGATATGCTGCGATTGCGCGGACATATTCTGCTTTTTCAAAAAACTGATTCCCCTCTAGCCCTTTTTGATGTGCTGCAATTAAATTCTGGTTCGTCACTTTTAAATTAATTTCCGCCAATCATCATTTCTCGAATCAAAATGGATCCTGTTTCCTTCGTTCCTCGAACTATCACATCAGATCCAATCGACTCTATATCCATGAACATTTGCTTTAAATTACCTGCAATCGTAACTCCCTCAACTGGATGTTGGATCACACCATTTTCTACCCAATACCCAAATGCGCCTCGAGAATAATCTCCAGTCACATAATTAACCCCCTGCCCCATCAATTCTGTAACAAGAAAACCGCGCCACATCTTTCTTGCTAAAGCAGATAGGTCGTCGCCTATAGCTGTCTTACTACTAGTCATTTTTAAATGATGTGCCCCACCAGAATTACCAGTGGTTTTCATGCCTAACTTTCGAGCAGAATAGGTCGAAAGAAAATAACCTTGCACAACTCCTGATGCAACTACTTTTCTTGGAGAGGTCTTAACACCTTCATCATCAAAAGGAGTACTGCCACCCTGACGTAAGCGATGCGGATCTTCATCAATCTCAATATCACTTGGGAAAATTTGTTGACCTAAACTATCCAACAAAAAACTGGAACGGCGATATAAGGATCCCCCAGATACAGCCTGTACAAAGGCTCCCATTAATCCTATGGCAACCGGAGCCTCAAAAATAACAGGGCATTTTTGCGTTGGTATAGATCTTGCACCAATTCTAGACAAAGCTCTTTGAGCTGCATATCGGCCAATCGCTTCAGGATCTGCAAGTTCATTAGACATCCTAGAAGAAGAATACCAATCATCTCTTTGCATTGGCGCACCTTTGCGACGAGACTCACTAGCAATCGGAGCACATGAAATGTAATGACGTGAGAATGGGTAACCGCCCAAAAATCCCCTTGTAGTACCCATTTGGAAATGGCTTTGATTAGCAGCAACTGAAGCACCATCACTATTGGTAATTAAAGAACTGACAGAAAAGGCTGCTGCTTCAGCACGCTTCGTAATTTGAATCGCATCCTCAACAGACAAATCCCATGGATGATATAAATCTAAATCCTTAGGATTCTTCTCTAGTAATTCCTCTTCAGCAAGACCCGAGAATGGATCAGGTGCTGTATAACGCGCAATATCATAGGCAGCTTGAATGGTGCGTTCAATGGCTTCTTTTGAAAAATCACTGGTGCTAGCGTTTCCGCGCTGATGCCCAATATAAACACTAATACCCATGGATTTATCAACACTTCGCTCAATCGTCTCTACCTCGCCTTTGCGAACAGAAACAGATAGTCCATGCCCCTCTGAAACCTCTGCAGCGGCATCACTGGCACCTAATTTAAGGGCTTGATTTAAAGCATCTTGAACGATTTCTTGAAATTCAAAAGCTGAATATGTAAAAATTTTATTTGTCATTCCCTTATCATAGCGATTATTTGTATTAAATTTCAAATTAACTATGTCAAATACTCAAATTTCTGAATTAAACACAACACATTTAAAAATTGGTCTCGTTTCAATTTCTGATAGAGCTTCTTCTGGTGTCTATCAAGATCTAGGTATTCCAGCACTCCAAGACTGGTTAAAAGGTGCAATTGCCTCACCTTTTACGGTCACTACAAGACTGATCGCCGATGAAAAAGATGTAATCACCCAAACACTCATTGAACTAGTTGATCAAGAGCACTGCCATTTGATTTTGACTACCGGTGGTACAGGACCATCAAGACGAGACGTTACTCCTGAAGCCACCCTAGCAGCTGCAACCCGAGAAATGCCAGGATTTGGCGAACAAATGCGCCAAATCAGCCTGCGTTTTGTTCCTACAGCAATCCTATCCCGCCAAGTAGGCGCTTTAAGAGAAATTGAAGGGCATAGCGCTTTAATCGTTAATCTGCCAGGCCAACCAAAAGCCATCTCGGAAACCTTAGAGGGTCTTAAAGATGCGGAAGGAAAAGTGCTAGCCTCAGGTATATTCGCTGCCATACCCTACTGTATAGACCTCATAGGCGGTCCATATATTGAAACCAACGAAACAGTAATTAAAGCATTTAGACCTAAGTCAGCTTTAAAGCCTAAATCGTGATTTCATAAAATGCATTCAGCTATGCGGGCTCCGAAAAAAGTTATCTCTGTAGTAGCGTAACTCTTCGATAGATTCAATAATGTCTGCATACGCTGTATGCGCTTGTTTTTTTGTAAAGTTTTTAGCAACATCCGGTTGCCAACGCTTACATAGCTCTTTGACTGTAGAAACATCAATATTTCGATAATGAAAATAAGCTTCTAATTTAGGCATATAACGAGACATAAAACGACGGTCTTGATGAATCGTGTTGCCACACATTGGTGAAATGCCAGACTTTACGTGCTGAGCTAAAAATGCTAAACATATTGCCTCAGCTTGAGCTTCTGTAGTTTCTGAAGCTAAAACTTTGTCAATCAAGCCAGATTTACCATGTGTTCCTTGATTCCAAGCATCCATGGAATCTAACAAGGATTTTTCTTGATGAATCACTAAAACAGGGCTTTCAGCAATAATATTCAACTCTCCATCAGTGATCACCATTGCTAATTCAAGAATCCTTTCTTTTTCAGGATCCAGTCCACTCATTTCCATATCCAACCAAACTAAACGGTCTTTTTTAAGTTCTGTGTTCAAATCTTCTCTCGCTTCTATAATTAACAAATGACATTTACTTATATTTTCCTCGCTTTTTTATTACTGGGTCTTTTTACTCAGTTTTTCCTCGCTCAAAGACAAATTCAGTCTGCCCGAAAAAATGCAGATACGGTCCCCAAAGGCTTTGAACAAACAATCAGTTTGGCAGACCATCAAAAGGCAGCTAATTACACCGTTTCAAAATTAAAAATTTCTTGTCTAGAAGCTGTTTTTTCTCAAAGCCTATTAATAGCTTTAACGCTTTTAGGTTTTTTATTTGTGATTCATAAAGAACTTCTTGAGATTTTTAATCCAGGAGTTTGGCAACAAATTGCTCTAATACTTTCAATTAGTTTTTTATCAAGCCTTATTGATTTACCTTTTTCTTGGTACAAACAATTTCGACTAGAACAAAAATTTGGCTTTAACAGAATGACGCAGAGTTTATTCTGGATGGACTTTTTAAAGAGCTCTATCATCGGTCTTTTAATTGGTGTACCACTCCTTTGGGTAGTTCTCTCACTCATGCAAGAAGCAGGAAATTTTTGGTGGTTATATGCGTGGCTATTTTTAGTGGCTTTTATCGTTCTAGCCACATGGATCGCACCCGTTCTTATCATGCCTCTATTCAACAAATTTAAACCATTAGAAGAAGGTCCACTCAAGAACTCAATCCAATCACTTCTTGACCGTTGTGGCTTTGTAAGTAAGGGACTATTCGTGATGGATGGCAGTAAAAGAAGTGCACATGGTAACGCCTACTTTACAGGTATTGGAAAAAATAAACGTATCGTATTTTTTGATACGCTCATTGAAAAATTAAGCCCGAGTGAGATTGAAGCAGTATTAGCCCATGAGCTCGGTCATTTTAAGAAAAATCACGTTCGTAAAAGAATGATCATGACTTTTGTAATGAGCCTACTCGGTCTTGCATTATTAGGTTGGCTCTCCCAGCAACTGTGGTTCTATGAGAGTCTAGGTGTGTTCCCAGAAATTGATGGAAATAATGCAGGTTTAGCTCTTTCATTATTCATGCTAGTGATCCCAGTTTTCACATACTTCATTACACCAGTTGGTAGCCTTCTATCAAGAAAACATGAGTTTGAAGCTGACGCTTTTGCAGCAGAAAAAACAAATGCACAGCATTTGATTTCAGCACTTATTAAGCTATATCAAGATAACGCAGCTACATTAACGCCAGATCACTTATATTCTGCATTTTATGATTCACACCCACCCGCTCCAATTAGAATCGCTCACTTGAGTCAACTAGCGAACTCACAAACTTAATATGGGAAAAAATCTTGCTAAATGACTGTTTAAAAGCACTTTTAATTGCTTCTTTTGGCAGAAATTATTTAGCAAGACCTTTGGATAAAAATCCAAACCACCCAGATTTAATTGAGGTTAAATCCCGCGGAAAAAAACACGAAGTTGCTGTTGGCGATTTACTAGAGATACAAATAACATCTCCCAACCAAGCTGTTATTGAAAAAATATTGCCCCGAAAAAATCTATTGTTTCGTTCGGATGCATTTAGGTCAAAATCAATAGCAGCTAATGTAGATCAAATTTTATTAGTATTAGCTACAGAACCAGCTTTCTCGCCAGATCTATTGGGCCGTGCAGCTATTGCAGCAAATCATGAGGGTATCGAACTACGTATTCTTTTGAACAAAACAGATATCAGTGATAAATTAGAAAAGGCAAGAGAGTTACTAAAGCCTTATTTAGATTTAGGAATACCTGTTCATGAAATCTCTGCCAAATTTAATTCATCTAGCCTAGATGCTTTAAAACCATTTTTAGCAGGTAAAGTTTCTGTATTAGTCGGACAATCCGGCATGGGTAAATCAACCCTACTCAATTACTGGATCCCAAGTGCTGTAGCTCAGACACGTGAACATTCCACAAAATTAGATACCGGTAAACATACAACTACAGCTTGTCGCTTCTATGATCTTCCTGAATGGGGCTTAAAAGATAATTTACAAGGGGCTCTGATCGACTCTCCTGGTTTTCAGGAGTTTGGATTAGCTCATCTATCAGAGAGTGAACTACAACATGCCTTTTCAGAATTTAGACCATATCTTGGTACATGTAAATACCATAATTGCACTCATCGACAAGAACCGCATTGTGCCATTATTGAAGCTGTAGAGAAAGGTGATATTGCGCAATCTAGAGTACAGCTCTTTCATCAATTACTGCATGAAAGTCGAAACGCAATCATACAGACGCAAGGGCATTAAAATTAAATTTGCCCAATCCAAACTGCTATAGATAGCATTGCTAGAAGAATCATCCATAAGACTACTGCACGCCAGACCAAGCTTGCACCAGAAGATAAGTGTGCAGGAACTGGCAATAAGCCAATCTCTTGAACAGGTATCTCACCAGTTTCAGCTAGTCGCAGAGCCTCCGTACTAGATACTTGAGGTAAAGGCTCACCCAACTGAACTCCAAGAGCTCCACCACCAGTGCCAATCAAAATTGCTTTAGATTGAGTATCCCATTTTTGTTGATGATAGCGCCATGCGTAAGCAGCTTGTTCAAAGTTACCAACAATAGTAAATCCAATGGCAGTTAACCTGGTTGGAAGCCAATCAATGACATAGCGAAACTTCTGGATCATTTCAATAAGCTTAGGACTGGCAATACCAAATTTCCAACGCTCCTCAGCCATGAGGGTTAAACGATATAAAACCACTCCTGCAGGACCAATCGGTAGTAAAAATGCAAAGAAGACTCCAAAGACATTTGAATGAACCGCCAAAATCGCCCTTTCCAAAGTATGGCGTACGATATCAGTTTCAGTCATTGTTTGTGTTTGAAGACTAGGCCCTACCCACTTTGATAACTCCTCTTTCGCATCTTCAATACGGCGTTCTTGTAAAGCCACCTGAATATTACGATAGTGGAAACTAAATTGACGAAACCCCATAAAGGAATAAACAATTAATATATTCCATGCAAGAGCCAACAAAGGTAATTGATAAATAAGCCACAAGTGAATCATTAAAACGAGTAATACCGGGGGAAGTATCAGAACGATAATCGCAACCTTCGCTGATGTTATCTCACCAGTATCACAATAATTAGGCACCCTATCAATCCAATATCGCATCAATCTCTGAGTCCAATGATTCTCATTGACAGGTCTATATTGCTCCAACATCAGACTTAATAAAACTGAAAAAAAGGTCATTTTTTAAGCTCTTAAAAAGTGATATAGGTTTCTTAACATACCCGCTGTTGCACCCCAAATAAATTTAGACTCATAGGGCATTGCATAAAATTTTCTGTACCCATCTTCTCCACGCCATTCCCTAACTTGATGATTCGCAGGATTCATTAAAAAGGCTAAAGGTACTTCAAAAATTTCTGCCACCTCATTGGGATCAGGACTTAATTCATCGATTGACTGAACAAGACCAACGACAGGCGTAACTTGATATCCAGTAATCGTAAAGTAATCCGGTAGTAAACCTAAAGGCTCTACATAATGATGCGCTAAACCAATTTCTTCATGCGCTTCACGTAGTGCAGTATGCTTAATATCTAAATCAGTGTCTTCTTTTCGACCACCCGGAAAACTGATTTGACCTGCATGATCATTTAAGTGATCTGCCCTTTTGGTCAACAAAATACTTAAATGATTTTCATTTTGAACAATCGGTATCAATACCGCAGCAATGCGCTTTCCCTTACCTTCACTGTACTCAATGGACTTTCTGGATTCATCTGTGATTTCTGGTTCCCAAGCTTTACTTTGTATAAAACGGTTTCTTAAACCGTCTGAACTCAATACATCTGAAGGCACCGCAGGGGCATCTAAAGAGGCCAATTGTATGGGAACCATTTGCGGATCGAACTTAGGAATGCGTCTTTGCATAAATTGATTATAAGCGTAGAGTTTTATGTTCGAATGAATTAAGTTTACTGATGATGTTTATATTTTCATCATACAGTGAAACTCATAAAAAAAGCCAACCAGATAGTGGTTGGCTTTTCTATCGAAGCAACTATATTAACTTGCCGCTTCTTCTTTAACTTTGCGTGAAACCAATTTCTCTTTAATACGTGCTGATTTACCAGAACGCTCACGAAGATAATAGAGCTTCGCACGACGTACATCACCTCTACGCTTCACTTCAACACTAGCGATAAGCGGTGAGTAGGTTTGGAATGTTCTTTCAACACCTTCACCAGATGAAATTTTACGTACGATAAAGCTTGAATTGAGGCCACGATTACGTTTTGCAATCACAACACCTTCAAAAGCCTGTACACGTTTACGATTACCTTCAACCACGTTGACGTTTACAACAAGTGTATCGCCAGGTGCGAATTCAGGAATAACTTTGTTTGCCGTTAGGCGAGCAATTTCTTCTTGCTCAATTTTTGCGATGAGATTCATCTTAACTCCTTATGCATCATTTCAGCGTTTATCCCAATTTTTGTATTGGACCTGAAAGAGGATACGAATTTTAAAAACTGCTAAGAACCAATTCGACTCAAAAACATTTCATCTTCGGTACTTAACAACCCATTTCTTCGCGCAGTTTCGATTAAATCTGGCCTGCGCTTTAATGTCGCCAATAAAGATTCTTTTCGACGCCAGCCCTCTATTATGGCATGATTTCCACTTAAAAGCACCTCTGGAACATGAAAATTATCATAATTTTCCGGACGAGTGTAATGTGGGCAATCCAATAAGCCATTCATGAAACTATCTTGAATCGCAGAATTTGAGTCACCAAGCACCCCCGGTAGCAGTCTAGCCATAGCATCAATTATGGCCATTGCAGCAATTTCGCCTCCAGAGAGCACAAAATCACCCAAACTAATCTCCAAATCAACATTTCTTTCAATAAATCTTTGATCAACGGCCTCATATCGACCACAAATCAATGTTATTTGGGGATTTTTCAAAAGATCTTTGGCTAAATCTTGATGAAAAGTTTTACCCTGAGGTGATAAGAAAATGACAGGACCATGCTCTGGAACGTCTTTTTTAATCGCATTGACTGTTTTTTCAAGAGGTTCCACCATCATCACCATTCCTGGTCCACCACCATAAGCACGGTCATCAACCGTCTTGCGTTGATCAGATGCAAAATCTCTTGGGTTCCAGGTATTTAAACTAAATAGTTGTTGTTGCAAACCGCGCCCAACTACTCCACCTTGATGAATGATTTGAAACATCTCAGGAAAAATACTAATGACATCAAATCGCATGTTTTGTTTCCCTACCAATCTTTTTGCCAATCAACAACAACTTTCTTGATGTCTGATTCCAAATCAACGTCAATGATGAAAACGCCCACAAATGGAATAAGGTATTTTTTTTCTTGATCATCCTGAATAACAAGAACTGTTTGAGCCCCATTGTCGACTAACTCTTGAATGACCCCAAGGTAATCTTGTTGAAGATTATGTACTTGAGCCCCCATTAAGTCAGCCCAGTAATACTCATTGTCTTGTAGCTTCGGAAATTTTGAACGAGAAACAGCAACGGTATTTGATTTATAGCTTAAGGCTACTTCACGATCCGTAAGACCGACTAACTCTAAGATAACAGTTCCACTATGCTCTTTAGCTCGAAAAACCTGAAAATCACGATTTTTTTCTGGCGAGCGCTCATTGATCAGCCAAATTTCTTTAGCTGAGAGAAGAGCTACTGGATCATCGGAAAAAGGTCTGATTTTGAGAGCGCCACGAATACCGTAGGCTTCAATCACCGTGCCGACTTCAATTAAATCTTGATTTTCAGTCGCCATAATGACGGCACCTCAAAGTGGGGTTCCCCCCACTAGATTAATTACTTGATGAATGTTGTTTGATTAAACGCTTCACTGTAGGAGACATTTCAGCACCAACACCAGACCAATACGTTAAACGGTCTTGTGCAATACGGAAAGCTTGCTCTGTAGATACAGCTCTAGGATTGTAATAACCTAAACGCTCTACAAAATTAGAATCTCTACGATTACGCTTATCTGTAACAACAACACTATAAAAAGGACGCTTTTTTGAACCACCGCGTGCAAGTCGAATGACGACCATAAGTATTCCTCAAATTAAACAAAAAAGATAAAAATTTAGGGGTAAACTTTACTGTAAGTCCCAATTTGTAACTACAGCGTATTATTTCTTTTGCAAAATAATAACTATTACTACCCTAGAAAACTCACTATTTTATCTTAAAACAGTTATGCAGACAAACTTTAATTCCACTAGAACTCTAAAAACCTCATTTTTATTACTTTTTACTACTTTTTTGAGTCTTTTTTTAATCATTTCTTGCTCAAATATGCTCCCAGAATGCAATTCTTGCTCAACCCCTCCCCTTAATCAATTAAGTGGACGTTGGGAAATGTTACGTTGGCACTACCCCCCTGATGCTAATGGTAAAGTCCAAATGCGAAAAATTCCTCATGGCGATAATGGCGAGCCCATTATTTTTGAAATTGATCAAAATAAAAAGATGATTGCCGGTTATTCAGGATGTAATCGATTTTTTGGATCACTCACAACAGATGCTAAAAATGCAGTTCAAGTTGGTAAGCTTGGTAGCACCAAAATGATGTGTGCTGAAAATTACAGAATGGAATTAGAGCGTGATTTCCTCAACCAACTGGAAGACTACCGCTCTTTACAAATTAAAGATGATCAGCTTTTAATGGTAGGTAGAACCGGTGACGTTCTTGTTTTTGGACGAAGAGGCCCTCCATAAACAAAATCAATCAAAGGTTTAGATTGATGCGTTTTAGGGTATCATCTAAGCCTTATGAATACACCATTTAAATCAAAATTAGTTGTCTGCTTATTAAGTCTTTTTTTACCTGGTACAGGTCTTCATTGGCTTTATTTAAAAGGTAAGAATTCAATTTGGTTCTACTTGCAATTCATCGCCCTTTTATTAGGTATTTGGGGTTGGTTTGAACTTGCAAATACAGAAAAAAGTTCTATATTGGGATGGATTGCTGTTGCTCTGGGTGACATTTCATTATTAACTAGTTGGCTGTGTACATTGGTTTTCGGACTAAGACTAGATGAGCGCTTTGATAGCCAATTCAATGAACACAGTGTTCAGAAAAATAAGTCTGGCTGGTTAGTCATAATAAGTATCATTTGCGCCCTTTTGATAGGCGCATTTGTCTTGATGAGCGGACTTGCTATTGCGTTTGAGCAATACTTTGTGTCACAAGTTGAAGCTGCTAAAGAAATCTCTCAGTAAAACTTAAAATTTCTCGGCATCAATTGCATTGGTGATTGCCCCACCTTCAATAATAGATCTTGCTATTGAAGGAACTTGACTCAATACATGTTGTGCATAGAACTGAGAACATTTGATTTTTGAATCGTAAAAGTCAACATCCTGTGCAAGCAATTTTTCTGCAGACAACAATGCCCTTGCCATTTGCCAACCAGCTAAAGTAAGACCACATAGCTGAAGATAAGGCACACTTCCTGCAAATACTGCCTTGATATCTGTTTTCGTATTGTTTAAAACAAAACCAACAACCTTCTCAAACGATTGTCGCGCTTCTTGTAGATGAACTAAAAATACTTTTGCTGCAGTTGAGTCTGATTTAGCTAAATCATTTTCTGTTAATTGAATCTGCTGAGCAATTGCCTGAGCAGTTGCACCACCATCTCTTAAAGTTTTTCTACCAATTAAGTCATTGGCCTGAATTGCTGTTGTTCCTTCATAAATTGGCAATATGCGAGCATCACGGTAATACTGTGCAGCACCCGTTTCTTCAATAAAGCCCATACCACCATGAATCTGTACCCCTAGGCTTGCAACTTGAACAGACATTTCTGTAGAAAAGCCTTTAACAATGGGAACTAAAAATTCATAGAAGGATTGATTGACTAGTCTCGTCTTTTCATCTTCACCATGCTCTGCAGCATCAGAAGCCGCAACTGCGACATACGCTAAACTTCTAGCAGCTTCTGTATAAGAACGCATCGTCATTAACATGCGTTTTACATCAGGGTGATGAATGATTGCTACTGGTCCTGTTGAACCAGACAAGTCCCTACTTTGAATACGTTCTTTCGCATAGCTTACCGCTTTTTGATAAGCTCTCTCTGCTAGAGAAACCCCTTGCATCCCGACACCAAACCTTGCAGCGTTCATCATAATGAACATGTACTCTAAACCACGATTTTCCTCTCCAACAAGATAGCCTGTTGCACCACCGTGATCACCAAATTGAAGAACTGCAGTTGGGCTACCCTTGATACCTAATTTGTGTTCTAAAGATATACATTGAACATCATTTTTTTCAGTTAAATTGCCATCTTTATCAACATTTACTTTAGGCACCACAAAGAGAGATATACCCTTTACCCCTTGAGGAGCAGTTGGTGTCCTAGCTAAGACTAAATGAATAATGTTTTCTGTAAAGTCATGGTCACCATAAGTAATATAAATTTTGGTACCAAAAATTTTAAAAGTGCCATCAGCTTGAGGCTCAGCACGCGTTCTTACAAGGGCAAGATCAGAACCCGCTTGAGGCTCTGTTAGATTCATTGTGCCTGTCCACTTCCCAGAAATCATATTGGGAATAAAACGAGATTTTAAATCATCACTAGCCGCAGTAATTAATGCTTCAATCGCCCCATCAGTCAACATTGGACATAGGGAAAATGATAAACATGCAGAATTTGCCATCTCTTGGCAAGCAGTTGAAATAATCTTTGGTAAACCTTGTCCACCATAGGATGCGGGATGAGTAATCCCTTGCCATCCAGCCTCTACATATTGTTGGAAAGCATCTTTAAACCCTGGTGAAGTTACAACACCGTCCTGAGTAAGATGGCTTGGTTGCTGATCACTAATCCAATTTAATGGGGCCAATACTTCCTCAGACAACTTAGCAGACTCATTTAAGATTGCTTCTACAGTCTCAAGATCTATTGGCTCTTGAGCGAAATAAGGTAATTGCGTTAACTTTTCAAAACCTGCTAAATGATTCATCAAAAACATCATTTCTTTTACAGGTGCACGATATGTCATATCAATTCCTTATTTAAAATTAATTTTTCAAAGCATTTACTAACTCAGGGACCGCAGTAAATAAATCAGCTACTAAACCATAATCTGCAACTCCAAAAATAGGAGCATCAGGATCTTTATTGATGGCAACAATAACCTTTGAATCCTTCATACCTGCTAAATGTTGAATAGCCCCAGAAATACCCACTGCAACATATAACTGCGGTGCGACAATCTTTCCAGTCTGACCAACTTGATAATCATTCGGTACATATCCAGCATCAACGGCCGCTCTAGATGCACCAAGAGCTGCTCCCAAAGTATCTGCTAAAGGCTCCATAATTTGCTGATACTGTTCAGACGATCCTAAACCTCTACCACCTGACACAATCATTTTTGCAGCAGTTAACTCTGGACGATCCGACTTCGTCGTTTCTTGAGAAATAAATTTACTTAGACCAGAATCACTGATCACCGAAACCTGCTCCACAGATGCTTGACCACCTGTTGGAGATACTGGTTCAAATCCAGTAGAACGAACCGTAATCGCTTTAGTTGGATCATTACAAGTAATTGTTGCAATCGCATTACCTGCATAAATTGGTCTCTCAAAAGTATCAGGACTGATCACCTTTGTAATCTCTGAAATCTGCGCAACATCTAGTAAGGCAGCAATACGCGGCATGATATTTTTACCATTAGCACTTGCTGCAACAAGAATATGCGTGTAATTTTTAGCAATCGATAAAACTTGATTGGTGAGATTTTCAGCTAATTGATTTGCAAAGATTGGGCTTTGTGCAATCAATACTTTCTTTACACCCTGTATCTGCGCAGCACGATTAGATGCCTCTTCAAGGTTTTCACCCATGAGTAATAATTCAACATCTTGATCAATTTGTAAGGCTGCACTAATAACGTTAAGAGTACTAGCTTGAATTTGCTGCTGTTGGTGTTCAGCAATTACGAGAACTGTCATTTAAATTACCTTCGCTTCATTCTTTAATTTATCAACGAGTGTTGCAATATCAGGAACCATTACCCCTGCTTGACGCTTCGGCGGCTCTTGAACACTTACGGTTTTAATCCTAGGACTAACATCAACTCCTAAGTCGGCGGGCTTAAAAGTATCTAAAGTTTTTTTCTTCGCCTTCATGATGTTTGGCAAAGTCACATAACGTGGCTCATTCAAACGTAAATCTGTTGTAACAACTGCAGGTAATGATGTTTGAATGGTCTCAAGTCCACCATCTACTTCGCGCGTTACTGTTAAATTTTGTCCATCAACAACAATTTTTGATGCAAATGTTGCCTGAGGAATGTTCATGAGAGCAGCCAACATTTGGCCAGTTTGATTGCTGTCATCATCAATTGCTTGTTTACCAAGAATCAATAATTGTGGGTTTTCTCGATCAGCAATGGCCTTTAATACCTTAGCAACTGCTAAGGGCTGCATTTCTTCATCGGTTTCAACCAAAATTGCACGATCTGCACCGATAGCCATTGCGGTTCTCAATGTTTCTTGACATTGCGCCACTCCAATTGAAACAGCAATGACTTCAGTTGCAACACCAGCCTCCTTCAATCTTACAGCCTCTTCAACAGCAATTTCATCGAATGGGTTCATGCTCATTTTTACATTCGCTGTTTCAACACCGGATTGATCTGACTTAACTCGTACTTTTACGTTGTAATCTACAACACGTTTTACTGCTACTAAAATTTTCATGGTAATTGCCTGTAATGTTGATTCTTCTATTTTGATTTTACTGCAATCTCAACATTAAACTTAATATGGTTTTTCAAGGCCATAAATAGTTTAAACGTCGATCGCTTGCGTAGATCCCGCTCTTTTTCTTAATTCAAATTTTTGAATCTTTCCAGTGGATGTTTTGGGTAAATCACCAAAGACAATTGCTTTGGGGACTTTAAATCCGGCTAAATGCAATTTGCAATGCGCAACAATATCCTGCGGACTTACATCTACTCCAGGTCTTACCTCGATAAAGGCACAAGGAGTTTCCCCCCACTTAGGGTCGGGTTTTGCAACAACCGCAGCAGCCATTACCGCAGGATGACGATATAAAACATCTTCCACTTCAATTGAAGAAATGTTTTCTCCTCCTGAAATAATAATATCCTTACTGCGATCTTTAATCTTGATATAACCATCAGGATGAATCACCGCTAAATCACCGCTATGAAACCATCCTCCAGCAAAAGCCTCTTTAGTTGCAGCTTCATTTTTTAGGTAACCCTTCATCGCAATATTTCCACGAAACATGATTTCACCCATCGTTTGCCCATCTGCTGGAACAGCTTGCATTGTTTCTGGATCCATCACTGTCATACCATCTTGCAGGTGATAGCGCACACCCTGGCGAGCATTTAATGTGGCTCTCTCACCAATATCTAAATCTTTCCATGTTTCGTGTTTTACACATACTGCCGCTGGTCCATACGTTTCAGTAAGACCATAAACATGGGTTAAGTCAAAACCCATTTTTTCCATCCCCTCAATCATTGCAGCTGGAGGAGCAGCTCCGGCAACCATGGCTTTGACGCCTGATGGGACACCCTCTTTTAATGCATCACTAGCATTAACTAGCAATCCATGAACAATTGGGGCTGCACAATAATGGGTGACGCCATGATCTTTAATCGCTTGAAATATATGTTGTGCGTCAACTCTTCGCAAACATACATTAACCCCAGCCCTTGCAGCTACTGTCCATGGGAAACACCAACCATTGCAATGAAACATTGGTAGTGTCCATAAATAGACCGGATGCTTTGGCATATCCCATTCTAAAATATTGGATACGGCATTCGTCATCGCACCTCTGTGGTGATATACCACCCCTTTAGGATTTCCGGTTGTGCCAGATGTGTAATTGAGGCAAATCGCATCCCATTCATCAGCAGGTCCAACCCACGAATATTTAGGATCACCAGAATTTAAGAAACTTTCATAATCTAGCTTTCCAATTGCTTGACCATCACCTTGATAAAGCTCATCCTGAACATCTATCACTAAGATGTCTGTCAAGTTTGCAATCTCTAATGCTTTTTTCATGGTATGGCTAAATTCAGGATCAACAATGACCACCTTCGCTTCTCCATGCCCCAGCATGAATGCTATAGCCTCTGGATCTAAACGCGTATTTAAGGAATTTAAAACAGCACCAGCCATTGGTACTCCAAAATGTGCTTCTACCATTGGGGGCGTATTAGGCAACATCACTGCAACAGTATCACCTCGTTGTACACCATGCTTAACAAGCGCACTTGCCAACTGAATACAACGTTGATAAGTGGTCTGCCAATCTTGCCTTAATGTTCCATGAACAATCGCTAAATGATTCGGATACACACTTGCTGCACGTTGTATAAAACTTAACGGCGTCATTGGGGTATAGTTTGCAGGCGTTTTTTCTAAGCCCCTTGTGTACATATCAGTCATCTACATTCTCCAATCATTCATCTTTAAATTTCTGCTAATTCTTTCAAGTGCGCTACAACACTTCTTCCAAGAGCTGATAAGTGATATCCACCCTCTAAAGTACTTAAGATACGTCCATGCGCATATTTCTTTGCAATCTTCTGTATTTGTTGAGTGATCCAAGCATAATCAGCCTCCACTAAACCTAACTGCCCCAAATCATCTTCTCTATGAGCATCAAAACCAGCTGAGACAAAAATAAATTCTGGCGCAAATTCTTCTAACCTTGGCATCCATATGTCAGAAACAATCGAACGTATATCTCCACCCTTTGTAAAAGCGGGCACAGGTATATTCAACATATTTGCAGCACTACTATTTGTGCCTGTAAATGGGTAGAGCGGATGCTGAAAAAAACTACACATCAAAACACGCTGATCATCTTTAAAAGCGGCCTCTGTACCATTTCCGTGATGAACATCAAAATCAATAATGGCAACTCTATTGAGATGATATTTTTCCATTGCATATTTAGCAGCAATAGCAATATTGTTGAAAAAACAGAAACCCTGCGCTTTAGAAGGTTCCGCATGATGACCAGGAGGCCTCACCGCACAAAAGGCATTGTCAACTTGCCCTTGCATAATTGCATCAACCGCTGCAATACAGGCTCCAGCAGCTCTCAATGCTGCTTGGTAGCTATGCGGATTCATGATGGTGTCACCATCAATTTCATAATATCCACTTTGAGGACTTTGTTGTTTCAAGGATTCAATCAAAGCATGATCGTGTACTAACTCAATCTGGCTTTCAGTGGCAAGAGGAGCATCAATTTGTGTTAAAAAATCATCAATACGACCTAAAATAAGTTGGTCTTCGATTGCACTGATACGCTGAGGACATTCCGGATGAAAACTTCCCATCTCGTGTTTTAAAAAGTCAGGATGACTGACATAACCTGTTGCCATATAACTTATCTTTTTTTAAGTAATAATCTTATTATTACCTAAACCCCTATTCATTATGCTTTTTTTAAAACACCCCTCACAACTCCTCTTTTTTAGTTTTTATTTGATATTTTTCCTATCCATAAATACCCCTAGCCATGCCCAAAACATAAGCCAAGCCTCCTCAGAAAATAATTCGGTTCAATTAAGTAAAGAGCAAACCTTAGATTTCTTTTTGATAGAGTTTGCTATTCGTGAAAATGTTTCTATTGAATTACTACGAGACGTGTTTCACGATATGAAATGGCAATCCGTAGCACGACAATATATGGTCCCATCTTCATCTGGCCCAAGCAAAAAAAATTGGGCATCCTATTTATCTAATGTCATGAGTCCAATTCGTATTACAGCTGGAAAAAAGTTTTTAGAAGAACATCACACATTCCTCAGCCAGTTAGAAAAAGATACAGGTGTTCCAATATCTGTGATTGTTGGAATATTGGGTGTTGAAACAGTCTATGGCAGAAACATGGGCTCTTTCTCAGTTAAGGATGTTCTTAGCACTTTCGCATTTGACTACCCTCCTAGTCCAAATCAAACCAGTCGTAGCGCTATGTTTAGAGAGCAACTCTATGACCATCTTCTTAACTGCTTACCTCACGATAGATCAAATGTTGAAATTAACAATTTCAAAATCTGCCTCAACCAAGAGGGCTCATTTGCAGGAGCTATTGGCATGCCACAATTTATGCCTTCTAGTATCAGAAAATATGCTCAAGATGGTGATGGAGATGGCATCATCAATCTACGTAATAGCCCTAAAGACGCAATGCAAAGTATTGCTAACTTTCTTAAAATGCACGGCTGGAAAACTGGTGAACCAATCTATTTAAAAATCGATTCATCGATGCAAGATAGTTCTGCTGTGAAGGATTTTGCGGATGGTGATCCCAATCCTAAATTTAATCTAGGCGAGTTCAAAAATAAAAAAATTATCTCTCAAATTCCTTCACCTTTAAATGAGAATAGCCCCGCCCTAATCATTGACTTACCAAGTATTAGTAAGAAAGGAGAGATATCAACAGAATATGCAGTAGGATTAAAAAACTTTGAAGTGATTACGCAATACAATCGAAGCTTTTTTTACGCAATGTCAGTCACTGAGTTTGGACAAGCAGTTGTTCAAAACAAAGAAAAATCAAAAAACACTAAGCAGGAAAAACGCCAGTCGACAAATAACGGTCGCCGCGGTCACACACGATAAAGACAATCGTCGCGTTCTCGATGCGCTCTGCAATTCTTAGGGCAGCTACAAGTGTTCCTGCCGCAGATATTCCACAAAATATTCCCTCTTCTCTTGCCATGCGACGGCACATTTCTTCTGCTTCAGCTTGAGAAACATATTCAAGCTGATCAACTCTAGATGGTTCATAAATTTTAGGCAAATACTCAGGAGCCCACTTTCTAATTCCAGGAATCTGTGATCCCTCTGTTGGCTGAACACCAATAATTTGAATGTGTGGATTTTGTTCTTTTAGGAAACGTGATGTTCCAGTGATGGTACCTGTAGTTCCCATCGATGATACAAAGTGAGTGATTTGTCCATGAGTGTCTCGCCAAATCTCAGGCCCTGTTCCCTCATAGTGAGCCAAAGGATTATCCTTGTTTGCAAACTGGTCCAAAATAATTCCACGTCCCTCTTTTTGCAATTGAACAGCATAATCTCGTGCATATTCCATACCACCAGATGCTGGGGTAAGGATTAATTCAGCCCCATAAGCAGTCATACTTTGACGTCTTTCAATACTTTGATTCTCTGGCATGACCAAAATCATCTTGTACCCAAGAATAGAAGCAACCATTGCTAAAGCTATTCCAGTATTTCCACTTGTTGCCTCAATCAAGGTATCACCAGGAGAGATTTGTCCACGTTGCTCAGCATGTCGAAACATAGATAGCGCAGGGCGATCTTTGACTGAACCGGCGGGATTGTTTCCTTCAAGCTTGCCTAAAATAATATTATTGCGAATTTGATTACCTTCTCCGGGTATACGTTGGAGTCGCACGAGTGGAGTATTACCAACAGTATCTGCGATAGTAGGATAGAAAATTTTTGGTGAATTCATATTAGATAATGGGCAGTAGATAGAGTTATTTTAACTCTAAGCATCTGCCCTTGGAGAAAACCCAAAGATGGGTTTTAAGTGTAATGGATCATTACATCTTTATTTCATTCGAATACTTTTAGCTCTCGTAATGGGCTCTACACCATCAAAAGTTAAACCTGACTCAGTCATCTTCTCAACCGTTTTCTCACCAATTCCGCGAATTCGAATACTTAAATCTTCAGCACTGACAAAGGCCCCATTTCTTTCTCTTTCCTCAACAATTGCTTTTGCTCTTGCAGGCCCAATACCCTTTACATTTTGCAAGATCTCTACAGTTGCAGAATTGATATTGACAGCAAATACTGGTGCCCCAAAAAGGATTGATGCCCCTAGAACAGCAGCAGCTAGTCCCTTACTCATGTTCAAACGATTGAATGATGTATTTAAATGCTTCATAAACTCTCCTAAAAAACATGCAATTGATTTTGCATGTCCGAACTTAACGAGGAGAATTTTGTATTGTTGACTCTAATAAATCGCTATTAGCGCTCAGCCAGAAAATCAGAATTATCTGATAACCAAGTGACATATTTTCCAACGCCCTCTTCGACAGTATGGAAAGATTTGTCATACCCAACACTTCTTAATTGATCAAGACTTGCTTGCGTAAACGATTGGTATTTACCCTTTAAATCATCCGGAAAATCAATGTACTGGAGTTTTTTACTTTCCAATACATTTTCTAAAGATTGTTCCTTGAAATCACTAGCTAATCGAATCTGATCTAATCGATTAATAACAGACAATGCTACATCGTTAAAAGCTTGTGCACGTCCTGTACCTAAATTATAAATTCCGTTAATTTGTGGATTTTCGTAAAAGAACAAATTTACATTTACAACATCTTCTATGAAAACAAAATCTCTCTTTTGTTCTCCCGCTTTATATCCATCATATGATCCAAATAATTTAACAAAACCTTTATCTTGATACTGATGAAAATGATGAAATGCTACTGAGGCCATCCGCCCTTTATGAGACTCTCTAGGACCATAAACATTAAAGTAGCGCAAGCCTACAACCTGACTCTTTAAAGCATTGGCAGCCATTCTTTGACGCACAATTTGATCAAACAAAAATTTTGAATAGCCATAAATATTGAGAGGCTTTTCAAATTCGCGTTTTTCTACAAAACTGCTTGAACCACCATAGGTTGCTGCAGATGAAGCATAAATTAAAGGAATACCCTGTTCAGCACAAATATCTAAAAGATCTAAGGTGTAACGGTAGTTGTTCTTCATCATATAAAGGCCATCAGACTCCATCGTGTCTGAACATGCGCCTTCATGAAAAATTGCAGCAATACGACCTAATGATTTACTTTTTAATACTTGAATAAATTCAGATTTATCAAAATAGTCAGATATCTCACAATCTGCTAAGTTACGGTATTTTTTTGAATCCGATAAATCATCAACCGCAATGATGTCTTTTTCACCACGTAAATTAAGTGCGTGAACAAGATTAGAACCAATAAATCCAGCTGCGCCAGTTACTATAAATTTCATCTTAACTCCTCCAAGGATACTGTCGCAGTGCCAAGCTTTCCAACAACAATGCCACCCGCACGATTTGCTAAAGCCATCGCTTTTTCCCAATCCCATCCTGCTGCTAAAGCCAAAGCCATAGTTCCAATCACAGTATCGCCTGCTCCTGAAACATCAAAAACCTCCCTGGCCTGCGCTCCAACATGACTTATTTTATTTTCCTGAAACAAAGTCATACCTTCTTCAGAACGTGTCAATAAAATTGCTTGAAGCCCTAAATTTTCACGAAGGTTTTGCGCCCTTAAAGCTAAATCCGCTTCACTAGTCCAAGAACCAATAACCTGTTTGAGCTCACTTCGATTTGGCGTAATCACTGTCGCCCCTTTATACTTTGAGTAATCACTTCCCTTAGGATCAATTAAAGTAATCTTTCCTTCTTGACGACAAATTTGTATCATCTGAGAAATATGTCTTAAAGCACCTTTACCATAGTCTGAAAATATAACTGCATCCGCAGTAGGAACAGCATCTTCAAAACTTTGGAGCTTTGACTTTAAAGAATCTAGATCCGGCTCTTTCTCAAAATCTAATCGAATCAACTGCTGCTGCCTTGCAACAACCCGTAATTTCACAATAGTAGGAACAGTGTCATCGACTTGGAGCAAGCTTTTAATGCCGAGGTCCAAGAGTATTTGTTGTACCTGTTTGCCTGCCTCGTCTTGCCCAATAAGTCCTATAAGCTGAACTTGAGCACCCAATGAAGCAATATTACGCGCAACGTTGGCAGCACCACCCAATCGTTCATCTACCCTTTTGATAGCAACCACAGGAACTGGCGCTTCAGGTGAAATACGCTCTGTATCGCCAAACCAATACCGATCAAGCATCACATCACCGGCAACTAGAACCGAAGTATTCCGAAAAAGACGAATGTCATCTTCAGTTAGTTCAACTTGAATGTTTAAAAATTTTCTTTCAGTCATTTTTTTAAATTAATTATGTCTACCAATACCATGATAAATAAAACCTAATTCCGTTAAATTCTCTGGCTCAAATAAGTTTCGTCCATCAAAAATAATCGGTTTTTTAAGTTTCTGTTTTAACAAATCAAAGTCTGGACTTCTGAACGCTTTCCATTCTGTAACAATGATTAAAGCATCAGCACCTTCAAGTGTATCGTTTGGCTTATCAACAGTTTTGACCTTTGCTAATAGTTCAGGTTCATTTTTAAAATCTAATTCAAATGCATGCCATGCCTCTTGAGTCGCAACAGGATCATGCGCAACAATTTCCGCACCACGATTTAAAAGCTCACGAATAATGATTCGACTTGGGGCTTCACGCATATCATCCGTATTTGGTTTAAATGCCAAACCCCATAAGGCAAAACGTAGTCCAGTTAAATCATGACCAAAATGATGGAGGACTTTGTCGACTAAAACACGCTTTTGAGCATCATTCACTTCCTCAACAGCCTGAAGTATCTTCAATTGGAGTTGATACTCTTGTGCAGTTCGCGTTAAAGCCTGCACGTCCTTTGGAAAACAAGAGCCTCCATAACCAGTCCCTGCATATAAAAAGCCATATCCAATTCTAGAATCAGAACCAATGCCCTGACGAACAGCTTCAATATCTGCACCTACTTGATCTGCTAAATTTGCCAATTCATTCATGAATGAAATACGTGTTGCTAACATAGCATTAGCTGCATATTTTGTTAGCTCAGCACTTTTGACATCCATGTAAAAAGTTCTCTCATGGTGTCTATTAAATGGAGAATATAGTTTGCGTACTTTTTCTTTAGCATAGCGTCCATGCTCAGTATCGTCAGAGCCCACCACTATTCTGTCGGGTCTCATAAAGTCTTCTACCGCAGCACCCTCTTTAAGAAACTCAGGATTCGAGACTACTGAAAAATGCACATCCTTAACCCCTCGGCGGTCTAACTCAGTTTGCATCGCTTGTGTAACTTTTTGGGCTGTTCCAACCGGTACAGTAGATTTGTCAATAATGACTTTAAAACTGTTCATGTGGGTTGCAATATTTTTAGCTGCTGCTAATACATATTTAAGGTCAGCGGAACCGTCTTCATCAGGAGGCGTTCCTACAGCAATAAATTGTATTTCACCATGCTCTACACTCGCAGCAACATCGGTCGAAAATATGATTCTTCCAGCTTCTTTATTTCTGGTTATCATTTCTTTCAAACCAGGTTCATAGATAGGTACTCCACCACTATTCAGAATATCTATTTTTCTTTGATCAACATCCAAGCAAAATACTTGGTTACCTAATTCTGCTAAACAAGCACCAGTAACCAAACCTACATATCCACTCCCAATAATGGTAACCTTCAAATTAATCCTCGCAAAAATTATTCCGTTGAGTTTCCTGAAAAGCTTATCCTACAAAGCCTTCACTTCTTTTAGGTGAGTATACATCCCAGTGATTACAGCCAGGACACTGCCAATAAAAACGCCTAGCCCTAAAGCCACAATTACTACATGTATATCTAGCTAAACTGTTTGTACGATGCTTAAGAAGATCTAAGGAAGCTTTTGTTTGAGCAATCAAAGCTGGATCTTGATTTGCTTGAGCAAGTTGGTATTCTGTTTCAAATCTTTTGGTCATAGCAGTTAAGCTAGGCGTGTCTAACATGACCTGATTTAAAAGTTCTAAAGCTTTTTCTGCCCCTAAGATTCTAAGGGTGTGCTTGTAAATAATATCTAATAACTCTCCAGTGCCCTGATCTTTTAAATGAGGTATTAATTGTGTCAAACCCTCTTCTTCTTGATTGAGCTCTGCAGAAGCCTTAATCCATTTGTCTGCAATTAGATGCAAAAAACTAGGGGCATTTTTTTCAATATATCGCCAGATTAAAAGAGCTTCTTGGGGTTGTTGCATTAAGCTTGCTAACTCGCCCTGAATAATAGTTGCACGAACATGATGAGGTACTGCCTGATATGCATGCTCGATTGCTTCTTTCGCTACAGAAATATTTTTTGCACGAATGGCTTCCTGAGCAATTTCACAATAAAAATGCGCAATCTGTTCTTTATAACTTTGCGACTGAAGTGTCTCTAATTCAGTTGCGGCAATAATAGCTTTGTGCCAATCTTTTTCGATTTGATACATCTCAAGCAAAGCAATTTTGGCAGGTAATGCATATTTACCTTCTGTGACTAAATTCAGGCTAGCTTCTGCACGGTCCAACATTCCTGCACGTAAAAAGTCACGCCCTAACTCATATGAAGCATGCGCCCTATCTCTAGGTCGTATATCTTGTCGATTACTTAAATGCTGGTGAACACGAATCGCACGCTCTGTCTCACCTCGCCGACGAAATAAACTCCCTAAAGCAAAATGTAACTCAGTAGTCTCAGGATCAAGCTGCGCAACTTCAACAAGAGCATCAATGGCCTTGTCGTGCTGTTCATTGAGTAATAAATTTAAACCCTTAAAAGTAGATCGCTCTTTTTTTGCTTGTTCAACATCATCTTCAAACTCTTGAAGACGCATCTCCCACCTAGCAGCTAACCAGCCTAGGCCAAATAAAATTGGAATTAAAAGTAACCAATAACTTTGAAATTGCATTTATTCTTAGCGCCCTATTTGATTTTTTTAAATCTTAAGGCCATTAATGCAATCAAAAGGCCAATTAAAAATGAACTCAACAATAAAATATTCAAAGGAATCTGACTAGAACGATTCACAAACCAATGAAATTCAACCGAAGATGAGTTGATTGTTGCTAATAAAAAAATGATAAGAAAAATGACTATTCGTGCAAATTGACGAAATATACGCCATACAAACTGTATCAGCGCTGTCATTTTTAGGCAATAGAACTGTCTGAGGCCGCTTTATAGTCAACACGCTCTCTAAGCTCTTTTCCTGGCTTAAAGTGAGGTACTTTTTTCTCAGGAATCATCACTTGCTCACCAGACTTTGGATTTCTTCCAACTCTTGCCGGACGATGATGTAATACAAAACTTCCTACTCCACGTAATTCAATTCTCTTACCACTTGCTAATGCTTGTGTCATGGTATCAAGCAGCGTCTTTACAGCTAACTCAACATCTTTTGGCAATAATTGAGGAAATTGTTGAGATAATAATTCGACTAACTCAGATCTAGTAATAGAACTTTCAATCACTACATCCGTTGCTACTTGCTGTTCTTGACTCATATCTCAACACCTCTAAATAAAAAACCGCTACGCAAAAGCGTAGCGGCATATTGCCAATTAACCTTGATTATCTAATTTTGCCTTCAGTAAAGCTCCAAGATTTGTAGTACCACTACTTGCTTCGTTTTGCATCTTAGACATTACTTCTTGCTGATCAGCATTATCTTTTGCTTTGATCGATAAATTGATACTTCTAGATTTACGATCAACGTTAATGATCATTGCAGAAACTGTATCACCCTCTTTGAGAGCAAGGCGAGCATCTTCTACACGATCAGTAGAGATTTCAGAAGCGCGTAAATAAGCTTCAACTTCAGGAGCTAACTCAACAACAGCACCTTTAGCATCAACAGATTTAACAACTCCAGAAACTAATGCACCTTTGTCATTCTCAGATGTGTAGTTGTTGAATGGATCACCTGAAAGCTGTTTAATGCCTAAAGAGATTCTTTCTTTTTCTACATCAATTGCGAGAACAACAGTGTCAATCTCATCACCCTTCTTGAACTTCTTCACAGCTTCTTCGCCAGCTTCGTTCCAAGAAATATCTGATAAATGCACTAAACCATCAATACCACCGTCAAGACCAATAAACACACCAAAGTCAGTGATTGACTTAATTGCACCTGAAATCTTGTCGCCCTTGTTATGATTACGCGCAAATTCATCCCATGGATTTGTTTTGCACTGCTTCATACCAAGACTGATACGACGCTTGTCTTCATCAATATCTAAAACCATTACTTCAACATCAAGACCTAATTGAACAGCCTTGCCTGGAGCAATATTCTTATTAGTCCAATCCATCTCAGATACGTGTACCAAACCTTCGATACCAGACTCAATCTCAACGAAAGCACCGTAATCAGTTAAGTTAGTTACCTTACCGAATAAACGTGTGTTTGGTGGATATCTTCTTGCAATACCAACCCAAGGATCATCACCTAATTGCTTAATACCGAGTGATACACGATTTTTGTCTTGGTCGTAACGCAAAATCTTTGCAGTAACTTCTTGACCTACAGTCAAAACTTCACTTGGATGACGCACACGACGCCATGCTAAATCAGTAATGTGTAACAAACCATCAATACCACCGAGGTCAACGAATGCGCCGTAGTCAGTAATATTTTTGATAGTACCCTGAACAATCGTTCCTTCTTTGAGGTTGTCCATGAGTTTTTGACGCTCTTCACCTTGACTTGCCTCAACCACAGCACGACGAGATAAAACAACGTTGTTTCTCTTACGATCAAGTTTGATAACTTTAAAGTCCATTGTCTTGCCTTCATAAGGCGAAGTGTCTTTAATAGGACGTGTATCAAGCAATGAACCTGGTAAGAAAGCACGGATACCATTGACCATAACAGTCAATCCGCCTTTAACTTTACCAGTAACTGCACCAGTAACGAGTTCACCTTGCTCAAGAGCTTTCTCAAGATTCATCCAAGATGCTAAACGCTTAGCTTTATCTCTAGAAAGAATAGTGTCGCCATAGCCATTTTCGAGCGCATCAATCGCAACTGATACGAAATCACCAGGTTGAACATCGATTTCTCCCTGGTCATTGTGGAATTCTTCTACGGGAATAAATGCTTCAGACTTAAGTCCTGCATTAACAACAACGAAATTATGATCAATACGCACAACTTCTGCGGAAATGACCTGCCCAGATTTCATATTTGAACGGGCTAATGATTCTTCAAATAGGGCTGCAAATGATTCAGACATGTTTACTTATCTGTTGGAAAATCCAACGGGTTAGGTTAAATAACCCATTTTGTAACGCTTTTAAGAACCACTTGGGCGCGCCAGGAATCAAAACGGGGCTCAAAACAACTACTTACTTTATTTATTAGACCAATTCGTACCAATGAATAATCTGATTAACAGCTTCATCAATTGATTTATCGCTAGTATCTAGTAAAAAAGCATCCTCACTTTTCTTAAGTGGTGCAACAGCTCTTTGAGTATCTCGTAGATCTCGCGCCACTAAATCTTGAGTAAGGCTTTCTATATTAGCAGAAATTCCTTTGGCAATCAATTGTTTATATCTTCTTTCTGCACGAATTGTTGCTTCTGCTGTCAAAAAGACCTTTAATTGGGCTTCAGGGAAGACAACACTGGCCATATCACGGCCATCAGCTACCAAACCAGGAGGTTTTAAAAAGCTTCTTTGCAACTGAAATAAAGCATCCCTGACCTCAGGTATTGCGCCAACACTAGATGCCCTTAGCCCCATTTCTTCAGTTCTGATGGCATCAGTTACTTCATTTTGGTTTAAGAAAATTCTATCGTTTCGAAACTCTATTTGAAGGGATAAAGTTAGTTTTGCCAAAGCGTGTACTTCTGAAAATGCAATACCAGCCTCTTTACTAGCAAATCCAACAATCCTATATAAAGCACCACTATCCAAGTAGTGAAAACCTAGTTTGCTGGCAACCAATTGCGCAACGGTACCTTTTCCAGAAGCAGTAGGCCCATCAATGGCAATAATCGGAATCATAATTAGTTAGCACGCAATAATTGTTGCCAAACTTCGAAATATTTTGGGAATGTTTTAGATACGCACTCCGGATCGTTAATGTAAAACGAATGAGGTCCAAAGGCAGCCAATGAAAAACACATGGCCATGCGGTGGTCATCGTATGTGTCAACGCCACCCTCAGGAACTTGCCAAGTCTGAGGAGCTTTAATCTCAATAAAGTCATCGCCAGAACTTACTATCGCACCAAATTTACTTAATTCTGTAACCATAGCAGCAATTCGATCGGTTTCCTTGACACGCCAACTAGCAATTCCAGTCAATTTGGTTGTGCCCTCAGCAAACATACCCAAAACTGCAAGTGTCATTGCAGCATCTGGAATCTCTGTGCAGTCGAGATCAATAGCGCGTAAACGACCATCTTCCGTGTCTACTCCCCTCACCTCAATCCAATCTGCACCCATCGATACATTAGCACCCATCATGGATAAGGCTTTTGCAAAAGCAATATCCCCTTGAATGCTTTCCCGACCAGCACCCCGAACAATAACTGGTCCACCACCTAAAGCTCCCAATCCTAAAAAGTAAGAAGCAGATGAAGCGTCACCCTCTACAGCAAAGTAGCCAGGTGCCGTATAGGGAGAAACATCGCCATTATGATGAGCAGGTATAGTAAAAGATTGCCAATTATCGTTGTGAACTTGAACACCAAATTTAGCCATTAAATTGGTGGTAATTGCAATATAAGGCTTAGAGATTAACTCCCCAATAACATCAATTTTTATTGGCGTTGAAGATCTCAATAAAGGAAGTGCCATTAACAAAGCAGTTAAGTACTGACTAGAAACATCTCCACGAACTCTAACCGTTTGCTGCGTATTGATATCACCTCGATGAATTCGAATAGGTGGATATCCATGCTGAGCTACATATTCAATATTGGCCCCAATTCCAAGAAGACCCTCTACTAAATCTGCTATCGGTCTTTCATGCATTCTAGGAACACCATGCAATAAGTACTCACCACCTAAAACCGCAAGTGCAGCTGTAAGTGGTCGAATCGCAGTCCCAGCATTACCCATGAAAAGATCAGCCCGCTCTTCTGTAAAGCGCCCTCCATTACCTTCAATCTGGAGAATCTCTAGACCATCCTTTATGAAAGTAGTTTGCTGAACCCCTAAAGTCTGCAAAGCATCTCTCATTACGCGCGTATCGTCTGCATCAAGTAAACCTGCAAGTCTGGTTGTTCCTTTTGATAAAGCACTTAGCAAAAGTACGCGATTTGAAATACTTTTTGAACCAGGTAACTGAATATCACCTTGGGCAACTTTTTGAGGATGAACCAATAAAGCCGGTGAAGACATTTTTAACCCTGCCACTTATTTCGTGAATCACTTGCAATTTGAAACATTTTTTGAAGCTCAGTAGCATCTTTGTTTTGTATGGCTGATTTCATACGCTGAATAATTAACAAGTAGGTATCAAGTTCCCCTAAGATCGCATCATGATTCGCTAAGGATATATCAGTCCACATTTCAGGACTAGATCCAGCAATGCGCGTAAAGTCCCTAAATCCCGCTCCCGCATGCACAAATTTCTTTTGAGCATCCTGGGCATTTGCAATCTGCAGCATCAATGCATATGAAAGCAGATGGGGCAAATGCGATACAGCAGCAAAAATATGGTCATGCTCGAGCGCTGCCATCTTGTGAACTACTGCGCCAATCTTTTCCCAACACTGAACAATCTTCAAAATGTCATCAGGACGATTTTCTAATAAGGGGCAAAGGATAATTTGTTTATTAACAAATAAATCTATCTTGGCAGCACTTGCTCCATGCTGTGCACCTCCCGCAATAGGATGACATGGTATGAACTGGGCCACACGCTCTGCCAATACTTCTTTTGCAGCAGCGACGATATCCATCTTGGTACTTCCAACGTCAATAATGATTGCGTCAGGCTTAATGTGCTCTTTAATAGCTAATAAAATATCTTTGACCTTAGCAACCGGAACACATATAACAATCAAATCACTTTGTTTTGCTAATTGAGTTAAATCAACAATCTCGTCGATTTGCTTAAGCTCTAATGCGGTTTCCAAATTAGACTGAGAACGCCCCGAACCCAAAACTTTCTGAACTAATCCTGCTTGTTTAAAAGATAAACCAATAGAACCACCAATCAGCCCAACACCGATAATGCCCAAGGTTTTAAAAAGTTGAGGGGAAGCAGGAGTGGTCACTTTTGGTTCTAAAAAACTTTAATTTGTGAGTATCTTTTTTAATGCACTTAAAAAAGCCGCATTCTCTTCAGGCAAGCCAATCGATATTCTTAAATACTTCGGCAATCCATAATTATCTACGGGACGAACAATAATCCCCTGTTTTAGTAATTCCAAATTAACCCTTGAACCAGCTTTATCATCATCACCAACTTTGACCAGAACAAAGTTTCCAGCTGAAGGTAAATAAGTTAAAGACATCTCTTCAAAGGCTTCAGTCAATTGTTTATATCCAGCCTGATTGAGAAGGGCCCCTTTAGCCAAAAATTCAGTGTCATTCAGTGCCGCAATAGCAGCTGCTTGCGCTAAAGAATTAACGTTAAAAGGCTGACGAATTCGATTCATCAAATCAGTTAATTCAGGTTGAGAAACAGCATATCCTAATCGCAATCCAGCAAGACCATAAGCCTTAGAAAAACTTCTAGATACTATGAGATTGGGGTAACGTCTTGCCATCCCAATTGCATCATATTGTTGGTCAGGATGTAAATATTCGTTATAAGCCTCATCCAGAACAATCACTACATTTGATGGCACCTGACTAATAAAAGCCTCTATCTCAGCACCAGATAAAAAGCTTCCAGTAGGATTATTGGGATTCGCTACAAATATAAGCCTAGTGTTAGCATTGATGGCTTTTAACATTGCGTCAAGGTCATGCCCCAAGTCTTGTGGCTTGGCTGGAATAATGATCGCTTTAGCACCAACAGCCTGCGTTGCCAAAGGATAGACCGCAAAAGCATGCTGAGAAAAAATAATTTCATGACCACCTTGTGCAACAGATCGTGTTGCTAATTCAAGGATGTCATTACTACCATTCCCCAGCGTAATCCAATCTTCTTGAATACCGTATTTATTTGCCAATACTTGTTTTAACTCAAAACCATTGGAGTCAGGATAGCGACCTAAATCATGCATGATGGCAAGCATGGCAGCTTTAGCAGACTCCGGAATTCCTAATGGATTTTCATTCGATGCCAGTTTGACAATCTTGTCTTCAACCAAACCAAATTGTCTTGCCACTTCACTAATAGGTCTACCACCTATATAGGGAGCAATTTTTTTTACTTGATCAAGACCGAAAGAAGATTTGGTTTCATTTGTCATTTTGAATTACTTTTTGGATACGATCCTAAACATTTATAAAAGGCTGTGATCTCTTTTAATACTTTAAGAGACTGTGCAACATTCGCATCATCTTGATGTCCATCAATGTCGATGTAAAAATGATACTCCCAAGTACCTTTTCTAGCAGGCCTAGATTCAAAACGCGTCATAGATACACCATGCTTTGAAAATGGTTCTAGTAATTTATAAACTGCGCCAGCTTCGTTTTTAACAGACAAGATCAAAGATGTTTGATCTTTACCTGTTGGTGCAGCAATGTGATGACCAATAATGACAAAACGCGTCCGATTATGCGCGTCATCTTGAATACCCTGTTCAATCATTTTTAGATTGTATTTTTCAGCGGCATTCGCACCTGCAATTGCAGCATAGTTAGGATTTTTTGAAGCCTCCAGGGCAGCTTGAGCATTACTACTGACAGCTTCACGATGTAAATGCGGTGCATGTTGCGTTAGCCATTGTTGACACTGGGCTAGTGCCTGAGGATGGGCCAAAACATGCGTTACTCCATCTAAATGACCTGACTCACTCATCAAGACGTGACGAATTGGAATTGAAATCTCACCCGTAATCAAAAGTGATGTTTCAAGTAATAAATCTAAAGTTCTAGAGATCGCACCCTCTGAAGAGTTCTCAATAGGAACAACCCCATATTGGCATTGACCAAGCTCAACAGATCTAAAAATCTCATCTAATGTTGCCTTTGGTGAAAGACTTACAGAATGACCAAAAAATTCAAGCGTAGCCGTCTCAGAAAAAGTTCCAACAGGCCCCAAATACGCAACGTTAATGTCTGCCTCAATAGCCCTACAAGCAGACATAATCTCTCGCCAAATAGAAACTATCCCATCACTTTTGATAGGGCCAGGATTTAGTCCCGTTACCTTATCAAGTACTTGCTGCTCTCTTTCAGGACGGTATACAACTGAACCAAATTCTTGTTTGACATGACCAACCTCTAGCGCTAAATTAGCACGCTTTGTAAGAAGCTCAATCAGCTCACGATCAACTTCGTCAATTTTTTTTCTTAAAGGATCTAGGCGCTCGGCTTCTGTAGACATTACGCCCGCCTTTCAAATTCACGCATAAATTCAGCAAGACGCTGAACCCCAGATAAAGGCATTGCATTGTAAATACTTGCGCGCATCCCACCAACGCTCTTATGACCCTTGAGGCCAACCATTCCAGCATCACTCGCCTGCTTTAAGAATGGATCAAAAAGAGATTCATCACGAAGATAAAAGGTGACATTCATCCTTGAACGAGAATCTTTATGAACACGACCTTCATACAAAGAACTATGATCCAAAACATCATATAAAAGCTGTGATTTTTGCTGACTTAATTTTTCCATTTCAGCCACACCCCCAGCATTTTTTAACCACTTGAATACTTCGCCAGCCATATAAATAGCAAACGTAGTTGGTGTGTTGATCATAGAGTCATTGTTTACTTGAACTTTCCAATCCCAAATTGTTGGGGTTATGGGCATTGCATGACCAATTAAGTCCTCACGAACAATAACAATCGTCAATCCCGCAGGACCAATATTTTTTTGCGCTCCAGCAAATAAAACACCATATCGACTGACATCAATTTCTCTAGAAAGTATATTGCTTGATATATCCGCAACTAATTGAATATTCCCAACATCAGGCGTGCTAGGAAACTCAACTCCTCCAACCGTTTCATTTTCACAAATATGAACATAAGCAGATTCAGAGGAAAGATCCCAAGAAGCTCTATCTGGTACAGAATAAAAACCATCTTCTTTAGAACTTGCAGCAACCCTAGCTACGCCATATTTTGATGCCTCAGCAACTGACTTTTGTGTCCATATTCCAGAAACTATAAAATCAGCCTGCGGAGATTTGGCAAGATTCATCAAATTCATTGGAATTGCAGCATTTTGACCAATAGCACCACCCTGCAAAAACAAGACTTTGTAATTTGCAGGAATCTTCATCAAATCTTTTAGGTTTTGTAGTGCCTCTTGGTAGCAATTCATAAAGGCTGGACTACGATGGCTTACTTCCATGACTCCCGCACCAAGACCTTGCCATAAGAGTATGTCTTTTCCAGCAGTTTCTAGAACTTCTTGAGGTAAAGTCGCAGGGCCTGGGGCAAAGTTATAAATTCGATTTTCAAATGGCATAAAAATTACCCAAATTTAAATTAGTGAAAAATTATATTAGTCACTAACTTTGTCTACCGAGTCATCGGTAGCAATATCGTCGTCATCATCGCCGTCGTCTTCATCGCCTTCAGCAATTCTTTGTAATCCAGATAATACTGTACCTGAATCTACGCTAATTAAGGTGACACCTTGAGTTGATCTTCCCATTTCACGAATCTCAGAAACGCGAGTTCGTACCAAAATACCACCAGTGGTAATGAGCATAATTTGATCAGATTCAGAAACCAAAGAGGCAGCAACTAACTTACCATTTCTATCTGAGGTCTGAATCGCTATCATCCCTTTAGTTCCCCTACCATGACGGGTGTACTCTACTAAAGAGGTTCGTTTACCGTAACCATTCTCAGTTGCAGTTAATACACTAGGCAAGGCTTTAGCCTCTTCAAGTAATTTTTCCTCAGACTCACTAGGTGCAACTAACATTGCGATAACCTTATGGCCTTCGCCTAGGTTCATCCCTTTTACACCTCGAGCTGTTCTTCCCATTGGACGAACATCGTTTTCATCAAAACGAACAGCTTTACCAGCGTCAGAGAACAACATCACATCTTGATTACCACCAGTTATAGCAGCGCCAACTAAAATATCTCCATCATCTAAATCAACAGCAATAATTCCTGCTTTTCTAGGATTGGAGAAGTCACTTAAACGTGATTTCTTAACAACACCATTTCTGGTTGCCATAAAGACATATTGATTTTCTACATATCCCTTAATTGGAAGTATGGTCGTGATCTTTTCACCTTCAATGAGAGGGAACATATTTACAATCGGCTTACCTCTTGAAGTTCTACTTCCAGCAGGCACTTCCCAAACTTTAAGCCAATATAGTCTTCCACGATCTGAGAAACACAAAATGGTGTCGTGTGTATTTGCTACAAATAATGTAGAAATCCAGTCTTCATCTTTGGTGGTGGTTGCAGCTTTACCTCTACCACCTCTCTTTTGCGCTTTGTATTCAGTCAAAGGCTGACTCTTCATATAGCCAGTATTGGATAAAGTAACAACCAAATCTTGTGGGGTAATTAAGTCTTCAGTGAATAACTCTGTGGCATTCATCTCAATAACAGATCTTCTACCTGTATCAGAACCTTCTTGCCCAAACTCGTTTTTAGCTTCTAATAATTCACTACGAATAACTTCAGTAACCCTATCTGGCCTTGCTAACAAGTCCAATAAATCAGAAATCTGATCCATTACTTCTTTGTATTCTTCAACAATCTTATCTTGCTCTAAACCAGTCAAACGCTGCAAGCGCATTTGTAATATTTCTTGAGCCTGATCTTCAGAAAGACGATACAAGCCATCTTCCTGTAATCCTAAATTAGCCGGCAATCGATCTGGACGATAAGCAGATTTACCACCCTGCGTTTCCATAGCTGCACGGGTCAACATTTCTCTGACAACACTAGAATCCCAAGCACGTAAACATAGTTCTTTTTTGGCTTCAGGTGGTGTTGGAGCAGCTTTAATTAATGCAATAAACTCGTCAATGTTTGCTAAAGCAACCGCAAGACCTTCTAAAACGTGGCCACGATCGCGGGCTTTTCTTAATTCAAATAGTGTTCTTCTAGTAACAACTTCGCGACGATGCCTTAAAAAACACTCTAGCATCTGCTTTAAATTCAATAATCGTGGCTGATTGTCGACCAAAGCCACCATATTCATACCGAAATTATCTTGTAATTGGGTATTTTTGTATAAATTATTGAGAACAACCTCAGGAACCTCTCCGCGCTTTAACTCAATAACAACGCGCATACCTGATTTGTCAGATTCATCCCGAATATCAGAGATACCTTCAACTTTTTTCTCGATGACTAATTCAGCGATTCTCTCTAAAAGGTTCTTTTTATTAACCTGATAAGGCAGTTCGTCAACAATAATTGCCTGGCGTTGCCCTTTTTCCATATCTTCAAAATGCGTTTTAGCACGCATAATGACTCTACCGCGACCCGTTCTATAACCCTCACGAACGCCTTGAATTCCGTATATCGTACCGCCTGTTGGAAAATCCGGCGCTGGTACCAAGTTAATTAAGTCTTCAACATCACAATCAGGATTCTCTAGAAGAAAAATACATGCGCTGATTACTTCATCAATATTGTGGGGAGGAATATTAGTTGCCATACCCACGGCAATACCTGAAGAGCCATTAATGAGTAAATTTGGGATTTTGGCTGGCAAAATAAGCGGTTCGCGCTCGCTACCATCATAATTTGGCCCAAAATCAACAGTTTCTTTTTCAATATCAGCTAAAAGCTCATGGGCAATCTTCGCTAAACGGATTTCCGTATAACGCATAGCAGCAGCATTATCGCCGTCTACAGATCCGAAGTTACCTTGACCATCAACCAGCATATAGCGCAAAGAAAAGTCTTGGGCCATACGAACAATCGTGTCATAAACAGCCGTATCACCATGCGGGTGATATTTACCAATTACGTCACCGACAATACGAGCAGATTTTTTATAAGCGCGATTCCAGTCATTATTGAGCTCATGCATAGCGAAAAGAACCCGTCTATGCACAGGTTTTAATCCATCTCTAGCGTCTGGGAGGGCGCGTCCTACAATGACGCTCATTGCGTAGTCCAAATAGGACCGCCGCATTTCGTCTTCTAGTGATACTGATATTGTTTCTTTAGCGGCTTGTTCCATGC